>Ga0180215_1000011_pt1 | contig 327768 bp, 282 predicted proteins | sample eDN3rd37CBELigBY_FD_128871 | JGI IMG/M metagenome (GOLD analysis project Ga0180215, IMG submission 128871) | Enriched backyard soil microbial communities from Emeryville, California, USA - eDNA 3rd pass 37_C BE-Lig BY (version 2) (version 2) | ecosystem: Environmental > Terrestrial > Soil >...
CCGCCATCAGTCTCGACGCGCGACCCGTCTGGCGCCAACCACGCTATGCACACCGTCGCTGCACACCACCATGCAGCGATTAAGTTGGAACCGGTGGTCCTGTACCGGCCCGCGCCGTGAGGCACCCGCTTGGACGATGGGGCGTTAGCCACGGGTCGCCAACGTCTGCGCCCGTGTTCACCCCCGGTCATTGAACCGAGCGCCTGCGGGCGCGGGCCGGTACAGGACCGGCCCCTACCAGACGATGACCGCACCAGGAATAGCCGTGACCGCGCCGGTGCGGTGCAATACTCAGGATGACCGGGCGTTAGCCGTTGGAAGGTCTCGCGTCCTCGCGAAACCGAACCAGTTCCAGTTGAATCGATGGACAGCGGATGTTGTGCAGGTCGATCATGTCGTTGACCGCCCTGGCAGTCTTACGGTAGTTCTCACCGGCCCGGGTTGCGAGCGGGTGATACGGTGATCCGGCGACTTCGATGGCCTTTTCCCATTCCGCCATTGCTGCTTTCACCTTTGGCCGCGACAGGTGTACCTGCTTGCGAAGTTCGAGCCATTCCGGCAGGAACCCGTTCTCGCGCAGGACGTGTAGTCCGACCCAGTCTTCACCGGCAAAGTCGTCGTCCAGCGCCTTTAGTCGCCTGCCTTCGCCGCCGAGGTTGTTGAATGCCCCCTGCTCGATGGCTTCGCGAATCTTCTCTTCGGCGATCTTCTCGAAACTCACGTCTGGTCCCGTTCACGCGATACCCGGTGTTGTGACCTTTTTCGGCCCGTTGCTATACTCATACAAGCATATGTGAAGCATGTCACACATCCACACCCGCCAGTGACATATGCAGCCGGAGCGAGCGGAAAGGGCGTCGGTTTGGCCCAGACGGTGCAGACGAGCGAACAGGACCTCGAACGCGTTCGCGAGTTGATGCGTACACGCTATCACTACCGCGACCATGAGGAGGCGCAGGAGTTAATCCTCAGCGCGTGTCAGGAGGTCCAGCACATGCTTGGCTGGGTCCCTCACGACGCAGCCGAGATTATTGCCGACCACCTCGGTACAACGCCGAATCGTGTGTTCGGCCTGTTGACCTTCTATGCAGACTTCCGAACCGCTCCACCTGGTAACCACTTCATGCTCCTCTGCCACGGCACCGCCTGCTTCGTCGGCGGCAGCCAGCGGCTGATCAACGAGCTTGAGAGCCGCTATGGTATTCGCGGCGATGAGACGACGTCCGATGGCGAGTTGACGGTCCAGATCGTCAACGGCTGCCTCGGCGTCTGTGATCTCGCGCCAGTGATTCAGTTCGACCACCATGACTATTTCGGCCATCTGGATGTTGAGAAGTTCAATGAGGCGATCGCGGAGGTGATCAAGCGTGGACCAGCCGAACGACACCATGACGCTCACTGATCGCCGCGCGTTCGACACACTCGCCAAGCGGCTCGCTGACGAGTGGGATGAACTACACGACGGAACCCGCTGGGTCATCAGCGTCGGTATCAGCGAATGCTCGATTGCAAAGGGTGCGCAGCATACCTTCGATCACCTTCGCCTGAAGCTTGAAGACTCCGGTCTGCGTTACACGCTCCGGCGCGTCGGTTGCGGCGGCTGGTGCTGGGCGGAGCCATTTGTCACCGTCAGCGGGCCTGGTCTGCCGAAGATCCTGTACGCCAATGTGGATCCGGATCGTGTCCCTGACCTTGTCTCCAGCATGCAGCGCGGTATCCCGTTCTACGACCTCGTTGTTGGCGTCGATGCCGACGAAGCGTACGGCGACCTGCAGCCACTCAAGGCGCACCCGTTCTTTGCCGCGCAGACCCGCGTGCTGTTCGAGAACTGCGGTGTGATCGACCCTGAGTCAATTGAGGACTACATCGCGCACGGTGGCTACTCATCGTGGATCAAGGTCCTGCATGACATGTCGCCGCAGGATGTGATCGAAGAGATGAAGACCGCCAACGTCCGTGGGCGTGGCGGCGCGGGCTTCCCGGCCGGTATCAAGTGGGAGAGCGCCCGTCAGGCACGCGCCGAACCGAAGTTCGTCGCGATCAACTCCCACGAGGGTGAGCCGAACGTCTACAAGGACCGCCGCCTGATCGAGAGTAACCCGCATCTGATCCTCGAAGGCATCCTGATCGCCTGTTACGCCGTCGGTGCCCATCGTGGCTACAACTACGTCGGTGGCGAGCACGTCATGGCGCTGGCCCGTTTCAAGAAGGCTGTCCAGCAGGCCATCGACTATGGGCTGATTGGCGATAACGTCCTCGGAACCGGGTTCGACGTCGAAGTCCGCACCCGCGCTGGTGGCGGTGCCTACATCTGTGGCGAGGGTTCGGCGCTGATGTACTCCGTCATGGGTGAGCGCGGCCAGCCGCGCACCAAGCCGCCACGCTCCGTCGAAGAGGGTCTCTGGCGCCGCCCGACGATGCTTAACAACACCGAGTCGATCGCCAACGTCTCGCTCGTCATCAAGAACGGTGGCGACTGGTACGCAGCGATGGGAACTGAGAAGAGCAAGGGGACCAAGCTCATCACGATGCAGGGTCCGCTGAAGCGACTCGGCGTCGTCGAGGTCGAGATGGGGGCCAACCTCAAGGACCTGATCTTCAACGTCTACGGCGGTATGAAGGACGGCTACGAGTTCAAGGGTATCCAGACCGGCGGTGTCTCGGCTGGCGCGCTGACTGAAGATCAACTCGACGTGCCGGTTGACTTTGACTCGCTCACCCATCTCGGCGGCATGCTCGGCTCCGGTGGCTTCGTCGTCTTCGACAAGTCGGTTTGCGCCGTCGATTTCGCCCGCTACCTGCAGGCATTCAACCGCTACGAGTCGTGCAGTAAGTGCACCCCCTGCCGTCTCGGCAACCCGGCGCTGGTTGAGATCGTTGACCGGCTCCGCTTCGGCTCTGGACGGTCAACCGATGTGATGCTGATCGAGCAGGCTAGTAAGCACGTCATCGAACTCTCGCTCTGTGGTCTCGGCCAGGTCGCGCCAATGCCGTTGCTCGGCATGATCAAGGCCTTCCGTGAAGAGTTCGACGCACACCTGAACGGTGTCTGCCCGACCGGCAACTGTCCGATGCACAGCACCGCTGGCGTTGCCGTCGCAGCCGGCGGCTAGCCAGTCGATCCTCGAACGTTCGAACGCCCCCTGTACGGTAAGTACAGGGGGCGTCGTCATGGTGTCGTCCTTCGTTTGTGCAGTCTCCCCACGTCGGGCTGAAAGGTTCACCTCTCGGTTGTGTCGGGTTGCATCTGTATTTTGCCCTGTCATCCCGACGAACGGAGGGATCTCGTGACTCGTCTGCACTGCACGGGTTCAACAAGGACGAGATCCCTCCTGCGTCGGGATGACAGGGGGGCGGGATGGCAATCCTCGAACCATGTACTCGTCAATGTTGCTGTGACTCAGGTCGCTTGCAGGCTATGTCAGCGAAATTCGGGTCCCAATTCCCCCCTCGTCCGCTGCCTTGAGCGCGGCAGCACCAACGATCATGTCCTGAATCGCGTTGCCGACGGACTTGAAGAATGTGATCTGCTGGTCGTTCTCTCGTCCCGATGCGTTGCCATCGACGACGTGACCTAGTTCGACCTGAATGTCGGCTTCCGAGATGACCCCGCGCTCAATCGTCTGGACCAGGTCTCCGGCTTCGTGCAGGACGGCCTCGACCGCATCTACGATGATGCGTGCGCGGCCGACGGTGGCGTCCGGAATCTCCTGCATCTCCGGCGTATAAGCGCCGATGCCGTTGATGTGAACCCCATCCGATAGCCAGGCGTCCTCAAACACCGGTCGTGTCGCGGTGGTCGCTGTGCAGATGACATCGGCGCCGCTGACGGCTCCCTGCGCGTTCTCCACCGGTCGAACGCGGTCAGCCAGATCAGGTGCCCAGACGCGGAGCCGTTCCGCGAAGCTCTCGCGCGACTCCTGCGAGAGATCCGAGACGCGAATCTCCTCAATGGGTCGGACGGCGCAGACTGCGGCAGCCTGAGTTAGTCCCTGCGCACCCGCTCCGATAATGGCGAGCACCCGGCTATCGGCTCGTGCAAGCAGGTCGGTTGCGGCACCAGACACCGCTCCGGTCCGCAGTGCCGTCACGGTTGCCCCTTCGAGTAGACCGAGCGGCTCGCCAGTTGAAGGGTCGATCATGAGGACAACGGCATTGATTGTCGGAATGCCGAGGTCGCGGTTGCCCGCGAACACGGAGACGACCTTCGCGCCGGTCGCAGCGGGAGCCGTGTCCGACGACGGAACGTAGGCAGGCATGAACAGGACTACGCCGCTGCCGTCGGGCATGTTGATCGGCGTTCGCAGCGGACTGATCGTTTCGCCGCGACTATTGGCCGCGAAGACGCTCTTCATCATCTCAATCGCGTCCCGCATTGGGACGAGTTCCCGAATCTGCGCACCTGTTAGCGCCAGCATGGCTCTACCACCTGCCCTTCCCGCTTACTCGTTTCAGCAGCCGGAGTCTAGCACGGATAACCGACGTGACCTGCTTATGGACGCCGGCGGACGATCGCCCAGCCTGCCGTCACCGCGCCCGCCAAGGCCGCGGCCGACAGCAGCGCACCAGCGTGCATTCTCGCCGCCAACTCGGGAGACCATTGCTTCGCCCGATCGTCGAATCTCCCATGTGCGCCGTGGTCGCCGGGGACCGGATCGTACAGGTTGTCAGGGGACGACTGATCCGCTGCGTCGTCAGTTTGCTGGCCGTCGTAACCAGACGTTGCGAGGAACCGATCGACCAAGCCGGGGATCACCTTCTGGCCAACGATCGCCCTCAGCGCGCTGCCGCCGATGACCAGCTCGCGGGGATGATGTACGGCCGCCCAGAGCACCGCGTCGGCAATCACCTCTGGCTGAAAGATTGGCGGCACCGGCTGAGCACGATTGGGAAGTCGCGAGCGCACGACGTCGAACTGGGGAGTGTTGACGGCTGGCAGCAGCAGCATCGAAACCTTCACCCGGCTGCCGTCGTGCAGCAGTTCCGAGCGCAAAGAGTCGGTGAATCCCCGTGTCGCAGCCTTGGCGGCGCAGTATGCGCTCTGGAGTGGGATCGAGCGGTACGCCAGCGCCGAGCCAATCTGGATGATCGTCCCACGGTCACGCTCGCGCATCCGTCTCAGCGCGGCCATCGTCCCGTAGACATATCCCAGATACGCAACTTCGGTGACGCGCCGGTACTCGTCAGCAGTCATCTCGGAGATCGGTGAGAACACCGACGTCGTGGCGTTGTTGACCCAGATGTCGATAGGGCCGAGTTCGGCTTCAACCCGCGTGGCAGCGTCCTCAACGGCGTCTGCGTCGGCGATATCCAGCGGCAACACCAGTGCGCGTTGACCGGCCGCCTGAACGTCGTGTGCCGCTCCATCAAGCCCGTCAGTGGAACGCGCGATCAGCCCGACGTTGGCGCCCTCATCGGCGAAGGCCCGCGCGATGGCCCGGCCAACGCCACTCGACGCGCCGGTGACCACTACCGTCTTTCCGGCAAACCGCATCAGCGGTCCTCGCCATTGCTAGCGAGTCGATCGCGAACCATCCTCAGGTCGGCGACGAACGTGTCCATCCACTGCTCACGCACGTCGTTGCGTTGGAGCATGACGAACGACGGGTGAACAGTCGGAAGGACATCGACACCACTCTCTGTCGCTTGCCAGGTTCCACGCTGGTCCATCAGCCGGAACGTCTTGCCCAGCACCCGTTTCGCAGCTACGGCGCCGAGGCAGCAGATGACCTCAGGCTTGATGATCTCGAGTTCCCGATCGAGCCAGATCGCGCAGGCGTTGATCTCGCTCTGCTTCGGAGGGCGGTTCTTCTGCCGGCCACTCTCGGAACGCTTCCACGGACGGTGCTTGACCGCGTTGGTGACGTAAACCGACGCTCGGTCGATCCCGGCGGCCTCCAGCGCCTCGTCGAAGACCTTTCCGGCTGGACCAACGAACGGTTGTCCGGCCTTGTCCTCCTGGGCGCCGGGTGCCTCGCCGACGAACACGACCCGGGCTGTTACCGGTCCTGCTCCGAAGACGGTCTGCGTGCCAATCTCGAACAGAGGGCAACGTGTGCAGCCTTTCGCGTCATCGCGGACGGCTTCCCAGGATTGCAATCGTTCGGACGCGGTTGCTGACACGGGTTCCTCCTTGCCATGGGCGAAGCAAGTTGTATGCCGATCGGAGGCATCCGGACGCCCGATGACGTATCCTTGATGGTCCTGAGGATTGCCAGTCGTCCGCAGCCGGCGGTCTGCATCGTACCCCGCCTGCCGCCTGACCAGGAGCCAGATTTCCGCATGCAAACATCCCCCCAACAGCCGGTTCTGACCGGCAATCGCCGCCTTGACCATCCGACTACCGAACAGGCGGCTGCGACACTCGAAGCCGTCTTCGGCTATCAGACGTTCCGGCCCTTGCAGGAAGAGATCGTCGGAACGATCCTCGGCGGTGACGACGTCTTCGTTCTGATGCCGACCGGCGGCGGGAAGTCGCTCTGTTATCAACTCCCTGCCCTGCTGCTCGACGGGTTGACGGTCGTCGTCTCTCCGCTGATCGCGCTGATGAAGGATCAGGTTGACGCGCTTCAGGCACTTGGGGTCGCGGCGACCTACATCAACAGTTCGCTCGATGCAGCCGAGGCGGGTGAGCGGCAGGCGGCGGTTGCGCGTGGTGATATCAAGCTATTGTACGTTGCGCCGGAGCGGCTTGTGCTGCCGGGCTTCCTTCACTTGCTGCAACACACCGGCGTCACGATGTTCGCCATCGATGAGGCACACTGCGTCTCCGAGTGGGGACATGACTTCCGACCTGAGTACCGCGAACTGCGCCAACTGCGCGAGCGGTTCCCAGACGCGATCTTCTCCGCGTTTACTGCCACGGCGACGCCGGTTGTCCGGGACGACATTCGGGCGCAACTGGGACTGGAGCGCGCCAAGGGGTTTCAGGGTAGCTTCAACCGGCCAAATCTCTACTACGAAGTTCGCCCCAAGCAGGCCGCTTACAACCAGTTGATCGACTACATCCGGTCGCGCAAGGGCGCGGCGGGCATCGTCTACTGCCAGACACGGGCGTCGACGGAAGACCTCGCGGCGCGGCTGTCTGACGACGGAATCAATGCCGCTGCCTACCACGGCGGGATGGATGGCCGCGACCGGCAGCGCGTCCAGGAAGCATTCGTTCGTGACAACGTCCAGGTGATCGTTGCGACGATCGCGTTTGGGATGGGTATCGACAAGCCGGACGTTCGCTTTGTCGTCCACTACGACCTGCCGAAGAACCTCGAAGGCTACTATCAGGAGAGCGGACGGGCCGGTCGCGATGGTGATCCAGCCGACTGCATCCTGTTCTACAGCTACGGCGACGTTGGCAAACACCTGCATTTCATCGAAGAAAAGCCGACTGAGGCGTTGCGCGAGGCGGCCCGCCAGCAACTGCGCCAGATGACCGACTGGGCCGAGAGCACGACGTGTCGTCGCAAAGCGTTGCTCAGCTACTTCGACGAGGCATGGACCGACGTGCAGGACCCATGCTGCGATGTCTGCAGCAACCCGGTCGACGAGGTCGACTACACGATCCCGGCCCAGATGTTTCTCTCATGCGTGAAGCGGACCGGCGAGCGCTTTGGTGCAGCCTATGTCATTGATGTGCTGCGTGGTTCGACCGCCGAGCGGGTCCTCAAGTTCCGACACAACCAACTTTCGACCTGGGGCATCGGGAAGGATCGCAGCAAGGAAGAGTGGAACTACATCGTCCGTGGGTTGGTCCGGGCCGGATTCGCTCGGCAGGCACACGAGGACTATAACGCCGTCAAAATCACCGACGAGGGATACCGGCTGCTGTTCAAGGGTGAGAAACTGCTGCTCCCGGCCGCGCCGGTCAAGGGCAGCCGGAAGACCGCCACCGCCACGGACGAGCCGCTCGTGCATCCGGACCTGTTCAACGAACTCCGGAAGCTTCGCAAGGAAATCGCCGACGCGCGCGGCGTCCCGCCGTACGTCGTGTTCCCGGACAGCGCCCTGCGTCAGATGTGCGCCCGCCTACCTCGAACGAGGGAAGAACTGCTTCGCATCAGCGGCGTCGGACAGCGCAAAGCGTCGGAGTTTGGCGACGACTTTATCGCCGTGATCGGTGAGTACGCGATCACGACCGGCGCAGCCCCTGCGCCGGTCGTAGCGACCACGACGTCTCGTCCGCGACAGAGGCGGAAGACACTGAGCGAAACTGCTCGCCAGACCCTCGATCTGTTCGATCGTGGCCTCTCAATCTCCGAGATTGCCCGCGAGCGCGCGCTCTCCGATATCACGGTCGAGGGGCATCTGGAGGACGCAATTCGTGCTGGAGCCGACGTCGACACCGATCGCCTTGTCGAACCATCGCGTCGATCCGAGATTGAAGCAGCAATTGAGCGGGTCGGGGCGGAGCTGTTGAAGCCCATTCGGGACGAGTTGGGCGAGGAGTACTCGTACACCGAAATCCGCTTCACGCGCGCAGCCTGGGAAGCCAGTCGGACTGCCTGATCCCCGACGTGACTTGACAGATCCGGACGGGTAGCCCATGCTACCCGCACTTCAGGAAGCCGTCAGTGACGCTTCGATAGTGCAAAGAGTCGATACATGGCTCGACAGTTGCGCGTTTCGATCCTCTTACCGCCGTTGTTGTGTTTCCTGCTGGTGGTGTCGCTGGCGCTGCCCTCGCTGGCCGTCGCACAACCCGCTCCTGCCGCTCGCGATCGACCTCCGGACCTGAGCGAGGTCGCGCGAGCCGGAGAAATCCTGGTGCGATTCAACGAGGACGTCCCGGTGGAGGAGCGCCAACGGGCGCTGCATGACGCAGGTGGCCGGATTGAGGACTCCTTCGAATCACTCGATACGGAACTTGCGCTCGTTGATCCCGCCTCCACAAAGGACGTGATCGCAAGGCTCGAAGCCGACCCCCGGGTCGCCTATGCAGAGCCCAACTACTACGTCCGGATCATGGAATCACCGCGTTACCCGAACGACCCGCTGTTCCACAATGACTGGGGCCTCCACAACGAGGGGCAGTATGTCGATGGACAGCCTGGGACCTTTGATGTCGACATCGATGCGCCGGAGGCGTGGGAGGTCACGACAGGAAGTCGCGATATCGTCGTCGCGGTCATCGACACCGGCATCGATTTCTCCCAGCCTGACCTGGGCGGCGACACGCGCGATAACGCGATGATGTGGGTCAACTCCGGTGAGGATTGTCCGAACTGCCGAAACGACGGCATCGACAACGACGGCAATGGCTACGTCGATGACTGGCGCGGCTGGGACTGGGCCAACGACGACAACAATCCCTACGACGATAACGGCCACGGTACCCACGTTGCCGGCATCATCGGTGCCCGCGGTGACAACGGCATCGGCGGGGCAGGTGTGAACTGGGAGGTCTCGTTCCTCGCGCTGAAGTTCCTTGACGCGGCCGGTGGCGGCGCCGTGGGCGACGCCATTGCTGCGCTCGAGTACGCCGCCGACATGGGCATCACGATCACCAATAACTCATGGGGTAGCCTCTACTACTCACAGGCGCTGTATGACGCCATCGCCGAAGTCGACAGCCGTGGCGTCCTCGTCGTCGCGGCGGCTGGCAACGATGGCCTCAACGCCGACGCGGTCGCATCGTATCCGGCAGCCTACGACCTCCCCAACATCATCTCGGTCGCGGCGTCTGACAGTAACGATCATCTCGCGTCGTTCTCTAACTACGGCCCGGGAGCCGTCGATATCGCCGCGCCGGGCGTAGGCATTTACTCGACCTGGGCGACGAACCTGGGCAACCCGTATCGCTACGCCAACGGCACCTCGATGGCGACACCGTTCGTGGCTGGCGCCGCCGCGCTGATCACCTCGCGATTCCCGGAAGCGTCGCACCTTGGCCTGAAGGCGCTCCTGTTGCGCTCGGTGGACCCCGTCGAGTGGTTGTCCGACCGGGTGGGCAGTGGCGGGCGGCTCAACGTCAACACTGCCGTGCGCTGCGACGCTCCGGCGATCTGGCTCGAGTCGCCTCGCGCGGGGTTCGCTGTCGCCTCTGGTCAGGAGGTTGCCGTCCGGGTGATTGCGTCCGAGTGCGCAGATAGTCATGCGGGTGGTCTCTCATTCACCGTCTCCGTCAACGGGGAGTCGATCGAACTGAGCAATCGAGGCGATGGGTTGTACGAGGGTTCGTTCAGTCCAGTCGACGTTGGCGAAGTGGTCGTTCGTGCAGTGGCATCCTCCGCCGCGGCAACTGATGAGATGACCGTCACCGGCAAGGTCGTGCGCGACTACCGCTATCAGAACGCACCGTTCAGATGGCTCGATGCAACCGACGGTGGGACACAAACTGGCATCACGACCGACGACGGTTCCGAACTCGCTGAACTGCCATTTCCGTTCACATTCTACGACGATGTCTACGATGTCGTAACGATTTCGGCCAATGGGTACGTCTCGTTCGGCGACAGTCCATCACGAGGCTTCGCCAACCTGCCGATTCCGCATCGCGGACTTCCCAACGGATTCGCGGCCCCGTTCTGGAATGATTTCAACCCGAAGTCAGGTGGACAGATCTGGTATCGCACGGTCGGTGAAGCGCCCAACCGCCAGTTCGTCGTCTCGTGGATCGACCTGCCGCACTACAACAACATCGGTGACGCGACCTTCCAGGTGATTCTCGATGAGTCCACCAACGGGATCGAGTTCCAGTACCTCGACGTCGAGTTCGGCATGCGACAACTGGACTACGGCCGCTCAGCGACGATCGGCATCGAGCAGGCGACCGGCACGATCGGACTGCAATTCGCCTACGAGGACGCGTCGATCCGCTCATACGCCGGTGAGATGGGGCTACTTTTCTCCGCAACCAACGCTGGCGACCCGATCATCGAGACGTCTCTGATCGACACCGCCATCGTCGGGCATGACTTCCTGGTGCAACTTGACGTAATTGGTGGGGTCGAGCCGTATCGCTGGTCAGTCTCCGAAGGGGAGTTGCCGCCTGGGTTGACGCTCAATGCCGAAACTGGCGAGATCAGCGGCGTTCCAACGACGCCCGGCACCTACTCGGTCACGATTACGCTGACTGACAGCAACGACCCCGCGCGGACGACGCGTCAGTGGTATCGGATGCTGGTGGTGCGCGGCTACGCGATGGAAGATGTTCCGTTCGATCCGATTAACGCTCGGGATGGCGGGACGGATATCCGCATCACAAAAGCCGACGAATACCGGCAAGTCGACCTGCCGTTCGAGTTCACGTTCTACGACGAGGTGTTCACGCATATCCAAGTCAGCACCTACGGCTACATCACGTTTGGCGACGAGCCAGCCGACAGTTTCCAGAACACGCCAATACCAGATCGGGCTGCGCCAAACGGCTTCGCCGCGCCATTCTGGGACTTTCTCGAATCGGAGATCGGTGCCGGAGTCTTCTACCTTGTCGTCGGTGAGGCGCCCAACCGGCGGATGGTCGTCACCTGGGCGGATGTCCCGCACCTGCCCGAAACCGGACCTGCGACGATCACCTTGATCCTGGAGGAAGGGACCAACAACATCGTCTTCCAGTACCCCGACGTCGTCTTCGACGAGGAGGGCATCGAGTGGACATCCTACAACTACGGCCGCTCGGCCACAATCGGCATCGAGAATCCGGCTGGTACGGCTGGCGTTCAGTTCTCGCCTAGCGAGAAGTCGCTGGAGCCATACCAGGGACAACTCGGCATCCGCTTCCGGCCACTCTCCAACGGTCCACGTGAGCCAGCCATCACGACGCTCGCCGAGACTCAGGCGGTCATCAATCAACCGTACGCCTACCAGGCCGCGGCATATACCGAAGGAACCCTGACCTGGCAACTACTGACTGGGCCGGAAGGGATGGAGATCGACCCGTCCACCGGACTCATCACCTGGACGCCGGACAGCCTCGGCACGTACGAAGTGGCGATCGAGGTGTCGGACGAGTACGGCAGCGATACGCAGGAGTATCAACTGACCGTCCAAAGCGGCCCGACGCAGGAGATCGTGCTGGTGCCGGTAGAAGGATGGGATTCGTATGACGAGGTGCCACTGTCGGAATCGCGCATCGCGGACCTGATCGAGAGCGACGACTCCTGGCTATTCGTGCGACCGGAATCATGGGTCGCGATGCGCTTTGAAGGTGCCGTCCCAGCTGGTGCGACGGTTCAGTCAGTAATCCTGGTCGTCGAGCACCACGAAGAGTACGGCACGCCAGAAGGTTCTATCGTCTGGGAAGTTGGCGGTGGATCGCTCGCAGAACCGGTTCCGTTGGCCACAATCCAGCCACAGATCTCTCCCGGCATGTCCGGAGACAAGATCGTTGAGTGGAACGTGAGCGAGTGGATTACTTCCGCCGACGCCGTTACCGGTATGACGTTTGTCGTTCGCGATAACGCCCCGGAAGACCAGACGCTAATCGATCAGGTGTATGCAATCGTCAGGTACTACGCCGACCCGTAGGCGGGGGAGAAACCCGGGATCAGGGCCACGTCGGAGAAGCGAGAGGCCGCAGCGACAACAGAAAACGCCGGGTCGAGATGACCCGGCGTTTGATTTGGCTCCCCGACATGGACTCGAACCATGAACCTTACGGTTAACAGCCGTCTGCTCTACCATTGAGCTATCGGGGAACGATGTCCCGTTTCGAACGCATGGGATTCTAACACAGGAGGCTGACCACGGCAACCTCCGCTGAGATTGTGAACTATGTTACAATGTTCGGGCTTCCAACCTGCGCGACTTCTTTTCGTCAACTGGGACAGTGCGAGATAAGGGGCTCTCGGTCGTGGCGTCTGTAGACGGTCAACGGTCCGATTCAGCGTTAGCCATCGGTGTCGAAATCGGCGGCCGGGGTCATCGTGTCGTGCTCGCCAGCGCGGATGGGCGGATCATCGATAGCGCCCACGCGATTGGTCATGGTCCGAACGCGGCTGTCACTGTCGATACCATCTGCAGCCTGATCGAGTCGATCATGAGTCGCCGCAACGTGGACGATGCCATCGTCCAGGGAATCGGCGTTGCGTTCGGTGGTCCTGTCGATGCCAACCGAGGTATCACGCAGCGCTCTCATCGCGTTCCCGGCTTCGAGCAGTTCCCGCTGGCAGGCGTCCTCGAGGACCGTTTTGGCATTCGAACAGTCCTCGAAAACGATGCTCGTGCTGCCGCGCTGGGAGAGTTCACGCTCGGCGCGGGACGTGGCGCGCGCGACATGGTCTACCTGCATCTCGGGTTCGGCGTTGGTGGCGCGATCGTCCTCGGTGGCCGGCTCCAGCACGGGGCGTCGATGACCGCCGGTGAGATCGGTCACATGGTCGTCTCCGCCAACGGTCATGACGGCCCACGCTGCTCGTGCGGTAAGCCGGGTCACCTCGAAGCGTTCGCATCAGAGCCGTCGATCATCGAGCGGATGCGGCTACGCCTGATCAGCGCAGATGCAGATGTCAAGGCGAACTGGCTGGCAAGCCCCGGTATCACCGTTCGCCGCATCTTTGACAGTGTCGAGACAGACGCGTGCGCGGAAGACATCGTCAACGAAACAGTGCAGGTCATCGGGCTTGCGCTGGCGAACCTGGTCACGGCCTTGAACCCGGATGCGGTTGTGATTGGCGGCTATGTCGCTGAGACCGGGCCCGCGATGACTGCCGCGATCCGGGCGAAGATTCGCCAGTATGCGTTTGATGCTGCGGCCCGCCGCGTTACCGTCGCGGCTGCCCAACTTGGCACTGATGCCGGTTTGATTGGCGCGGCTGTCCTTGCGCTCAGGCCATGACGGCTTCGCGCGATTCCCGATGTACACTTATAGATCGCTAGCGCTGATGGATGGAGCGGGAACACAATGACACTTAATGATTCAGACCTGATGTATCTCCTGACGCTGTTGCGGTCGAGCGAACAGCCGATGTCAACCGCCCAACTGATCGAGGCATTGAAAGAGCGCAACCGGTCGTAGCCGGTTTCGTGAGACTGGTCGTATTTTCCGTTCGGCGATGGCTCGACTGGCCGCATAGACGTCGTACAGCACCGCGAGAGAGGGATATCGCTAGATGCAAACCGAGCAGAAGGCTCCAGCACCTGAATTTACTGGTAATGCAAAGCAGAAGGAGCTGGCCGGTCGGCTGTTCCGTGTTTTTGAAGCCCGGGGACGCTTCTTCAGCAACACTGCACCGATCCGTTTGACCCTATCCCAACTGGCCGAGTTCATGCAGCAGCAGGAACCAGATGGCGGCGACTGGGCAAAGCAGATTGATACTGCCCTGTCCGCGAGTTCCAACGTCTATCTGCGTGAGGAGGAAGACGGCGAAGTCGTCTTCGTCACCACCCGATCCGGTCAGACGCCGGGCAACGGACCACAGGTTGACCAGTCACACACGCTCGGGAAGCGGTTTGCGACCCCGGAGCCCAAGCGCTCGATCCCGCAAACTCGCCGGGCGACATCGTCGCGATCGACTCCGTCGATTGTTGACTCTCCAATGACGCCAACCGAGCCGTCGATCTCGCGAACGTATCCGATTGCCGATGAATCGCCGTTCGTCGTCGTCCCGACCACGCTACCGACGTTTGTCGAACGTCCGGTTGAGGACGAGCCTGAAGTCGCGGCACCGGTCGAGCCGATTCCGGTCTCGCCGATCGACTTCGAGCCAGTCGCTGCTCCTGCCGCGGCAAGCGCATCTCCGTCAGCGGCGATCGACGTCGCGACTGCTGATGATGAGCAGATCGCCGAGGCCATCCGCGAATCCCTGGGCCAGGAAATCAGCGTCGCCCGCTGGGGTGACCTCTGGATGATGGAAGATCGCGCCCAGCGTTTCTCGCGTGGCGACCTGCGCCGGATCGAGGACTTCCTGCGCGAGCAGGGTGGCATTGCGACCGACGAGGACATCGTTCAGGACATCCTCGGCGTTCGATCCAACGCACCGGAGTACGCGACGACACGCTTCGCGCTCAACTACCGGCTCTCGCGTGAGACGCGCGAGTTCGAGTATGTCGGCACCAGCACCGATGGCGTCTGGTCGCTCTCGAACCAGCCCTCGATTGGGACCACGCGCCGCAAGCCGAGTGAGATTGGTCAGGACTACCGCTTCCTGCTCGACTACCGGACGCCGGACGAGGGGCTGGAAGAGGGCATCATCGAGCACATTCTCAGTTTCTACGAGTACACCTACGGCGTGTTGCCGCTCGATGCAAACCTCGCCACGTTGCTGCCGAGCGCCGGTTTTGCCGACCAACGCGCGGCACGGCTTACCTTCGAATCACCACAGACTGGTGAGACGATCGTCACCGAGTTGCGCTTCCCGACCAGCAACCGTGGTGGCTTCATCGCCGGGCTGGAGCAGTTCTATGCTGACAATCTGGTTCCCGGTGCTGTCCTGACGATCGAGCGGACCGACAAGCCGAACCACTTCCTGCTCGAGTACTTCCAGGTCTCGGGCGAGGACCGCAAGTTGCTGCACCTCGACGAGCGCAAGGGCAAGTACGCGTTCCGATCGACGACGTACTACTGCGCCACACAGGACGACTTCCTCCTGACCGAGGGGCGTTTCCCGAAGCTTGCCGATGTCAAGCCACTTGATGACCGGGCGCGGCGCCGACCGGAGCAGGTCGTCCAGGCCACGTTCGAGCGAGTTGGCGAGAATATCGGTTCCGCTGACCTTGCGATCTACTCCGCCAGCTTCAGTGACCTGTTGGCGGCCGCTAACGTTGAACGTCCGATCTCGGCAGAGTACCTGCGTGACATTCTCACCAGCGGTACCTACCCGGAGTTCAGCGCGGATGAGTCGAGCGAGGATGTCTACATCTACCAACCAGCCAGCTAACGACGATAGCCAGGGCGCGATTGATCGCGCCCTGGACCAGTTGGCATCGTCAGGCAACGGTCCGCTGCTTGTGGAACCGCTGTCGGACATGAGCCGGGCCGCTGAGGCTCACTTCGCGCAGCGCTGGCCCGGCCTGCCTGTCGAGGTGCGTCGTGCGGCTGTCCAGGCCATGCGCGATGACGCCGAGCAGCAAATCGAACACACCTACTACCGCGCATTGCTCGTTGCCGTGCGCGATGTCGATGCGGATACGCGACTGGCAGCCGTCGAGGGGCTTGCGGAACTCGAGTCCGCGGTGTTCTGCGAGACCTTGCTGGACGTTATCGAACAGGAGCCGGACGTACGAGTTCGTGCCGCTGAAGCGATGGCGCTCGGCCGATTCGCTCTCCAGGCAGAGATGGAAGACCTGGACGCGGCTACCGCTGACCGCGTCCGGTCGGTGCTGCTTCGGTTGATCGATGAAGACCCGTCTGCCGAAGTTCGCCGCCGCGCCGTCGAGTCTGCCGGCTACTTCGCCGCCGACGACGCGATCATCGAGCGCATCCGTGACGCTTACGAGGCCGGCACGCATCATCTGCGCGTCAGTGCGATCCACGCGATGGGTCGACAGGCTGATACCCGCTGGCTCGACATCGTCCACCACGAATTCGAGAGCGACGATCCAGAGTTGCGCTTCGAGGCAGTTACGGCGGCCGGCGCGATCGGAGATGAGCGTTCAGTCGTCGAACTGATCGACCGGCTGAGCGACGAGGACATCGAGGTCCAGATGGCGGCGATCGCCGCGCTGGGGCAGATCGGCGGGCGGCTTGCGATCCGGGCGCTCCGGAAACTCACCGAGGAAGACTCGCCTGCGATCGTCGACGCTGCCGAAGACGCCCTCCAGGAAGCGGAGATCGGTTCCGACCCGCTTCGCCCACTGATGTGATGACGCGACTGCGACCACCTCACGAACGATCGAATTGGCCCATCAATCAGGAGCAATGGACGCCATGCGGCTGAGTGATCTCGTCGCCAGTCTCGGCGACTGCTCGATCCACGGCGATGCATCGATCGATGTGTCTGCGATTGAGTTCGACAGCAGGCTCGTACGTCCCGGATGCCTCTTCGTCGCCTTGCGTGGCGGCTACACGGACGGTCATCAATTCCTTCAGCGGGCCCGCGAAGCCGGGGCAGTTACTGCCGTCGTAGAGGAAATCCCCGACGGATCTGACGCTCAATACCAGGCATTTGTCATAACGCCAAACAGCCGCGCATTACTTGCTCGCCTTGCGACGCGCTTCTACGAATCGCCGAGTATGGCAATGACCGTCATCGGTGTCACCGGTACCGACGGAAAAACCACCACCAGCCACTTCATTGAAGCAATGGGCCGTTTCGCTGGCCACATGACCGGACTGATCGGCACCGTCGCTGTCCGAATCGGCGCCGACACCGACCTTCATGAATCTCGGCAGACGACGCCGGAGTCGTTGCATATCCAGCGCTACCTGGCCGAAATGCGCGACCACGGCGTTGATCTGGCGGTCGTCGAGGCGACCTCACATGGTCTGGAACTGCACCGGCTCGATGGCTGCGAGTTCGACGTCGGCGTCGTCACGAACGTTACGCACGAGCACCTCGACTTCCACGGCTCGGTGGAGAACTACCGTCGCGCGAAGGGCGGGCTGTTCCGGCGCGTCGACGCGGCGCGCTTGCTGGGTAAATGCGGTATCGCGATCATCAATGCCGACGACGAAGGTGCGCGGTCGCTGATTCCTGACGCAGGAGAATGCAGAGTCATTCTGTACTCGACCCAAGGCGATCCTGACGCCAACGTGCAGGCCGTTGATATTCACTCGACGCCCTCAGGTTCGACGTTTGTGCTTCGGACACCTGACGGCGCGGAATCCGTTTCGATCCAGTTGCCTGGTGCATACAACGTCGCGAATGCAGTCGCCGCCGCGGCGACCGGATGGGCACTCGGTATCCCGCTGGACATTGTCGCGGGTGGCGTGAGTTCGCTGGCCGCAGTCTCTGGTCGGATGGAAACGGTCGACGCTGGACAGCCGTTCGCCGTCATTGTCGATTACGCGCATTCACCGGACGCGATCCGTAGCGTGCTGCGTGAGGCACGGGCGCTCGCGAGTGGTCGCGTGCTGATCGTTTTCGGCTCGGCCGGTGAGCGCGATATCGCAAAGCGGGCGATTCAGGGGGCTGTCGCCGTAACCGATGCCGACTTTGCGGTCTTTACCAGCGAGGACCCGCGTTTCGAGGATCCGGACGCGATCATTGCCGAGATCGCGGAAGGTGCAATCGGGGCCGGTGGCCGGCGCGGTGTAGACTTCGACTGTATCGAAGACCGGCGAGATGCGATTCAGGCCGTGCTGGAACGGGCAAGGGCAGGAGATGTCGTTGTGCTTGCCGGAAAGGGCCACGAGCGCAGCATCATCTACGGCGCCGAGAAACGCCCATGGAACGAGCCCGAGGTCGCACTCGACATCCTGCGCGGGCTTGGCTACCAGAAACACGACACGTCCGGAGGTTCCCCACGATGACCGCCCCCCACAGGATTCGCCGTTTCTACGTATCGGCGTTGGTACTCGTCGTCTCCATCTTCGCAAGTGCCTGTGGGCAGCCGGATCCGGAACTGACAACGCCCGAATCGACCTTCGGCGATGATCCATCGGGTCGCATTCTGTTCGTTGCCGACGGGGACGTGCAACTCTGGGACGACGGGGATATCCGCGCCGTTACCTCAGATGTCGACGCCCTCTCCCCAAGTTGGGCGCCGGACGGTGCTCGCTTCGCCTACGTCCAGAACCATGATGGCTATTCCGACATCGTTGTCGCCAACATGGATGGTGAACCGCTTGAACAGGTGACGTTCAATGAGCCGGCCGACGAGCCGCATTCCGAGGATTGGGCCTACAACGCCGCCTGGGCGCTCGACCCGGTCTGGTCTCCGGTTGGTGAGCAACTCATCTTCGTGAGCGACAAGGGTGGGCTGGACCCGCTTTCCGATCCGCTCTACCTGTGGTATTCGGAGCGGTGGGATATCGACCCTTACCCGCTGCCAGAGGCGGTGAACCTCGACGTCTTCCAGGAAAACCCGACGTTGTCCCCTGATGGCAACGTCGCTGCGTTCGTCGCCCGGATTCGGATCACGGACTCGCTACGCAACACCCAGATCTGGACGCTTGACCTGAACACCGCCGAGACCAGTGTCCTCGTCGATCATCCCGACGGTGCCTACGATCCGTCGTGGTCGCCCGATGGCGAGAACGTGGCCTACATCCAGCGGGATGGCAACCGCAACGATGTCTGGATCGCGCCCGTCGATGGCAGCGATCCGTACCGACTGACGGATGTCGGCACCTGCGTCGCGCCGGCCTGGTCGCCGGACGGTCGCTTCATCGCGTTCTTCCGAGAGAACGACGGCAACTTCGAAGCCGCCTACGTGGAACTCGAGACCGGTAGCGATGGCCACCTGACCGCAGGCGATCCGAAGCGCCTCTTCAGCGTCGACAACATCAGCACCATCTCCGGCATGTCCTGGAACGGCAACTAACACTTCCACCGCGTTGTTGTCATGCGTTGCTCAACACAGCGAAGTTGTCGGCGATGACCAACCAGTATGTCGTGTCATCCTGAGGCATAAGTCGAAGACCCGCTCCTGTTGAGCCGCATGGCCGGTCAAGGAGCGGTCCTTCGAGTTTTGCCTCAGGACGACAACAGAGAAGGCGTCGGAAGTTGGGGCGGTCTAACTCGACTTCGCTGCAGCCGGCTGCTTGATCGCGATATGCAACTCTTCGAGTTGCTTTCCTTCGACATCACCCGGAGCATCGAACATCAGGTCGCGTGCGCTCTGGTTCTTCGGGAATGCCATCACCTCGCGGAGCGTCTCCTCGCGGGCGAGGATCATCGCGATACGGTCGATGCCGGGGGCGATGCCACCGTGCGGTGGTGCGCCGTACTCGAAGGCGCGCAGCAGGTGGCCGAAGCGCTCGTTGATCTCGGCCTGTTCGTAACCCATCAACTCGAACATGCGCGACTGCAGTTGCTGGTCGTGGATACGGATCGACCCGCCGCCGACCTCGAAGCCGTTGAGGACGATGTCGTATGCCTTCGACCGGACTGCGCCGACATTCGTATCCAGAAGCGCGATGTCCTCGTCCATCGGGGCCGTGAACGGGTGATGGAGCGAGTCCCAGCGCTGATTCTCCTCGTCCCACCCGAACAGCGGGAAGTCGATAACCCAGCAGAATGAGGCGACATTCGGATCGGCCAGTCCGAGTTCGTGCCCGAAACGTTCGCGGAGACGTCCCAGGACGTTCGCTGCGACATCTGCATTGTCGGCAACAAGCAGGACGAGGTCGCCAGTATTCGCACCGGTCGCCTTAGCGATGCCGTCGAGTTCAGCCTGCGAGAGGAACTTGGCAATCGGCGAGCGAGCCGTTCGAACGCCACCGTCGCCTTCCTCCATCGCGAGCCAGGCGAGACCCTTCGCTCCGAACTGCTTGGCGAAGTTCGTCAGTTCGTCGATCTGCCCCCGGCTGGAGCCACCCCGGCCCGGCACGGCGATACCTCGAACGACGCCACCACCGCCGACGGCGTTGGCGAAGACACCAAACTCGCTTCCGGCTACGAGTTCCGAGACGTCGGCGATCTCCAACCCAAATCGCAGGTCCGGCTTGTCGCTACCGTAACGGAGCATCGCATCGGCGTAGGTGAGGCGTGGGAACGGCAACTCCTGAATCTGGTAGTCGGTCAGGCCAACCAGTTCAATGAACAGCCCCTCGGTCAACTGCATGACATCCTCCATGTCGATGAAGGACATCTCAAGGTCGAGTTGCGTGAACTCCGGCTGCCGATCGGCGCGCTGGTCCTCGTCGCGGAAGCAACGGGCGATCTGATAGTAGCGGTCCATCCCGGCCACCATCAGAATCTGCTTCATCTGCTGCGGTGACTGCGGCAGCGCGTAGAACTGGCCCGGGTAGACGCGGCTCGGCACGAGGTAGTCGCGCGCGCCCTCAGGTGTGCTCTTGATGAGGATCGGTGTCTCGATCTCGACGAAGTCGCGCTCGTCAAGATAGCGGCGAATCGTGCGGATGATCTGGTGGCGCAACATCAAGTTGCGCTGCATCCGCGGACGGCGCAGGTCGAGATAGCGATATTCGAGCCGCAGCGACTCGTCCACCGAGGTTTCGTCGTTGATCTCGAACGGTGTCGTCTTCGCGGGGTTCAGGATGACCAGTTCGTCCGCGACGACCTCGATCGCTCCGGTCGGCATGTTTGGGTTCTCGGTGCCTTCCGGACGTGGCTGAACCGTGCCGCTGACCTGCATGACGAACTCGGAGCGGACCTGCTCAGCGATCTTGTGCGCGTCAGCAGCGTGCTCCGGGTTGACGACGACCTGCGTTAGCCCATAGCGGTCACGCAGGTCGAGGAAGATCAGTCCGCCGTGGTCGCGGCGGCGGTTGACCCAGCCCTTGAGTGTGACGACGGTGCCGGCGTTCTCGGCGCGGAGTTCCCCGCAAGTTGAATACGATCGATGCGCCCGATTTGCCATGAATCCCTCACTACTTTCTCGTTCCCTACCCATCCGCAGGATGATGCCACACGAGGGGACAGTGAACAGGGAACAGTGAACAGGGAACAGGGGATTGGAGCTTCGTTATTCTTTGGAGCTCGAATTCGGGCTGGAGGCTCGTTCTTGTTGCTTGACGCTGTTCCAGACGGCGAGGACATCCTGGGGCGTTTGGGCGTCGACTCCCGCGAAGACGTGGGGATGGCGACGGACGAGTTTGGCGGTGATACTGGTCAGGACATCGGCCATCGTGAAGTGACCTGACTCGGTCCCGATCTGGGCCTGCATCAGCACGTTGAGCAGCACATCGCCCAGTTCCTCCGCAGCGTGCGGCCAGTCACCGCTCTGCACCGCTTCCGCATACTCAGTGACCTCACTGGCGAAGTCATCCAGCATACTCTCGTGAGTCTGCTCTCGGTCCCACGGGCAGCCATCCGGACGTCGTAGCCGGGCGGTGATGTACTCAAGCGCGGCGAATGACGGTGGTGAATCCAGCGGGTCGCGGGCCGGAATGAGAATCGTCCCGGTCCGGTCAGCCTTCGGTAGCCCGTCGATGCCGTAGGTCGTGGACAGCCGCAAGGCGGCAAGTGAGGTGATGCGTTCACCGTACCAGTTGAGGACCAGGGTCGGACTCGTCGCGTCGAGCGGCTCGCGTCCTCTATCGAACGGCGCGTGTACCTGGGCCTGCGCAAGGACCAGAGCATCGGTCATCTGTGTGTGAGGGGGTAGAAGCCGCCCAGCGACGCCGGGTACCAGGGCGAGTCGAATCCGTCGCATCAATGCCGTCACCGTAGCGTCGCCTACCCATCCCGGACCGGGAACGAGGTAGGCGATTGGTCCACCGGCAAGACGGCCAACAATATCGTCGGCAATCCGCTCCTCGATGCCGGCCAGAGACTCCTGGTCGAGGATCGCGTCGTAGTCGTGTCCAATCGCCCAGTTACCCCGCAGCAGCCGCTCAGCAGATTGTCTGGAACGAGCAATGAGTGTACGGCCCGCCAGCATCGGCTCCAGATCGTCAGCGGGTGATCTCCCCCAGAGGCCGACGACCAGGATATCCGCCACCATCGGTTAACTGCGTCCTGCGACTTCGCGCTCGTCTCCGAGCGTCAGAATCGCCATGAACGCCTCCTGCGGAATCTCGACGTTGCCGACCATCTTCATCCGCGCCTTGCCCTCTTTCTGCTTCTCGAGCAGTTTGCGCTTGCGCGTGATGTCGCCGCCATAGCACTTCGAGAGGACGTTCTTGCGCATCGCGGCGATCGTCTCACGTGAGATGATCCGGCTACCGATAGCGGCCTGAATCGGCACTTCGAACATCTGACGCGGGATTAACTTGCGCAGTTGCTGGACGAGCGCGCGTCCCCGGACGTAGGCATCGCTACGGTGGGTGATCATCGAGAGCGCATCGACCGGCACACCGTTGACGAGCACGTCCATCTTGACCAGGTCAGCCGCCTGCATACTGTGGAAGGCGTAGTCGAGCGAGGCGTACCCCTGCGTCCGCGACTTAAGCTGATCGTAGAAGTCAACGATCAACTCACCGAGCGGCATCCCGAACTTGAGCGACACGCGGTCTTCATCAAGATAGTCCATCGCGTCGAAGTTGCCGCGACGGCTGGTGATCAGATCCATGATCGTCCCGATGTAGCGGGTTGGCGAGATGACGGTGATCTCCATCCACGGCTCACGAATTTCTTCGATGACGCCAGGATCAGGCATCTCCGACGGGTTGTCGATCAGCAGGACCTCGCCACCGGTCTTGACGACCTCATACTCGACGCTCGGTGCCGTCGCGAGCAGGTCGAGCCCGTACTCGCGCTCCAGCCGCTCCTGGATGATCTCCATGTGCAGCAGACCGAGGAACCCACATCGGAAGCCGAAGCCGAGTGCATCCGACGATTCCGGCTCGAAGACAAGCGACGCGTCGTTGAGTTGCAGGCGTTCCAGCGCATCGCGCAGTTCGGTGTAGTCCTCGTTGTTTACCGGGAAGAACCCGGCGAAGACCATCGGCTTGACCGGCCGGTAGCCCGGAAGTGGCTCGCGGGCCGGGCTGGCTGCGAGGGTGATCGTGTCACCGACCTGACAGTCGCTGACAACCTTCAGGCCGGTCGCGACGTAGCCGACCTCGCCGGTTGCGAGTTGCTTCACCGGCGTCATCGTTGGCCGGAAGACACCGACCTCCAGTATCTCTGCCTCTTTGCCGGTCGCCATGACGCGGATGCGCGAGTCAGTGTCGAGGACACCTTCGACGACCTTCACGTATGCGATCACGCCCTTGTACGCGTCGTAATGTGAGTCGAAGATCAACGCCCGGAGCGGGGCTTCCTCGACGCCGTTCGGCGGCGGAATACGGTCGACAATCGCCTGCAGGATCTCGGGGACACCCTTGCCATCCTTGGCCGACGCCGGAATGATCTCCTCGGGCAGCAGCCCGATCAGGTCACTGACCTCGGCGCTGACCTTCTCCGGCATCGCATTGGGCAGGTCGATCTTGTTGATGACGGCGATGAGGGCGAGGTCGTTCTCCAGCGCGAGGTAGACGTTGGCGATTGTCTGGGCTTCGATGCCCTGGGCTGCGTCAACGACCAGCAGCGCGCCTTCGCAGGCGGCCAGCGAGCGACTGACTTCGTAGGAGAAGTCGACGTGGCCCGGCGTGTCGATCAGGTTGAGTTCATAGACCTCGCCATCGGCCGCGCGAAAGTCCATTCGGACTGCGCGGGCCTTGATCGTGATGCCTTTTTCACGCTCGAGGTCCATCGAGTCGAGCACCTGCTCCATCATCTGGCGGCTGGAGAGTGTGCCGGTATACTCGAGCAGGCGGTCGGCCAGCGTCGATTTGCCGTGGTCGACGTGGGCGATGATGCTGAAGTTGCGGATGTGTTTCTGATCAGCCATCTGTTCTCAATGCATGATGAAGCGAGCGAGCAACGTTGCCGGCCCGAAGGGTAAGTATACCGATGCACATAACCCTGCTGCATCGGTCCGCAGCACCACCGGTTGCGATTTCCGCAGTAGATCAGTAGAATAGCAAGGTTGCAACGCCCGCGACGTTCGGGCGCTCTTTATCATGTTCACGCAGTTCGAGGGAGAAACGAGCTTTGGCCAATTCCAAGTCTGCCGCGAAGCGCGCCAGGACGAGCGAGCGCCGCCGCATCCGAAACCGACGATTTCGCTCTGCCAGCCGCACGCTGGTCCGGACTGCCGAGCAGGTGATTGCTCAGGCTGATGCCGAGGCCGCTGCCGGCGCTGTTGTCAACGCGGTCAGCATGCTGGATCGCGCGGCGCAGAAGGGCATCATCCACCCGAACAACGCCGCCCGCCGCAAGTCGCGCCTGATGGCGAAGTACAACAAGATCGGCGCCGCGAGCTAACTTCGCCGCCGACCGGCTCCGCTCCCACGACGAATCACCTCGGCAACCTCCGCTACAAGCGGAACGATGGTTGCCGAGGTATCTGTTTGCATCCCGGTCTTGACTGCTGCATCCGCATCCCGCACCGCTTCGGAGATGCGCTTCAGCGACTGCTCGGACATTCCGGATGACGTTTGCTGCAGTCCACCGATCCGGTTTGCACTGATACCCGACGCCTTGACGAGAGCATCCCGCGGAACTCCGGCAGCCATTTTCACGGTTGACAACGCAATCACTTCGCTTCCGACCTGGCCCAGCACGCGCTCGGCTGGCTCGCCGGAGGCGAGGACGTTATCGAGTTCCTGTAGTGCGCGATCTGGACGGCCGCCGAACAGGTGGTTGTTCAGTTCGAACGCCTTGAACCCGCTTCGATCGGCCACCATCTCATCGACCAGTTCCTGCGTAATCACGCCGTCGGTCGCCGCACAACACAACTTATCGACCTCGGTCGCAATCAGCCGCAGGTCCGGTGTCTCCGTGACCCAGCGTCCGCCCTCCCACGAGGTCGGGTAGAGCAGGACTGCCAGATGCTGGACGGCTGCCGGGGCAATCCGGACACCCTCGCGCTCGACCCGCTGCTGAATCCAGGCCAGCAAGTCCTGGCCGGTCTTGGCCGCGAACGACTCAGTCTGCCAGCCAAGAGCCTTAATTGCTTTGACGAGGTAGTGCGTCTGGGCCAGCGATCCATCGTGCCGCATGATGATCTGGCTGGTCGGCGGGACAGCTTTCAGGATGTTGTGAAGGTCGGCCCATTTGACCCGTCCACCAGATTCCTCAGGATTGTTGTCATCCCCAGCGTCTCCGCGCTTCGGCGACTGGATCGGATTCCGCAGGACCACCACACGCTGGCCACCGAAGAACGGCATCGCCTGACAGGCTGCTGCGATTTCTCCAGCATTGGAGGACTGGACGTCGATGACGGTCGTGCTGAGGTTCTGGGGGTCGAGTTCGCTGCGCAGGGAAGTGATGCGTTCGTCGAGCAGGAGGCCGTTCTGTCCGTAGAGCAAATAGCTCATGGTGCTCGTCCTGATTCTGTCCGGGGAATAAATGAAGGGCGAGACGCGCTGACACCGTGTGAACTAGTTTCAAGCCTGCGTACGCAGGTGGGTACTCGGAGGAGCGATCCCTTGGGATCGACCAAAGGCACCCGAAAACTAGTGACGTTGGCTCGAAACGTTATAGGAACACACGGCTGCGTTTCTCGTCTCACCCATCTTCAAGTCTACCAGACTGGCCGTACACCTGCACGGACACGTACACTGCCAGCAAGGATCAGCAGCCATTTAGGCCGGTGCAGGGAGTGACGCGTGCAGGATCGTAACGCTGACGAAACGGTGGTCGTGACCGGGATTGGCTGTGTTTCAGCCGTCGGGATCGGCCGGGAGGAGAACTGGTCAGCCATTCTCAACGGCCAGGGCGGTGTCGCTGCAATCGACCGGTTCGATGCGACCGACTATCCCGTCCGTATCGCCGCTCAGGTCAACGACTTCGATCCCTCGCGCTACATGGATGCCAAGGACGCTCGTCGCGCCGACAGGTTCATTCAGTATGCGGTTGCCGCCGCGCGTGAAGCCGTCGATCACGCAACGCTGACGATCGACGACAGTAACGCTGAGCGCGTCGGTGTCATCATTGGTACGGCGATGGGCGGTCTTCAGACGTTCGAAGACGGTGTTCGGACACTCCATACGCGCGGTCCGGGCCGCGTCAGCCCGTTCTTCGTCCCGATGATGCTGCCCGACATGGCAACCGGTATCGTCTCGATCCAGCTCGGCGCGAAGGGGCCGAATCTCGCTACCGTTAGCGCCTGCGCGAGCGCGGCCCACGCGATCGGCGAGGCCGCTGCCACGATCCGCCGCGGAGACGCCGACGTGATTCTGGCCGGTGGGTCCGAGGCCGCCGTCACTCCGGCTGGAGTTGCCGGGTTTGCGGCTGCCGGAGCGCTATCGACCCGTAACGACGATCCTGAGCATGCGAGCCGCCCATTCGACCTGCACCGCGACGGTTTCGTTCTCGGCGAAGGTGGAGCGGTCCTCGTCCTCGAGTCGCTCTCCCATGCGATCGCTCGTGGCGCGACACCGCTGGCCGTCGTCAGCGGCTACGGAACCACTGCAGATGCCTCGCACATCGTCCAGCCGTCGCCAGGCGGCGAAGGTGCCGCCCGTGCGATGACGCTCGCGATTGCCCGTGCGGGCATCGGACCAGCGGATGTGTCCTACATCAACGCGCACGGCACCTCGACGCGCTTGAACGACGCCTACGAGACCCTCTCGGTCAAGACGGTCTTCAGCGATCAGGCACCGCCCATCTCATCGACCAAGGGTGCAACCGGCCACCTGCTCGGCGGTGCCGGCGCAGTCGAGTCCGCTTACACCGTCCTTGCCATCCGCGATCAGATACTGCCGCCGACGATCAACTACTACGAGGCTGACCCCGACTGTGATCTCGACTACGTTCCTAATGAGGCACGCCCCGCCACAGTTCAGCATGCGATCAGCAACTCTTTGGGCTTCGGTGGACATAACGTCTCGCTTGTGTTCTCGCGGTTCGAGGCAGAGTAGGGTCGTCCCGTCGTAGAGGCGTGCCGCGACCATCAACCAACCAATCCCCAATCCGGTAGGGGCGACATCGCAATGTCGCCCTGCTCCCTGCCTGAGCTGTTCGAGTGACAAACGAAGGGCGACATTGCGATGTCGCCCCTACCGGATTGGGGATTCATTGGCGTACAAACAGCAACGGCGGCCACAGGTGGCCGCCGTTGCATCGGAATCTCAGGCTGGGACCTAATCCAAATACCCCCGCAATTTGCGGCTGTAACTCGGGTGCCGCAGTTTGCGAAGGGCTTTCGCTTCGATCTGGCGGATGCGCTCGCGAGTGATCCCGAACTCGCGGCCGACCTCTTCGAGCGTCCGGAACCGGCCATCTTCGAGGCCGAACCGCAGGACGACGATTCGCCGCTCCCGCTCGGTCAGCTTGTCGAGCGCGTCACCAATCTGGCCGCGCAGGAGCTGCTGCGATGCCAGTTCCAGTGGCTGCGGCATCGATTCGTCCTCGATGAAGTCGCCGAGGAACGCATCGCCATCAAGGCCAACCGGCGATTCCAGCGAGACTGGTAGCCGCGAGACTTCCAGCACCTGGCGAACCTTGGCAACCGGGACATCCATCGCCCGCGAGATTTCCTCATGGGATGGCTCGCGCTCGAAAATCTGCTGCAACCGGTGGCTGGTCTTCTTGACGCGATTGATGGTTTCGCCGACGTGGACCGGAAGTCGAATCGTCCGGCTCTGGTCGGAGATCGCACGGGTGATCGCCTGGCGAATCCACCAGGTCGCGTAGGTCGAGAACTTGAAGCCACGGTTGTAGTCGAACTTGTCGGTCGCCTTCATCAGGCCGATATTGCCCTCCTGGATCAGATCCAGGAACGACAGACCACGACCGACATACTTCTTCGCGACCGAGACGACCAGTCGCAGGTTGGCCTGGATCAGGTGGGCACGGGCTCGCTCGCCGTCCTCACGATCTTCGACCAGTTCACGACGCTCGTCTTCGCTGCTGTACTCACCGGTTTCAAGCCGCTGGGCCGCCGCCAAACCGCGCACCATCCGCTTGGCCAGCCAGACTTCTTCGTGCATCGTCAGCAGATCGGTCTCGCCAATCTCCTGCAAGTAGAGCCTGACCGAGTCCGCAACGCCCTGTGAGAGCGAATCGGCGGCTTCTTCTCGACTGTCTGGCTTGGCAAATGGATCGGTGACGACGTCCGTCGGAGTCGGCGCAACGGCGCGATGACGAGTAAACTGATAACGAGTGGAGAGCGTCGATGCCGGAGGCTGATCGATGACATCGACCCCGTTCTCCAGCAATGACGACCAGAACTCATCTACGGCGGCGATGTCATCTTCGATTCTTGGGAATGCTTCGAGTACTTCCTCAGAAAGTAGGAATCCCTGATCCTTACCCTTGGCAATCAGGCTCGCAACCACTCTGCTGTTTCCCTCCCGCCCTGTCGATCACAAACGCTGCAATGTCGAGAGGGTACGCTCAGTCGGGGAGAACGGCGCGCACGACAGGATCACGGCTGCGCCGATATGGTGTGCGAGCGTTGAGAACCTCGTCGATCAATTGCGGGGGGCGTCTGTAACATGTGTTTCGAGCAGTATACGGCAGGTTTACCCATATTTCAACAGGCTTTCGCACATCCGCGTCATCGGAGCCTGCCGGATCGGCAGAATCGGGCGGCCCTGCGATGATTACGCTCGGTGTTGATCCTGGTACCGCGCTGCTCGGCTACGGTCTCGTTCGTGGCGATGATGACCCTGCGCTGATCACCTATGGCGTGGTGGAAACCACCAAGAGTGAAGCGATGCCTGCCCGCCTTCAGCGACTTTACGACGCCGTCTGGGAACTCATCCGTGAGCACGAACCGGATGTTCTGGCGATCGAGCAGTTGTTCTTCTCCCGCAACGTCACAACGGCGCTGGCCGTTGGTCAGGCGCGTGGCGTCGTGCTGCTGGCGGCCGCGCAGCACGGAATGGACGTCTTCGAGTACAAGCCGTCCGAGGTGAAGCAGACGATTTCCGGCTATGGCAATGCCGACAAGCCACAGATGCAGGAAATGGTGCGTATTACGCTCGGCTTACCGGAGATCCCCAGACCCGATGATGCCGCCGACGCGCTCGCGGTCGCGCTCTGCCACGTGCAGATGAGCCGTCTCTCGCGCCGATTCGGTGTTTCGGGCCGCTGATGACCGCAAAGAAGGTTCGCGCAGACGAACTTGTCGTCCAGCAGGGACTGGCTGATTCGCGCTCGAAGGCGAAGGCGATGATCGTCGCCGGCGATGTCCGTTCCGGCGATCGCATGATCCAGAAGCCTGCGGAACTGCTCGACCCGGATCTGCCGCTGGAGTTGCGCGCCAAACTCCCCTTCGTCAGCCGTGGCGGTCTGAAACTCGATCACGCACTCAGCGAGTTTGACATTGACGTAGCGGGAGTCGTCGCTGCTGACCTCGGAGCGTCGACAGGTGGGTTTACCGACGTATTGTTGCAACGCGGCGCGGGCCGGGTGTATGCCGTCGACGTTGGCTACGGTCAACTCGACTATCGCCTGCGATCAGACGATCGTGTGGTTGTCATGGAGCGCGTCAACGCTCGACACCTTGATGCGCTACCCGAGCCGGTTGAGTTTGTCTGTGTCGATGTCTCGTTCATCTCGTTGGAACACATCCTGCCAGTCGCCGCTCGGTTGCTGATAGACGGTGGCGACGTCGTCACGCTGATCAAGCCACAGTTCGAGGCCGGCAAGGAGCAGGTCGGAAAGGGTGGCGTCGTCAGAGATGAACGGACGCGGAAGTCGGTCGTCGAACGGGTAGTGTCGCTGGCCGTAGATAGTGGGCTGGGTCTTCATGGACTGACACGTTCGCCGATCACTGGCCCGGCCGGCAACGTCGAGTACCTGGCCTGGTTCCGCAATGGTGTCCCGGCGTCCAACGCTGGTGATCTGATCGCGAAGGTGTTCGCGACGAAGGATAGAGCGCGTGAATCGTGACCCTTTTGCTGCTGTAGAGGCGGCTCTCGCTGGTGAATCTCGTGACGCTGACGATGCCATTGCCCGCATCGACTTTGGCCGCGAGGCTCGGACAGGCATTCCCGAAGTCGTCTATGGTGACAGCAAGACTGACGAGCAGATCATCGCCGCGTGCCGCTCGGTCCTCGACCGGCTTCCACGCGCGATCGTGTCGCGGATTGATCCCGAGCGCGCTCGAAGGATCGCTGGAGCGATCGGTGACGACATTCGTGTTGACCAGCCATATCCTGGCAGCACGGTCGTACTGACACGCGGCGAGCGCGATGCGCGACCGGCGTTCGGCTATGTCGCGATTTTCACGGCAGGAACGTCCGACCTCACCGTTGCGGGGGAAGCGGCGACGATCGCCCAGGAGATCGGGTGTCGTGTAGAGATCGTCGCCGATGTCGGCGTTGCTGGGCTCCACCGGCTCGTTCAGCCACTACGTCGAGTCGTGTCCGAAGGCGCCGATGCGATCATCGTCGCGGCCGGAATGGATGGCGCATTGCCGTCGGTCATCTCCGGGCTGGTTGACATCCCGGTTATCGGCCTGCCAACGTCAGTCGGCTACGGTGTCGCGTCGGGCGGGCAGGCTGCCCTGATGACGATGCTCTCGACCTGTGCGCCAGGAATGGCGGTTGTCAATATCGACAATGGCGTCGGGGCCGGCGCGACGGCGGCGTTGATTGCCCGCCGTGCCCGTCAACCCCGCGACTGAATCCGCTCCGACGTTCGACGGGCCAATTCCTCGGCAACCTCGAACGGGTTGACTTCGCGACGTAGGAGTTGATTCACCATCGCTTCGTTCTGCGGGTCGCGAAGTGTCGCTTCAAGCTGGCCTGCCAGCCAGTTCTGAGCCAGCCGTAACACCTCGCGACGGGCACGACGTTCGCGGCGCTGCTGCCCTTCACCCGTCGTTTCGAGATGTGCGCGGTGCTTATCGATCGTGTCGATCAACTCCGGGATGTGTTCGCCGTGGACCGCGATCGTCCGGACGATAGGTGGTAGCCACGGACCGTGCTCACCGAGCCGCAGCATGTTGCGCAGGTCGCGAACGACGTTCTCGGCACCCTTCACATCGGCCTTGTTGACGACGAGGATATCGGCGATTTCCAGTACGCCGGCCTTGATCGTCTGAATGCTGTCGCCCAACCCCGGCACCTGGAGCAGGAGCGTCGTGTCGGCCAGTTCGGCGACGTCGACTTCGTCCTGGCCCACGCCGACCGTCTCGACGAGGATGATGTCGAAGCCGTACGCGTCGAGCAGGTGGGTGACAGCACCGACCGCCATCGAGAGGCCGCCCATCTCGCCGCGCGTCGCCATCGATCGGATGTAGACTCCTTCGTCCTCGAAGTTCTCCAGCATCCGAATCCGGTCGCCAAGTGTCGCGCCGCCAGTCAGCGAACTGGACGGGTCGATTGCAAGGACACCGACCGTCTTCCCCCGGTTGCGATACTCACGGATCAGCGCGTTGGTCAGCGTGCTCTTGCCAGCACCCGGAGGACCGGTGATACCGACGACGTAAGCGTTGCCCGTGTCACGGTAAAGTTCAGCCATTGCGCGGAGACCAGCGGGCCGTTCGTTCTCGACGTAGGTCACGAGCCGGGCCAGCGCGGGGCGCTCGCCATTGCGGAACCGCGCGATCAGGTCACTGTTTGCGGTCGCGGTCACTCGTCACCCCGCTGTGGCGCATTCTCACGAATGAACCGGACGGCCGTGTCCAGTGGCGTTCCCGGCCCAAAGACTTCAGCGACGCCCAGCGCCTTGAGTTCGTCGACGTCGGCGTTTGGAATCGTTCCACCTGCCACCACCAGCACGTCGGTCAGTCCGGCGCTGTTCAGTTCCTGAAAGATCTTCGGAAATAATGCCCGGTGGGCGCCGGACAGGATCGACAGGCCGATCACGTCAACGTCCTCGTCGACGGCGGCGCGCGCGATCATCTCCGGAGTCTGGAACAGACCGGTGTAGATGACCTCCATGCCAGCGTCGCGGAGTGCGCGAGCCATGACCTTGGCGCCGCGATCGTGTCCATCAAGGCCGGGTTTCGCGATCAGTACTCGAATCGGTTTAGTCCGTGTCTGGACATCCAGCATCGTACGTTTCCCCTCCCCGCTAACGGCGTCCTCTATACCACCAGGAGCGCCTGATGCTCTCCGTATACCCGTCGCAGGCAGTTCGTGATCTCGCCGATTGTCGCGTAGGCGCGGACGGCGTCGATCAGTGGTTCCATGACGTTTTCGTCCCGGCGGGCGGCCGATTCGAGCCGGTCCATCGCTTCCTGCCACTCGATCGGGTTGCGCTCGGACCGTACCCGCGCCAGCCGCGCGAGATGACGCTCTTCTCCCTGCGGGTCCATTTCAAGAATCGGAATGTCCGGTTCCTCCTCGGAGCGGAACGCATTGACGCCGATCACAACCTTGCGCTGCTCTGCGAGCGCCTGCTCGTAGGCATACGAACTATCCGAGATTCGGCGCTGGAAGTATCCAGCCTCGATGGCCGGGATCACGCCGCCGTGTTCCTTGATTTCGTCAAAGATGGCTTGAACGCGCTCTTCCATCTCGGTCGTCATCGATTCGACCAGGTACGAACCGCCGAGTGGATCGACGCTGTTGGTGACGCCGCTCTCGTGAGCGATGATCTGCTGTGTGCGGACGGCGATCCGAACGGCCCAGTCGCTCGGTAGTGCCAGTGCCTCGTCGAGCGAGTTGGTGTGCAGGCTCTGCGTTCCTCCGAGGACGGCCGCCAGCGCCTGAATCGTCGTCCGGATGACGTTGTTCTCCGGCTCCTGCGCCGTCAACGAGCAACCCGCCGTCTGGGTGTGGAAGCGCATCCAGCAGGAGCGGTCGTTTTTCGCGCCGAACTGCTCCTTCATGACGCGGTACCAGATTCGCCGGGCCGCCCGGAACTTGGCAATCTCCTCGAAGAAGTCGTTGTGGCAGTTGAAGAAGTAGGAGAGTCGCGGAGCGAACTCGTCGACGTCCAGTCCACGCTCGATCGCCGCTTCGACGTAGGCGATGCCGTCTGCCAGCGTGAATGCCAGTTCCTCAGTCGCCGTCGCTCCAGCCTCGCGGATGTGATAACCAGAGATAGAAATCGAGTTCCAGAGCGGCATTTGATGCGTCGCGAACTCGATTGTGTCGGTTACCAGTTTCATCGATGGCTTCGGCGGGAAGATGTACTCGTTCTGGGCCGTGAACTCCTTGAGGATGTCGTTCTGGAGCGTGCCGCGAAGTTTCGCGCGCGGGACACCGTGCTTCTCGGCGGTGGCGATATACATCGCCCAGATGACGGCGGCAGGGCCATTGATCGTCATCGATGTCGTCACGACATCGAGCGGGATGCCCTCCAGCAGAATCTCCATGTCAGCCAGTGATGAGACCGCGACGCCGCACTTGCCGAACTCGCCATGCGACATCGGGTCGTCGGTGTCGCGCCCGTACAGCGTCGGCAGGTCAAATGCGATCGAGAGGCCAGTCTCGCCATGGTCGAGCAGGTAGCGGAAGCGTGCGTTTGTCTCCTCCGCCGAGCCAAAGCCAGCGAACTGGCGGATCGTCCACAACTTGCCGCGATACATCGACTCGTGAATGCCGCGTGTGTACGGCGGCTGACCTGGTCGGCCGATGTCGCGGTCAGCGTCGATACCGCGCCGTTCCAGATCCTCGGCGGTGTAGACAGGCTGCACCGGCTCACCCGAGAGGGTAGTGAACTCCCGTTCATCCGGTGGAGCGCCCTCGTAACGTGGGTCGTGAAAGTCGATACCGTACCGTTGTGACATTGCCGCCTCCCATGCCGCTTGGCGTTCGCTCCGTCGCGGACGCCACGATGCCCGTCAGGTCGCGAGTAACTGGCGCGCGATCACCAGCCGTTGAATCTCGGAGGTGCCTTCGTAGAGTTCAGTCGCCTTAGCGTCGCGGTAAAGCCGTTCGACGCCGAAGTCGCGAATGTACCCGTAGCCGCCATGAATCTGGATCGCGTGTCCCGCCGCTCGGGTCGCCAGTTCGCTGGCATAGAGCTTTGCCTGCGATGCCTGGCGCGTGTAGTCCAATCCGGCGTCCTTCATCAGCGCAGCCTGCCGCACAAGCAGCCTGGCCGCATCGATCTCGGTCGCCATGTCGGCCAGTTTCCACTGGATCGCCTGATACTCAGCAATTGGCTTGCCGAACTGCTGGCGTTCTTTTGCGTAAGCCAGACCGCTGTCGAGCGCCGCCTGGGCGATCCCGACCGCCTGGGCGGCGATCCCGATTCGTCCGGTCGCCAGCAACGACATCGCAATGCCGAAGCCTCCGCCCGGCTCACCAAGGACGTGTGCATCGGAAACGACGACATCGTCGAATGATATCCCGTTGATTTCAGACGCGAGCAGGCCGAGTTTCTTCTCCTTCTGCGCGACGTCGATGCCGGGAGTTTCGCGCTCGACGACAAATGCCGTCATCCGTCGCGAGGTTCGTTCGTCCGGATGGGTGACGGCAAAAACGACGTAGACACCGGCGTGCGCACCCGACGTGATAAAGGCCTTCTGGCCACTGATCCGCCAGTTGTCGCCATCCGCAACCGCCCGAGTCGTGATCGCGGCTGCGTCCGATCCAGCCTGCGGCTCGGTCAGACAATAGGCACCGACCAGTTCTCCGGACGCAAGCCTCGGGAGCAGTCGCTCTTTTATCTCCGCCGAGCCGTACTGGTTGATCGCGTTACACGTCAGCGAGTTGTGGACGGAGAGAATGACCGCGACTGATGCGGAGGCCCGGCTGACTTCCTCGTAGGCGATTGCGACGCTGGCTGCCGGAAGCGGCATACCACCCAGGTCGTCTGGAACGGCAAGTCCCATCAGCCCGATGGCGGCTGCGGCGCGCAACTCCTCAACCGGATAACTGCCGGTCTCGTCGCGGTCGGCCACGCGCGGCGCGACATCGCGCGCCACGTACTCGCGCACTGCTTCGGCCAGCGTCTGCTCTTCCTCGTTGAAGAGAAGTTCCATGTCGCCTCCGTTGGCTGCTCGTTCGACCTATTGCGAGCGGTAGTCGTAGAACCCTTCGCCGGTCTTGCGTCCCAACTTGCCGGCCGCGACCATCTTGCGCAGCAGCGGTGCCGGACGGTACTTCGGATCGCCGAGGTCACGCTGCAGCACTTCGAGAATGTCGAGGCAGACATCGAGTCCGATCAGGTCGGCCAACGCCAGCGGACCCATCGGGTGATTCATTCCCAGTTTCATGACCTGATCGATGTTGTCCTTGGTCGCGACGCCTTCCATCAGGCAGAAGATCGCTTCGTTGATCATCGGCATCAGGACGCGGTTCGAGATGAACCCCGGAAAGTCGTTGACCTCGACCGGTGTCTTGCCGACCTTGGACGCCAGCGCGACCGTTGCGGCGACAGTGTCGTCGTCGGTCGAAAGTCCGCGCACCACCTCAACGAGTTGCATGACTGGGACCGGGTTAAAGAAGTGCATGCCGATCACCTTCTCCGACCGGCGGGTTGCGGCGGCCAGCGTCGTGATCGGGATCGATGACGTGTTGGAGGCGATAATCGCCCGCTCGCTTGCCAGTTCATCGACTCGCTCAAAGATCTCGCGCTTCAGATCGAGGTCTTCAGCAATGGCCTCGACGATCATGTCCGCCTCGCCGACGCTGGTGTATTCCGTGGTTGGGTCAATCAGGCTGATCGTCAGGTCCATCTGATCGCTCGCCATCCGGCCACGATCGACTGAGCGCTGCAGGTTTCGGCGAATCGTCGCCATTGCTCCATCGAGACTGTTCCCGCTCCGTCCGATCATCGTGACCGGTACGCCTGCCTGCCCCATGACCTGAACGATGCCGTTGGCCATGGTACCTGTCCCGATGACCACAACTCGCGAAATGTCCATCCATGCACCCTTCGTCCCGCCGATCTGCGGGTATCGTCTGCGATCGGATTGGCCAGCCCCCAGCGCCCGGCCTGTCCGGATTATATGCCTGTCGGGCTTCAGGTGCCTGAACTGTTGGCAGAGGAGTGCGTTATTGCGGCTTGTCGGACCGGTTAGCTTCGGGGCTGGTGGGTTTCGCCGCCGCAGGAGGCGCCGGGCGACGGTTGTATTCGTTCATCGCGACCGTCGCGCCCTCTCGTAGCCAGAGTAGTGCTGCCGACGCCGCGCGATCGATGATCTCCGGCAGTGTGCGCTGCTCGTCGCTGGAGAATTGCGCGAGGACGTACGGTACCGTCGATCCAGCCTTTGGCCGGCTGATCCCGATCCTCAAACGCGCGAAGTCCTGCGTATGAAGATGGTCGATCACCGACTGGACGCCGTTGTGGCCTCCAGCGCTGCCGTTGGCGCGCATCCGGATCGTGCCGAATGGCAGGTCCAGTTCATCGTAAATGACCAGCAGTCGGTCACGCGGCACCTTGTACCAGCGCGCGACCTGACTGACGGCGATCCCACTCTCGTTCATGAAGGTCTGCGGCTTGGCGAGCACGACGCGTCGCTCACCGTCGCGAGTCTCGATCATCTCAGCCTGAAAGCGACTCCGGGAGGTTCCCGACGGAAGTATCTCGTAGAGTCGTTCGACGGCCATGAATCCGGCGTTGTGGCGGGTGCGTTCGTAGCGCCTGCCCGGGTTGCCGAGGCCGACGATCAGGTATGTCTCCGACGCTCCATCCGGAGAACCATCGCGGCGATTTCGACGTAATCTGTGCAGCATCGACCGATCCACTCCACGCCGGGGACGACAACCGTCGATGGTATACTACCGTGTCGATGCATTGTCGCAGTCACCCGTAGCTGGCAGCCAGGCCAGGCAATCCCGGAGTCACTTCATGAGCTTTTTCGGCATGGGCGGCATGGAGATCATGGTCATCATGGTCGTCGCCTTGATCATCTTCGGACCGGGCAAGCTGCCGGAAATCGGCGCCCAGGTCGGCAAGGCCGTCCGCGATTTCCGACGGACCACCAATGAACTCACCCGTGAATTCAACGACTCGACCAGTGAGATTCGCTCGACGATGGACGAGATGAAGGGCACGGTTGCCCAGGTCGAACAGGAATCTCGTGCACTTGCACAGTCGATTCCCGCTACGCTCGACGGCGCGGTGGCTCCTCAGAAATCCAACGGTGCGGCATCGGCGGGTTCGACGGCAACGACTGCCGCCGCAAACGCAGTCGCGGCTACCACTGAATCTGAGCCAGCGCCACCGGCACCGGCAGCCCCGGTCGTCGTACCAACACGCAATGATCCGCTGGCTGACCTCGAAGCACTTGACGACGAGGTGCTCGCGAGTCGTCCGTCGAACTCGAACTAGTCGCGCAGGCGTTCCGCCTCATCTTCTCGCCGGATGCCTGACCAGAGTATCGCTGTCCCCCAGTCGTCGTCGATCGTCTGATACGCACCTTCGATGAGCGGGTGGCCAAGGCTGGGCATCGCGCTGGTATCTCCTGCGTTACCGTAAGCCAGTCGCAGTACCCGGCGACGCACCGCAGCCCAACGCCCGCGTTTGTAGTCTCCACCCAGTAGCAACGTCACTGTCGCGCCAGGTTTCGTGACACGCGCGATCTCATTCCAGGTGTCTGGTTCGATGATCCATGGACCTGGATAGGTCGAAACGACCGACTGGACCAGACTGGATCGCACCGGTATCGCCTGAGATCTTGCCTGAATGACACACGCGTCTCGACGGGCTGCACGCTCTGCCATCTGGCGTGACGGTTCTATGCCCACAGCGAAGTACCCTCCAGCAACCACTTTGCGGAGCAGGCGTCCCTCGCCGCAGCCGAGGTCGATCAGGATGCCCGGCGAGTCAGGCGGAATCACCAGCCGCCGCCTGCCGTCCCACGCCGCACCGTAGACCATCCGGCCGGTTGCTTCGTGGAGGAAACCGAGTCTGGTGTACAGCAGCTCGAACACTCGTTGCAGCACGGTCTGACGTAGGCGCCTGACGATCTGCGCGGGTGTCATATTGGCATCGTCACGCTTGGCATAATGGGACACATGATGGAACGACTGGTCAAGGCTCAACTCACAATAGAAGGAACCGATGGCCGCGCCCGGGCCGGGCGACTGACGCTACCACGTGGTGATGTCTTGACGCCGGCGTTCATGCCGGTCGGCACGCAAGCCACAGTTAAGTCACTCGATCCGCACGATGTTCGCGGTGTTGGCGCGCAGATCGTTCTCGCGAATACCTACCACCTCATGCTCCGTCCTGGAGCCGACCTGATTGAGCGCTTCGGTGGTGTCAGCCACTTCATGCGCTGGGAAGGGCCGGTCCTGACGGACTCCGGCGGGTTTCAGATCTTCAGCCTGGCCGCGAACCGAAAGTTGTCGGATGAGGGTGTGACGTTCCACTCTCATCTCGATGGCAGCCGACACGAATTGTCACCCGAACGGGCGGTCGCGCTCCAGATTCAGTTCGGCTCCGATGTTACGATGGCGCTGGACGTCTGTGCCGGATATGGCGCGACCGAGCGAGAACAGATTGAGGCGATGCGGCTGACCCACGACTGGTTGCCGCGCAACATCGCAGCATTTGCGGAGGAAGCGGCGCGGCGCGAACATCCGGGCGCACTGTTCGGTATCTGCCAGGGCGGCTTCGATCCGAACCGGCGAGCGGAGTCAGCCCGTTTCCTGGCTGACCTGCCCGTCGATGGTTGTGCGATAGGCGGCCTGAGTGTTGGGGAGCCGAAGGACGTGATGGCAGAGATGCTGGACGTTTCTGTCGAGCCATTGCCAACCGAGAAACCGCGCTACCTGATGGGCGTCGGCTCTCCTGAAGATCTCTGGAACGGTGTTGCAGCCGGTGTCGACATGTTCGATTGCGTGCTGCCCACGCGGGTGGCTCGCCGTGGCGCGCTCTACACGCCGGATGGTCGCATCTCCATCACCGCCGCTCGCTACCGTGAACTGGATGAACCGGTCGACGCCGAGTGTGACTGCTACACCTGCCAGACGTACAGCGCCGCCTACCTGCACCACCTCTTCCGTGCGAAGGAACTGCTCGGCTACCGGCTGGCAACGATCCACAATCTACGCTTCATTCAGCGGCAGATGGAGACGATGCGCGCTGCGATCCTCTCCGGAACGTTCGCCTCAGCATTCTCGGACTTTCATGCACGCTATCAGCCGGCGAATCAGGTAGTCGCGGCTGAACAACGCGCGCGCTACCGTCAGGCACGCGATCCGAACACCGGGTCGGTACGGTGACCGCGAGCGGGGAACACATTCCTGCCCGAATTCAGCCATCGGTGCAGGTTCGGCGGGCATGGCTTGTCCTCGGTCTCGCCTCGCTGACGTTCGCATTGCTGCTCTCGGGATTGTTTGCTTCTGCCAACTGGGTCTACCGAAATGCGACCGAACCTGAGAGCGCCCGGCTCTCAGTCGTCAGCGGCAGCGGCGCCCTGATTCGATCACCTGGCGACAGCGACTGGCGGCTCGTCTCGGACACCGTCGTCGTCCGGGAGGGCGATCGCGTCTCAACCGCGTTAGGGACCGTGACAACGTTGACACTCTTCGACGGCTCGACGGTTGAAGTCACTGAGGACACGATTGTCCGCATCGCACGGATGCGGTCGTCGCGGTTCCTGAACCGGACGAAACTCGTCGTACTCGAACCAGAGCGAGGAACCATCTACGTAGGGATGGCCGCTCGGGGTGACTACGCGATTTCGGAGATCAAGACTCGCATCGGCAACCTCGAAGTCACGATGTCAGACGAGCCCGGACGGTCGTCCAACGGCGCGTATCTCGTGGAGATCACCGACGATCCGCCCGGCGCCGAACTCACTGACCAGGCGGTCCGTGTCGCGGTTCTTCACGGTGCCGCGGACCTGCGACGCGGTTCCGAACGGATGACGCTCGAAGCCAATCAGCAGACGATGATCGACCCGGCAGGAACGTTCGGCGAGGTCACATCGGTCGTCAGGGAACTGGTGGTCAACGGCGACTTTTCCAGCGGCCTCTCCGGCTGGATTGAGTTCGAACAGACCTCGCAACGGTTCGCCGGAGAATCGCGTGGCACGCTGGTCGAACTCGTTCAGGACGAGACGACGCTTGGGGAAGGCGTTGTCGTCGAGTTGATCAAGGCCGGTGATTGGGATGACGTTGCTCAGGTCGGGATACGGCAACGGATCGGCAAGACCCTGCGCGTTCACACATCGCTATTGCTTAGCTTCGAGGCACGGATCGTCGCCCAGCAACCCAGCGTCGGGTCCAGCGAGGCGTCTGACTTTCCATTGGTCATCCAGATCGACTATGTCGATGTCGATGGAAACGAGCAGCGTTGGACGCATGGCTATTACGCCGTTGAGGATCGAACGACGGTGGGACATATCCCATCACAAATTGCGACAAGGGTGGATCTTGATGCGTGGCAGAGAATCATTTTCGATCTCCGTGGCCTTTCGCCTTTACCAAAGCAGATTACGTCGATCGTGTTGTACGCTTCTGGACAGAACTACCAGACGCGGGTAGCCAACGTATCACTGACAACCAGTGAGCTCGCCGAACCTGAGCGATAGGGCGGGCTACGTCGCGTGTTGCCGCGTTTGACGGGGAAGGATCGATAGTTTCATGGCTCGAATCAGCGTTATTGGTACAGGCTACGTCGGACTCGTGTATTGCACAGCCTTCGCTGATCTGGGCAACGACGTGTACGGTGTAGACATCAACGAGGCCAAGGTACAGTCGCTGCAGGCAGGCGAGTGCCCAATCTTCGAACCGGGGCTACCCGAGATGCTTGAGCGCAACCTCAAGTCAGGCCGCCTGAAGTTCACTACGTCGTATGCCGAAGCCGTTCCCGATTCGTCGTTCGTCTTCATCTGTGTCGACACGCCGTCCTCATTCAGCGGCGAAGCGGATATGCGAGCCGTTCGTAAGGCGGCCCAGATGATTGGCGAGCACCTGTCGGGTGCAACCGATATCGTGAACAAGAGCACGATGCCGATCGGATCCGGCGACCTCGTTGCCTCGATCGTTGAGCAGCACATCCAGCCAGGCGCCACCTTCTCTGTCGTTAGCAACCCCGAGTTCCTGCGTGAGGGAGCAGCCGTCTACGACGTTCTGCACCCGGACCGGATCGTCCTCGGTTCGGACGATCGAGCCGCCGCCGAGCGGGTTGCAGAGTTGTATCAGGTGCTCGACGCGCCAATCGTTATCACCGATCGCCGGTCAGCCGAGATGATCAAGTACGCGTCGAACTCGTTCCTTGCGACGAAGATTTCGTTCATCAACGAGATGGCTCAGATTTGCGAGCGTGTTGGCGCGGACGTGACGACTGTCTCGAAGGGTATGGGCTACGACCAGCGCATTGGCTCGCTCTTCCTGGAAGCCGGCATCGGCTTCGGAGGCTCGTGCTTCCCGAAAGATGTCAAGGCACTTGCGTACATGGCCCAGGAGGCTGACTGCCACCCGCAGTTGCTCCGCGCGGTGCTGGAGATCAACACGGACCAGCGACGGCGCTTCGTTCACAAGCTCCAGGAGCAACTCGGCGATCTGACCAATCGTGAGGTCGGCGTCTGGGGGCTGTCGTTCAAGCAGAACACCGACGACATGCGCGAATCGCCAGCCATCGATGTGATTCGCATGATCGAGCAGCGAGGCGCGAAGGTGCGTGCATACGATCCAGCGGCGATCGAGAACGCCCGAGAGATGCTGCCGACGACGACGTTCTGCGACTCGCCGTATGATGTTGCCGTTGGCGCCGATGCGCTCTGTGTCATTACGCCGTGGAACGAGTTCAAGCAGGCCGATCTCGCCCGGGTGGCCGAATCGATGCGGACGCCGCTCCTCCTCGATGGCCGGAATATGTACGAGCCGAACGACATTCGCGCGCTAGGAATGACCTATGTCGGCGTCGGGCGCTGAGTACGCCCCGATCTGGGATCCGGAGGCTGCTGGCCCGGCCGAGGTCGGTATCGACATCATTGAGATCGAACGGGTCGCGAAGGTACTGGAGAAGCACGGCCAGCGCTTCCTGAATCGTGTCTACACCGCGCGCGAGCGCGAGCGATACGGTACCCGTGTCCAGGAGCTCGCAGCCCGCTTCGCTGCCAAGGAAGCGACGATGAAGGCGCTCGGCACCGGCATTCGCGGGGTGCGTTGGCGCGACATCGAAGTCCTGCCGAACCGGCGCGGTAAGCCGATCCTCATTCTGCACGAGACAGCGCAGCGGCGAGCTGCGCTGCTTGGTCTCACTCATTTTTCGATTTCACTGACGCACTCGCGAGGAGACGCGATGGCGGTCGTCATCGCGACGAAGGGATCGAGCCAGAGCTGATGAGCGCGCTCGTCACGCCCGACGAGATGCGGGCGGCCGAGGCAGCCGCCGTCGCCGCTGGCCGTCCTGAACCAGACCTCATGCATGAAGCAGCCAGTCTGATCGCTGACTGGCTCGATACCCATATCTCCGCTCCACCTCAACGACAGCGGGTCGCATTCGCATTCGTCGGACCCGGTAACAATGGCGGCGATGCGCTGGTCGCGTTGTCGCTCCTGGTCGAGCGCGGATGGATAGCGCATGCCCACTACCTGGGGCGCACTCAGCCTGGAGCCCTCCCGGTTTCAACCGATCTGTTGAGTCAGGTCAAGACGGTGGATCTGACCGCGCTCGACCATGCGGACATCATTCTCGATGGTGTGTACGGGGTGGGTGGTCGTGCCAAACTGCCAACCGATATCGCCGGGGCATTCCGTAATGCCTACGATCGCCGTGTCCTACGAGGTACGCCGCTGATCGCGATCGATGTCCCTTCCGGTGTTGACCCAGGAACGGGCGAGGCCGATGAGGACGCATTCACGGCGGACGTGACCCTCTGCCTTGGGTTGCCGAAGATCGGCCTCGTCCGCGAACCCGCTGCCAGCCACGTCGGCGAACTGGTCATGCTTGATATCGGCATCCCCCAACCTGCGTTCATGCATGAGCGCCCAACGCTCATCAGCGAGCCATTCGTCCGACGAGCCTTGCCGGTCCGTCGCGCCTCTGCTCACAAGCATCAGACGGGGACCATTCTGGTAATCGGAGGGGCACCGACCTACTACGGAGCCCCACGTCTGACCGCCGAATCTGCGGCACGCGCGGGCGCGGGGCTGATTTGCGTGGCGATTCCGTCCCCCATCGCACCGGTCGTTGCGGCACAGGTTCCGGAACTTGTGCTACTGCCACTTGATGATTCTCCGCAGCAATCGGTGAGGCAGGTTGTTGAGTGGATCACGCAACGAGACGGGAAAATCGACGCGTGTGTAATTGGGCCGGGCCTCGGTCAATCTTCCCGTGCGACGGTCCTGCTTGAAGGATTGCTCGGCGACGCATCAGACGGCCTGTTGACCCACACACGTGGCGACCAACGGTGTCGAATCGTGCTTGACGCTGATGCATTGAACTGGATCGCCAAGCGCGGCGAATTCCCACGCTCGATACAGCCAGGGACTGCGGTACTGACTCCGCACGTCGGTGAGTTGTCACGATTGACTGGCAAGCCACCCAGCGATCTCTTGCGTGATCCAATTCAGAGCGCGAGAGATGCGGCGGCGAGATTCGAGCAAGCAGTGATCTTCAAGACGGGATTCGCAGTCGTAGCGGATCCAGGAGGCGCGGTCGCTGTTGCACCGCGTGCGGCTCCCGAACTGGCAACGGCTGGGACCGGTGATGTCCTTGCCGGACTGGTGGGTGGGCTGATCGCCCAGGGCCTTGAACTGTTCACCGCGAGCCAGGTGGCAGTCTACGTGGGGTCGCATGCCGGGCGTAGGGCACGCTCAGTGCGTGGCATACACGGTGTGTTGGCTCGCGACGTCATCGACGAGATACCGTCAGTAATGCACCGCCTGTCCAGTGCTGTGACGATACGTGATCAAGATGGGATTGTACGTGAGGAGATGTGATGGCGGCTGAGTTGCCCGTGGAAAATATCATGGCTCGCGACGTGGTTCGAGTGGAACGCTCAACGCCTGTCATCGAAGTTGCCCGGTTGATGGTCGAGCATTCGATCTCTGGAATTCCGGTCGTTGACGGTCAGCGTGTGATCGGAATCGTCACGGAGCGGGACATCGTCGCGCAGGAGATGGAGATTGATGCGCCAGCCTTCGGGACGTTCCTCGACGCAGTCTTCAAGTTGCCGTGGGACAAGTCGGATGAGGAGTTTCGACGAGTACTCGCCACCACAGCGGGCGAGTTGATGTCAAACGAAGTGGTGACAGTGCAGCCGTCGGCCACGGTCAGGGATGTTGCCGGACTGATGTACAAACAGCGCCTCAATCCATTGCCGGTCGTCGATGCGAATGGCAGGCTGGTCGGGATTGTGTCGCGTTCGGACATCATCCGGCTGTTGATGGAGATCGAATGAGTCAGGACTTCTCAGCGCGTATTCAGCGCATCGTTTCAGGAACGCACGCCGTCGTCGATCTGGATGCCTACGACGGGAACATCCAGGTCCTGCGATCGATCGTTGGCAGCGAGGTAGATCTCATGGTGGTCGTTAAGGCCGACGCCTACGGCCACGGTGCCGTCGAGTGTGGTCGAGCGGCGATTGATGCCGGAGCTGCGATGCTGGGTGTTGCTCGTGTTCAGGAGGCTCTCTACCTTCGAACTGCGGGTATCGCCGCGCCGATAGTTCTCATCGGCCCACCTGCGATCAACGAGATCCCGACCGCACTGGAACAAGACATAACGCTGACAGTTGGCTCGCAGTCAGCGCTTCAGGCGGTGAGCCATTTCGTACGGTCTGGATATCCAGCGCGGGTCCATCTGAAAGTCGACACCGGCATGAACAGATACGGGTTCCAACCTGAACAGGTCGGTGAGATTGCCGCAACGGTCGCTGAGCAGTCAGGGGTAACTCTCGAAGGCGTCTTCACACACTTCTCTTCGGCCGATGAACTCGACCTGTCTCCGACGACACGCCAGTTGGAGCGCTTCTGGAGCGCGGTTCGCGATCTGGACGAACGCGGGTTGCGACCACGTTACGTCCACGCCGCGAACAGCGCCGGTATCCTGACCGGTCAGTTCACCGGCACGAATCTCGTTCGGAGCGGAATCGCTACGTACGGGCTTTCACCGTCTCCTGAGGTTCCAGTGGACGATCGATTCACTCCGGTCCAGTCTATCCGCTCGGCGATCACGCGGCGTGAAGTGTTGCGAGCAGGGGAGGGCGTGTCCTACGGCCAGACCTACAGGGCCGACGCAGATGAGGCGATCGCTGCCGTCCCGGTTGGCTACGCCGACGGACTTCCACGCCGGCTTCGCAACCAGGGCTGGTTCGTCATCCATGACCAGAGAGCGCCGATTCGCGGCAGCGTCTGTATGGACCAGACCGTCGTCTCAGTCTCCGAAGCAGCGCGAGAAGGGGATTCGGTCCTCGTCATGGGCGGCGGTCGGTCGGGCGAGATGACCTTCGATTCGATCGCAGAGATGATCGGAACGGTTAACTACGAAGTCGCGACCCGCGTCATGGCGAGAGTACCGCGAGTGTACATCCGAGGTGGCGCGCCCGTTGCCTGGGAGCAGGTCCTCACAGGCGAACGTGGCCGCCGGGATGAGTGAGCGCCGGACATAACGCCGCCACAGCTGTCATGAGCCAACTCCTTATCGGCATGATCACCATTAGCGATCCAGTGCGATAGCGAAGGAGTCTTTGTTCGAACCTGCGGTCAGTTCGAGGAGAGATCCTTCGATTCCCGTCTCAAACCGAGTCCAGAGAGGCAAAGGACTGCTGCACCTGCGTCGTTGAAACGTAGGTCTTCATCCGACAACAAACGGGGCGCTCGAAAGCGCCCCGTTGATCACTCGGGTTTTGTGGCCATGTGAACGTGGCCTACGCTGATGGGAAGCCGCTCGCCTGAGAGTCGTTCAGCAGCGAATCAACGTCGCGCTGGACGACGAACGTCCTGCCGGACATCTCATCACGCACATACCCCAGGTGGCGCTCATCCATCCAACGGTAGATGGTTGGACGTGTGACACCAAGCTTCTGAGCGGCAGCACCGATCGAGACGAGTTCAGATGGCTCGTAGGCCCGATACTTCGCCATCGACATCATCCTGCCCAGCGGCGTCTCCCAGAACGAGCGCGGGACGGTGTAGTCGTCGGCCATCGGCGGCCAGAAGAGCAACTGCAGCACAGTCTCGATCCGTTCGAGGACGAGTTCCTTCTGTTCGCGGATCTCGCCTCTCGCCAGGGCTGCGAGTTTGCGCAGGTCCCGCCCCAGCGGTCCCGAGCGCAGGGCTTCCATGTTCAGTGGTCGTTCAGCGTCTGGGAACAGCTTCGTTACCAGCCGGTGATGGTGGCTATAGACGATCCGCAAGGCCTCGTCGATGGTTTCCTGATACTCGTGTCGTTCGGCCTCCACGCCAGCTCCTTTCGCGCGGCGCACGGTGTGTTCCCCCTGTACGATCACATTGTATCTGCACTTCTCGAATTCCGTCAATCGTTTAGAGTATGTTTCCCTACATTCGTACGCGGCGTACAACCAGTTGTGTAGGCCTCAAAGTCACAGCACAAGTGGTGCTATACTGAGACGATGCGCCGGGCATGGCCAGTCCGGCAGGGGGGCTTTTCGTGCGAATCATCTGGCGAATCCTCGGATTCCTGCGCCCATATCGCGCCGCACTGGTTGTCGCGTATATCAGTTTGTTCATCGCTGTCAGCGCACAACTGACGGTGCCGATTCTGATCGGACACGTGATCGACGACGGCATCGCCGCCGACGACCGGGATGTCATCCTGACCGGCGCGTTCCTGATCATCGGTGTCACCGCGGTTCAGGCGATCTTCACGTACGTCCGGACATTCCTGTTTCAAATGCTGGCCGAACGCGTCGCGACTGATGTCCGGCGGCGACTCTACGAGCACATGCTGACACTCTCGTTCTCGTTCTTCGATACCTCGCAATCCGGTCAGTTGATGTCGCGCGCCACGGAGGACGTAAACGCCATCCGTCGCTTCATGATGTTCTCGCTCCGGATGGCGATCTATAGTGCGTCGATCCTGATCATCGTGACGGTCGTTCTGATTCGCGAGCATCTGACTCTCGCGCTGATCTCGCTGGCCGTCATGCCGATTCTCGTCTGGACGTCGCTCTACTTCTCAAACAGCGTCCGGCCAATGTTCGCTCGCGTTCAGCAGCAGTTCGGCGAGATGTCGAGCGTCATGCAGGAGAACCTTGCGGGTACCCGGGTCGTACGCGTCTTCGCTCGCGAAGATGACGAGGTCACCAAGTTCGACTCATCGCTGCGGTCGTTGATGGCTCGTCATATGGAAGCGATCCGCTACTACTCGTTCTTCTTCCCGTTTATGCACTTCATCTCGGGCGTCTCGCTGCTGGCGGTCCTCTGGTATGGGGGGCGGCAGGTGCTGAATGGGTCAATCTCGGTTGGTACGCTCGTTACCTTTAACATCTACCTGACGCTGATGGCGATGCCGATCCGCCAACTTGGCTGGATCATGAACTCGGTCGCACGGGCCATCGCCTCGGGTGAGCGGATCTTCGAGATCATCGATAGCCGCCCGCTCATCCGTGATTCCGCAAACGCAATCGAGTTGGCCGAGCCGCGCGGCGAGATTCGTCTCGAGGATGTGACGTTCACCTATCCACACGCACCACGACCCGCGCTTCGCAATGTGACCGTCGATGCCCAGCCGGGTGAGGTAATCGGGTTGATCGGCACGACTGGCAGCGGCAAGAGTTCGCTGACGGCGCTCGTCGCCCGTTTCTACGATGTGTCGTCAGGACGGATCCTGTTCGATGGTGTCGACATCCGCGATTTGAAACTATCGTTCCTGCGGCGCAACGTCGGCTTCGTCATGCAGGAGACATTCCTGTTCTCGTCGACGATCCGCGAAAACATCGCCTTCGGCAACCCCGACGCGACGATGGAACAGATCGAACGGGCCGCCCGCATCGCTCGCGCACACGACTTCATCATGGCGATGCCGGATGGCTACGATACGAAACTCGGAGAACGCGGCATCTCCCTCTCAGGAGGCCAGCGCCAACGCGTTGCGATCGCCCGAGCGATCTGCAGCGACCCGCGCGTGCTCATCCTCGACGATGCGACGTCAAGTGTCGACACGGAAACCGAGTACGAGATCCAGCAGGCGTTGAAGGCCGCGATGGAGGGTCGAACGACGTTCGTGATCGCCCAGCGCGTCTCGACGTTGAAGGACGCGACCGAGATTCTCGTGCTGGAGGATGGGTCGGTCGCTGAGCGTGGTACCCACGACGACCTGATTGCCGCTGGCGGAATCTACTCGCGCCTGTATGAACTGCAGCTCAAGAACCAGGAGGAGCTCGCCCAGGCGGCTGATTAGCCCCGAGCGCGACGAACGATGCGAACTGCTGCTGATCCCGACGATCTGCTAGGAAAAGCGTATGACAGCCGTGTTGCTGGACGGTTGATCGGCCACGTCCGACCGTACCGTGCTGAAGCCTGGCTTGCGCTGTTTCTCATCGTCGCGACGACCGCGCTGGACCTGGCGGTTCCCTACCTCTTCGGCCTCGCCGTCGACATCGTTAACCGTGAGGAAGGGCGTTCGTACTTTGGCCGAACGGGATCGAGCGCGCTCGACCTGATCGCAATCTCATTCCTCGTCGTGATCGCGCTTCGGTTCATTGGGCGGAACCGCGAACTGTTCATCATGTCCCGGCTGGGGCAGAAGATCGTCTACGATCTACGCTCATCGATGTTCCGGCACATTCAGAAGGTTGGCATCCGCTACATCGACAGGCGTGGCGTCGGCTCGGTCATGTCGCGGCTCCAGAACGACGTGTCGGTTATCGACCAACTCTTCACGGACGGTCTGATCGAGATTCTCTCGCAGTTCGCCATCCTGATCGGCATCATCATCCTGATGTGGGTCACGAACGCCAAATTGGCCATGCTGGCGTTTGCCGTCCTGCCGTTCATGATCGTGCTGATGATCTTCTGGCGTCGTCGCGCCATCGTTACGTACCGGCAGACGCGAATTACCATCGCGCGCGTCAACGGATTTCTGGCCGAGAATATCGCCGGCGTTCGCGTCATCCAGTCCTTCACCCGCGAGCCGATCAACCGCTCGCAGTTCCGCGAGATCAACGACGACAACCTCGACGCGAACATCAGCGCGGCCAAACTCTCCGCCCTGCTCTTTCCATTCGTGACGTTCGTCGAGGCACTCGCGACTGCGCTCGTCCTGTTCGTCGGCGGACGGATGGTGCTTGGATCAGACGCGTTCACCGTCGGCGAGCTCGTCTTCTTCGTCGCGCTGATCGGACGCTTCTACGAGCCGATTAACCACCTCTCGCAGGGCTACAACACCATGCAGGCAGCGATGGCGGCTGGCGAGCGGATCTTCGACATCCTCGATATCGACATCGAGATTCAGGACAAGCCAGATGCGGTCGTCCTGCCTCGCATCAAGGGACATGTCGAGTTCGACCACGTCCGCTTCGGCTACGACGATAAGGAGATCCTCCACGACGTCTCGTTAGACGTCGCGCCCGGCGAGTCGATCGCCTTCGTCGGCGAGACCGGCGCAGGTAAGACCTCGATGATCAACCTGATCTCGCGCTTCTACGATGTCTGGGATGGCGCAATCCGGATTGATGGCTACGATGTACGCGACGTCACCCAGCAGTCGTTGCGCTCTCAACTCGGCGTCGTCCTGCAGGACACGTTCCTGTTTGCCGGGACGATCCGTGAGAACATCCGCTTCGCGCGACCTGACGCGTCAGACGAGGAGATCGTTGAGGCGGCCAAGGCCGTCGGTGCCCATGACTTCATCATGAAACTCAACGGTGGTTACGACGCAGAGGTCCACGAGCGCGGCGCAACCCTCTCGGTCGGCCAGCGGCAGTTGCTCTCGTTCGCTCGGGCGCTGATCGCCGATCCGCGCATCATCATCCTCGATGAGGCAACATCAAGCGTCGATACCGAGACCGAGTTGGTCATCCAGGCGGCTCTTCGACGCCTGCTGGCCGGGCGGACCTCGTTCATCATTGCTCACCGCCTCTCGACGATCCGTGAGTCAAGCCGGGTCGTCGTCATGGACCAGGGACGAATCGTTGAGGTCGGCACCCACGACGAACTCCTCGAACGCCGTGGCATCTATTACAACCTCTACACCATGCAGTTCCGCTCCGAGCACGCCGAAGCGGCAGATTGACACCAAAGACGCCGATCATCGGCGCATCGAACACTCTCTCCCGTCACGCATCGGTCTCGACTCGCACGTTTATGGGAAAGCGAAAGGACGTTGATTCGATGTCAGATCCGATCCTTGATCCGAACCTCGTTTCCCGCCTACGGGACGCGGTGGGAGTTCTTGCAACGAGTGACGAATCGCTTCGGACGAGGTTGCGACTTGCGAACGAGAGTTGCCTTCGACCGCTAGTACGGGACGACTTTCCTGATGACATGCGCTCGCGTTTTGAGCAGGTTGACGCTGCGCTGTCGCGCGTTAACAAGTTGAAACCGGAGGAGATGGAGAGCACCGCGGAACAAATCGTCAATCTCGCACTCGACGCGTGGAAGCGGGAGGCGTAATGGTGCGTACCAGTACGTTCAACAGCCAGGGTGCTATGGAGCGAGCGCTCTGCAACCCGCTTTAGAAGCCGAGATGGAGTTGTCGGGCAGGGACGCGGGTGACCTCGGTGCGCTCGAAGCGAGCCAGCGCCGCAACCGGGGTGTCATATCCCATCAGCGCGATTGATTCGCGGATGGTACCGACGGCGATGTCAGGCTCGTTGTTCTTGTCCGAAAGATGCGCCAGCCAGATCGCCTGCGTCCGTTGGGAGACCGTCGCCGCCAGGGCCGTCGCGCAGTCGTCATTGCTGAGATGCCCGGCCGGTCCCTGAATGCGACGCTTCAGGTATGACGGATAGGGACCGTTCGCCAGCATCTGCCGGTCGTAGTTCGCCTCGAGGACGATGATATCGGCGCTCTGTAGTGCGTCCATGATGACCGGTGAGACGTGACCAAGGTCGGTGAAGACGGCAACCCTCAGGCCGTCGTGCTCGGCGACGAATCCACACGGTTCAGCTGCGTCGTGCGAGACGCCGATGAAGGTCACTTCGAGTGCCGAGTCGGAGTACCGTTCGCCAGAGGTGCGCCGGTCCAGTCGGAGCGTCGAACGCATCGCACCATGCGTCCCATGCGTCGTAATCAGCGGGATATCCAGTTTACGGGTGATCGACGGGATTGCGCGGATGTGGTCACTGTGCTCGTGGCTCAGGACGATCCCTGCCAACCGATCAGCAACGTCGTACTCGCGAATCGCTGATTGAACGGCCCGGACCGCTACGCCGCAGTCGATCAGCAGCGCGACATCACCGGTATCGAGCAGAAAGCCGTTGCCACTGCTGCCTGACCCCAGGGAGACGATCCGCATCAGCTGCCCATCGATTCCGCGAAGATGGCCCGGCCAACGCGAACGATCGTCGCGCCCTCTTCAATCGCCGCAACGTAATCGTTGGTCATCCCCATCGAGAGTTCGTCGAGCGTCGCCTCTGGGTATCGCGCTCGCATCTCCTCGCGCACCTCACGCAGCCCCACGAAAATCGGTCGGGCGGTCTCGGCGTCGGAGCCAAGCGGGGCCATCGTCATCAGTCCGCGTAGGTCCAGCGATTCGCAGGCGAGCGTCGCCTCGATGACGCTCGGAAGATCCTCAACGACACACCCGTGCTTCTGTTCCTCGCGGGCGATGTTGACCTGAATCAGCACCGGCAGTCTCAGTCCCGCTGCCCCGCAACGACGGTCCAACTCGGTCGCGAGCGCAATCCTGTCCAGCGAATGGACGATATCGAAGTTACCCGGCACGAAGCGGGCCTTGTTCGTCTGGAGCGTACCGATCAGATGCAGCGTGAGGTCATCTGGTAGATCACCGGCGAACGTCTGGAGCGCGTTCTGGACGCGGTTCTCTCCGAAGTGCCGGAGCCCGGCTGCATACGCCTCGTCCACCTCGGCCCGTGTCACCGTCTTCGAGACGCCGACCAGCGTGACGCTGCCGGCTGGACGACCCGAGCGGCGCTCAGCGTCGGCAATCCGGTCGCGAACGATATCGAGACGTTCCTTGAGTGTGGTTGCGGGAGCAGATGTCGTGCTCATCGGTACTCGTCGCTCCGTTCCGGTGACTTAGCGTGGCAGAGGCTGCAGTTGGGCGACCATCATATTCCGGCCCGGCTGCGTGCCGATCTGCCGGGTGGCTCGGTAGGAGAAGAACCTGTCGTACTCGCAGCGGACGCAGACGCCACTCGTCTCAATCCGGTCGTCGGAGATGCCCGCCTGGATCAGCACGAGTCGGTTCGCCGCCCAGAGATCGAAATGATACCCCGTTCCGCGCTCGACGACTGCGCTCGATCCATCTACGACGTCAGCCGCGTTCCAGGCATCGATGACCTCTTGGCCGACTTCATAGCAACACGGGCCGATCGATGGACCAATGCCTGCCAGAACGTCGCCCGGTTCGGTCCCAAACTCGCAGTTCATCGCCGCAACCGTCGCGGCTGCGATCTGCCCGACCGTCCCGCGCCAGCCGGCGTGGGCCAGCCCGACGACGTGCCTGACCGGGTCGTACAGCAGAATCGGAACGCAGTCGGCGACGATCGTGCCGAGTGCAACCGTTGGTTCGTTCGTCACCATCGCGTCGGTGGCGGGAAACCCGTCGAACGCCGGGAAGAGGCCTCGCCCCCGGTCGGCGCTGCCAACGACAGCGACCTGCGTCCCGTGGGTTTGCCGGCTGACGACGAGGTCGGCCATCGAGAAACCGGCGCTGTCGATGAATGCGGCGCGGTTGTGCTCGATCTCGTCTGCAACGGTGTTCGGGCCGTGTCCAACATCACCGTCGGCGATTTCGCCAGCGATCCGACCACTCATCGCATGGCGGAGGGGGAGGTTCGCGAACGACGCGAACTGGAACGCAATCCGACTGGTGTCTACACGCTGACTCACTCGCCCGTCGCCTCACTCAGAATGATCTGGTCAACGACGAGTTCCACCGGAGCAAGGTCGTCGGTGAAGACCTGCGCGTCGCCGTTGTACTCGCGGATGTTCCCAGTCGCGATTGCCAGCGCCATGACATCGTGGATCAGACCACCCTCGGGCGCGTTGGCGAGGTTCGCCTCGAAGTTCGCGATGTCGGTCGGTTGGTTCGTCCCAATCACCATGCTGTTCGTGAAACGGTCGACGTCGATGATGTAGACGTTGTCGAAGACTGCCCCCATTGTCGCGGCGATGACATCAACGAGGCGGAAGTCGGTGCGCGTACGACCTGCGTTGACGACGGCGACACCGTCGTCACTGAGGTGGTCGCTGACCTCCTGAAAGAACTCCTTGGTCGTCAGGTGGAAGGGGATGTATGGCTGGCGGTAGGCATCGATGCCAATGACGTCGTACGTCTTCTCGCTCTTTGTCAGCGCATAGCGGCCATCATCGACGATCACATTCAGATTGGGCTCGTTCATGTCGAAGTACTTGCGACCGATCTCAGCGATCTCGCCGTCGATCTCAACACCGTCAATCGGGATCGGCCCGTATGCCTCGGTGAACTGCTTCGAGACCGTCCCGGCTGCCAAACCGATCAGCATCAAGCTTTCGACGTCCTCCGGATGGATGTCTGGATTGAAGAACGGGGCAACCATGAAGTAGTCCCACGGACCGCCGGTAAGTCGCATGTCCGGATGGTAAATCGAATGGGTTGCGTGGCCCTCGTTGAGGGCGAGACGGATCTGACCGTCGCGGTCGATCACCTGGACGTAGTTGTACGGCGTCTCTGTCTCGTAAATCACGCGCCCGTACTCCGGTGGCCGGATCAGGCCGCCGCGATCGAGAATCGGAATCAGCGCGACAACAACGATCAATACTCCAACGATGACGACCTCGCGGACCTCACGAATCGCGAGAAATGCCAGCATGACCGGAATCAGCAGCCCAAACGCCAGAATCAGGAACGTCGCTGGTGTTCCAAACGCCGGGATCAGGAAGAACGTCGGCAGGAAACTCCCGATGATCGATCCGACCGTCGAGAGCGCGTAAAGCGACCCGGCTGTGTTACCCGCCGACTGCACATCGTTGAGTCGCAGGCGGACGGCGAAGGGCGAGATGCAGCCCAGCAACGTGATTGGGATCGCGAACAGCAGCATCGTCCCCAGCAGAGAGCCGTAAAACGCACCGACCGCGACGTCATCAAAGGCGTCGAGCGAGATACGCAGAATCGGCTGCGAAACGGTGGGGATGAACGCGATCGAGACGCCAGCGGCGGCAGTCAGCAGGAACAGCAACTGGTGCGACGGGTTGCGGTCTGCTATCCGTCCGCCGAGGAAGTAGCCCAGTGTGAGGTAGAGCAGCGTCAGGCCAATCAGGTTGGCCCAGATGAAAGTTGACGACCCGAAATACGGACCGATCAGCCGCGATGCACTGGTCTGAATCGCAATGCTCGAGATACCGCCGACGAAGACGATTGCACCGAGGACGGCACCGCGCGGATTCGTCCAACTGGACTGGCGACCTGCTGTGATCGGTTGTGCGACCAACGAACGTTCCCCCATGCGTCAGTAGCCAGCCGCAACCCGCAGTTCAGACGGGCTGCGGTTGGCTACACGACCTGCTAGTAGTTTTCGAGGTTGATTGGCACGTCGATGATGACCGGCATGTCGCTCGACTTGGCCGCCACCAGCGCTTCCGAAAGCGCTTCCGGGGATTCCGCCCGAATCCCCTGGATACCGTACGCCTCGGCCAGCTTGACATAGTCAGGGTTGACCAGATCGACTGCCACGTAACGGCCGGGGTAGGTGCGCTTCTGCGCCGCCTTGACGGCCGTGTGCGTGCTGTCATTGAAGATCACGGTCGTGACCGGGATGCGGTGATGGACGGCTGCGCCAAGTTCTTCCATCGTGAACTGGAAGCCGCCGTCGCCGACCATTGCGACGACCTGCTTGTCCGGGCAGCCGACCTTCGCGCCGATCGCCGTCGGCAGCGCCGATCCCAGCGTTCCGAAGCCGCGCGGGAAGGTGTAACTGCGTGGCTCGTAGACCGGGAAGTAACGAACGCCCTCGTAGGCCATCATCGTCATGTCGTTGCACAGGATGGCGCTTCGGTCCATGCCTTCGCGGAGCGCGTCGATGTAGGGGACATAACCAGCAGTACGTGCGTCGGATGGCTCCATCAGCCGGTCGCGGATGATGCTGATCTGATCCTCGCTCCAGCGATCGGACGGGCGATTGCCGGCCCGGACTGCGTCGAGCAACTGAGTCACCGCCGTCGTCGCGTCGGCAACGATGCTGACCTCCGGCTGGTAGCGCTTTCCGTGCTCGGCAGGATCGATATCGATGTGGATCAGCGTCTTCGGTAGCGGCATCGCGCCTTCCGCGCTCGTCCGGACGCCGAGCCCTGACCCGACGACGATCGCCAGGTCACTGTTCTCCATCACCTCGACGGTCGGGTTGTCGCCAGACCAGCGGTAGCCAAACGCGCCGACCGCGTACGGGTGGTCGGCGGGGATTGCGCACTTGCCCATGAGTGAGGTGACGACCGGAGCACCAAGTTCCTCAGCCAGCGCAGTCAGCGCGGCGGCTGCCTCGGCTGTAGACGCGCCACCGCCAGCGAAGATCATCACCTTCTTCGCGCCAGCGATCAGTTTGGCTGCCTTGGTGATCTCGTCAGTAATGTCCGGCGACGACGTCGAGCCAGACGGCGCGATGTCGTCAAATTCGAGTTCCTCAGCCATCACATCGATTGGCACTTCGAGGTAGACCGGTCGTGGGCGTCCCTGCTTGATTGCATCGAAGGCCTCGTTGATCGAAGCCGGGATGTCGGAGACATCCATCACGCGCTTACTCCACTTGACGAGCGGCTTCATGACGCCCATCTGATCGGTGATCTCGTGGAGGTTGCCTTCGAGGGTGTCGATGTACTTGCGCTCGAGGTTGGTCGCGATGACAAAGACGCTCGACGAGTCGGCAAACGCTTCGCCAACCGCCGTCGCAACGTTGGTCACGCCAGGTCCAGTCACGATCAGCGCGATGCCCGGCTTGCCGGTCGCGCGATAGTAGCCGTCGGCCATGAAACCAGCGCCCTGCTCGTGGCGGGCGAGGATGTTGGTCAGTTCCGGCTGCTCGTAGAGCGCGTCATAGATATCGAGGTTATGGACACCGGGGATGCCGAAGACGGTATCGACACCGTGCGCCTTCAGTAGCTCGACGATTGCCGCGCCACCTTTGACGCGGCTGCTGATGCTGGTCGCCATACTCGTTCGTTTCCCTCCCCGGCTGGGCGATGATCCCTGCGATTCCACATTCGTGAACATGTTCACGGAAGTATAGCCGCCGGATGCGTCGGCAGTTCCTGCGTCGCCTCCGTCATGCGATACTGGCCTTCGTTCCACTACAAGCATGAGGAGGGCGGTGCGGCTATGGCCAGGACGTCAGATGCGGTCGTGATCGGATCGGGTGCGTTCGGCGGCAGTGTCGCCTTTCACCTCATCCAGCGTGGCCTGAACAACGTGATCCTGCTCGATCAGCACGACATCGGCTCGCAGACCTCCGCCCGGGCCGCCGGAAACGCGGCGCAGGCACGCGGTCACCAACTGATGGCCGCAGTAGCCCGCGACGCCGTCGAACGCTTTCTCCGCTTCACTGACGAGACAGGCCAGCCGCTGGACTTTGTCCAGTCGGGCAGTCTCGCTCTGAGCTGGACCGAGGCGGGCGCGGAGATGCTGACATCGTTGCACGAGGTCGCGGGTGAATCCGGACTCGAGACGGCGCTCGTGACTCCTCGCGAGGCGCATGAGTTATCGCCGATGCTTGATGCCGAAGGCGCGTCCGCGATCCTCTACACCCCCAGCGATCTCTACCTGGAGCCTGCCCAGTTGCCGCTGGCATACGCTGCAGCCGTCCGAGCTAGGGACGGCACTCTCCTGCCGCAGACGAAAGTGACGGGTATTCTCCGCGACGGGGACGTCGTTCGGGGCGTCGCAACCGAGCGAGGAGACATCCAAGCGCCAATCGTCGTCGACGCTGCCGGAGGCTGGGCGAGGGACGTCGCTGCTCAGGCCGGGTTCCAGATTCCGCTCGTCCCAGTTCGACACCAGTTGCTCGTGACCGAACCGGTGGAGGGATTCGATTCTTCCCAGCCAATCGTCCGCTTCAGCGACCTCAACGCGTACCTGCGTCCGTCACTTGGCGGCGTCTTGCTGGGAGCGTATGAACAGGACCCGCTGGTCGTCGATCCAGCCTCGCGCGGCTGGAATTTCGTCGTCGGCGATCTGCCGCTCGACCGAGAGATGCTGGTGCGGATGGCGACGACGATCGCTCCGCGTTTCTCTCCGCTGAGGGACCTCAACGGCCGCATTCGGGAGGTACGCGGTGGCATTCCAACGATGACGCCCGACGGATTCCCTCTCGTTGGACCTGTACCGGGGGCAGACGGACTCTACGCCATCGCAGGCTGCTGCGTTGGAGGGTTCTCGATCTCGCCGACGCTCGGGGCATTGCTCGCAGACTCGATCGTCGGCGTGCCAACCGGCGGATTCGACCTTGCACCGATGGCCATTGACCGGTTTGGGAGCGACTGGGACCAACGCTGGCTGGTCGATCGCTCCCTCCGCGAATACTCGCTGGTCTACGACCTTCGTGACACGGTCGACGGATCGGCGACCTAGTACAGCAGATCCGGGTCAATCTGCTCGCGGCAAAGGGCTTCCAGCACGTCAAGTTCTTCGCGAATCTCGGCGTTGGTCATCTCCCGACGGACGTCGAGCTCTTCCAGGACCTCAACCTCGAATGCGTCGGCTCCATACCGCTTGAAGTCCTCTTTCAGCCGAAGATCGAGCGCACTGCTGCTGTTCGTCTTCCGTGCGAATGAGAGCTTTTTATGGATGCTCTCCAGATTCGACGTCGTTCCGACGAGACTTCGGCCGGTCTGCGTATTGACGATCCGGTAGACCCCGGCGGTTGGCGGGTTCTGCTTGTACTCAGCAACGATCTGCTTTCGCCGTGCTCGGTCAGTCATGGTGATCCCTCGTTGCTCAACACTCGTTCCACGTTCGTTTCACGCGACAAATTGTAGCGATTCGCCTGGGCGAGGTTGTCAGAATCCGGGAAGTCGTCGTCCGCATTCGTTGTTACGTGCAATGGGGATCATCGCGATTCGATCATTATGAAAATCGAGGAGAACTGAGACATGGACGACAAAGTCAATCTCGCCGAAAAGCTCTCGCTGGTGACTGAACGCTACAGCCCGAAGATCGTCGCCACGCTGAACGACTACAAGATCGCAGTCGTCAAGGTGCAAGGCGAGTTCGTCTGGCATGCGCACGACGACACCGACGACTTCTTCCTCGTCCTCAAAGGACGCCTTCAGATGCAGCTACCGGACCGCGTCATCGAACTAAACGAAGGCGACCTGTATGTCGTACCACGCGGCGTCCGACACTGTCCTATGGCCGACGAAGAAGCGCATGTCCTGTTGATCGAACCACTCGGCACGCCGAACACCGGTGACGCAGGTGGCAGGCTGACGGCGGTCGAAGAACGAATCTGATATGGACTGATACTCGGGGCCGATATCCGTGGAGCGTCGATTGGTAGTGTCCTCGTCTTCACACTCAACTCAGTCCACCGTTTACGAGGCTGCGTCGTTGATCGGCTAATCGTCTCGTTGTGGTGACTCTTACTGATTCGATAGCAGTTCGGAGAGGCACTCGTCGGCACTCGCTAGGTCCAGAAAGACGCCATAATTCGGCTTGTCCTTCGATCCGCCAAAGATGAAGGCACGACACGCGCCGGTTCGGTTGAGTTGATCCAAGTGCTGGATCACGCTCTGATACTCGATCGCGTCGTCGCGCGATAGATACGCGACCTTCTTTCCTTCGAGTTGGATTGAAACTGCGTTTCGGTCGTGCTTGTTCTTAGGCTCGGAAACGAGAGCCACGTGGACCTCGATCTTCACGCCGTCTCGGCTCGGCCCTCCATGCGCTTTGACGACTTCGAGTAGTTCGTTCTGGTAACTGGCTTCACCGACGGCCTCTACAAATCCACGGCTGCGTCGTGGTTTGAGCAAGACAGCATCGACCTCATGCGTTTTCTCTCGCCGAAGGAATTTGAGCATTAACGCCACTCCCGTTTCCCGCCGAAATTCTGCATCGTAGGTAAAAGGATCATCACATACGAAACCGGAACTTTAAACTTCGAAGGCCCCAATGGATTGAACGATGATACGGATTCTTGTGGCACCTAGCACGCCTTTTGCTCAGTCAGAAGTTAACGCGCTCAATCTACTTCTTCGTGAAGCTTGTTTGCGCTGACCGGTTCTCTGTCGCTTTGCGTACGGAGGATGACCCAATTGTGACCACTCACGCCATGGAGGGCAGGAGCTCGAGTAAGCGAAGCCCCCACAGCGATAATGCGGATAACTGCACTTGTACGCATTATCTGATGATGCTTCAACAGGAGCCGCATAGATCGCATCCTCATGGTCGCGGCGCATGGCTACAGCCGTTCGGGGCCAGGTTCGACGCTGGAGGCCAAGACGATCGGCGTAAGAGCGTCGCGAGCTCTGTTCGCGTCGACGGTCCGGGGTCGTGCCTATGGACTGGACCGGAGATCGCATCCAGTCGGATCTATACAAGGTCTGGCTGATCCACAGCGACTGATTCATGTGCCCAGATGAGCCAGGTTTCACATTCCACCGCGTTCCTAAGAGTCAAATGATCCGCTTGGCGAACCGGAGTCACCTGAAAGTCCCGTCGTGAACCATTACTTTAGGATGTCCGTTTCAGCGTCCCCAATGAGTACGATGTCTATGGCGTTATGTGCATTTCTTGACGGTGCACCGTGGCCGGAGTTAATCGCGCTACGGTGATTATGTGGACTGAATGAGATTGGGGTTGCCGAATGCAATTGTCGCGTTTGCCCCTCACGAGAGAACGGAGTGGTCACGACCGGTCCCGGCTAAGTGGGCAGGTCATGATCATCTTCGCGCTGGCGAGTTTCGTACTGGTCGGCTTTGTTGCGCTTTCTATCGACACCGGATTCCTGATGGCCGAGCGCCGGCAGGTCCAGAGCGCGGCTGACTCCGCAGCCCTGGCGGCAGCAATCTCGATGCAGGACGGAAAAAGCAGTATCCAGATTCAGGCGGCCGCGGTCGAATATGCGACCAGCAATGCCGGAGTCTCGGCGAGTGATGTCGTCGTTCAGCATCCACCGACGAGTGGGCCTTATGCTGGCGACAACAAGTACATTCAGGTGACCGTTAACAAAAAGGTCCAGAAGTTCTTCCTCGGGGCGGTCTACAACGGCAATTGGGCCGTTAGTGCAAGTGCAATCGCAGGACTCGAGCCCGAAGGTTTCGACGCCGCGCTCCTCGCCTTGAACTCAAACTCTGGTGGCATCGAGACCTCGGGGTACACGAACATTCGTGTCATCGGCGGTAGTGCCGTGTCTAACTACAACATCAAGACCAGCGGCGACACGACGATCAATGCCGATGAATATGTCGTCGCGAACGACGGATTTTCCACTTCCGGTTCAACCAAGTTGACCGGCGGAAAGGGAGTTAAGCCGAACGGGGCAGAAGTCCCAGACCCGCTCATTGACAAGATTTCTCCACCGACGTTGCCAAACCTTCCTGGAAACTCGATTCCGACGGCGAGTCCTCCAGCAGTCGGCGCGTGCGCCCAGTACAACTCGTGGGGTAACCCCACCTACACGATCAACCCTGCTCGCTATACGTCCGGTGGTTCAGGATGCGTTAACCCCAATGGCGTTCCTGCGGGCCAGACGATGACGTTGAAGAGCGGTCAGTGGAGATTCCAGAATGGTGCCGGAATCTCGTCGAATGGCAACATGGCCGGCAAGGTGTATCTCGAGGGTGGCACCTTCAACTTTGAAGGCAATGGCGGCATCTTCACCGGTGGAACCACGAACAACTTCGAAATCGGTTACGGCAGCTATTCGTTTACCGGCGGTGCGCGGATCGATTTCAGCGGACAGTCGCCTAACAACATCATTCGCGGCGGCAACTACTACTTCACCGGCGGCGGCGGGATCTCGGCTGGCGGCTACAACCAGGTGACGATCGGTCCTGGCACCTATATCTTCAACGGCGGCCCGGGCTTCGTCATGTCGGGTAACTCCACGCTGAACTTCCTCGCTGGCGACTATACGTTCTTTTTCGCGAACGGCGCTGATTTCAGTTTCGCAGGATCGTCGGTGATCACCGCGAACCCGAACGCCTACGTGCGTGCGTACTTCCTTGGCGACAATAACAACTGGTCCGATCTCGATCGCAACGGATGGTCAAACATGGAGTTGCCATCGGGTGAGTACTACTTCAAGCGCGGTCGCTTCATGAACTCCGGCTCGTCGATGATTGTTGGGAAGAGTGTCTTCCTCTACTTCGAGCAGGGTAGCTACCTTGAAGCGTCGGGCAGCGCGTCGTTTGGCTTCACTGCTCCGACGACGAAGATCTACCCAGGCTACTACCCGGGCGTGTTCATGTACTCGAACCACGCGAACAATGCGACGTTCAAGTGGGCTGGGAATACCGCGTCTGCCAGTGTCGGGACGATTTATCTTCCAAGTTCACCGGTTCACACGAGCGGTAACTCATCCGGCGTCGCGTTCAGAGGGCAATTCATCGCCGACCGCTTCTATACGAGTGGAAACACGACGATCACGGTTGAGTTCGTGGAGTACGTGAAGACCCAGATTCCGAAGATTTACCTCGTCAATTGATCGAACGATCAGGACGAGCGTGACACGGGCGGCGATCCGAGCAGGGTCGCCGCCCGTCGCGTTCCGCGCCACCAGTCGGTCGCAGCCATTGCGCGCTTTCCAGCGGGCTGTACGACGTCGAGACGGAGTTCCCCGTCGCCTGTCGCAACCACCAGCGCGCCATCCTGCAGCGACGCCGTTCCTGGCGGCGCGGTTGCGCTCTCCTGTCCGAGTGATGCCTGAACGATCCGCAGACGCAACTCACCATCGGTCGTCCACGCGATCGGCCATGGATTGGCAGCTCGGACGAGCCGCTCGATGGTGATCGCCGGCTGATTCCAGTCGATTCGTGCGTCTTCGGTGGTCCACTCGCGCGTGTGCGTCGCGAGTGCTTCATCCTGCTCGACCGGTCGGAGTTCCCCCGCGACGTAGCGGAGCGTGACATCGGGCAGGATGCTCGCAGACAGCGCTGCAAGCCGTTCGCTGAGGCTGGCTGTCGTGTCGTCGGGATAGACCGGCGCCTCGACCTGCATCACGATCGGTCCCGCGTCGAGTTTGCGGACCAGTCGCATGATGCTGACGCCAGTGAGTTCGTCGCCGTTGATGATTGCCGCTGGAATCGGCGCTGCGCCACGGTAGCGGGGTAACAGTGACGGGTGAACATTCAGGCAGCCGTGCGGTGTGAGTTCGAGCACGTTGCGACGGAGCAGTTCGCCGTACGCGACGACGATCAGGACATCCGGCCTGGCGTCGCGCAGCGGCTGGACCGCGTCGTCCTTGCGCAGGGACATTGGCTGGTAGACAGGCAACCCGCGTTCGAGCGCGGCAGTCTTGACGGCCGGGGCAGTCAACGTCCGGCCACGTCCAGCCGGGCGGTCTGGCTGCGTAACGACTAGCGCGACGTCGATGTTGTCGTCTTCAGCGAGCGCGACGAGCGAGGGGACGGCAAATGCCGGACTGCCGAGGAAGACGACTCTCAACCGGCTGAGACGCCTTCTGAGGCGTGGTTGAGTGCCATACGGGCCAGCAACTCGAACCCGCGTGATACGTTCTCGCCAGTCTTGGCCGAGACGAAACCGTGCTGAGCGTTCGCGAACGTCGCAAACGAGCGGCCCCACTCGGCCGGGAACGAGAGTCCGAGGTCAGTCTTGTTCCCGACAATGATGATTGGGGCTGTCGGGCAGTAGCGCTTGCAGCGAGCGAACCACTCGGCCAATGCCTGAAGGGACACGTCGGAGGTGACATCGTAAACGAGCATCGCAGCCTGGGCGCCGAGGTAGAAATTTGGCCGGTTGCCGGCCTGCCCCTCGATATCCCAGACCGCCAGTTTTACCTTCTCGCCGTCGAGCGAGAACTCCTGAGTCGTGATGTCGATGCCGAGGGTAATGTTTCGAGCCTCGCTGAACTTCGCCTTGGCGTACTGGCGAATGAGTGACGTCTTGCCAACATTGCCTTCCCCGCCGACGATCACTTTCAGCGTTCGCATGACGATGTCCCCCTTGCGAGTCGTCCAGCGACGCAGTCCGTCGCGCGAGTCTCGAATCTGTTGGAGTATAGAGAGCGTCAGAGTGCCGGTCAATTATGCCGCGTCATGGCCGCACGGGTAAGATTCAGCGCTATGATGAAACGCATCCGTGTCGTCGATCCATACCATGTCGCACTGCTGGGCATCCTTGCGGTCGGCCTCTTCCTGCGCGCCTATGGTCTCAACTGGGACCAGGGACTCTACCTGCACCCCGACGAGCGCTTCATCGCCATCGTTTCGTCGAGCCGAGTCGACTTCCCACCTCGCGATGACCTTGGTAGCGTCTTCGACCCCGAGTCGAGTCCGCTGAATCCGCGTCGCAATGACCCGGCCACCGGTCAACCGCTCTCGTTCGCGTATGGCTCGTTGCCAGTCTACGTGCAGAGTGTCGCTGCCTGGCTTGTCAACTTTGTCACCGACACGGACTACCAGTCATACCCACACATTTACAAAGTCGGTCGTGTGCTCAATGTAGCGCTCGACACGCTGACGATTGGTCTCGTCTATCTCTTGGGGCGACGGCTGTTTCGGCGATCGGCTGGCCTCATCGGTGCTGCGCTGTATGCGCTTGCGGTGCTACCGATTCAGTTGAGCCACTTCTTTACGGTCGATATCTGGCTTACCTTCTTTGTCACCGCATCGCTCTACCTCTCCATCCGATACCTCGATCAACCGTCAATGCGGCGTGCGCTTCTGCTTGCCGTGCCGGTCGGGTGCGCGTTCGCGACCAAGGCGAGTGTTCCGTCGCTGATCGTTCCACTCGGCTTGATGGCCGGGTTTGCGTTCTGGGAGGCTCGCGATCGATTCGCGATTGTTGCGTCGATGCTTTCGGCGGGTGCGTTGTCGATCGTCGTCTTCAGCGTCTTCGAGCCATATGCGATCGTCAACAGCGCACCGTTCATCGAGGACATCCGCATCCAGGCACGCATCGTCCGCGGGCAGTTCGACGTCCCCTTCACACGGCAGTTCGTCGGCCTGACGCCTGGTCTGTACGAACTCCGCAACCTGTTCCTCTACACAGTCGGTCCAGGTTTCCTCATCGCCGCCATCGTTGGACTTGGCTACAGCGTCAGGCGGGTATGGGTTCGTCGCGATCCAGCCCTCCTGATTGCCCTCAGCTGGATCGTAGCTTACGTACCGACGATCTTGACGACCGAAGCGCGATTCCTGCGCTACGCACTTCCGTTGATTCCGATCCTGGCCGTTGTCGCGGGTGGCGTTCTCACGACGCGGCTGCCGGTCGCGCGACGCGTGCCGCTGCGGATCGCGACGACGGCAGCGCTCGTGATCACTGCGGTCTGGGCATTCGGGTTCACGTCAATCTACGGCCACGAACACACGCGAATTGCCGCCTCGAAATGGATGGTGGCCAACATTCCGTCCGGGAGCGCCGTTGCGTTCGAGACCTGGGACGACATCCTGCCGCTCCCCTACTCCAGCGACGCTTTCGTCGGCTATCGCAACGTCGAGTTCATGATCTACGACGACGCACCGCCGGAGGAGAAGGCCAACTACATCGCCGACACACTGATGCAATCGGATTATGTCGTGTTATCCAGCGACCGGGTCATCGGATCGGTCGACAATCTGCCGTGGCGTTACGCGGTTCAGAACGAGTACTACCGCCGGCTTCTGAGCGGGCAACTGGGCTTCCAACTCGTCTACGAAGGCACACAGCCGCCGGAACTGTTCGACTTCGAATACAACGATCTTGGCGCAGATGAGTCCTTCACCGTCTACGACCATCCCCGAGTACGTATCTTTCAGAAGGTCGAGTCGCTCGATGCAGCCCAAATCCGCGAGCGGCTACTCTGGGGGATCAACCAGCCGTGGGAACCCCAACGCTACCCGGCTGACAAGACACTACTGCTCGATCGTCCGGTCGCTGAGATCCAGACGACTTCTGATGCTGGCTGGAATAGCCTCGCCGTCGACCACGACCTGATTGCGATCGTCGTCTGGCTGCTGGCGGTTGAGGCGATTGGTCTGGCCGCATTGCCGCTGGCTGCATCAATTCTTGGCAGGACACCCGACCGAGGAGCGTTCTCGTCTCGATTGCTTGGAATGCTGCTGCTTGGATGGATCGGCTGGATTGGGGCGTCGCTCGGGTTCTGGCAGTCCCGAGCGCTGAACATTGCGCTCGCGCTGCTCGCGATCGCTGCTGCGAGTTGGTGGTTTGTCCGCTGGCGTTGGAACCGTGATCAGCCAGTCGCACTCCCCAGCCGACGTGCCTATCTCGTCAGTACCGGAGTCTGGCTGGGGCTGTTTGGGTTCTTCCTGCTCCTCCGATCGATCTATCCGGACTTCTGGCAGACATGGTTCGGTGGGGAAAAGCCGTTTGAACTCGCCTACCTGCGAGCAGTCGCTGCCTCGACCGAGTTTCCACCTTACGATCCGTGGTACGCCGACGGAATCATCAACTACTACTACTATGGCTGGCACCTGGTGTCGACGGTCACGAAACTCTCCGGTGTTGGTGTCTCGCATGGCTTCCAGCTAGGTTCAGCCACGTTCGCCGCGCTCCTCGGTTTGCAGGCCGCGTCGCTCGGCGCGATGCTCTTTCGTCGCGGCCGCTCGTCGCTGTCGAATCGCGCACTCGCACTCGGCGGTGCCGCCGCCGTTGTGGCGGTTCTCTTCATCGGAAATCTCGATGCACTGCGTCAGGTCATCGAGCAGCGCGGCATCAACGGCGACCTGTTCGATTTCTGGCGTTCACGCGGCGTCATCGACTTTACAATCAACGAGTTTCCGTACTTCTCAACAATCTGGGCTGACCTACACCCCCACGTCATCAACTTCCCGATCATCATGTTGCTGTTGACGCTGCTCGCGCAGGTAGCTCTGTCCGGCCCGAGCGCGTCCGCACGCAATCTGTTGCCGATTACCGCTCCAGTTGCGCTCGTCCTTGGAACGGTCTCGGTTACCAACTCGTGGGACGCACCGCTGATGGTGCTGACGACGCTGGCAGCCTTCGTTTACCTCGGTCTGCAGCGGTCGCTGAGAACCGCAATCGCGACCGGCGCGGCGGGCGTGCTGGCGGTTGCTGGAGCGTTTCTCCTCTACCTGCCGTTCTATCAGGGGTTCTACAGCGTTGTCGAAGGGCTGAATCGTGCGTCGGACGGGTCCGCGCTCGACCAGTATCTGACTCACTGGGGCATCTTCTTCGGCATTGTCACGATCGTTGCTGCCGCCGGGTTCGTGCGCCGGTTGCCGTCGGACCTCGTCATGCGCGATGGTCTGCTGCTGGCCGTTATCACGCTCGTTGGCGGGACATTCGCGGAGATGCTTGCGTTCCTGCGTGGAGTCGGTCTGCCGTCGTCGCAACCAGTGGTTGCCATTCTGCTCTCGTCGGCACTGATCGGTCTTGCAGCCGGTGGTACACGGTTCCTGCGTCAACCACCAGCGCTCGTCGGAGCGTCGTCAGCGCTGGCGTTTCTCGCTGGGACGATCGCGGTCTATCGTCCGGCAGCGTCCGTTGCGTTAGCCGTCACCACCGCCGCTGTCCTGCACATGATCCTCTACCGGCGTCAGCCGTCCCGGTTCGTCCCGTGGGCGTTCATCGCGATTGGAGCAGTCACCACCGCGTCAACCGAACTCGTCTACGTGGCGGATGACCTGCGCAATAGCGACTGGGAGCGGATGAACACCGTCTTCAAGTTCTATCTCCAGGCGTGGACGCTGTTGGCGATCGGAACAGCGTTCCTCATCGCCTCGCTCTGGCGCGACGCCCGATTCCAGACGAGCGAGATTGCCTCCCGCCCAATCGGGATCATCGCCGAGCAGACGACGCTCCAGAGCGTCCAGACATCAACTCGTGCCGTTGCAACGCGTTCGACCCGCGTTGCCGCTATCTCCGCATCACTGCTTGTCGCAATGGGGTTGCTCTATCCAGCGATCGCGACACCAGTGCGTCTGGACTGGGACATGGAATCGTCTCCATCCGGACTGACGCTGGATGGCTACGCCTGGATGGACGGCGGCGTGATACTCAATGGCTCCAACGATCCGATCGACTTTTCCGGCGATCTGGCCGCGATCGAATGGCTCAACGCGCACGTTGACGGCACCCCTGTGATTCTCGAAGCATCGATTGGGCCGTATCGCGGTAACGGGGCGCGGATCTCCAGCGCGACAGGCCTGCCGACGGTCCTCGGGTGGGACCGCCACCAGCGCCAGCAGCGTTACGAGCCGGGTATCACGCGGCGGATGCGCGACGTGCGTGACATCTACAACGAAACCGATCTCGCCCGGAAGATGGAGTACCTGCGACGCTACCGGGTTCAGTATGTCGTCGTCGGCGATGTCGAGCGCTTCTGGAACACGCCGGAGAATCACACCTACTACGCCTCCAGCGACGGCCTTGCGGCCTTCGACGCGCTGCTGGGCAATGGTCTGGAACTCGCCTTTGAGGCAGGCAATACGCGCGTGTATGAGGTCCAGGATTTCCCGCGTATTCCTCCTGCGACCAGTGCGGTAGCCGGCTCGTGACTGACGCTGAAGCGATTCTACGCTGGTATCTCGCCCTGACCGTCATCGCGCTGGCGATGCTCCCATTTGTCGCATGGCTCGGGCAGGCGCTCGGGTCCGCCCGATATGGCCTGCTCCGGCCGGTTTCGCTCGTCGCGTTCACCTTCGTCGTCTGGTGGCCGGCAGCGTCTATCGGCGTGCCGTTTCAGCGCTGGACACTGGTCACAGCCTTCGTCGTCGTTGCTGCCGCTAGCTGGGCGCTCTGGTTCCGGTCAGGGCGTCCGACGATCGACGTGCGGAGCCTGGTTGCGTTTGAAGCCCTCTGGCTCGGCATGTTCCTGCTCTACGTCTGGTTCCGTGGCTTTTATCCGGACATCATCAACACAGAGAAGCCGATGGAGATGGCCCTGCTGAGTTCTGTCAGCCGGTCATCCGAGGTCCCGGCCCCCGACCCGTGGTTTGCCGGATCAGCGATCAACTACTACTACTTCGGCTACCAGTCGATCGCGAGTGGCATCAACCTGTCCAGTGTTCCTGTGGCGATCGGATTCAACCTCGCCCTGGCGACGGTCTTCGCCTCGACCGCGACGGCAGCAGCGTCCGTCGGTGCCGCCTTGCTGCGCGCGCTCGGGGCGTCGCGATTCGTGGTCGCCGGTGCGGCGCTGGCGGTGGTCCTGCTACTGATTGCTGGAAATCTGGAGACAGCGCGCCGCTATATCGACGACCCCGAGACCACCGTCGACGCCGGCTGGTGGGACGGCGTTGGCTGGCAGGCCAGTCGGATAATCTACGACAATGGAGTCTTCGAGCCGAATGACTCGAAGCAGACGATCAACGAGTTTCCGGCCTTTTCGTTCGTGCTGGGCGATTTGCATCCCCATGTCCTGACGCTGCCGCTACTGGCTGCCGTCGTTGCGCTTGCGCTCGCCATTGGGCTGACGCCGCCTCCGCATAGCCGGCTGCGACTCGCTGGCATCGGCGGCCTCGTTGGTCTTCTCTACGCATCGAATAGCTGGGACGCGCCAGCGGGTCTGCTGCTCGTGCTTGGCGCACTCGCGCTAAGCCATGCGTTCGTTCTGCGACCCCTTTTCCGTGATGGACTCGTTGTCATTGCGGGTGCGATCGTCGCGGCCGCGCCGTTCGTGCTGCAGTTCAGCGCTCCGGTTGGGGTCGATAGTTCGAGCGTCCCGGCGTGGTTAAGCGACCTGCCTGTTATCGGTCGGCTGTTCAACACGTTCGCGTTCGTCAGTTGGCGTCCATCGAGCGTCCGTGAGTTGCTCATCGTGCATGGTGCCTGGCTGATTGCGTTCACGGCCTTCGCCGCGGTCGAACTGGCCCGCGATCGCTCGCTGTTCGCGGCAATTCGTCGCCGGCAGCACTTCTGGATCGCGGGAGGCATCATCGCGTTCGGGATTGCGATGGCGTGGGCACCCGCGGTGCTGCTGCTTGGCATACCGCTCCTGCTCGCCTGCTGGTTGGCAGCGCGTGGAGATGGGCTCTCGGTCAGGCTGCTGGCCGGACTATTCGCGGCCGGGTTCCTGCTGGCTCTGATTCCTGAGTTTGTCTACATCCGCGATGTATTCAATGACCGGATGAACACCGTCTTCAAACTCTTCTATCAGGCCTGGCTCCTGCTGAGCCTTGCCAGCGCGGTTGCACTCCTTCATGTCGTCGCCCGCGTCCCCCGCGCCTTTAGCGCCCCAGCCGCTGGACTGGCTGGTCTGCTGGTGCTGGCGACGTTCCCCTACACTCCCCTGTCGGCACAGGACTGGACCTCGAACTTCGCACTCCGGCAGGGCCTTGATGGTAGCGCCTACATCGGACGGAGCGCGTCAGGTGATCTTGCTGCAATCGACTGGATCGCGACGCATGCAGAGCAAGGTGATACCATCGTCGAAGCGCCGGGCTGTTCCTACGCGAATGCGGGCGGCGCGCCGCTGAGCCGCGTCTCGACCTTTACCGGAGTTCCGACGATCATCGGCTGGCACGGTCACGAGTCGCAATGGCGCCGGGGCGAGTATCCGGCCATTCGTGAGGTCCTCGACGTACGCGCAGCCCAGGCAAACGCGATCCTCGATGGTACGACCCCGGCAGCAGAGGTCGATGCCCGGTTCGTGATCCTGGGTCGCCAGGAGACGCTTGGATCGACCGACTGTAACCTGACCTACCCTCGCGAGGACGACCCGGTTGGCCGCCTCCAGGCGGCCGGTTGGGAGATCGCTTTCGAGTCCGGATCGACCATCGTTTTCAGCCATCCTGACGATCCGGTACTTGCCCGCCAGCGTTGAATGAAAGGCCAGAATCTGGTAGGATTTCTGCCTGTCCCCATCGAGGGGTTCATTCGTCTTGTCCGCATTCCGGCGTTGACAAGGTCCCGTACTACAGGAGGTACGCCATAAGCACCAGACCAGTTCGAGTCAACGAGCGCATTCGTGTCCGCGAGGTTCGTCTGATTGACGAGGACGGCACGCAGCTCGGAGTTGTTCTGACCCGTGACGCGATGGATATCGCGCGTGAGCGGGGTTTGGACCTCGTCGAGGTGCAGCCGAACGCTGTCCCGCCCGTCTGCCGGCTCATGGATTATGGGCGGTTCCGCTATGAGGAGAGCCGCAAGGAACGAGAGTCGCGCAAGAAGTCCAAGGGCGCGGTCCTCAAGGAAGTGCGGATCTATCCGAAGATCGGCGACCATGATCTGCACACGAAGGCTCGCCAGGCGCAGCGCTTCCTCGAAGATGGGGATAAGGTCAAAGTGGCCGTCCTCTTCCGGGGTCGCGAAATGCTGCACCAGGAGATCGGTCGCGAGTTGCTCAAGCAGGTCGTCGAACAGCTGCAGCCCTATAGCACGGTGGACCAGGACGCTCGGATGGAAGGACGGATGATGTCCGTCATGCTCAGTCCGAAGAAAGAGGTCGTCAAGGCCGACGCCAGTGCCTCGAAGGGCGAAGAGGTACGGGTCGAGGGGTAATCCCGGTCAACCGGACCGACGACCAGCGGCGCCGCGCTGCGGCGCCGTTCCGATGTCAAGATAATCAATCATCCAGGGAGTGAGGGGACCGTAGCATGCCGAAGATGAAAACGAACAAGCAGGCCGCGCGCCGGTTCAAGATCACCGGCTCCGGCAAGGTCATGCGCGCGCACGGCGGTAAGAGCCACCTGCGCCGCAAGAAGTCGAAGCGGTCGCGCAACATGTTCGACAAGATGTTCGAGGTGAACGCCGCCGATCGCAAGCGCATCAAGCGCCTGTTGCCATACGGCACCAACTAGCCAGGCTCGATCCGGCCGCCAATCCGGTCCGGCATTCATTCGGAGGGAACTGACCAATGGCTCGAATCAAGCGTGGCGTGACCACCCGCCGCAGGCACCGGGCGGTGCTGAACCGCGCTGAAGGATTCCGCGGTACGCGTAACCGCCTCTTCAAGCGCGCCAACGAAGCCGTCATGCGCTCGTTGATGTACCAGTATCGCGACCGCCGTACGCGCAAGCGCCAGATGCGCCGCCTCTGGATCACGCGCATCAATGCCGCTGCCCGCGAGAATGGGATGACCTACGGTCGCTTCATCGAGGGCCTGCACAAGGCCGGCGTGGCGGTCGACCGAAAGATCCTCGCCGACCTCGCTGTCCGCGATGCCGCCGCATTCTCCAAGTTTGTCGAGGTCGCTCGCGGCGCGCTCTAGGAGCGCGTTGTGACTGAACACGACATCCCAGCCGGATACGGTGAGCTAATTACCAGTCCGGCCAATCCAACGATCAAGCTTGCCCGTTCGCTGCATCGACGCCGGATGCGCTATCGCGAACGGGCAATCCTTGTTGAAGGCACCCGCGCGATTGAGACAGCGGCTGACCTCGGCGTCACCATCCGTGCCCTGCTCATCGACGCGTCGCGTGCCGACTCGATTGACGCAGCATCGCTCGATCGTCTTCAGGAGCGGGCAAGGCGCACGCTTCGCGTCGACCCTCACCTCTTCGCCGAATTGACCGATACAGAGCATCCACAGGCGCTTGTGGCGGTTTGCGATATGCCGGAAGTGAACCTGCCCGACGACTGTAGCTTCGTCGTTGCCCTTGATGCGGTCCGAGACCCAGGTAACCTCGGGACGCTCATCCGGACCTGCGCGGCAGCCGGTGCAGACGGCATCGCGCTCCTGCCCGGCTGCGTCGATCCATTCAACTCGAAGACGATTCGAGCCTCGGTCGGTTCCGTATTCGCCTTACCAGTACAGCCATTCGCAGATCCGAATGCGATCGTTGATGGTTGCTTTCTGCAGCCCCCAGCCGTCGTCACGACTGATGCAGACGGCGATATCGACTACGACGCCTTCGACTGGTCTCAGCCATCGCTCATCGTCATTGGCGGAGAAGCAGACGGCACAACCGAGAAAGTGCGTACGTACGCGGATTCTGTCGTGAGGATTCCGATGTCTCCCGCAGTCGAATCGCTGAACGCCGCCGTCGCAGGAGCAATCATTGCGTTCGAGGTTGCGCGCCAGCGCCGCTCGTTTCGGTAATTTTCCGCGTACATACGCGGAAAATGTCTTTGGCTTGGCAGACGCGTGTGCTATAGTCCCACCCTACGCCCACCGTCGTGACGTTTGATGCACGATGGTTCGACCGGGATGAGGAGGCACACCAGCATGAGGAAGCAGGATCTGGTCAAGGCGGTCGCCGGCAGCACGAACATGCCCGAGGGACAGGTCTCAAACATTGTTCAGGCCACCTTCGACGCTATCCGCGACAGCCTCGCCAGCGGTGAGGAAGTGACGATCACCGGGTTCGGCTCGTTCCGAATCTCGGAGCGCGGTGCCCGCGAGGGTCGCAACCCGCAGACCGGCGAGCGCATCACGATCGCCCCGCGCAAGAGCCCGTCCTTCCGCCCAGGCACCCAGCTCAAGCGCGCAGTTGGCGGCGACGACGCCTAAATCCCTCACGCCGCGGAAACCAATCTGGCAGGCTCCCCGACTGGGGAGCCTGTTTCGTCGGACGATGACGACTGGCGGAGGTTCACGCTATGGTTGCCACTCCTGGATCGCGGATCATCGTCACGGGTAGTTCGAACTCCGGCAAGAGCACCCTCGGCGCGGCACTGGCTGAACTCCGCTCCGTTCCATTCATCGAGCTCGACGGTCTTCACTGGGAGCCTGGCTGGCGCGAAGCGGACGTCGATGTCTTCCAGAGTCGGATTCAGTCCGCAATCGAGCCTGACACATGGGTAATGGCCGGCAACTACCTCGCGAAACAGCAGCACGTCAGCTGGCCTCGGGCCGACACCGTCATCTTTCTTGACCTCCCGATGCCCAAGGTCCTCCGGCGTTGCTTTAGTCGCACGTGGCGCCGCTGGCGCACCAGAGAGACACTCTACGGCGGTGAGAACCGTGAGAACCTCTGGGAGCACCTAATGCTCTGGGACGCCAATCACTCGTTGTTTACGCACATCGTCATGACGCACCGCCGTCGCCGTCGAGACTTCGAGAAGTTCCAGTGCGACCCTCGCTGGGGCCACATCACGTTCATCCACCTGCGTTCGGTTGCGGAGGTCGATGCGTTTCTGACCACCGCCTCAGCGATCCATCACGAGGCAGTAACAACAGGAGACTGAGTCAACGATCGACTCCTTCAATACCGAATGAGAACATCTCAATGTCGCTCAGTCCTGGCCCGATGAGGCCGGGGCGTCTCCTGGTTTGCCAAGGTGGATGTCATCGTAGTGTGGCTGTGCCTTGGCTAATGAAGGACCGTCCGCGATCTAAGGAACGGTGACCGCCGAGTCATTGACAGTGCGATCGCGGGCCGGGATGGCATCGCGGAGGAGTTCCGGCAACCGAACCTCGGCGGCGTGGTGGGCGGTGCGCATCGCGCTGACCAGTGCCCTGGTCGACGATCGCCCGTGAGCCACGATGACGACACCGCTGACTCCCAGCAGGGCAGCGCCACCAATGCCCTCGAAGTCCATGTTGTTCCGCATCCGGCGGAAGGCAGGTCGTAGCATCATCGCCAGGAGTTTGTCACGCCAGTTTGCTGTCAACTCTCGCCGTAGCGCCTGCTGAATGCTGGCGGCAGTTCCCTCTGCGATCTTGAGACCGATGTTGCCGGTGAACCCATCCGTTACTGTCACGGCTGGCGGCTTGTCGAGCATCTCGCCGCCTTCGACGTAGCCGATGTAGTTCAGGTCCGAGCGCTCAAAGAGGTCCTGGGCCGCGCGTGTTAGCGCGTTGCCCTTGCTGGATTCTTCGCCGTTGGAGAGCAGCGCGACGCTTGGGTTCGGGATGTCGAGCACCGCGCGGGAGTAGGCAGCACCGAGATAGCCGAACTGCAGCAACATCTCTGGCTTCGGATCAATGACGGCACCGATATCCAGCGCAAATGAGTTGTACGTGTTGATCGCGGGGATGCGTGTGCCGAGTGGCGGCCTGGAGACGCCTCGGATGCGTCCCAGGGTCATGAGCGCTGCTGCGACGACGGCGCCGCTGTGCCCGGCCGAGACGACGGCATCGGCCGCGCCACTCTTTGCATGGTTCAGCGCGACGGTGATCGAGTTGTTGGCTTTGCGACGGACCGACTGGACGGCTGATTCACCCATGCCAATGTATTCGTCGGCATGCACGATTTCGAAGGCATCCACCGCCGTGTTCTGGTTGCGCAGTTCGGCTTCGATCTCATCACGCCGCCCGACCAGAATCAGTTGGAGCCCCGGATCGTTCGCGATCTCGAGCGCCGCTGAGATATTGCGTGGCACCCCGAAGTCGCCGCCATGTACGTCAAGCGCGATCCGCATCGTTCCGTTCTGTCCTTCTGCGTGCCGTCCGTTGCGATGACGGCCCGGATGTCCTGCCGAGAAGGTAATGTATCACTCTGACGCCGGGCATGAAACACCCCCGGCGTGCTCCACAGCGTGAAGCGTGCCGAGGGTGTTTCGTGCCGAACCCTAGACGTCGAGGTTCTGGACCTCGCGGGCGTGGTTCTGAATGAAGCGCTTGCGCGGTGGGACGGCGTTACCCATCAGCATGTCGAATGTCTCGTCGGAGTGGACGGCATCATCGATCGTAACCTGCAGCAACGTCCGGTTCGCGGTGTCCATCGTGGTCTCCCAGAGCTGCTCAGGGTTCATCTCACCGAGACCCTTGTAGCGCTGGACTTCGATCCGACCGTCCTTGAACTCCTTGAGCACCTGGTCGCGCTCGTCGTCGCTGTAGACCCAGCGGACATCGTTGCCCTTCTGGATGCGGAACAGCGGCGGCTGCGCGATATAGAGCCGTCCATCGACGATCAGGCTCTCCATGTGCCGGAAGAAGAACGTCAGCAGCAGCGTCCGGATATGGGCGCCGTCGACGTCGGCGTCGGTCATGATAATGATCCGGTGATAACGCAACTTGCTCGGATCAAACGTGTCGCCGATGCCGGTTCCCAGCGCAGTGATCAGCGCCCGGATTTCCGCGTTCTGCAGCATCTTGTCGAGGCGCGCCTTCTCGACGTTGAGGATCTTGCCTCGCAGCGGCAGAATCGCCTGGAAGCGGCGGTCACGCCCCTGCTTGGCAGAACCACCGGCAGAGTCACCCTCGACGATGTAGAGCTCGGCACGGGCCGGGTCGCGCTCGGAGCAGTCCGCCAGCTTGCCCGGCAGCGAGAACGTATCAAGGCTTCCCTTGCGCTGGACGAGGTCACGCGCCTTGCGGGCTGCGTCACGCGCTCGCGCGGCTGTGATGCACTTCTCGACGATCCTGCGTGCCGCCTGTGGGTTCTCCTCAAGGTGCTGGGCCAGCAACTCGTTGACGACAGACTGAACGGCTCCAGCGACTGGCGCGTTGCCCAGTTTGCCCTTCGTCTGCCCCTCGAACTGCGGCTCCGGCAACTTCACGCTGACGATGGCGCAGAGTCCCTCGCGGACGTCCTCACCACTCAGGCTGTCGTCGTTCTCCTTGAGCAGACCGTTCTTGCGGGCGTACTCGTTGATCGTCCGCGTCAGTGCCGTCTTGAAGCCGGTCAGGTGCGTGCCACCATCGACGGTGTTGATGTTGTTCGCGAACGTGTGCGTCGACTCACCGTAGGTGTCGTTGTACTGGATCGCCACCTCGACGATGTAGTCCCCGACCTGCCGGTTCATGTAGAACGGCTTGGGATGCAGGACGTTGCGCGACTTGTTGAGATGTCGCACGAACGACTGGATGCCGCCCTCGAAGTAGAACGTCATCTCACGGTCGGTGCGCTCATCGTTGAAGATGATCCGTAGCCCCTTCGTCAGGTACGCCATCTCGCGGAAGCGGTTCGCCAGCATGTCGAAGTTGTAGTCGAGCGTGTCGAAGATGGTCGCGTCCGGCATCCACGTCTGCGTCGTGCCGCGGTCGTCCGGATCAGTCGTCCCAACCTTCTTGACCGGCCCGGTCGGCACGCCTCGGCGGTACTCCTGCCGGTGAACGTTGCCGTCGCGCCGGACCTCCGAGCGCATCCAGTCTGAGAGACCGTTGACGACCGAGACACCGACGCCGTGCAGACCTGACGACATCTTGTAGCCGTCGCCACCGAACTTGCCACCAGCGTGGAGGATCGTCATGACGACTTCCAGCGCTGACTTATTCAGTTTCGGGTGCTTGCCGGTCGGGATACCACGTCCGTTGTCCTTGACGGTCACCGAAGCGTCAGGATGGATGGTGATTCGAATCGTGTCGCAGTATCCGCCGATCGCCTCGTCGATCGCGTTATCGACGACTTCGGTGATCAGGTGGTGCAGACCGCGCAGGTCGGTGCTGCCAATGTACATACCTGGTCGACGACGAACGGCCTCGAGACCCTCCAGGACCTCGATATCCTTCGCGTCGTAGGACTTCCTTGTAGCCGTGATGGTTCCAGATTTCACTGCCTGTGCCACGTGTTTGCTTACCTTCCTGGGAGTTGAGCGTTGAGGCCGAGACGAGTGGCCCGGTCGCGATAGAACAGCATTGCGGCAACGATCATGCCGCTGGCGATGATGGCGTTCAGCAGAACGGCCAGCAGTGCGCCCGGGAGATTGATGGCTAACTCACGTAGTGCATACGAAAAACCAGATGTAATCAGTATTGATACCGCCATGAACCGTATCGACTGCCAGAAATGACGCTGAACGACCTGATAACTTGCTCGCAACGCGGCGAGCGGCCCAATGTCATCAACGAAGATGGCGTGCACCGAGAAGAAGAAGTGCACCCATGCCCACGTCGCCGGGAACAGCAACAGTAGCCACAGCAACGCGACATCCCCGAAGCCGATCAGCGCGGCGGCGATTGTCGTGACCAGCACCGGCATCGCAATCAGCACAGCAAGGCCCGTCAGTGTCACGATCCAGCCGAAGATTCTCCCCGCCCGCCGGGCAACTCGCTTCGGATCGATCGATACGACACGTTCCTCACCGGATAGAGCGGCACCCGCCAGCAGCGATCGATAGGTTGCCGCGACGACCAGGCCGACGATCAGCGACACTGCGATCAACGCGATCACGAGGCCACTCGGCAACTCGGCCAACGTCGAACCAACGCGGACATCTGCCAGACGCTCGCTGTCAAGCGCCGGGACGATTCCCGGTGGCCGCAGCAGTGGAATGTCGAGCGCTCCGGCTTCAAAGACATTTGCCCCTTCAAGTCGCGTGACCTCACTCGCCATCGTGTCCCAGCGGTCGCCGCGCCGCGAGAGCCAGTCGGAGAGGTCAGACGTCACTGGTGCGAGTAACACTCGCGGCCCGAGCAACAGGTAGAGTTCGAGCAGCACGACCGGCAGAATCACCAGCGGCCTGAGCGTCAGTGCGGCGAACCCAAACCCAATCGTGTCGATCACGCCTGGCAACGGAATGTCCCGGTCCGTCCGGCTGTTGTGCGTCGAACCTGCCTCGTTGTGACGGCCCCAGTTACGCATGACTCGCGTTTCCGTTAGCCCCAACCGAGCTCCCGAAGCCGTTCTTCACCAATTCCGAAGTGGTGTGCAACCTCGTGGATCACCGTCTTGCGAACCTGCGCGACGATCTCGTCCTGCGTCGTGCAGATGCTCTCGATCGGCCGCTGAAAGATCGTGATCTTGTCTGGCATCACCAGCGAGTACGATGAACTGCTGCGTGCCGTCAGCGGGATACCTTCGTAGAGCCCGAGCAGTGTTCCGTGTCGAACACCCGCTCGTCGCATCTGGAGCCGGCTTGGCGACCTGTCGACCGTAACTTCGACGTTGTTCATCAACTGCAGAAGTTCTTCGGGAAGAGTGTCCAGCGCCGCGACGACCAGTTCTTCAAACTCGGTTTCCGTTAGTCGCAGCAACGCCTGATCCCTCCGGTCCGCAGACGTCTAATTATACCAGATTTTTCGCATTCGTACGCGAAAATGGCATGTCATCATTGCGTCTGGGAACGCCTGTCTAACCGGCGAGGATGCCGGCGACCATCAGGGCTATCGTCAGTGCGAGAAGGGCGGCTGTCACACTGTCCGAACCGGCTTCTGTCGAGATATACATGCCGAACGCAAGCACAAAAATCCCGATCAGAACGACGACTCGGATGGTCCGCTTCGATGGCTTGCTCACGACAATTCGCTCCAGATCAACGTGATAATCCCGATGATCGTCGTGATGACGATGCCGTAGCGAACGCACTGTCGGATGACCGGACCTTCCTGTCCGGACAGTCCGGCCGTACTGCAACCAACGATGATCTTCGCCGGTGCCACCATGCTACCCAGTGCGCCACCAGCCGTCTGTGCGGCCAGAATCACGGCCTTAGGCAACCCCAGCACCGTTGCCGTGTCGCGTTGCAACGCGCCGAAGAGGATATTCGAGTTCGTGTTACTGCCCGTCATGAAGCAGCCAAGGACACCGATGAACGGTGCGAGAAGTGGGAAGACTGGCCCGGCGACGTCGGCAATGCCCTGGGCCAGCAGGTAGGTCATGCCGCTCTCCATCATCAGCAGCGCCATCCCGACCATCGTGACGATGCCGATGCTGGAGGTCAATGCGCCCGCTACCGTCCGTGAGACGGCCTGCTGGAGCGCACCGCGGCCGAGTTTGCCAGACTGACGATAGATGGCGTAACCGAGGAACGCCGAATAGAGCAGCATCGCGCCGGCATGCCCGAACGGTTCGATTGAACGGTACGAGTTGGTCGCCTCGTTCACCCAGCCGAAGGTCGTGCTGGTGGCCGGGAACGACAGGTTGATACTGACGCTGTTGATCGCGTCATCGAGCGGCGTAATGACGCTACTCCCGAGGACGATCACGATCAGGATGGCGTAGGCCGAAAACGCCAGCGCGACCTCGCGCAGCGGCACCGGCGTCGTCGACTCCACGATATCGGCAGCATCGACGCTCCCGCCCTGAACAGGCGGCAGGACTCGTTGTCGTGGCTCGAAGCGATAGTACGGGAGCCTCGTCATGACGACGACTCCCAGCAATCCCACACATCCCGCTGTGAACGCCGCCAATGAGTAGGCGCCAAGCACGGCAAGCAGTAACTGCGTCGTGGCCATCAGCGCGCCAAGGATCAGCAGTGGGCCAGCAGCCCGTACGACGGCCCGGACGCCGTCGAATGACCAGACCGCTCCGATGCCACACAAGAAGCAGGCGATCCCAAGCAGCAGCGCTGCTTCAAAGGCCAGATCACTTCCAGGAATCTCCGAAACGCCGGATAACGCGAAGAACGACGCTGCCAACGAACCGAACGTGACCGACCACGAGTGACCGACCGATGTTGCGACCACGGCAGTGACCGGCGCAAATCCCATTCCGACCATCAGCGGCGCGACGACTGCGACTGGTACGCCGTAGCCTGCGATCCCTTGCAGGAATGTCGTGAAGATCCAGGCCAGCAGCAGGACCTGCATGACGCGGTTCTCGGTGATTCGAGCGATTCCGCGACCTATCGTCGAGACACTGCCGGCCAGGTCGACGATGTGGAACAGGAACAATGCAGCCCAGATGATGTAGAGGACCCAGATCGACAGGAGCCCCGCCTTGGCCTGCGAGTACGCGATCAAGTCGAGACGGGCGCCGTAGAACCCTGCCGCGACGGCCAGCGCGACCAGCCAGGCAACTGGGCCGGCTTTCGCGCCACCCCAGTTGAAGCCAACCATCAGGACGAGCAGGACTGCGATCGGAGCGAATGCGGCTAGCCAGTGCAGCAGATCGACATCAGGAATTCCCACCGCTACTCCGCCTCCTGGAACGCTGCCTCAAGCAGCGAGCGTCCAATCGGCTGTGCGGCCTGTGAACCCGGCCCGCCCCGCTCGACGATCACCGAGACGACCAGCTTTCGCTCGCCGGACTCGGCAAACCCGATGAACCACGAGTGCGGGTCACCCTCCCCGATTTCGGCCGTCCCCGTCTTGCCACCGACGGTCAGACCTTCGATTGCGGCGGCCTGTGAGTAGCCATACTCGACTGTCGCCAGCAACAGGTCGCGAACAGCAGCGGCGCTGTCGCCTGAGATCGCGCGCCGCCAGTCATCTCGCCCAAAGTCTTCCAGCACCTTGCCACCATCCCCGATCACCCGGTCAACGACCATCGGCTGCATCATAACCCCATTGTTGAGGACCGCAGCGACGACCATCGCCATCTGCAGTGGTGATGCGAGGATCTGACCCTGCCCGAATCCGGTATCGGCAAGGAGCGCACGGTTGTTGAGTTCGCTGCGCGAGTTGGCGAGCTGGGTCTCGACGACATCGAAGTCGAACGGAATTGATTCACCGAATCCGAAGCGTTCGGCGTAATCCCACATCTGCTGGCTGCCGAGTTCCAGCCCAATCTGCGCGAAGACGACGTTGAGCGAGTATGCGTACGCCTCCTCCAGTGTCCATGCGATCTTTGACGGGTCGGGCCGGTTGAGTTCTTCAATGACCCGACCATCGACCTCGAAGACGCCCTCGTCTCGGAAGATGGTGTCCAACTTCGCCTCGCCCGAGTCGATGATCGCCGATGCCGTGACGGTCTTGAAGGTCGACCCTGGGTTGTACAGGCCGTCAGTTGGGCGGAAGACGAGCGGCGCATTCGGGTTCTCGTTCAGTTCCGCCCAGTACGCCTGGATCTCCTCGACTTCTTCCGATGTCTGCTGGCCGAGGTTTGCATAGAGTCGGTTGGGATCGAAGACCGGCGCACCGTACATCGCCAGCATCTCGCCCGTCTGAGCGTCCATCAGGACGACTGCTCCCGGTCGGTCTGCCATCAACTCGGCGGCGAGGTTCTGGAGGTCGAGATCGATTGTCAATTCCAGGTCGTAGCCACGCTGATCCTTGTTCAGCAGATCGTTGAGCCACTCCTCGGCCGGGTTTCCACCATCGCTGCCTGTCAGATAGTCGTCGAAGGCTGCTTCCAGATTGGTCGATCCGTACATCTCAGGCGAGTAATAGCCGATCAGCGGCGCGGTAGACAGTTCCGGCCAGGTCCGTGCATAGGTTCCGTCCTCGAGTTCGACCGTGTCGGCGAGAACACGTCCTTCGCGATCAAAAATCTTCCCACGCTGCTTTTCGAGCGACTGAAGCCGGTGCCGCGGATTGCTGGCGATTTCTCCGTTGGGTGCCTCGGCAATCCGGTTTGATATTCTGCTCGATTCGACGACCTGGACCCGGACGAGCTGGATGCTCACCAGCGTAAAGCAGACGAGGATGATCGCCGACCAGCGCAGGATCGTCCGGTTGAAGACCGGCAACGCTCGCGTTCCACGCGGCCACCAGGCGATCGCCAGCAGCACCCCGGCCGCAAGCAGCAACATCAGCCAGATCTGATCGGCCTGTTCCTCGGTGCCACTGAACCCGTAGGCGATGACCAGCATCGCCCCGACGAAGGCTGCCAGACGGATAAACGTACCCATTAGCGTGTCACCGTCGGATCGGAAATACGCATCAATAGTCCGATGATGATGAAGTTGGTCAGCAGTGAACTCCCTCCGGCGCTGATGAACGGCAACGTGATCCCCGTCAGCGGGATCATCCGGATCGTTCCGCCGATGATGATCAACGCCTGAAGCGCCAGAATCGTCGTCAGCCCGGCCGCCAGGAACCGGCCGAAACTATCGCGTGCCATCAGCGCGATGTAGAACCCCCGGAAGACGAGCAGCAGGTAGAGCAGCAGGACGACAAGCGTCCCCATCAGCCCGAGTTCTTCACCAATCGCCGAGAAGATGTAGTCGCTATGGACCTGGGTGATGAACGTCGGATGTCCCTGCGCCAGACCTGTCCCGAACACCTTGCCAGACGCCAGCGCGAAGTCCGATTGCACCGGCTGGAAACCCGTATCGAGCGGATCCGCCCAGGGGTTCAACCAGCCCTGCACCCGGACGCCAATCCGGTCGAACAGGTTGTAGGCGACATAGACAGCGCCTGCGAACGTCGCCAGCCCGACGATGACATAGAGAAGTCGTCCGCTCGCGAGGTAGAGCATCGAGAGGAATACGCCGAAAAACAGCAGCGCTGTTCCGAGGTCGTTCTGCAACACCACGATCAGGATTGAGAAGCCCCACATCACCAGCATTGGCATCAGGTATGGCAGCGGGGGCAGACGGAAGGGGCCGACCTGATAGTTTGACGCGATCAGGTCGCGGTTTTCGGCCAGATACCCTGCCAGGAAGACCACCATCGCGACCTTTGCGGCTTCGGATGGCTGGAGGCTGAATGGTCCGATATTGATCCAGAGCCGTGCGCCGTAATACTCCGAACCGAACACCATCGTAGCCGCCATCATCGCGATCGCGGCGAACGCCCACGTGTACTTGTAGCGCCGGAGCCAGCCGAGTGAGCGGACGAACGTACAGACTCCGAGAAGCATGGCCAATCCGGCCGTCATGTAAATGATTTGGTTGCGCGCCAGGTTGCCGTAGGCAGCCGGGTCGATCTCATTCAGATCCGGCGCGAGGCGCTGAATCATCAACAACCCAAGCCCGGAGATACAGACGACGATTGGGAAGATGACCTGATCGCCCTTGAATCCGGTCGCACTCAGCCAGAGCGAGATGAAAAACACCACGCCCATGTAGGCCAGTGAGACCCAGATGTCACGCCATTCCCAATCCAGATCGCGCGTCGACGCCAGATAGATCGTCAGCAGACCAACGATCGTCATCGCCGATGGCACGATCAGGAGTTGGAGTTCTGTGAAGCGGATTCGTTGGAGCATCAGCCCGCGTTTCCAGCCCCGAGATACCGTCCGGCGATTGGTTCGAGCCGTTCGCGAGTCGTCCCGTCGATCGCCTCAGGCGCCGTCGCGATGGCGTTCGCAAGCGCGCTGCCGCAGCCTGAAGTGCATTCCGGCATCGGCTCGGCCGCGAGTGTCGTAACGATCGTCTGAACCGCTTCGGTCATCGCGTGCAGGTTGGCAAGCACGGCTTCGACCGTGACCGGGCCATCCTGTTCATGCCAGACGTCATAGTCAGTCACCATCGCCAGGCAGGCGTAACAAAGTTCGGCTTCACGCGCGAGACGCGCTTCCGGCATCGCCGTCATCCCGATGATGCTTGCGCCCCATGAACGAAACAGCGCCGACTCGGCTCTGGTTGAGAACTGCGGACCTTCGATGGCGATATAGGTTCCGCCGTTGTTTACCGGCAACCCACCCGTCGCGGCGACCCCAGCCAACGTCTTCGAGAGATCGGGGCAGAACGGGTCAGCAATCGAGACATGGGCGACGATCCCGCGATCGAAGAACGACCGCTGCCGGCTGATCGTCCGGTCAATCGTTCCGTCCGGGATCACAAACGAGCGTGGTGGGTAGTCCTCGCGCAAGCTACCGACGGCACTGATCGAGACGAGTTGGCGAACTCCCACCATCTTCATCGCGCAGACGTTTGCCGCGTATGGAACTTCACTCGGCTGGAGCCGGTGACCCTTGCCGTGCCGGCTGAGAAAGGCCACTCGCTGGCCTCCGATCTCTCCGATTCGGATCGGATCGGACGGTTTCCCCCACGGTGTGTCGATGTCCAGTTCTTCGACGTTTGTTAGCGACGAAAGCGCATAGAGTCCACTCCCGCCGATGATCCCCAGAACCGGCTCGCGTTGTTGCATCGCTTGCTCCCATCCTCGCCGCTAGTGTACCCGAGCCATCGCCGCCATCCTGCCACTGGTACAATCGCCAGCCATGCACATCGTTTCGGTTTGCCGCGCCACGCCGCATCACGACAGGCCACGAGGTACAGTGTGATTCCCTCATTCGATCCGGCGCTGTGGCGGCGCGTTAGCTGGACGGTCCTCTCGCTGGCGCTCGTCGCGTTCATATTTCTCGGCCTCGCCGAACAAGGATCACGCGGCGGTGGATTGCTGGCCCCTCCTGATTCGCCCCTACCGTTCGAGCGTCACCGGCTCTTCGGGCTTGACCTCAGCCAGATGTCATCGGTTCAGGCACTGGACTGGTTGAATGCAGCGGGTAACCCTTCCCTTGCCCTGATCCTCATCCCGGTTGATGCCGACGTCGTCGATGCCCTCGCTCGCGAGGATGGGCGTGACGCAGCGTTGAACGCGATCGACCGGTTGCGACAGGCAGCAGGCGGCTCACCGCTTGGACTCTGCCTCGACCGTCCTCCCGATGTCGTGGGTGGTCTTGCGGTCGCGCAGGCCGTCGTCGAGGCGATCGAGGCTCGCTTTCCCGATCAGGTTGTCTTTGTTCGCTCGTGTCATCAGGATTCCGCCGCAGGTTGGCAGGGCAATCTCGACGCTGCTGCCAGACCCGACGCGGTTCTCCCGGCTCCGGAAGGCGCGCTGATTCCGCTTGCGGGAACGTCGGTGATCGCGGTCGATCGCCTCAATGGGGTCAGTGATCTCAGCGCCGAACAACTCCGCCTCCGGTCACAGGGGCGCTACGCAATCTACACGTTTGAGACATCTGCCCCACTTGATGGAAGCGCGATCGACGACGCTGCCGAGGCTATGAGCGATACGTCTCACACTGCTCTCTTCCTCGTCACGCCGGTCGACGCAGTCGACCCGGCCGCGCTCGTCGGATCATTCAGCGGGGTCGTCCTTGCTGGCGACACCCTTCCAGAAGGCTTCTCCTCGATCGTCGCTCCATCCGTGCGCGCGAACGATCAATGGCAGCGGTCAAACGTCGGGACCGTTTCGTACCTGCGTTCGACATCGGCATCGGCTGCGCTCGCCGTCGAATTCGTCGGGACCGACATCTACCTCGCAGCAATCGAGTCACCTGAGAGCGGTATGCTCCACGTCTGGATCGATCCCAGTTCGCCGACTGCCGCCCCAACGTTGGTGCTCGACCTCGCCAGTTTCCAGGCCCGCGACGCTGCTATCCCGCTAGCGAGCGGTCTCCCAGCAGCCCGTCATGAGGTCATCATGCAGGCAGTAACCGATGATAACGAGAGTATCGCCATCTCGGGATTATTCGTGACCGGCAAGCCGGCGACGGCATGGACAGGAACGATGGCTGCTGCCGTCGTGCTGCTTGCTGCCATCGTCGCGCTCGTTGAACGGTCGTATACCGCCGTCGTGTCGATCCGACGTCGCTCGACTCCGCCACGTCGCCGGCCGCGAGAGGGGCATCCGCGTGTCTTTGCTCGCGACCGCTGACATTCGTCGGTTGATCGCTGTGACGATCTCTGCGTCGATGCTGATGCTTGTCGCCGGGATCGCATCGATCATTCCACTGACGCTGATAGCGCTTCTCGCCGTCGCGGTCCTCGCCTGTGTCGCTCCGGTCGGAGTCCTTGTCGCTGCGGTCGCCGCGCTCCCCTTCTTCTATCGGCCGATCTCGTTAGGCGGGCAGCAATTCGCCGCATCTGAACTGCTACTGGCTTTGGCTGCGGGCGGGACGGCATTCCAACTCCTCGTTTCCACCGCTGGTTCTCCACGACGGATCGTCCAATTGACCTGGAGCCGACTGAGCGCGGTCCTAACCTCGCGAACGGTTATTGCGGCGGTCATCCTGGCGTTGGTCGGCGCACTCCTGGTGGCGATGCCGTTCGATCCGAGCCATCGGTCGGACAGCCTGCGTGAGTGGCGCTGGACGATGCTGGAGCCGGTACTGCTGCTGGCGTTGCTCGTTTGGCATCGTCGAGAGCGCGCGTTACCGGAACTCGCCGCTCTGGCACTCATCGTCGGAGGTGCGTTTGCCTCGCTCTATGCACTGGCTGATCTGGCAGTTGGTGGCGGAGTCAACGTGGCCGGCGTGACCCGAATTGCTGGGCCATATCCGCATCCAAACGCATTGGCGCTGATGACGGTTCGGATTGGCGCGCTGGGATTCGCCTGGGGCGTCCTGGCACCACGTTGGCGTCGGATGCTCTGGCCGCTGACGCTCGTCTGTGGCCTCGCAGTAGCCGCGACGTTCTCGCGCGGAGCGATGCTGGCGGCCTTCGTTGCGTTGTTGCTTGTGCTATTGAACGTCTCGCCTCGCGTGCGTGTGGCTGGCCTCAGTCTGGCTGCGACTGGATTGGTCGGCGCGATCATCGTGGCCCGTGACCGAATGCTGGACCTGTTTGGAGGCGGGAGCGGATCGCTGCGTATCGATGTCTGGTCGTCAGCGATCGAGATGATCCGCGATCGACCGTTGGTCGGCTATGGTCCGGACCAGTTCCTGTACGCTTACCTGCCGCGCTATGTGCGCCCGACGGCCTGGGGCGAACGATTTACGGCCCACGCTCACAATTTTCTGCTCGATTTCTGGGTCCGGCTCGGTATAATCGGCGCCGCCTTTATCGTGATAGCGTTGTTGATCTGCCTGGCTACGCTGGCGCGGCACATGCGTGATGGGGGCGATGGCACGCCTCAGCCACTGAGGCATGCAGCGTTGGTTGCGTTGATCGCTACCTTCGCACACGGAATGGTGGATAATGCATTCTTCTCGCACGATCTGGCGATGAGCTGTTGGCTACTCGCCTGGCTGGCGTTCGGGGTCCGTCTCGAGCATGCTGGCGACGAAGTAGGGGGCAATAGTGCGCGTGCTGGTTTCGGGCGGGGCCGGGTTCATCGGGTCTCATCTCTGCGATAGTCTGATCGCCGATGGTCACGATGTTGTCTGTGTCGACAACTACATCACCGGGCGGCGTAAGAACATCGAGCATTTGATCGACAATCCGTCGTTCACGTTGATCGAGCACGACATCGTTCAGGAGTTCTCGGACGAGATCGAAGTCGACCGAATCTTCCATCTCGCCAGCCCGGCCAGCCCGGTTGGATACATGCGCAACCCGATTGAAACCCATCTTGCCAACTCGATCGGCACCCATAACATGCTCAAACTCGCGCGACGTTGCAGCGCGCAGTTGCTCTACACCTCGACCAGCGAATCCTATGGCGACCCGGAAGTACATCCGCAACCGGAAACCTACTTCGGCAATGTCAACCCGGTCGGCCCTCGTTCGTGCTACGACGAAAGCAAGCGTTTCGGCGAGTCGATCACGATGGAGTATGTTCGGCAGTTCAATCTTGACGCGCGCATCGTCCGAATCTTCAACACCTACGGTCCGCGAAACGACCCGAACGATGGCCGCGTGATTCCGAACTTCATCCGCCAGGCCGAGCGCGGCGAGCCGCTGACGATCTTTGGCGATGGGACGCAGACCCGCTCGCTCTGCTTTGTGTCCGATCTTGTTCGCGGTCTGCGACTGGCGATGGAGTGTCCCGGGACCACCGGCGAGGTCATTAACCTTGGTAACCCCGACGAGCGGACGGTCCACGACCTCGCCATGATCATTACTGACTACTGTCAGTCCGCCGCTCCGGTTGTGTTCCTCGAAGCTCGCCAGGACGACCCCGAGCGTCGCTGCCCGGACATCACGAAAGCCCGGCGACTCCTCAACTGGGAGCCGACTGTGACGCTGGAAGATGGTCTGCGCGCGACCATCGAGCACTTCCGGGCTGCGGAGACACTTCTCGCGTGACACCCGTGCTGTCGCACGGTCTTCCGATACGGCGGACGCTGCCGTGGCTCGCGGGTGCAGTGCTCACTGCCGCGTATGTCCTGCTGTTCCTGGCGCTCCCCCCGGTCGTTGCAGTTGCGCTCCCGCTCGTCGTTGGTGCTGGGCTGGCACTGCTGCGCTGGCCGTGGCTTGGCGTTGTCATGCTGGTCGCCAGTGTTCCGGCTCAGCAACTTGGTGCAGTTGGCGGCCTGACGTTGACTCGCCTCTCTCTCGTCGCCGCGATCGTCGGTCTGCTCATCCTCTGGACGCTTGGTACGCGCCAACTCCACGGGACACGCCTTGCGATCCCGTTTCTCGCACTGATCGTCTGGATGTTCCTCACGGCGGCAGTCGCACGAGACATCGGGCTCGCGTTAGCGGATCTGTTTCGCTGGACAGTCGCGTTCGTCGCTTTTCTCGCGATCATCCAGATTCTGAGTTGGAAAGAATCTCGGATTGTCACCGTCCTGATCCTGGCAATTGCGGTCGCTGGCGCGTTTGAGGCCGGATTCGGAACGGCGCTCGGCCTGCTGGGACTCGGCCCGGAGAGTTTCAAGATCGAGGGTGCATTCTCGCGAGCCTTCGGAACATTTGGCCGGCCCAATACGTTCGCAGGCTATCTGGAGATGTCGCTCTTTCCGGTGCTCTGGTTCGGCCTGTTCCGGCTGTGGCACCTTGGCGGCGTTCTTCGACTCTACCGAGACAGCCGGCGACGTGGATTCGCCGTATCCGCGACACAGCGGCGGTCACTTGTTCGGGCAGCAGTCATCACCGCGATTCTGCTTGGTTCATCGGCAATCATGTTCGGCGGGATCGTTGTGAGTTTTTCTCGCGGCGCGTGGATCGGTGTCCTCGCTGGGCTGGCTGTGACGATGTTCGTCGCCGCCCGCCGCTACTGGCATTTGATCGTTCCGGCTGTCCCGGGCGTCGCGTTGCTGGCAATCCTCGCGGTGCAGATGCTCGCACCGGAGGCGCTGGCGGACCGCGCGTCGTCAATCGCCGACGAGGCGCGACCGTTTGACGCCTCCTCCATCCCGATCACGCCGGACAACTTCGCGGTGGTCGAGCGAATGGCGCACTGGCAAGCCGGTTGGCGGATGTTCGAAGATCATCCAGTAACAGGTGTCGGCTCGGGCAACTTCAACGCCAACTATCCAGACTACTACGTTCGTGAGACATTCCAATTCTCACAGGGGCACGCCCACAACTTCTACATCCACGTCCTTGCCGAGAACGGGATGGTCGGACTGGCGCTGTATCTGACGCTCATCCTGAGTTTCGCTTTCCTCGCTCTCTATGTCGCTCTGGCCACGGACAATCGGTTGACTGGCGCTCTGGCGCTGGGGGCGCTGGGAACGATGGCGGCCGTCTACGTCCACAATGGATTCGAGAATCTCCATGTCCTCAACCTCAGTATCCAGATCAGCGTCAGTTGGGCGCTGGCGGTCGTCGCGTGGCAACGGTTGCGCGATGAACGCTCGACATCGGAACTATCCAGCATGGAATACTCCGCAAAATGAGCTATGAACGGGCAATCTCCGACGAGCAGCCGGCAAAGCCGCCGGTGTCAACTGAGCCGGTTGTCGACGAGCATGGCCCGTCGGAGCGTTCGATGTCGCTCGGCGAGAGGATGCGTTCACCGCAGACGATTGCGTCGTTCGTCGTCGCCTTCGCGATCATCCTCATCGTCTTCTGGCGGTTGGACATCGACTTTGTCGACGTCTGGACGCAGATGCGTAACGCCAATCCGCTCTACCTGTTCATCGCATTCGCGGTCTACTACGGCTCGTTCCCGCTCCGTGCACTTCGCTGGCGATTTATCCTTTCGAACGCGAAGATCAGCACGAAGGATGGATACCCGGTCCCCGGAATCGTCGGGTTGTCCGAGATTTACATCCTTTCCTGGTTCGCTAACTGCGTTGTCCCCGCCAAACTGGGTGACGCGTATCGTGGCTATCTGCTGAAGAAGAACGCTGGTCCGTCGTTCTCCCGGACACTCGGGACGATCTTTGCCGAGCGCCTGCTCGATGTTGTCGCCCTGGTAGGTCTGATGGTCCTCTCAGGGCTATTCGTCTTCCACGGAACCGTTCCTTCCGGGTTGACGTGGTGGTTCGTCGCGGGTGGTGCACTGGTCGTGATTGGGGTCAGCGGGCTGCTCGCGCTGATGACCGTCAGCCATCGCATCGAAGCGCGACTGCCCGTTCGGATTCAGCCGTACTACAACCGACTCTCGGACGGCATTGTCAGTTCGTTCTCGCGCGATGGGTTTTTGAAAGTCGCTGGCCTGACGACGATCATCTGGGCGCTTGAAGGCGCTCGGGTCTACGCCGGTGCGCACGCGCTGGGGATCGATCTGAGCCTCTCGCAGAGTATCTTCATCGCACTGCTCGCCAGCCTCCTGACGACATTTCCTTTCACTCCCGCCGGGATGGGGGTTGTCGAGGGCGGCACTGTCTTCGCACTACGCCTGTTCGACGTCACGGCAGCGTCGGCGACGGCTGCGGCGCTGCTCGATCGCACTGTCGCGAGTTACAGCGTTGTCGTGATCGGTGGCCTGCTCTACTTCATCACGAAGCGGAAGTAACGGCACGATGCGGATCGCGATCGATGCAACTCCAGCCGCCGTTCAGCATGCCGGTGTTGGCAGGTATGCCCGCGAACTGCTCGCCGCTCTCGTGACGTTGCCGGGTGACGATCAGTATCTGCTTGCCAGCGCGGGAACTAGCGAAGACAACGAACGCCTGTTGCGCGCGCTTCCTCCCGGAAGGTTCCGTGAACTTCGGCGATTGCCGCTCGGGCCGCGTTTCTCAACCATCGCCTGGCAGCGCGCGCGCCTCCCAATCACAGCCGAGCGACTACTCGGTCCGTTCGATGTGTTTCATGGGACTGACTTTGTTGTGCCGCCGTCCCGACGCCCGCGCGTCGTGACGATCCACGATCTGTCGTTCCTGATGGTCCCCGAATTCGCCGAGCCAAGCCTTGTCCGCTACCTGCTTGACGCTGTCCCAAGAGCCATCGAGTCGTCCGAGATCGTCATCACCGTTTCAGCAGCCGTCGCCGCAGAAGTCGCGGAAGAGTTCCCGGCTGCGCGTGAAAAGATCGTCGCGATTCCGAATGGCGTCCGATTCCCGGAGGCGCCACTCATGCACCGAGGGTCGAGCGAACCAGAACTACTGGTTGTCGGGACGATCGAACCACGCAAGAACCTCCCGACGTTGCTGAAGGCGCTGCCCATCGTTCGCGAGCAGTATCCGACGGCACGGTTGACGGTTGCGGGACGGATCGGCTGGCGGTCCGATGAGATCGTCGCAGCGATTCGATCTGCCGAGGCACAGGGTTTGGCGCGCTTCGTCGAAGCACCTACTGACACTGAACTCGAAGCGCTATACAAGTCGTCGACGTTGGCTGTCTTTCCGTCCTACTATGAGGGATTTGGACTTCCGGTCCTTGAGGCGATGGCGCGCGGCGTTCCGACTATCGCCAGTGATATCCCGGTCCTACGTGAGACGGGAGGCGACGCGGCTCGCTATGCTGACCCATTCAGCGAGTACGCGTTTGCAGCAGCGATCGTTGATCTCCTCAGTGATTCCGCCCTGCGTGAATCGATGTCGATTGCCGGACGTAGCCGGGCGGCCACGTTCAGTTGGACGCAGACGGCAGAGCGGACGCGACGCGCGTATGATCTTGCGCGAGGGGGATGAGCAGTTTGGACGACGAGATGACCAGCACGGTCGAGCAACCCGATACGCAGAAGAGTTGGGCCGACCGGCATCCGAAAGCGTCGATCCTGGTGATCGCCGGCGTCTTCTATCTGATCCTGTTCAGCATGTGCGCGTTTATCCTCGTGCTCCTCATCCGGGGCTGATGTGATTGGCGACCTGCTTAATAACCCGGCCGTCAATGCCGCTCTGCTCGTTGCTGCTGGTCTGGCACTGGTAGTTTCATACGTTGTCGCTGGTCGGATTGCGACGACCGGCAGTGACGATGGCGGCGACGCCGTCCGGCGGATTGCCCGCAACAGCGTTATCCCAATCGTGTCGCAACTCATCATCCGCGGTTCCGATCTCGCCGTCGCGATCGTGCTGCTCCGGCTGCTTGGCCCCGAGGGCAACGGTCGTTACGCAATTGCCGTCGTCGTCTGGCTGTATGTCAAAACACTCTCCGACTTCGGGCTTAGCCTGCTTGCAACTGCCGACATCGCCCGCGATCATGCTGTCGCAGGCAGGATCGTCGGTGAGACGACGATCCTGCGATGGTTTGTACTGGTTGTCAGCGGCGTCCCGGTCGGACTCTACACAGCCATTGGCTACTCGCGGGACTCATTGGCGGCTGAGAGTGCGATTGCGATCCTGCTGCTGTACCTCTCGATCGTCCCGTCGAGTTTCGCGGAGGCGGTCAACTCAGCACTCAACGGCTTCGAGCGCATGGAACTTGGCGCCTGGCTCAACATCGGTATCAGTGCGTTCCGCGCTCCGCTTGCGGTCGTTCTAGCCGGTTGGCTCGGCGTTGAAGGCGTCGCCCTTGCAGCGCTCGTCGCCGCGACCGTCTCTGCAGACTTATACCGCCGCACAGCCGCACGCTGCGGTATCGGCCCGGTCAGCTGGCGACTCGACCGCCAGCGGGGGCGAACGCTGGCGAGGCGGAGCTGGCCACTTCTGATCAATGCGCTGCTTGTCAACCTGTTCTTCCGCGTTGATGTCTTCATCCTGCAGGCGTTCAAAGGGGACGAAGCGCTCGGCATCTACGATGCAGCCTACAAGTTGATCAACCTCGTCACGATCGTTCCAGCCTACGTGACGCTCGCCCTGTTTCCGACAATGGCACAGCGCGCTAGCGAAGCCGCCGCGCTAGACCGGACGCTCCGTACCGCGTCGTACTTTCTCGTATGGATCGCTTGGGGACTGGTCGTCGTGACGTCAGCGCTGGCTGACTCAGCGATTCGGCTGCTGGCCGGGTCCGACTACCTTCCAGACGCAGGCTTGCTCCTGCGGATTCTGATCTGGTTCGCGCCGCTCTCGTTCCTGAATGGGATCGTCCAGTACGCACTGGTGGCTTCGGAGCAGCAGCGCAGGATCGTCCCCGCATTTGGTGCCGCGGTCGGCGGCAACCTCGTCCTGAATCTCGCCCTTGTCCCCGAGTTCGGAGCCCGTGCTGCAGCAATCTCGACGGTGATCACCGAAGTGGTGATTCTGGTCGCCTTCGTCGTCGTCATTCGTCCGACAGGTCTCCGTGCGCTCTCGCTTGGCGCGCTGGCGCAACTCTGGCGCCCGACCGTCGCTGGTCTTCTGGCTGCCTCCATCGCACTGATCTTTGCGGATCGTCATGGCGAACTGGCATCCGGGGTGATAGCCATCTCGGCGTTTCTCATCCTGAGCGTCGGCCTCCGGGTGTTTCAGGACCGCGAGCGTGACTTGTTACGGCGGGCGCTCTCGAGGTCTGCCTCCTGAATCCTGCCGCTCGTCCCCGTGGGTTGTCCAAGCGGTCCGGTCACGCGATACTGCCGCCATCAACCGGAACGTGTTGAGTGAGGGAGTGGGACAGATGCGGATCGTCACAGGTGGTATCGCGCAGGAGACCAACACCTTCCAGTGGGAGCCAACGACGCTGGCCGATTTCCAGAAGGGATCGAGCCGGATCGAACGAGGTCAGGAGATTCTGGACCTCGTCAACACCAATCTGATCTATGGCGGTATCGTCAGCGAAGCCGAAGCCGAAGGGGTCGAACTGATCGCGACGACGTACGGTCACGCCGTTCCAGGCGGTCGTGTCAGCCGGGAGGCCTTTGAGACGATGCGCGATGAGATCCTTGAAGGGATTCGCGCGGCACTACCAGTCGACGGCGTCATCCTCGGTATCCACGGTGCGATGGCGCTCGAGCACAACGACGACGGCGAGGGGCCGCTGATCACTGCCGTCCGCGAACTGGTTGGACCGGACGTGCCTATCATCGCTCCGCTTGACCTGCATACGAACCTTTCGGACGAGATGATGGCCGAGGCGAATGCGTTCGTCGGCTACAAGGAGTATCCACACATCGACATGCGCGAGACCGGTCAGGCCGCCATGCGGTTGCTGATCCGGACGATACGCGGCGAGATCAAGCCGGTCAGCGCGTTCGTTCGCGTTCCGCTGATCGCGCCAAACCAGTCGATGGTGACGACCTGGCAGTCGCCGCTCAAGAAGGTCATCGACCGGGCTGTCGAGATTGAGTCCGAACCGGGCGTCCTCTCGGCGACGGTGCTCGGCGGGTTCCCATTCAGCGACGTGCCCTTCACTGGCGTCGCCACGATCGTTGTTGCCGACGGCGACAAGGACCTCGCCCAGCGCTACGCCAACGAACTGGCTCAGATGTGCTGGGATCTGCGCGAGGATTTCACGATCCATCCGACGCCGGTTGCCGACGCGATCGCTGAAGCGATGGCTGGCGAGCCCGGCAGCGTCTACGTCCTGGCCGATATCTCGGACTCCGGAGCCAGTGGAACGGCCGGAGACGGCACAGCGATCCTGAAGGGCCTGCTGGAAGCGAACGCGCGGTCGGCCGCCGTCGCACAGATCATGGACCGTGAGGCGGTCGCCGCCTGCATCGAGGCCGGTGTCGGCGCGACTGTGACGCTGACGGTCGGTGGCAAGCATGATGGATTGCACGGTGAGCCGGTCGAGGTTACCGGCATGGTTCGCCTGATCCACGAGGGACGTTTCGCGATGGGCGGCGTGATGGGTTCCGGCACGACGGCCAGCCGTGGCAAGACAGTCGTCCTCGAGATCAATGGTCCGGGTGGTATCGAACTGCAGTTGACCGAATTGCGCGGTCATCCGAACGACCTCAACTTCTTCCGCGCCTTTGGTATCGAACCGACCGAGCGGCGCATTCTCGTCCTCAAGAGTGCCGCGCATTTCCGGGCTGCCTTCGAGCCGATCGCGACCAAGGTGATCGAGGTCGATGCTCCGGGTATCAGTAGCCCACGTCTCGACACGTTCGACTACAAGGCTCTACGCCGACCGATCTACCCACTGGAGAAGGACTTCGACTGGTCGCCGTAACGACACCTGGAACGACCACGCTGAACGGATACGACGCGAGCGGTATGGCTGCCGTGAGCGTCGTATCCGGCATTTCGGATGCTGACGTATACTTAGGCAGTCCCGAACGGGCTGGGTTGCGCGACGCGAGCACGCGGATTGCGATAATCGCGGCAGAGCGCTGCGATGGACCCGTCCGACGGTGCGGCCGGATTCGGGCCTGTAGCTCAGTGGCAGAGCAAGGGGCTCATAACCTCATGGTCGCAGGTTCGAACCCTGCCAGGCCCACCAACCCGATGGTTGCACCCGCGAACGTTCGCATGTATTATGAGTGTACGTACAGATCAGGAGCATGATGACCGATCCAATTGAGATTGCACGCGAGGTCGCCGGGATCGCGTCCGATACCCTCGCAACCAACATCACAGTCCTCGACATCAGTCAGCACTCATCGTTCGCTGATGTGTTCGTTGTCTGCTCAGCCGACAATATTCGCCAACTCAACGCACTGCGTGAGGCGGTCGTGACCGGCTTGAATGAGAAGGGCGTACGGACACGGCGCGCTGAGGGCGTCGCTGAAACGGGATGGATTCTGCTCGATTACGGCGATGTAATCGTTCACCTGTTCACCGAAGAGCAGCGGATGTTCTACCGGCTGGAAGATGTCTGGTCGGAAGCGCAAAAGATCCTCGTCATTCAGTAGTTCTGATGACGATGGCTGCGGACGGAGGAGGCGTGAGTCTCGTGGCTGGTACTCGTTCGGTGATAGTGGTGATTCTGGCCGCGACGCTCGCGGTAATGACGGTGGCTGTCGTCGCTGTCCGCATGAGCAGCGCCGGCTGGGGAACGCTGACCCGCGTCTTCCGCAGTGAAGATGCTCATCCTCACTGGGAACTCCTCGCGCAGTAGTCGTTATTCCTCGTCTGCGAGCGGGGTCGGATCCTGCAACGCTTCGGTGGCATCGAGTTCTCCGAACACGTCGTCAGGGTCGGCCCCGCCTTCAATATGGCGGAGTGCAGCGTCAAACTCCGCATCCAACGGTTCCCCTGACATCTGTGCCATCAGCCTCGCCTCGCGAGCAACCGCCGCGATATCGCCATCATCGCCAGTCCCGAAGTCATCTACGAGATCCCCTTCAGAACCATACGGATCGCTGAACGGATCGGCTCCGTAGAACGGTACGCCGTCGTCTTCATAGACGGGTTCAGAGAAAACGTCGGACTCCCGTGAGCGGTGAGACCAGACCCGGGACATTCTCCGCGTCAACCGTTGTTCGCCACAATGGGGGCATTTGGGACTGGTATCCGCCGACGCGATCGAGCGGAAGAACAGGCTGGATCGCCGGCCACAAGCCTCGCAACGGTACTCATAGATCGGCATGTGGAACACCTATCCGGGCGGGGCCAGATTGTCCGCGCCGGGCCAACCAGCCAATCAGCGCCAGTAGCGCCAGCCCCATCACGATCATCGCAATAAACTTGGCCTCTCGGGTTGGCAGCGCCAGTGAGAGCGCGCCAAACACGGCCGTGATCGCAGCGACACCCAGAACGATCTGCCGCTGGCTCCAGCCGGCGTCGAGGAGACGATGGTGGAGGTGACCTCGATCGGCGTAGACCGGTGAGCGCCCATGCATCACGCGGTAGATGATGACCCAGGCGGTGTCGAGAATCGGAACTCCCAGCGCCAGCAACGCGGTCGCGATCTTTGCACCGCCGATGATACTGATGGTCGCCAGTGCGAAGCCAATGAACATCGAGCCGGTATCACCCATGATGATGCTGGCCGGGTGCCAGTTGTAGAGCAGGAAGCCGACGATCGCGCCAGCCAACGCGACGGCCAGCAACGAGATCGTAAACTGCGGGTCGCCGGAGGGCCGGAAGTATGTGTGCAGGAACAGCACGATCGTCGCGACAAGCGTAATGCTGGCGGCGAGTCCGTCGATACCATCGCTCCAGTTGATGGCGTTCATCATCCCGACAATCCAGAAGACGGTGAACCCGATTGCCACCAGCAGCGGCAACGAGACGGTCCCGACAAACGGCGCGTTGAAGTGCTCGATGACGATCCCATGCGTCTCATCGCGCAGCCTCGGCAGGACGACGACACCTGCAGCCGCCAGTTGGACGCCCAGTTTTGGCAGTGGCGGAATGCCAACGATGTCGTCGAAGAGCATGACGCCGACGATCATCGTGGCGCCAACCACGAGCAGCAGAATACGCTCGATTTCGACACCGAATCGTTCGACCGGCAGCATGAACGAGATGCCGACCGCGACCAGAAAGCCAAAGTAAATACCGAGTCCACCAATCCTCGGGATGGGGATCGTGTGGACCCGTCGTTCCTCTGGCAGGTCGAGTAGTTGCAACCGCCGGGCGACGTCGCGAATCGGCGGGATCGTCAGCGCCGCGCCAACCAGGGCGAGCAATCCAACAATGGCGGCGATCAGCGCGTGCGGCATCGTTCCGACCCTAGCGGGACGGAGCGCCCCGCTCGACACCGGGGAGCGGGTAATTCGCGCACATCTCGGTCACCTGTCCGCGAATGCTCGCCAATAGTTCCTCATCTTCAGGTGAGCGGACGACATCGCCGATCCACTTCCCGACCTGGCGCATCTCCGCAACGCCGAAGCCACGGGTCGTCATCGCCGGGGACCCAAGCCGAATACCGCTGGTCTGCATCGGCGGACGCGGGTCGTTCGGGATCGCGTTCTTGTTGGCGGTGATACCGGCCCTTTCTAAGGCGCGCTCCGCCTTGCGGCCACTGATTCCAGCATCGGTCAGATCGACGAGCATCAGGTGGTTGTCGGTGCCACCCGACAGCACCCTCAGCCCGTGTTCCTGAACAGCGTCGGCCAAGGCGGAAGCATTCGCGATCACCTGCTCGATGTAGGTCTTGAATGATGGTTGAAGTGCCTCGCCAAGCGCTACTGCCTTTCCGGCGATGACGTGCATCAGCGGGCCGCCTTGCATACCAGGGAAGACAGACTTGTTGATCTCGGTGGCGTGGTCATCGTCGGCCATGATCATTCCACCGCGTGGGCCGCGCAACGTCTTGTGCGTCGTAGTCGTCGTGATGTGGGCGTGACCAATCGACGTTGGGTGTAGCCCAACGGCCACGATACCGGCGATGTGGGCGATGTCAGCCATCAGCAGCGAGCCGACCTCGTCCGCGATCTCACGGAAGCGGGCGAAGTCGATCGTCCGCGAATACGCGCTGGCACCGCAGATGATCATCTTGGGCTGGACCTGCTTCGCGGTGGCCAGGACAGCGTCGTAATCGATCGTTTCGGTCTCCGGGTCGACGCCGTAGAAGTGCGCCTCGTAGAACTTGCCGGAGAAATTGACCGGGGAGCCATGCGTCAGGTGACCGCCCTGCGAGAGGTTCATGCCAAGGATCTTGTCACCCGGCTGCAGTAGCGCCGTGAAGACAGCGACGTTGGCGGATGCACCCGAATGCGGCTGCACGTTGACGTTTGACGCACCGAATAGTTCCTTGGCGCGGTCGATCGCGAGGTTCTCGACCTGGTCGACGAACTCACAGCCACCGTAGTAACGCTTGCCGGGCAGACCCTCAGCGTACTTGTTCGTCAGGACCGTGCCGACCGCCTCCATGACAGCCGCGCTCGTGAAGTTCTCAGACGCGATCAACTCAATCGTATTGAGTTGCCGTTGCTCTTCAGCGCGGATGATGTCGAGTACCGTTGGATCTGATTTGGCAAGTGCTTCCACGTTCTCCCCCGCGCCTTAGTACGAACCATGAATACGAATCATAGCCTACGCGCCGGTCGTCGTCCGTGGCTGACTTGCCAGCCGGCGTTCTGTTCCTGCCTTCAACCGCTCGATGTTCTCACGATGTCGCCAGACGATGATGGCCGCGGCCGCAATGCCGAAGATGATGTACTCGGCCGGCGTCATATCGGCTGCCGCGAGGAGCGCGAACAGGATGGGTGCACCAATGGCGGCGTTCAGCGAGCCGAGTGAGACGTAGCGGGTGATCGCCACCGGGATCACCAGCAACGGAATCAGCAGCATGGCCCAGAGAGATAGCGCGAACGCCGCACCGGCTCCGGTTGCGACGCCTTTGCCGCCTCGGAAGCCAAGCCAGACGGGCCAGCAATGGGCCGCGACGACGACGATTCCTGCGATGGCAGCAGTGAGGTCGCCAGTGTCGAGTGCGCGGGCGATCAGGACTGCGGCAACGCCCTTCAGGACGTCGATCAGCGCGACGATGGCACCCCACTTCGAACCGAGCGCGCGACGGGCGTTGGTCGCGCCGGTCCCGCCGCTGCCGACCGCGCGCAGATCCTGGCCGGTGATCAGCCGGGTCATCAGGTAGCCGGTCGGGATCGAGCCAATCAGGTAGGCGATGACCAGCGCGAGTGCGTCAGTCATCGCGCCGGCGGCCCCGGAAGTGAAGGATGATCGGCGTCCCGTCGAAGCTGTAGTTGTCGCGTATCTCGTTCTCCAGGTAGCGCTGGTACGAGAAGTGGACGTTGCGCGGGTCGTTGCAGAAGAACACAAAGCGTGGTGGTGCGATGTCCGACTGCGTCGCGTAGTACAGCTTCAACCAGGTGCTCGGTCGTGAGGGGGGCGGATGCTTCGCGACGGCCTCGCGCAACAGCCGGTTGAGTTCGCCGGTCGAGATGCGCTTCTGGCGTTCGCCGTAGACATGCAACGCCATGTCGATGATCTGATTGGTGCGCTGACCGGTGAGGGCCGAGACGAAGACCATCGGTGCCCACGGCGCGAACTGGAAGAACTCGGCTGCTTCCGCCCGGTAGGCGTTCATCGTCCGGTCGTCCTTCGCGATCAGATCCCACTTGTTGACGACGAAGACGATGCCCTTACCGGCCTCGACGACGTACCCTGCGATGTGCTGGTCCTGCGCAGTGAAGCCTTCCTCCGCGTCGAGGACGACCAAGGCGACATCGGCGCGGTCAATCGCCCGCTCCGCACGCAGGACGCTGTGCTTCTCAACGCCCGGTTCGATCTTGCCGCGACGACGAATACCGGCGGTGTCGATCAGGCGGACCCGGTTACCTGCCCAGTCGACGATCGTGTCGATCGTGTCACGGGTCGTTCCCGGCATGTCGGAAACGATTGACCGCTCACTGCCGATCAACTGATTGAGCAGCGATGACTTGCCGACGTTCGGTCGACCGACGACAGCGAAGGCTGGGTAGTCCTCGTCGTCTACCTCTTCCTCGTCACTGCGCGGCAGGAGCCGGACGACTTCGTCGAGGACGTCGCCCGTACCAATACCATGCAGGCCGGAAAATGCGATCGGCTCACCGAGGCCGAGTTCCCAGAACTCGATCGCGTTCTCGCGTCGCTCTTCGCTCTCGGCCTTGTTGACACCAAGGACAACCGGCTTGCCCGACTCGCGGATGATGTTGGCGACCTCGTGATCGGCGGCGGTGAGACCGGCCCTGCCATCAACGAGGAACAGGATGACATCGGCTTCTTCAATCGCGAGTTGCGCCTGATTCTGGGTGCGAACCGACACCTCACGGGCGGTGAGTTGGTCGTATTCGTCCTCTTCCTGGAGGCCGCCGGTGTCGATGATCGTGAACGGCACCCCGATCCAGTCGGTGTCACCGTAGATGCGATCGCGGGTGGTGCCCGGCAGGTCCTCGACGATAGCGCGGCGTTCACCGATCAGGCGATTGAAGATGGTGGATTTCCCGGTGTTTGGCCGGCCAACGATGGCGACGATTGGTTTCACGATGTTGTTGCTTTCACGGACGAGGCACGTCGAATCGACTGGAAGTGTATCAATCGCGAGGGGGCGGGAATCGGGACTCGGGATTCGCGGGTTTGGAGCACCGCTCGTCCTCAATGAGGAATATGCAGCGCGTGATCCCGCGAATCCCAGGTTCCGATTCCCGCCCCCTCGCGGGAGTCCACCCGGGTGGACTTATGTCGCTGAGGCAACCTCGACGAAGCGATCGATTGCGGCCTTGCCGGTCATTTCGGTCGCGCTGAGGAGCATCATGCCGTTGAGTTGCGGATCGATCTCGCCCAGGTCGAGTCCACCAATGATCCTGGCATCCTGCAGCCGGCGGTTGAGGTCTGCCGGTGCCTCGTCACAACGGACGACGAACTCATTGAAGTACTCGCCGCTGTTCAGAACCTTGAACTTGCCGGTGGCTTCGAGTTGCTTCGCCAGGTAGTGGCCGTTCTGATAGCAGATCTCTGCGATCTGGCGAACCCCCTTCGGGCCAAGCGTCGAGAGGTAGACCGACGCTGCCAGTGCCATCAGCCCTTGATTGGTGCAGATGTTGCTGGTCGCCTTCTCGCGGCGGATGTGCTGCTCGCGAGTCTGGAGGGCAAGGACGAAGCCGCGCTTGCCTTCGCTGTCGTACGCGATGCCTGCCAATCGTCCCGGCATCTGGCGCACGAGACGCTGCTGCGTCGCGAGGATGCCGACGACCGGGCCGCCGAACGACTGTGCGTTGCCGAGTGGCTGACCCTCGCCGGTCACGACGTCGGCACCGAGTTCGCCGGGCGGCTTCAGCAGGCCGAGCGAGGTCGGGTAGGTCGAAACGACCAGATTAGCCCCAACCGAGTGCGCCTTCTCTGCGATCGCGGCGACATCCTCGATCGTTCCGAAGAAGTTCGGATACTGGACGACGATGCAGGCCAGGTTGTCGTTGAGGTATTCGTCAAAAGCAGCCGGGTCGGTCTGGAAACCATCGACCGGCAGCGGGACCTGGACGACCTCGACACCAATGCCGGAGGTATAGGTCCGGACGACGTTGACGTAGTTCGGGTGGACCGTCCCGGCGATGACGACGCGCGTGCGCTTGCGCGGCAGCGAGATCGTCAGCAGGGCGCCCTCGGCCAGGGCCGTCGCTCCGTCGTAAAGCGAGGCGTTCGACACTTCCATCCCGGTCAGCGCGCAGATCATCGTCTGGTACTCGTAAATGGCCTGGAGCGTTCCCTGGGCAACCTCGGGCTGGTACGGCGTGTAGGCAGTGTAGAACTCGCCCCGGAATGTGATCTGCTGAACGGCTGCCGGAACGTAGTGCGTGTAGCTGCCCGCGCCGAGGAAGCTGGGGTTATCCAGCGCGTTGAGGTTGCGCGCCGAGAGTTCCGACAGTCGTCGGAACGCCTCCTGCTCCGAGAGTGGCTCCGGGAGCGACAACTCCGGGAAGCGCACATCCTCGGGAATCGCACCGAAGAGCGCTTCGATGCTGGCAAGGCCGGTGGCGGCGAGCATCGCCTGCCGGTCCTCAGTCGTATGTGGATTGAACGTCATCGGTTCCTCCCGCCCGCCGGTATCCGCCACCGGGTCAGGCGTTGATCGATCTACGGCGAACGGCACACCAACAGGGAACAGGAAGCTCGCCAGACATTCAGCGGCTCCTGTTCCCTGTCATCCGTCGCCTGTCCCCTGCCCTAGTGTCCGCCGGATTCGGCGACCAGCTTTTCGTAGGCGTCAGCGTCCATCAGGCTGTCGAGCTGGCTGGCGTCGGAGATGCGGACCTTGACGAGCCACGCATCGGTGAACGGCGCTGCGTTGACCGACTCCGGAGCGTCGATGGCGGCGTTGTTCTCCTCGATGACCTCGCCACTGATCGGGGCGTAGACATCGGAGGCAGCCTTGACCGACTCGACGACGCCGAATGGCTCCGACTGATTCAGGGCCGTCCCGGCGCTCGGAAGCTCCAGGTAGGTAATGTCGCCGAGTTCGCTCTGGGCGAATTCGGTGATACCGATCGTGGCGATATCGCCATCGACCTTGACCCACTCGTGGGTTTTCGTGAACTTGTAATCCTTAGGTACCGCCATCGTAACCCTCCCTCTTTACCCTGCAACCACTAACTCAGGATTCCCGCTTGTAGAACGGCATCTTGATCTGCTCGGCACGCACCGGCTTGCCGCGCACAATGATATCGAGCGGCTTGCCGACACCGGCGTACTGCTTGTCGATCAGTGCCAGGCCGATGTTCTCACCCAGCGTCGGCGACGCCGTCCCGCTGGTAACGAAACCGATCGTCTTTCCATCGACGGCAACATCATAGTGTGAACGAGGAACGCCGCCGCGCTCGACCATCTTGAAACCAACTGTCCGGCGCGTGATTCCCGCCTCCTTGGCAGCGATCAATGCGTCCCGACCAATGAAGTCGTCCTTGTTGAGCTTGACAGCCCAGCTCAGGCCGGCCTCCAAGGGATTGATCTCCTCGGACAGTTCATTGCCGTAGAGCGGCATCCGCGCTTCGAGCCGGAGCGTGTCGCGTGCGCCGAGGCCAATCGGCTGGAGCCCGTGTGGCTTCCCGGCTTCCAGCAGCGCGTTCCAGAGTTCGCCGACCTGCGCGATCGGGCAGTAGAACTCCCAGCCGTCCTCGCCGGTGTAGCCGGTTCGGCCTGCTAGACAAGGAATTCCGGCGATCTCTGTCTCGCGGCAGGACATGCTCTTCATGTCGCTGAGATCGACCGAGGATAGACCGCTGACGATCTCGAGAGCCTTCGGCCCCTGGATCGCGAGCATGCCGGTTTCGTCCGAGATGTGGTTGACGGTCACATCGAGGTCAGAGCGCTTCTCGCGCTGCTCGTGGAACCAGGCGACATCGCGATCCTTGTTGCCGGCGTTGATGACGACGAAGAAGCCGACGCCAGAGGGGCGCCGGTAGATGATGATGTCGTCGATGACTCCGCCGTCCGGGAAGCAGAGCAGCGCATACTGCGCATCGCCTGGTCCGATTAGTGAGACATCGTTGCTGGCGACATACTGAAGAAAGGCCAGCGCGTCAGGTCCGCTGACATCGACCTGGCCCATATGGCCCAGATCGAACAGCCCGGCTGCGTTGCGGACAGCCCGATGCTCGTCGATGATGCCGGAGTACTGCACGGGCATATACCAGCCCGCGAAGTCGACCATCTTGGCGCCCAGCGCCTCATGAGTTTCTGCCAGAGGTGTTCGCTGCATCTCCCCCTACCGATCCCCTTTGCGCGACGATCCCCGCGACATCTGACTGTAACACGTTCGAGGGAACATGGGATAGGGTTTTGCGGACAGGAGACCGCGTCTGGACAGGAAAACCCCTACCCCACGTCCACGGTACACGATCTGCCTGCCTCTATTCCTTTGCTACACGCGCTGGATGGTGCGTTCGAGTGCGTGCTTGTCGATGACTCCGTTGACCGGAACCGGGTACTGGCCGGTCAGGCAGGCCGAGCAGAAATTCGACGCAGGATGGCGGATCGCGCGGAACAGGCCCTCGTGAGACAGGTAGCCAAGCGAGTCGACGCCGATCACTTCAGCGATCTCATCGATGCTCTTATTCGCGGCGATCAGTTCTTCGCGGGACGCCATGTCGACGCCGAGGTAGCATGGCCACATGATTGGCGGCGCGTGGACCCGCATGTGGACTTCCTTCGCGCCCGCCGAGCGCAGCAGGTTGACGATTGGCCGGCTCGTCGTCCCACGGACGATCGTGTCGTCGATCAGAACGACGCGCTTACCCTCTAGCACTTCAGGGATCGCGTTGAACTTGAGGCGAACGCCGATCTCACGCAACCGTTGATCGGGCTGGATGAAGGTCCGACCGATGTAGCGGTTCTTGATCAGCCCTTCGGAGTACGGGATTCCCGCTTCCCGGGCGTAGCCGATCGCTGCCGGTGTCGAGGAGTCCGGCACGCCGACGACGACGTCCGCATCGACACCATGCTCGCGGGCGAGTTCCGCGCCCATCCGCTGCCGGACCAGGTGCAGGCGCTCTCCTTCGAGCGAACTGTCGGGCCGCGCGAAGTAGATCAGTTCGAAGACGCACAATGCGCGACGGTCGGACGGTTCCAGCGAACTTGATTCCAGACCGGCCGCCGAGATGTGTAGCACCTCACCGGGCTCGATATCGCGCTCGAACGTCGCACCGACTGTCGCCAGCGCGCTCGTCTCAGACGCGACGACCCAGCCACCGTCGAGGCGGCCGAGGCAGAGTGGCCGGATGCCGTTCGGGTCGCGAACGGCCGTGATTCCGTCGGGCGTCAGCACACACAGGCTGAACGCCCCGACGGTCTGCCGCAGGGCGCGCTGGAGTTTCTCTGCGATCGTGATGCCCGGTTCGCGGGCGATCAGGTGGGTCAGGATCTCGGAATCGGTCGTCGTTTGCAGCCGTACACCCTGGGCGACGAGTTGGTCGCGCAGATCCAGAGTGTTTACGATGTTGCCGTTGTGGGCGACGACGACCGTGCCGATCTCACTCTCGGCCGCCATCGGTCCAGCGTTCTCGGCCTGTGTCGAGCCGGTCGTCGAGTAGCGCGTGTGTCCGACGGCCATGTCGCCGGACAGGTGACGCAGATCGGCCTCTGAAAAGACCTGACCGACCAGGCCCATCCGCTTGCGCAGGCGCACCTCGCCCTCGTGGGCGACCGCGATTCCGGCGCTCTCCTGGCCGCGATGCTGGAGGGCGTAGAGGCCGAAGAATGTCATCCTTGCGACATCAATGCCGGGCGCGTAGACGCCAAAGATTCCACACTCTTCGTGGAGCGTATCGCCGTCACTTCCAGGAAACATCGAGCCCCCTCATCATCCCGGATACGGCCCGCATCAGTGTCCGTACACAGTCTACGCTACCGACCAACCTTCAGACCTGACTCCCATTTGCGCTTCATCGTCGTGACGGCGACGGATTCGGCGACATCCAGTTCCAGCGCATCACCACCGACCGTCCCAAGCCGGACTGCCGGGACCCCGCTCTGCTGAGCGCGCTGGATGACGGCATCCGCGTTTCCAGCAGAGGTCGCAACGATGACACGCGACGCCGCCTCGCCGAAGCATGTGCGGTCGAGCCGCCCAGCGTTCGCATCCAGCACCTGCTGGAGTTCAACCGTTGCCCCACTCTCAGACGCGATCAGCATCTCGGCAAGCGCGACGAGCAGTCCGCCCTCGGACGTGTCGTGGGCCGCCGTTACCAGCCCCACGCCAATCAGCGAACGGACCAGTGATTGTACGTTATGTTCAACAGTCAGGTCGAGTGCCGGCGGTGATCCGGCGACCAGTCCGTGGACGACGGAGAGGTATTCGGACGCGCCGAGCGTCGCCTCCTGGGTGCCAAGCAGGATCAGGACGCTTCCGTTGGTCGGTGCCATCCCTGCTCGCTGATTCACGTCCTCGATCAGTCCGACGACGCCGACAGTTGGCGTCGGCAGGATCGCTTCGTCACCGGACTCGTTGTAGAGGCTGACGTTGCCGGAGATGACCGGCGTCCCGAGTGCTTCGGCAGCCTCCGCCATCCCAAGGACTGCCTGCTGGAGCTGGAAGTAACCATCAGGCTTCTCCGGCGATCCGAAGTTGAGGCAGTTGGTCAGCGCGAGCGGCTCGGCACCCGTGCAGGAGACATTGCGCGCCGCCTCGGCGACGGCGTGCTGGCCGCCCAGATGCGGGTCAAGGTAGACGTAGCGCGGGTTGCAATCGGTCTTGATCGCGATTGCCTTGTTGGTGCCCTTGACGCGTACAACGGCCGCATCGGCGTCGAGCGGAGGAGTTACTGTGTTCGACATGATGGTGTGGTCATAGGTGCGGACGACTGGCTCTCGCGAGCAGATGTTGTGCGATGCGAGCAGGCGCAGCAGCGTGTCGCCGATCGCATCGCTGGCGAGATCGGTGACGTCGCTCAGGTCGCGCTCTCGTGCCTCGACGATTGCCGCGGACTCAATTCCCTCGCGAATGTAGACCGGGCATTCATCGGTGTAGAGCGATGCCGGGACGTTGGCGACGATCTCGCCCCCGTCGAGGATGCGGACGTTGCCGTCGTCGGTTACTGTGCCGATCACGTCGGAGTGGAGGTCCCAGCGCTCGAAGATAGCGCGAAGTTCCGGCAGCGCCTCTTCGGTGACGATGATGAGCATCCGCTCCTGACTCTCGGAGAGCATCACCTCGTAGGCAGACATTCCGCTCTCACGCCGGCTGACACGCTGGACGTCGATCTCGATGCCGACTTCGCCCTTACTTGCACATTCGACGATTGAGGAGGTCAGCCCGGCCGCCCCGAGGTCCTGCATCGCGACGACGCCTTCGATCTCGAGGGCTTCGAGGCATGCTTCAAGCAGCAACTTCTCGAGGAATGGGTTGCCGACCTGGACGACGCCGCGGTGCGACTCCTCCGGGTTCTCGACCGAAGCGAAGGTAGCGCCGTGGATGCCGTCGCGGCCAGTGTCGGCCCCGACGAGGACGACGAGGTTTCCGATGCCGGAGGCCTTGGCCCGCATGATCTTGTCGTGCTCGACAATGCCGACGCACATCGCGTTGACGAGCGGGTTGCCGTTGTACTTCTCATCGAAGTAGATGTCGCCGCCAACGGTCGGGATGCCGAGGCAGTTGCCATAGCCACCAATGCCGCCGACAACCCCGCCAAACAGGTACTGGTTGCGCTGGCGATCGAGCGGTCCGAAGCGCAGCGAGTTAAGCAGCGCAACCGGCCGAGCGCCCATCGTGAAGATGTCGCGGACGATGCCACCGACGCCGGTTGCCGCGCCCTCGTATGGCTCGACAGCCGACGGGTGGTTGTGCGACTCGATCTTGAAGACGACGGCTAGTCCATCGCCGATGTCGACCGCACCAGCGTTCTCGCCTGGCCCCTGCAGGACGCGAGACCCGCTGGTCGGAAAGTGCTTCAGAAGTGGGCGAGAGTTCTTATAGCCGCAGTGCTCGCTCCACATCGCGCCGAACATACCGAGTTCGACTGCGGTGGGCGCTCGGCCAAGCAATTCAACGATCTGGTCGTATTCGGACTGGGTCAGCGCGACCTCGCGCAGAGCTTCCGGCGTAATCGTCAGTGTCACGCGCGCACCGTCGACAGTCCAGCGTCAACGACCGAGCGTAGGATCTTGAGACCTTCGTCGCCGCCGATCAGCGCGTCATAGGCGCGTTCCGGATGCGGCATCAACCCAACGACGTTGCCACGTTCGTTACAGACACCGGCGATGTGGGCCGTCGAGCCGTTCGGGTTGTAGTCATCGTGCTCGATACCCTGGCTATCGGTGTAGCGGAAGACGATCTGGTCGTTGGCTTCCAGTTCCGCCAACTGCGACTCACTGACAACGTAGCGGCCCTGCCCGTGCGCGATCGGTAGCCGCAGGACGGTTCCGGGATCAAGCGTGGCCGTGAACGGTGTCCGGTCGCTCTCGACGCGGACGTGAATCCAGTCACACCGGAACGTCAGTTCGGAGTTCTTCGCCAGCGCGCCCGGTAGCAGTCCGGCCTCCGTCAGAATCTGGAAGCCGTTGCAGATGCCGAGAATCGGTCCGCCGCGCTCGGCGAACTCGGTGACAGCCTCCATGATTGGCGAGAAGCGCGCAATTGCACCAGCGCGCAGGTAGTCGCCATAGGTAAACCCACCAGGGATCAACAGGGCGTCGCAATTATCGATCGAGGTGTCCTTATGCCAGATCGGCACGACCTCCTCCTGCAGCCCAAGTTCGACTGACTTGAGGGCATCGTGGTCGCCGTTCGACCCAGGGAAAATGACTACTCCGAAGCGCACGTCTCAGAACCTCCCGCGTTCCAGTTGCTCGACGTTAGTGATCGTTCAGTGCGGTAATCGAGATCTCGTAGGTCTCCATGACCGGGTTCGTCAGCAGTTGATCGCACATCCGCGTGACCTGCGCATGGGCGTCGTCCGAGGAGTCGGCGGCGAGCGTCACGCGCAGGTACTTGCCTGCCCGGACCGCTTCGACGCCGGCATACCCGAGCGAGCGCAAGCCATCTCGAATGGCCAGACCCTGCGGGTCGTTGATGCCTGGCTTGAGTGACACGTAGACCTCGGCGAGGTAGGAACGCCGGGTGTCAACGGCGTCTGTCATCTGCGTGCTCACGCGCTCGGAAGCTCCGTTCCTGTGATGAGTTCGTACGCCTTGCGATAGCGGGCGGTTGTCTCGGCAATGATCTCGGGTGGCAGCGGCGGGCCCGGCGGGGTCTTGTCCCAGCCGGACTGCTCCAGCCAGTCGCGTAATGGCTGCTTGTCGAAACTGGCCTGCGAGCGACCGGCTTCGTACTGAGCGGCCTCCCAGAAGCGGGAGGAATCAGGCGTCAGGACTTCGTCAATCACGATCAACTCGCCGTCGACCAGGCCGAACTCGAATTTGGTGTCCGCGATGATGATGCCGCGGGTGCGGGCATGTTCCTCAGCGTGCGCGTACAGGCGCATCGAGGCGTCCTTGAGCCGCTCTGCCAGGTCGCGGCCGACAATCTCCTTCATCTTTCCGTAGGAGATGTTCTCGTCGTGGCCCTCGTCGACCTTGGCTGCCGGTGTGAAGATCGGCTCCGGTAGCCGGGCGCTCTCAGTCAGGCCTTCCGGCAGTCTCTCTCCGCAGACCGTGCCGCTCTTGCGGTACTCCGCCCAACCGGAACCGGCCAGGTAGCCGCGAACGACACACTCGATGTCGATCCGTTCGGCCTTCTTGACGATCATGAAGCGGTTGCGCAGGACTTCCTGGGCGGCCTGGACTTCTTCCGGCAGGTCGGCAACGTCGGTCGAGATCAGATGATTGGGGACGACATCGCCGGTCCGGTCGAACCAGAAGCGCGACAGTTGCGTCAGGACGGCGCCTTTGTCGGGAATCGCATCCGGCAGTACGACATCGAAGGCGGACATCCGGTCGGACGCGACCATCAGCAGACGGTCGCCGAGGTCGTAAGTGTCACGGACTTTGCCGCGCCGGAAGCGCTTCAGGCCGCTGATCTGGATCTCACTGAGTGCGGTGGTCAATTTTCCTCCCTCGTGCGGTCGCCAGCCAGCGCTGGTTCCAGCAGCCCGAGCCGCTCGAACGCGACGTCAACGTGACGCAGATGGTAGCCATAGTCGAAGAGTTCATCGATCTGATCGGCGGAGAGCAGCGCGCTGACCTCAGGCTCTTCGCGGAGGTATTCACGCAGGTGGCCGCCCTGGTCCCACGCGCGCATTGCGTTCTTCTGGATCAACTTGTAGGCCACCTGGCGATCCAGGCCGGCCTCGACCAGCGTGAGCATGGCCCGCTGTGAGAAGATCGCGCCGCCGGTTGATTCCAGATTCGCGTGCATCCGCTCCGGATAGACGACCCAGTTGCTGACGAGGTCGGTGAACAGATCCAGCATGTAGTCGACGAGGATGCAGGCGTCCGGGAAGATGACGCGCTCGGCCGACGAGTTCGAGATGTCCCGCTCGTGCCAGAGGACGACGTTCTCCATGGCGGTGAGCGCGTAGCCGCGTACCAAACGGGCCAGCCCGCTCAACCGTTCACTTTCGTGCGGGTTGCGCTTATGTGGCATCGCCGAAGAGCCCTGGTTTCCTGGATCGAACGGCTCTTCGAGTTCGCGAACCTCGGTGCGGGCCAGGTGGCGGATCTCGACGGCGAACTTGTCGAGCGATGACGCGAGGACCGCCAGTGCCGTCAGGAACTCGGCGTGCCGGTCGCGCTGGATAATCTGGGTCGAGACCGGATCAACCTGTAGCCCGAGTTGCTGGCAGACGTCGTCTTCGAGGTCGGGCGGGACGTTTGCATGCGTGCCGACCGCGCCTGAGATCTTGCCGACGGCCATTGTCTGGCGTGCCGCCGCGAGTCGCGTTCGCGCGCGCCGCAGTTCGTCGTACCAGACGGCGAGCTTGAAGCCGAAAGTGATCGGCTCGGCGTGGACGCCGTGCGTTCGCCCAATCATGAGCGTGGCCCGGTGCGCCAGTGCCTGCTTGCCGACGGCCTCAATCGCCTCATCGAGCCGGCGCAGGAGCAAATCAGCCGCTTCGACGACCTGAATCGCGAGCGCCGTATCGATGACGTCGGAACTGGTCAGTCCGAGGTGGATGAAGCGCGAAGCCTCGCCAACCGTCTCGCCGGTAGCGCGAAGGAACGCGATGACATCGTGGTCAGTCTCTTTTTCGATCTCCTTCATTCGTTGGAGATCGCAGGACGCCTGGCGGATTGCAGGCATCGCGTCCTCGGGGATGACCCCTCGTCTTGCCCAGGCTTCACAGACGGCAATCTCGACCGCGAGCCAGTGGTCGATCTTGCGTTGCTCGCCCCAGATCGCGCCCATTTCGGGCAACGTGTAGCGCTCGATCACAGCAACTCCCTAATGACGCTTGAAGCGAACATTTCGCTTTGTATGGTGGCTTGAAATGAGAACGCCGCCTGGCGGCGGCTGTCGACGGATGGTTGTATGGTATGGAACAGCACCCGGCAAATGCGGAACTGTCGCGAAAACTTGCTGTACGTTCGCGATGGTTGTGATTTCATCGACCCTTGTCATCGCTCGCAAACTTACCGGCCAGAGTATACAGGATCGGTGCCTGCCGGTGCTTGTCGGCCTCTTGCGGCGACCCGTCGGGCGGGTTATAGTGGCCGGGTGCCGCGATGGGCGGGAAGCAGACTGACCAGTTGATGTAGCGCCGGGACTCGCGGAGGAGCGCGAGTTGACGAGGTGAAGGCCGTATCGAACCATTCGGCGGGTGGCCTTCCGGTTGACACAATCGTGACGATCCCTACAAAGCGGCCGGGTGACCGGCTGGTACAAAGCGGGATCGAGTGTCCTTCCCCTATCAGAACGTGGTCGTCCTGACCGCCTGCGCAGCACCTTATCGTCCAATTGATTCGATAACCCGGCGATGGCGTGTCGCCGTCCGGGTAGAAGGAATGCGCGCATGTGCGGAATTTTCGGGTACGTCGGTGTTGAAGCCGACGCCGGCCAGATGGTGCTGACTGCTTTGCGGCGGCTTGAGTATCGCGGCTACGACTCGTGGGGCGTCGGCGTCGGAGTTGACGGCCACGTCGCGATCGAGAAGCAGGTCGGCAAGATCGGCGCGGCGGAACTTGATCTGCCGCTGGCCGGAATCGGCTTCGGGCATACCCGCTGGGCGACCCACGGAGGCGTCACTCAGGCGAACGCCCACCCGATGCTCGATTCAAGTGGCCGTATCGCGGTCATCCACAACGGGATCATCGAGAATCACCGTGGCCTGAAAGAGCGACTGGTCGCGAGCGGCTATCAGTTTCGGAGCGAGACCGATACCGAGGTGATCGTCCACCTCGTTGCCGACCGGCTGAATGGAGACCGATCTGCCGACGCGATCATGCGCGTCGTCGGGGATGTCTTTCGCGATCTGCGTGGATTGAATGCCATCATCGTCCTTGACCAGGCATCGCGAACCCTCACGGCCGTCAAGAACGTTTCGCCACTGGTGATCGGCCGAGGCGCGGACGGCTACTTTGTCGCCTCTGACACCCTTGCGCTGGCTGGTCACGCGACCGAGGTCATGTACCTCGAAGATGCTGAGATTGCTCAACTTGGCGATCGATGGCTGCGACTTGTCAGCGCCACGACGGGCGAGCCGATTGAGGAACGCTGGGTTCCGATCCCGGTTGACCTCGGCGCGGCCGACATCGGCGACTACACCCACTTCCTCGAGAAAGAGATCCTCGAACAACCGCGTGTGATCGAGTCGATCGCCCGCGATCAGTTCGACGGCGTCCGTGAACTGGCAGCAATGATTCGCGAGTCATACGGTACGTTTCTGGTCGGCTGCGGGACCGCAAGTTACGCTGCGCTAACGGGAAACTACCTGTTCTCCCGCATTGCCCGGCGGCATGTGAACTTCATCGTCGGGAGTGAGTTCGCCTACCAGGAGCACTTCCTGACCGACCGGTCGCTGGTCGTCGCCCTCTCGCAGAGCGGTGAGACGGTCGATGTCATTGAGCCGGTGCTTGCGGCCAAGGAGCGGGGCGCGAAGATCGCTGCACTGGTTAACGTCAAGGGTTCGACGCTCGATCGGATCGCCGATTTCTCGCTGCACCTCAACGCCGGGCCGGAGCAGGCTGTGCTCTCGACGAAGGCGTACAGCGCCAAGATCGCGACGTTGCTACTGACGGCGCACATCATCAACGGCAGCGAACACGTTGGCCGTGATCTGCTCTGGCGGGCAGTCGATGGCGTCCGGCAAACGTTGACGCCGGCGTTTATCAACCGTGTTCGTGACGTGGCCGAGCAGATCAACGATCAGCGCAGCATGTTCGTCATCGGCCGAGGGCTGAGTTATCCGACCGCTCTTGAGGCCGCGCTGAAGATCAAGGAAGTCTCGTACATCCACGCCGAGGGCTTCGCAGGCGGAGAACTCAAGCACGGTGTCATCGCGCTGATCGAGCCTGGGACACCCTGCATCGTTTACTCTCCGCTCGATGAGACTCGGACGGACATCATCTCCGGTGCGATGGAGTTGAAGGCGCGTGGTGGCCTCATCATCGGCATCTCTCCGGAGAACGAAGACGTGTTTGACATCCACCTGCCGATCGCGGATGCTGGAGACGCGTCACCGCTGGTGATGGCGCCTCCTGCTCAGATGCTCGGCTACCAATTGGCGATGCTTCGCGGGCTGGACCCGGATAAGCCGCGCAACCTTGCCAAGAGCGTGACGGTGAAGTGATCTCACTGATCGATACCCATTGCCATATCGACCTCCCGGCCTTCGACGAAGACCGGGAGGCAGTCCTTTCCCGCGCGCTGGCGAAAGGCGTCCACGCCATGGTCGTGGTTGGTCACAATCCAGAGCGCTGGAGAACGACCGCACGGCTCCAGGGTCAGTGTCCCTTCCTTGTTCGGACGGTCGGGCTACACCCGAATGACGCCAGTCAGTGGACCGTTGACGTTGAGAAAGCACTCGAAGCCGAGTTGCAACGGGGAGACGCAGTTGCGGTCGGTGAAACCGGGCTCGACTTCTTCCGCGACAGCGCACCGCCCGATCTGCAACGTGCAGCGTTCGAAGCTCAAATCGGCCTTGCGAAGCAGTTGGATTTGCCGATCGTCATCCACCAGCGCGCTGCGGAGACCGAGGTACTGGAGATGGTGCGTTCGCTAGGCCCAGTTCGTGGCGTTCTGCATTGCTTCAGTGGTGATGAGGCATTCGCGAATGCGTGCCTTGAGGCCGGACTGATGCTCGGCGTCGGTGGAGTTGCGACCTATCCGAAGTCTGACGCGATCCGGGCGGCACTTGCGGTGGCCCCGCTCGACAACATCGTGGTCGAAACCGATGCGCCATATCTCGCGCCGCAGTCCTGGCGCGGAAAGCGTAACGAACCAGCGTACGTCGTGGCTGCCGCAGAGATTCTGGCAACGATCCACGATCTGCCAGTCGATGTCGTCGCCGAACGAACGTCTGCAAACGCGATTCGGCTTTTCGGCGACCAGCTGGTGACTGCCCAGCAATCTGGAAGGACTCGCGCGGAGTGAGAGTCGTCGTTGCTACGAACAATGCCGGTAAACTGGAGGAACTGCGGGCCTTGCTGCCGGCCGGAATCGAACTGCTGACACTGGCTGAGGCAGGGCTGCCGTCTCCAGACGAAACCGGTGTTACGTTTGAAGAGAACGCGCTGATCAAGGCACGTGCTGCAGTCGGAGCCGGAGACGCCTCGATCGCCGATGACTCCGGTCTCGTCGTTGACGCCCTGGACGGTCGCCCAGGCGTCTGGTCGTCGCGCTTCGCTGGCGACGACGCGAACGACGACGACAATAACGCGTTGTTGTTGCATGAACTTCGAGACGTGCCAGACGAGAAGCGTACGGCCCGGTTCGTCTCGGTCGTCGCGCTGGTGACTCGTGATGGACGGTCATTCGTCGCGACGGGCCAGGTTGAAGGGCGAATCGGTCACGAACCGCGGGGGACCGGCGGGTTCGGATATGACCCGTTGATGATCGTCGAGGACGCTGACGCGGTAGAGTTCAGTGGTCGGACGATGGCCGAATTGACGTTATATGAAAAGAATCGAATCTCCCACCGGGCGCGTGCCTATCGTGCGCTCCTGAACACGCTGCGGAATGAGGGATTCGAACTCGGGACGGCGACATAGGAAACTCGCGTCGCTGAAAGGTAGTTGGAAGGTGGCAGGTCTGTCGACGTGGACAGGGAAGCCGTGGAAGTCTAACGGGTCCCACGTGAATGGCAATCGAGTGCTGCCGATCGTGTCGATCGCCGGAACTCGCGGGAAGTCGACGGTCAGTTGGATGCTGTCGGCGATCCTCAAAGCGGCGAACATACCCGCCGCGAGTTGGCTTTCGACCGGGGTCTACGTCGAAGGCGAACGCCAGGAAGGCGAACTCGGCCCGTGGTCTCGAGTGGTGCTGGCGGCACGGCACGGTGAGATTGATGTCGCCGTCCAGGAGATGAACGCCGCCACCGTCGTTGGCGCAGGGTTGCCAAAGGACACATACCCGCTCGCGATTCTGACGACCCTCTGCGGCAATAACGACGCCTGCCTGCTCAACTCCGAAACCGAACTGCAACGGCGCGCGCTCAACATCGTCGTTGACGCCGTACGCAACGATGGGACGATCGTTGCGAACGCCGACGATTACGACATCGCCGAACTCGCAAACAACACCGAAGCAGCTCAGGTGCTGTATGCGCTCCATCGCGAGAATCCTGCGCTGCAGCGTCATCTGGCTGCCGGTGGGTACGCTGCCTGGATTGAAGATGGGCAGATCGTGACCGGTACTGCTGGGTCGACAGAGGTGATCGTCGCCGTTAACGAGATCCCCGCGACGCTCGACGGGACGATCCTGTTTCAGATCCAGAACGCGCTCGCGGCCGTATGCGCAGCGCAGATTATCGGCGCGCCAGCGACGGCGATCGCTGGTGGGCTACGAAGTTACGAACCTGACCCCGAGGTTCAGCCCGCCGCGTGCAATATCGTTCGCTTCAACTCGGCGACGATTCTGGTCGACGCTCCGCGCCAGATTACGTCGCTGCGAATGCTGGCTCGGGGTATCAAGCACAAGCCTCGCCGTCGCACGCTGGTCGTCAGCGGCCCATTCCCGGGACTCAACAATGATGAGGACGCGCAAGAGGCTGGCCGTATCCTCGGCGGGCTCGGTGGGATCGTGTTGCTTCACGGGAAGAGTGCGCCGCCGGAGCGTATGGACGCGATCAAGTCCGGCATCGCGGCATCGCCGGTCCCACCGATTGTGCTGGCCGTCCCGGACGAACTACGTGCGATCGATCACCTCCTCAACACAATCGCGCCGGATGACGTCGCGCTCGTTATTGCTGATGACCCTGAAACGGTGCTTGACCATCTCTGGCCGGCGCCGCAGATCAGTATTGATGCTGGGAAGAAGCCGGGTATGGTGGAGCGCACATGAGTGACATATCCCATCAGGTTGATGACTTTCACACACACACCTTCATGTCGGACGGTGTCCTCTCCCCGATGGAGCAGGCACGGCGCGCGGCGGTCAATGGCTATCGCACGCTGGGCATGACCGATCACATGGGGGTTGGCGGCGTTGGCGCATTGCTGGAAGCCTTGCGGCGCGATCGAGACATCGTCGAGCGACACTGGCCGCTCCAGGTCATCGTCGGCGTCGAACTGACCCACGTTCCGGCTGAGGCGATTCATGAGGCAGCTGCTCACGCACGGGCCGAGGGCGCTGAGATCGTCGTCGTCCACGGCGAGACGCCGGTTGAGCCGGTTCCGGCAGGAACCAACCACGCATCCATCGCTAGCGGGCTGGTCGACGTCCTCGCCCACCCCGGATTCCTGACGGCAGAAGACGCTCGGCTGGCGGCGGAAAACGACGTGTTCATCGAGATTACGTCAAGGCGAGGTCACTCGCTCACGAACGGCCATGTCGCACGCCTGGCGATCGAGGCTGGGGCCAGGATGATCGTCAACAGCGATGCACACGAGCCTTCGGACCTGTTGCGCGCTGATTTTCAACGGGCGGTTGCGCTTGGCGCTGGCATCCCTGAGGAGATGCTGCACGACGTCCTCGTCAGCAACCCCGGGCTCCTCCGCGCCAGAGTCCTCGCGCGGCGCTAGCCCCAGGTTTCTCATACGACGACAGCGACAGCGGGCCTCCGCTGTCGCTGTCGTCGTAGTTGCGTCCCGAATCGGAGTTGTCGGTTTGAGTCGTGGGAATTAAGGCTTATGGGATATGTCGCCTATTCGTCGTCATCAAACTGCTTCAGTTGGACCCCACCAGCGATTGAGTCCGCTCCTGGCTACTGGGTGTGTGCGACGACGAGCGAACGACTACTTACAGATGAGCATTTTCCTGGGCCGAGAAGTTCGACAATTGCGGATTCGAGTTCGCGGCACCAGTCGATTCGATATGACGATCGCAGGACCCTGCGTACCCCACTCCCGGCCTCCGCGATTCGCAAATAGAGAATGTCGTCGCCCACGAAGTTGTCCTGGAACAGGCGTGAGAGTCTCTCGAGTCGATTAAGATCGGCTCCCCGATCACCGGTGGATTCCAACGTCAGGCATACGTGTTGCCGCTCTGGCTCTTCTTCCGGTTCGACGATTTCGTAGAGCGACACTTCGTCGCCAAGCACCTGGAAACTGTCGTTGCGAGGGTCTACTTTCCCTTTGACGACGATGATCGTGTCCTCGATGAGGTTCGCGGCCGCGCGCTCGTACGATTCTGGAAAGAAGACGACTTCGACGTTGCCCGACAGATCCTCGAGCTGGATGACGGCCATCGTGCGATTCGTGCGTGTCGTCATCTTGCGAATGCCCGAGATGATGCCAAGCAATCGGACCGACTGACCGACCATATCGGTGTCGATGTGCGAGATCGGCTGGAAACTCTCGCGACGCTCACGTACGTTGCGCATGACCTCGGTCAACGGGTGATCACTCAGGTAGGTACCGAGGTGCTCCTTCTCCCATGCCAGAAGCTGCTTGCGGGGGACGGCGAGACCTGCGTCGAACACGACCGCTGCGGAAGGTGGCGGCTCGATGGCTGCGCCGAACAGCCCCATCTGCCCGCGCTGAATCGCCTTCTGATGGGCCTGACCAGCCGCCAGCGCCTGGTCGAGCCGAGCGAGGAGGTGTGCCCGATCCCCAAGAGTGTCGAATGCACCGCTCTTGATGAGACTCTCGATAACTCGCTTATTGATCTGGCTATGGTCCACCGAGTTGCAGACATCTTCGAGTGAGTCGAACACGCCGTTGGGCTTGGCCTCGCGAGCATCGCAGATAGCCTGAACAGCCCCCTCTCCAACGTTCTTAATCGTAGAGAGGCCAAAACGGATGGCGGTCCGACCATCTTCGAGCGGTTCGACGTTGAACTGCGGTCCGCTGCGATTGATGTCCGGTGGCAGGATCGGAATGCCAAGTTTGGCGCACTCCGACACCGCTGCGGCAACGCGATCGGCGGTGCCGGACGGGTGACTCGGGGCGAGGCGCAAGACGGCGGTCATATACTCGGCTGCGTAGTTCGCCTTGAGATACGCGGTCTGATACGCGATCGTTCCGTAGCAGACCGCATGTGCCTTGTTGAATGCGTAGCCTGCGAACGGCTCGATGAGGTCGAAGATCTTGTTGGCGTCGGCGCTGGTGTACCCCTTCTCGACCGCGCCGGCAGTGAAGCGCTCGCGCTCGGCGCGCATCTTCTCCGGAATCTTCTTGCCCATCGCCTTACGCATGATGTCAGCCTCGCCGAGCGTGTAGCCAGCGAACTGACGTGCAATCAGCAACACCTGATCCTGATAGACGATGACGCCATAGGTTTCGTCGAGGACATCCGCCAGGTCTGGATGCGGATACTGAATCTCCTCCAGCCCGTGCTTGGCGCGGCAGAACGTTGGGATATGTTGCATGGGGCCGGGCCGGTAGAGCGCGACCATGGCCGCGAGCTCCGAGACCGTCTCGGGCTTCAACTCTTGAATCGCCCGCCGCATCCCGGTGCTTTCAAGCTGAAAGACGCCGAACGTCTCGCCCTTGGCCAGCATCGCGTAGGCCGCCTCGTCGCCATCCGGAAACTCTTTTGGGTCAAGCGACTCACCACGCGTCTGCTTGATGATTGACACCGCCTCGCCCAGAATCGTCAGGTTGGCCAGGCCGAGGAAGTCCATCTTCAGGAGACCGATCTCGGCGACATTCTCCATTGTGAACTGCGTAGTCGGCAGCGCTCCTTCCTCACCACGCGCCGGACGCTGCAGGGCAACATGGTCGACGAGCGGGTCGGCACTGATGACAACGCCAGCGGCATGCGTGCCGGCGTGTCGCGAGATACCTTCGAGGCGGCGAGCATTGTCGATCAAGGTCCGGCAACGATCGTCGGATTCATACAGTTGGCGTAGTTCGCTCGACTCGGTCAGCGCGCGATCGAGCGTCATGTTGAGCGTCGTCGGAATCAGTCGCGCAACGCGGTCAACGTCGCTCGGCGTCCAGGCCAGTGCACGACCGACGTCGCGAACCGACGCTTTGGCGCCCATCGTTCCGAAGGTAATGATCTGAGCGACGCGGTCGTGCCCATACTTCTTCGCGACGTAGTCGATCACCTCGGCGCGGCGATTGTCGGCGAAGTCCATGTCGATGTCGGGCATCTCGCGGCGCTCGAGGTTAAGGAAGCGCTCGAAGACGAGCCGATTCGCGATTGGATCGATGTCGGTGATGCCCAGCGTGTACAGCACGATGCTGGCGGCGGCCGAGCCACGAACGCCGAACGGAATGTTGTTCTCGCGGGCGAAGATCGCGAAGTCGCGGACGATCAGCATGTAGACGCCAAAACCAGTCTGCTCGATCACGTAGAGTTCGTATTCGAGCCGTTGGCGAACCTCGTCGCTCATCTCCGGGTAACGCTCGGCCAGCCCCTTCCAGCAAAGCTCGGCCAGATGATCCTGCGCCGTCATACCCTCCGGAATGCCTGGATCTGGCAGATGGAGCCGGCTGAAGTCCAGCTCGAAGTGGCATCGCTCGGCAATGTTGACGGTGTTCTGTAGCGCTTCGGGCAGATCACCGAAGATCGCTTCCATTTCGGCAGGCGACTTGAAGTAGAGCTGGTCGGATTCCATCTTGAGGCGCTTCGGGTCGTCGAGGGTCGTATTCGTCTGGATGCAGACCAGCAGGTCCTGGAGCGACGCATCCTCACGGTTCACGTAGTGAACGTCGTTCGAAGCGACTATCGGCAGGTCCATCCGGCGAGCGAGATCGACGAGTTTCCGGTTCACCTCACGCTGTTCGGTCATTCCATGATCCTGGACTTCCAGATAGAAGCGCTCAGGCCCGAACATCTCGCGAAGCGTCGACGCCATCCGCTCGGCTTCATCGTCCTTCTCGGACAGATATGGATTGGCAACCGGCCCACCGAGGCAGGCAGAGGTGCAAATCACTCCGTCGCTGAGTTCGTTGAGAATGTCGAAGTCAACGCGAGGACGATAGTAATAGCCCTCGATGCTGGCGCGGCTCGCCAGCTTAAGGAGGTTTCGGTAACCGCGCTCGTTCTCGGCCAGCAGCAACAGGTGGTAGTTATCGCGAGTCCGGGTCGTAATCCCGTCGGGCGCGAGGTAGGCCTCAACGCCAATGATCGGCGCGAGATCATTGGCGCGAGCGGCCTTGTACCACTCCAGTACCCCATACATCACGCCGTGGTCGGTGATCGCGATGTGGCGCATATCGAACTCGCGCGCCTTGGCCATGTAGTCGTCGATACGCCCTAACCCGTCGAGCAACGAGTACTCGGTATGCAGGTGAAGGTGGACGAACGATGACATTGGCGCCTCCGGTACTTGGATCTGGCTGACCAGGGTCGGCCACGGTTGGTTCGAGCAGCTGCGTACGTACAGAGTCTAACGACGTACGTACGGCATCGTCTTGCTAAGGATAAGCCAACGGGCGGCGGCTGACGAGACCCAGCCACCGCCCGCTTACGTCAAGGGCTCTCTTAGTCTGCAGCGAAGGACTCGCTATGCGAGAGTGATCGGCCCGGTTCGGTCGCCGCGCGCTGGGCCTGGCGGACGAGCAACGAGATCATATGGCGAACATCATCGCGGATCTCGGCTGGGACGGCTCGATTCTGCAACAGTCCGAGTACCTCCGACAGGACCGGCTCGCTCGCGAACAGATTCTCGATGCGACCTGGCATGAAGCCAGCGGACGCCAGGAGCGCGTCACGATCACCGTCCTCCAGACCCATCGCGTCAGCCAGTTTCGCGACGGCGTCGCGGGTTGGCATTCGCGTGCCGCTCTCAAGCCGCGATACATAGGAGTGATCGAAGCCAGCGGCTTCGGCGAGCCGGCTCTGAGACAACCGGCAGCGATCGCGGTATTCCCGAAGCAGCGGGGCAAAGGTCATCGGGTCGAACTGCTCACTGCGCGCCATCTGTACACCATCCATTCCACCAACTCCTGATCATCCAATATTGCCGCGGGCCTCATCCTCGCCAGTGAGCCGTTGGGTGCGAACGAACGCGTCATTCGTCGTCCCGCATAGACTAACACCAAGGTGACACTCGGTCAAGTCCCTGCCCGGGATTTCCACATCGCCCAGCATTGGGACACCATTGCGCCATCTTTCCAACAGTGGACAACTGGAGCCGTGCAAAGCCTTTGCATTCGCGCGACTGCTATACTCCGCCGCTGAAACGTGTGCGCAACGGACGACGCTGATCCAGCGTCATTCGCGATCGGATTCGTGATGTCAGTGGCTAAACTTTCGGTTGAGGAGTTTCACGCGCTTATCGCCGACCCGGATCGGTTCAGCGGTGGGGGCAGCGTTGCTGCAACGACCGCGGCTGGCGCGGCGGCAACGGCCCTTCTCGTGATGCGGCTCAACGCGCGGCGCCGCACGAACGCCAGCATTCGTGACCAGATCGAGGCGTCCATCGCCGCGACCGAGGCGTGGATCGACGCGTTTCACAATGCAGCCCAGGCCGATATCACGATCCTCAACGAACTCCTGGATGCCCAGCGCGAGGCACGCGATAGCGGCGACCGCACGCGATACCTTGCCGCCCTGCAACATGCGGCCGAGTCGCCATTAGAAATGGCGGAGATGATCTCCGAACTGCTCGGTATCGTCGCGTCACAGCTACCAATCTCGACGCGGTTCACCGTCAGCGACCTCGGCGCAGCAGCCGCCCTGGCCGAAGGCGCGTGCCGGGCTGCTCTGTTGACCGCCGAGGTCAATATCGCGCTCCTGCGGGAGGCCAACGATGCGGATCAGGAGATCGCCGCGGCCCTGGAGCAGCGACGAGCCACGGTCCGCGCCCAGGTCATCGAACACGCAACGACAATTGAAGCGACGACCCGCGACGTGATGCTGCGGGCGAAATCGAAGACAGCAAAGGAACAGGGGTGACGACCTTACTTGACGGACGACCGGTGTCGCGTGCGTTAAGAGACCGTGCGCGTGACGAATTGGCGCGATTCCGCAACGTATATTCACGCACGCCAAGTCTCGCGATCGTGCTGGTTGGTGACGATCCAAGTGCGCACGCATATCGCGACGCGATTGTAAAAGCCAGTGGGACTGTCTCAATGCCGGCTGTGGTCGTTGACCTCCCTTCGCGTGTCGAGCAGCAACGACTCAATAACGCCATTCTCGAGTTGAATGAAGATGACGCGGTGGATGGGATCCTCGTCCTACAGCCGCTGCCACCTCACCTGTCGCGCGTGGAGATCGCCGACCTTATCAGTCCGTTAAAAGACATCGACGGAATTACGACGTATAACGCTGGACGCCTCTTCCACGACGATCGTGATGCGCTAGCGCCGTCGACTCCAGCTGGCGGGATGGCATTGCTGAAGCACTACCAGATCCCTCTGGCGGGGCGACACGCCGTCGTGATTGGTCGCAGCCCGGTGGTTGGAAGGCCAATGGCGGCGATGTTACTGGCTGAAAATGCTACCGTCACAACCTGCCACTCGCGGACACCGGACATCGGCGCGTTCTCCCGGAACGCGGATATCGTCATTTCGGCGGTTGGCAAGCCGGGGACCGTTCGTGGCGAGATGATCAAACCGGGGGCAACCGTCATCGATTTTGGAGTCAACTTCGTCGACGGCCGGATGACTGGAGATGTCGACGCGGAGAGCGTCATGGGCGTGGCCGGACATCTGACGCCTGTTCCTGGCGGTACGGGCCGCGTCACGACATCGATCCTGTTGCGGAATACGATCAAGGCAGCCACACTGCGCGTGCAGCGACAAGCGCGCGCTTCCGGGGATGCAGAAGCGCTAAAGGTAGGGGCTGGGGATGCAGACTGATATCGAGATTGCGCGTAGCGCCGAGATTCGACCGATCAGCGAGATTGCGGCGTCGCTCGGCGTCCACGAGGATGACCTTGAGCCATACGGTCGTAGCAAGGCGAAGATCGCGATGACGGCGCTCGATCGCGACACTGGCCGGGTGCCGGGTAAGTACGTCGTCGTGACAGCCATCACACCAACACCGCTCGGAGAAGGCAAGACGACGACGACGGTCGGTCTCGGCCAGGCAATGAAGCACATTGGCGCGAACGCCGTCATCGCCGTTCGCCAGCCTTCGCTCGGTCCGGTCTTCGGAATCAAGGGTGGCGCTGCCGGTGGTGGCTACGCGCAGGTTGTCCCCATGGAAGAGTTAAACCTGCATTTGACAGGCGACAGCCATGCGGTCACCGCGGCGCATAACCTTTGCTCAGCATTCCTCGACAATTCCCTCTACCAGGGCAATCCGCTCGACATCGACATTGACTCGATCACCTGGCGTCGCGTCCTCGACGTGAATGACCGCGCCCTGCGTGACATCGTCATCGGTCTCGGCAACGACAATGGAGTTACCCGCCAGACTGGGTTCGACATCACTGCGGCGTCTGAGGTGATGGCGATTCTGGCGCTGGCTCGCGACCTGCCTGACCTGCGAGCGCGCCTTGGCCGCATCGTCGTCGGACAGACCCACGATCGAAAGCCAGTGACGGTCGATCAGATCGGGATCGGCGGTGCGATGGCCGCACTGATGCGTGATGCGATCAAACCAAACCTGCTGCAGACGCTTGAGCATTCACCCGCGCTCATCCACGCGGGACCGTTCGGCAACATCGCCCACGGCAACTCATCAGTCATCGCGGACATGATTGGTTTGAAGCTCGCGGATATCCTGCTGACGGAAGCAGGCTTTGGTGCTGACCTCGGCGCGGAGAAGTTCTTCAACATCAAGTGCCGCGTTAGTGGGCTCGTGCCAGACGCCGCCGTTTTGGTCGCAACGATCAGAGCTCTCAAGGCTCACAGCGGGCGGTTCAAGATCGTGGCTGGCCGGCCGCTTGATCCTGCACTCGCCGGCGAGAACCTCGACGCACTCCGGGAAGGTATCGGTAACCTGGTGAAGCAGATCGAGAACGTCCGCAAGCACGGAGTTCCGGTCGTCGTCGCGATCAATCACTTCCCGACCGATACCGAAGCCGAAATGGAACTGGTCCGAAAAGTAAGTATGGAGGCGGGTGCGTTCGATGTCGCCGTCAGCAAGGTGTTCGCTGAAGGTGGACGCGGCGGAGCCGACCTCGCACGAGCCACGTTGAAGGCAGCCGATGCTGGCAGTAGTTTCAGCCACCTATATCCGCTCGATGCGCCGATCAAGACCAAGATCGAAACGATCGCCAAGGAGATCTATGGCGCCGGGTCTGTCAGCTACACACCCGCCGCGAACCGAGCGATTCGCAACTACGGCAATCTCGGATACGACAATCTGCCGATCTGCATGGCGAAGACGCACCTTTCGCTGAGCGGCGATGCGAGCCTGGTCGGGCGACCCGAAGGCTTCGATCTGTTGATCCGTGAGGTACGTGCGTCGGTCGGCGCGGGGTTCATCTACCCTATCGTCGGCGAGATGCGAACGATGCCGGGTCTCGGAAAAGCGCCAGGTGGCCTGAACGTCGAGATCGACGAAGATGGCGAGATCCGAGGGCTGTCCTAGCCTTCGGATCTCATCCGCCCAACTCAACGGGATATGTCGCTTCACGTCTTGGAACGCGAAGGCGAGCTCGATGTCAGTCCTTGTACGGATCGAACTCGCCTTCGCCGGCCATCGCGACGCCGACCGGGCGTAAGCGGTGTACGACCTCAATCGACCCAGCGTGTGCCGCCAGCACCGTGTCAAGACGCTTGTAGGCATGCGGACTCTCATCCGTACCGCCGCCGCGCAGGCTGACTCCCTTTTCAGCGAGCCAGTCGAGCATCATCTGGCGAGTAATCTTGCCGCCAGAACGCGTGCGCGTCTTCCAGTTCATCTTCCCGGCGGCCTGCGTCCGGCTCATCACCCGGCCCGCTCCGTGGACGGTGCTGTGCAGCGTCGCCCTGGCCTCAGGCGAATCGACACCCCGGACGATTACCGCATCATCGCCCATTGAGCCTCCAACGAATCCGAGTTGACCCGGGAACGCTGGTGTCGCGCCTTTCCGGATGACGATCACCTCACGGCTGACGCCATCGATATCGTGCCGCTCGCGCCAGGCCAGGTTGTGGTTGTTGCGAACCCAACTCACCCCATTCGCTCCAATGATCTCCAACGCCTGGTCAAGCACAAGATCGCGGCCTGCCTGGGCGTAATCCCCAGCCAGCGACATCGCCTCCCAGTACAGCCGGCCGAGATCATCGCTAAGTGACAGGACTGTCGGGGTCTGGTCCATACTCTCGCCGGGCGCCTTCGCGTCGAATGCGCGACCGTTTGCGAGATTCAAAAATCCCGACGCCGTTCGATGTCCGAACCCACGTGACCCGAAGTGATCGCCGATCCAGACTCGGTCCTCCTCATCGACAAAGACGTCGATGTAATGGTTGCCGGACCCCACTGATCCGAGTTGCTCCCGGGCCAGCTTGAGGATCGCCCACTCGACCTTAGAATCGATTTCGCCGAAGACCGCCCAGCGCGGATCGCTGAAGATCGGATGGTCCTGGTTGTTCGACTTCGACCCGATCCCGAACGACACCTGATCGAAGATCGCGTCCATGATTGGTTCAATCTGATCGCGGATGTCGTTCCAGCGAGCGTCAGTGAGGACCGCGTTGTTGCCACAGCCGATGTCGTAGCCCACGCCTGACGGACTGACCGCGTCTACGTACGCGATAACCCCGCCGATTGGCTGGGAATACCCGACGTGATGGTCCGCCATCAGTGCCGCAGCGACCGCCTCGTCATGCGATGTCAGACAGCGCACCGCCTGTTGAACGGCCCGCTCATCGACCGGATCGCCCCAGACACGCACACCCTCGCTCGTGACCAGCATATTGCCTACCTCCCAACGTTACCCACCCAGCGCCGCCTCCGACTCGGCTGTCAGGCGGTTGAGATACTGGGACGGCCGCAGGCGCCCATCAGCGAGCAGGGCATGCATATCTTCTTTTGCCCGGATCGGCAGGTTCGAACCCTCGATCGCATGTTGCAGACGATCAATCGGGGCGACTGCGTCGGCCTCCGATCGCAACCGAATCACGACGACGATCGCGGCCACGGCCACGGCGATTGCAGCAACGATCTTCATGGAATCTCCGTTCATTTCAATTCCGGGGTGGTGATTCCCGATCGACGAGCACGACATGGATGATGTTCGGCAGTAGTTGATACGTTTGACGATAGTCGCTCAGAAAGCCGAAGGGCGGCCAAACGACCGCCCTCGAACAATTCTGCTTCAACGTGGCTGGGGAGCAGGGACTCGAACCCCAACTGCCTGATCCAGAGTCAGGTGTCCTACCATTAGACGACTCCCCATCGCGTGCGCGACACCAAAGTATACCGAGACTGCTGCGGATTCGCAAACCTCGTAAGCCGAGTCAGCCGTCGATGGAGATGGTACCGGGTGCGGTCAGGACAGCCTCACCAAGTTCCGATAGCCCTGCCCTGTCGAGCAAGGCTCGATCGGTCGACGTCAACAGCAATTGACCGCTTCGCTGCCAGGCCGACTCGAGCAACGTGTCCTGGTGCGTTGCATCGAGTTCCGATAGTACGTCATCCAGCAGCAGGATCGGTTGCAGACCGAGTGACTCGGCCGCTACATCGAGTTCGGCGAGTTTCAGCGCGAGCACTGCGAGTCGTTGTTGACCACGCGAACCAAATCGGGAAGCCTCATGACCTGCCAGCGATATTGCAAGATCATCGCGATGCGGGCCGATCAACGTCGATCCTCGCGCGAGGTCAGCAGACAGGCCATCGCGCAGCTGGCGCTCGAACGCGACCGCGACACGCTGGCTTGCCTCGACCGAACCAGGTTCGGCGCCACCTACTTCCTCCCACCAGGCGTCGGTCCCGCGCAGGGTCGAGGCGTACTTTACGTGGAGATCGCCAGACCGGTCGGTCAAGTTCGCAAAATGAGCACACGAGCGAACGAGAAGACGGGCGACGGCGGCAGCCCGAACTGCGACGATGTAACTCCCAAGGGCCACGATCTGTTCGTCCCAGTAGGCGAACTGCTCATACCCTCCACCCTCCTGCGACACCTGGCGAAGCAGTCCGTTGCGTTGCGAGAGGATCTTGGCGTAGCGGGATAGATAGCGGAGGTAACGCCGGTCGATCTGCGAGAGGAGGATATCCATGAACCGCCGGCGCACTGACGGCGAGCCGAGGATAAGGTCGAGGTCGTCGGGGGAAAACGTCACCGTCGGAACCAGCCCAACGACATCACCGGCCCGACGTGGTCTATCGGAGACTTTCAGGAGTTTGCGCGTCGAACCACGTCGCTCGGTCCGCTGGACGAAGACCTCAAGCCGGGCGTCAGCGTCTCCGCGCGTGACTTCGGCGACGACACGCGCGTACGGTTGAACGCCGAGTTCTTCACCGCTTCCGTGAGCAATCAGATCGGCATCGGTCGAACCGCGCCGTGGCCGTGTGGTCGAAAGTAGTTCGACCGCCTCAAGCAACGTGGACTTGCCGCTACCGTTCGGGCCCACGATCCGGAGCCCGCGCGGGGGGATATCGATCGTGACGTCACGATAGACACGAAACTGCTCGAGTTCCAGGCGACTCAGAAAGACGGTACCAGTAGCACTCACCCGGTATCGCGGCTAGTTCGCGCCGATGACCATCGGCATGATGACGTGGGTGAAATCGTCCGAATCAGCCGGCTTGATGACCCCAGCGGCGTTCGCACCTTGCAACTCAAATGCAACGTTCGGATCTCGCATCACGCTGAGCACGTCAGTAAGGTAGCGACCGTTGAATGCGATCTGCATCTCGCCGCCTTCGACCTGGGCGTCGACGTCATCTCGATTGTCGCCGGTGTCCGCCGCGTTGCCGGTCACGGTGACACGCCCCATATCAAGCGATTCCGACGCAGGAGCGATATCGAAACGAACAACGTCGTTTGCGCTGCGCGAAAAGATCGCGGCACGGCGGGCGGCGTCGAGCAAATCTTCGCGGCTGACGACGGTCCGCGTGTTCCAGTCCTTCGGGATGATTTGGCTCAGGTCAGGGAACGTGCCATCGATCAACCGGGTCGTGAACCAGATATCTTCCAGCGACACCAGCAGCTGACTCTGGTTTGGTGACACGGTCAATTCAACGACATCACCAGCGTCACCGAGAATGCGGGACAACTCGTTCATCGCACGTGCTGGGATGATGATCGAGAGTGATTGCTCAACTGACTGGCCGAGGCGTGCGTGTTGTAGCGACATTCGGAAGCCATCGGCTGCGGCGAGTGAGAGTCTGTCGTCTCGCGCAACGAGTTGAACACCTGCGAGAACCGGCCGGCTGTCGTCAGACGCCGCCGCAAACACAACATGACCGATTGCATCACGGAGTGTGGCCGGATCAAGACGAAGCGTCTGCCCCTCCTGCATGGTGCGGTTGAGTGGTGGAAAATCGTCCGGGTCAATGCCGCGAATGTGCGCTTCGGTCGCCTTCTGGCGAACCGTGACGGTCAACGGCCCCTGATCCAGATTCAACTGGACCTCACCTGGCTGAAGACTTCCGACGAAATCGCTGAGGACTCGAGCTTGAACCGTCGCTCGACCCGCCTTCTCAACAGCAGCTTCCAGCCTGACAGTGATGCCAATCTCGAGATTGGTCGCCGAGATCAGCAACTCCCCTTCGCCCGCTTCGAGCAGGTAATTTCCGAGAACCGGCAACGTGCTCTTCGAGGCGACGGCCCGGCCAGCGGTTGATAAAGCCCGATGGAGGCTCTCCTGGCTGCAACTTACCCGCACCGCTGCCACTCCTTCAGTGTCCGTACACATCTCCGTGGTGGCGAAGTATAGCACAGCACGTCGTCAAATTCGGAGTTCTCCAACTAGAACGGACGTTCTGGAAACGCTTGACAACTGGGCAACCCACCGTTACAATTCCTTAGAACACCTGTTCTACAGGTGGCGGGCTCGAGAGATGACGTGAACGGAGAGATGACGATGAGCGAGCAGTCCGCATTCGACCCAACGAGACATTTGACCAAGGTCAGCGGCCGCGACTATCTGGAAGTCAAGTGGCGGCTCGTTTGGCTACGCGATATGCACCCTGAAGCCCAGATCGAAACCGAACTGGTCCAGCACCAGAACCAGATGGCCGTCTTCCGCGCGAAGGTGACGCTTCCGAGCGGTGCCAGTGCGACTGGATGGGGCAGCGAAGGCTCCGACGACTTCGGCGACTACCTGGAGAAGGCCGAGACAAAGGCGCTTGGCCGGGCTTTGGCCGCGCTGGGTTTCGGAACGCAGTTCTGCCCTGACTTCGACTTCGGTGCCGATCGGCAGCGCGTCGTCGATTCGCCCGTTGATATCCGCAGCGGGCGGGCCGCCGGCGGTAACGGCGCCCGGCAGGAAGCCACCCCGCGACAGGTGAAGTACCTGTACGCAGTCGCCCGCGAGGTGGGTATCTCGAACGAGGAACTCGAAGAGCGCTCGCAGGACGGCTTCGGCTGCACCGTCTCTGAACTGAATCGCCGCGACATCTCGGCACTGATCGAACAGATCCAGGCTGGTCGAGCGGTTCACAGCATCGCGTCGTAGTCGCGAACTGGTCGAAGCAGGAGGAATCCCGGATGGTTGCACTTCAGGCACTACAGATCGCCACGCTGGACGATCGAGAATCGCTCGAAGCGGAAATGCAGCGGATCATGTTCCGGCTTGAAGACGGCTTCGAGAAGATCGCTCGCGCTGCCGCTGAAGGCGAGGACGTTGCGCGCTGGGAAGACGTCTGGCTGCAGCTGCTCGGGGAGTACGAGCGTCTGCACGATCGACTCGCTGCGTGACACACAGTCACAAGTATCTCAGTTGAGACGACAGCGACCGGGGAACATCCGGTCGCTTTTCTATTGTCGGATTGAGGTCTGTTGACGCCAGCAGCGCTGCCTGTTACCGTCCGCAGCCGTTGGGCTGTCGACGTGAGCGGGAGACGAAAGTGGCACACGGATACGACCTCGATGCCGTCCGGGCGAACCTGCCTGTCCTCAAGGAATGGAATTACCTGAATACCGGAACCGTCGGTGTGATGGCTGAGCCGGTGTTGCAGAAGCACCTCGACTACATCGCTGACCACGAGCGCTTTGGGCACGCGACCCAGCCACGGGCGATCGAGGGCTACGAGCGCGCTCGTCGAGCGCTGGCGACGCTCACGAACAGCAATCCGTCCGACATCGCGCTGAACCGCAACGCAACCGACGGCATCAACTGGGTCGCCGCGACGTTCCCACTCCGAGACGGTGACGAGGTCATCACTTCGACGGAAGAACACCCGGCAATGGTGTATCCGTGGCTGGCCGCCTGCGAGCGTTCAGGTGCGCGACTCCGTTACATCGACCTCGCGACCGACCCCACGGAACTCCGACGCGAGATCGAACGCGTACTTAGCCCGGCGACGCGCATCGTCGCACTTAGCCAGGTCTCATGCGAGACCGGCAAGCGGATTCCGGTCGAGGTCGTCCGCGATATTGTTGGCGACGATGTTCAGATCCTGGTCGATGCATCGCAATCACTCGGGCAGTTCCCGATCGACATACCGAGCCTGCGGGCCAATTTCGTCATCGGCAACGGCCACAAATGGCTCGCCGGTCCGAAGGGAACCGGATTCGCCTGGTTCGATCCTCGAACGATCGACCTCGTCCCACCGGCATACTTCGGCGACGGGGCAGTCGAGCCGCGCTGGTCACGAGCGTACTATCAGGCCGATCCGGCTCCCCGGCTTCGATACGGTGGCGATGCAACTCGATTCGAGTTTGGCACCCGCGCGTGGCACATGTACGAGGCGCTGGCGGACGCCATCGAGTATCAGGCTGCGCTGGGATGGGATGCGATCTTTGCGCACGTCGATCGGGTCTCGTCATACGCGAAGGCGGTTCTCGAAGAGATTCCCGGCGTCGATGTCATTACGCCGGCCAGTTGGCAGGAGTCATCCGGTATTGTCTCGTTCACCGTCGCCGGCCTGGTTGGCAGAGACGTCAGTCAAACGCTCTGGAACGAGGACAACATCACACAGCGAAGTGTCGAAGTGCCGAGCGCGGTACGGATCTCTTGCACCTACTTCACGTCCGAGGAAGATGTGACTCGCCTGGGTCAAGCAGTCGACCGGATTGCGCGCGGTCGCTGACCATCAGCGCGTCGTCCCAGACAACGTAGTTATGGAGATCGATCGTCGTACGCAACGTGGAACGCGCGACGCGCGAGATGCCACAGTTTGCGAAGCGGAATGAACTGCGATTGTAGGCAGGAAGATCCAGAAGGACGGTCATCAACACGCTCAACTTGCCACCGTGGGCAACGACAAGGATGTGGTGACCGGAGTCTGGCGGATGCTGTTCGTCGATCCGCCGGACGAATCGACGCGATCGCCCACGGAACTGCCGAATACTCTCGCCACCGGGGGCCGCCATCCCCTTGCGGTGGAAGTCGCCGCTCGTCCACGCTTCGCTGAGTCCGTGCTGGCTGAGGAGCGCTGGCGCCTCGTGGTAGCGCGTCCCTTGGAGCAGCCCGTAGTGCATCTCACGCAGGTCGGGGTCGAGGACGACCTCGTGACGGCCATCGACGATGATTTCGGCCGTCCGCGCAGCGCGTTGGAGATCGCTGGCATAGACGGCGTCGAACTCGACAGTTCTCAATGCTTCCCCAACGGCTCGGGCCTGTTCCTCACCCCGCTCGTTGAGGACGACGTCCAAATGCCCTTGAAACACGCCTTCGGCGTTAGAGCTGGTCTCACCATGTCGGACCAGCCAGATCGTCGTCGCCATCGCCGCCTGCCCCATGCGAACGGGCGGCCAGTGGCCGCCCGTCTCGATTGCTGCTGTGCAACCGCCTACTTGACGGTAATCTCCACGCTCGTGATCGAAACTGGCTCGAGCGGGTTCGACATCTCGCCCGATCGGCTCCGGCCAACCTGGACCGTCGCGATCGCATCGACGACATCGATGCCTTCAGTGACGGTGCCGAAGATCGAATAGTTCTTCGGCAGGCCGTTGGTGAGATCGGCATGGCAGATGAAGAACTGCGAGCCGTTCGTGTTCGGACCGGCATTCGCCATCGCCAACGTCCCACGCGTGTAGTTGAGATCCGTCGGCAGTTCGTCAGCGAAGCGGTAACCCGGGCCACCAGCGCCAGTGCCTGTCGGATCACCGGTCTGAATCATGAAGCCCGAGATGATGCGGTGGAACGGAACGTTCGAATAGTAGCCTTCATTGGCGAGGAAGACGAAGTTGTTGACCGTCGCCGGGGCCTTGTCCTCATACAGATCAACGACGATATCGCCCTTCGAGGTCTTGATGATCGCGCCGTAGTCCTTACCCTCTTCGAGCGCCATTGCGGGCGGTTGGGACCATTGCATTGGAGTATTCCCTTCCCCTGTTTGAGTTGTCGGTTCAGCGTCCGACGAACCCGTCGTTGCCGTCTCGGCGCCGCCATCGCTCGACGAGGGCGATTCGGCTGCCGTACTACCCGATCCGGACGGCGTCTCGGTTCCATCGTCCTCCCCGCAGCCGGCAAGAGCGCCGAACGCGAGCGTCAGGACAAGTGCCAACAGTATTCCACGCCGCATGTTAGTCACCCGACTCTACCGTGGAATCGCTGCGATTCAGGCCGAGCCGCGGCGCAATCGTTGCGATTCCGTCGATCACGTGCTGGATGTGCTCGTCGAACTCGATACCAAGCGCGTCAGCGTTGTGACGCATCTCATCGCGATTCACGGCCCGGGCAAACGCCTTGTCCTTCATCTTCTTCTTGACCGACGACGGAGTCACCTCATCGATCGACTTCGTAGGCCGCACAAGTGCGACGGCTGTCACGAAACCACTCATCTCATCGACGGCCGCGAGAGACAATTCCAGGCGAGTCGAGCGTGAAACGTCGAGGTGATCGGCGTGACTGAGGACCGACTGAATGACCGATTCCGGGACACCGCGCTCGCGTAGAATCGGCGCACCATCCTGCGGGTGCTGGTCAAGCGTCGGATGAATCTCGAAGTCGAAGTCATGGATGAGACCGATAAAGCCCCACAACTCCTCATCCTCGCCGAAGAACCGCGCATACTCACGCATACAGGCTTCAACGCCTAGGCAGTGCTTCAGTAGCGGCTCGCCACTGACGAACTCAGTCAACAACGCCCAGGCGTTCTCTCTGGTGATCTCCATCGCGTCCTGTTATCCCCTACCTTGATGCCGGAAATGACGTTCTGATGCCGGAGGTATGTCCGACACATGATCCTACACGATCAGCATCGCGTCACCGAACGAGTAGAAACGGTAACGTTCCGCAATCGCGTGGGCGTACGCTTCCCGGATGAGATCCTCACCGGCCATCGCTGAGACGAGCAGGATCAACGTCGTCCGTGGCAGGTGGAAGTTTGTCAGCATCGCATCAACCAAGCGGAATTCGTATCCAGGCGTTATGTAGAGTTTTGTTGGACCCGACACCGGTTCGGTCGCCACGTGTTCGCCCAGCACCGAGTCAGCGATCGACTCAAGTGTTCGCACCGACGTAGTCCCAACGGCCACGACTCGTCGCCCTTCGCGCTTTGCAGAAGCCACGGCAGCGAGCGTCTCGCTTGAGACCTCGAACCACTCCGAGTGAATTTCGTGATCTCGGGCGTCGTCGGTCTTGATCGGCTGAAACGTGTCGAGGCCAACGTGCAGCGTCACTGAGACCATCTCGATGCCGCGTTCCCGACAGGTGTCGATCACGCGAGGCGTGAAGTGCAATCCAGCCGTTGGAGCGGCAGCCGATCCGGCCTGCCGGGAATAGACCGTCTGGTATCGCTCGGGGTCAGATGTCGAGTCGCGGATATACGGCGGCAATGGCACTCGTCCATGACGGTCAATCGTCGCATCGTCCGGTAGTCGCACCACCACTGCTTCACCATCGCGCGCGATGACGTCGATTGTGTCCGAGGTTAGCACGTCGTTGTGGTCAAGGACGGTGAGCGTCTCGCCCATGCGAAGCCGGCGAGCGGGTCGTGCCAGCGCCCGCCAATCAGTATCCGACAGCCGAGTCAGCAGCAGCAGTTCGACTCGCCCGCCACTGGGACGTCGTGCAAACACACGTGCCGGGATAACACGGGTGTCGTTCACGACCAGCAAGTCACCGGGCTGAAGCAGTTCGGGAAGTTCGTGGAAGACATGATCGGAAAGCGTGCCGCTGGATCGACGGACGACGAGCAGGCGCGAAGCATCGCGAGGCTCGACCGGCTGCTGGGCGATTAACTCGGGCGGCAGGTCGTAATCAAACCGCTCGACAGGCAGCGGCCCTTGATTGAGATCGCTCACCCGACCGGCTCATCGAACAGCAGCGCCTGACGAGTGTCGTCGGCAAGCGCCGGTGCTGGAAGACCAAGGTGGCTGTAGGCTCGGCGGGTCGCGACACGGCCGCGCGGCGTCCGCTGCAGGAAGCCAAGCTGGATCAGATATGGTTCGTAGACGTCCATTATCGTGTCGGTCTCCTCGCTGGTGGCAGCCGCCAGCGTGTCAATCCCAACCGGACCGCCGTCGAACTTCTCAACAATCGCCAGCAGAATCCGGCGGTCGACATCATCGAGACCGAGCGCATCGACATCGAGTAACGACAGTGCCTGATTGGCGACATCAGCCGTAATCACACCATCAGCCCGGACCTGGGCGAAGTCCCGGACGCGCTTCAGGAGCCGGTTCGCAACACGGGGCGTCCCGCGCGAGCGACGCGCAATCTCAAGCGCACCGTCTTCCTCAATTCGGACCCCGAGGATGCGCGACGAACGCGTGATGATCGACTTCATCGCGTCATCGTCGTAGAACTCAAGCCGGAACACGCCACCGAATCGATCGCGGAGCGGCGACGTCAACAGTGCCAGCCTCGTCGTCGCGCCGACCAGCGTGAACTTGGGCAGGTTCAGCCGCATCGAGCGAGCTCCCGGCCCCTTCCCAAGGATGATATCGACGGCGAAGTCTTCCATCGCGGGATACAGGACTTCTTCAACGGCCCGGTTCAACCGATGAATCTCGTCAATGAAGAGCACATCTCCGGCTTTGACGTTCGTGAGAATCGAGACGAGATCCCCGGCTCGCTCGATGGCGGGACCGGACGTTACACGTACGGCGACACCCATCTCGGCCGCGATAATGTTGGCGAGAGTCGTCTTCCCAAGACCCGGTGGCCCGTAGAGGAGCATGTGGTCGAGCGGCTCACCGCGCGCAAGCGCCGCTTCGATGAAGATCGACAGCGTCTGCTTGACCTTGTCCTGGCCAATGTACTCGTTGATGCGTCGAGGACGTAGATTCGTCTCGATCGCCATGTCTTCATCGAGGTGCGTTCCGGTTACGACGCGACTGGTCATCGATGCTCCATCTGTCCGCGCGAGAGTCAACGTCAACGCTGCAAGTATAGCATCGAGAGGCGAACGAATGTTCTATTTCGCCTCGTCTACCAGCATCACCGGAATGCCATCCTCGATCGGATAGCGACGGTTACAGGTATCGCATACGAGTACCTGATCATCGAGCCGAACCTGGGTCTTGCAGACCGGGCAGGCGAGGATCTCCAGCAGTTCCTTGCGGATCGGTAGTGACTCGCTCATTGAATTCAGGTCCAATCACTGGTGGCGACAACCGGTCAAGCCGCAGGCCTACTGCTGCACGTGCGACAGTCCGGATCGTAGCATCGTGGCCGCTAAGGCGCAGCCCTGCCAACGCATCAGCGATGCGTGCATCGAGTGGGCTGTACGGAATCCGAGGTTTGTTCGGGCGCACGACGACTGGCTCCGCCTCATGAACATTCGCGGCCCGAAAGTTCGGAAGTTCAATTCCGAAACCTCGCGAAACGGCCGCACGGTACCCCTGTAGCATCGCGTCCAGGCTATGAGACTGCTCGACGAAGGCTCGCGCAGCATCGCCAGCATCGCGGCGTAGGTCATTGTCGTGTGCGAGTAGCAACAGCAGTTCGGCAACCATCTCATCTTCGAAGCGGTCGACTGGAACCGGCAGGACCGCGGAGCGCGGATATTCCGCCATCGGTGCGTCGTCTGTGACGAGAACTGGCCGACCTGCACCGAGCAAGCGAAGCAGGCTGGCCGATGTCTCGCCAGCGCTGGGATACCGCAGATTGACACACGCGTCGGCCGCTCGTGCGACCAACCGCGCCTCGTCATCCGAGACGTACCCCAGCAACCTGACATTCCGTTCGAGGTTCAGAAGTTGCACCTGCCGTTGGAGATTGATCTCAGGCGAGACGCTCCCAGCAACCACCAGCAGCGCATCCGGCTCCCGCGCGATGACCCGCCGCATCGCGCGAAGGACAACTGGCAGCCGCTTGAAGGGGTTGACGTGCGTAATCGACGCGACGATGAATGCATCTCGTGGCAGGGCGAGAGCGTCGCGAGCATCATGTTGATCGACGAGCGCCGGTAGCGGGACGCCCATCGGGACGACCTGAACATTCGCCTCTGGGACCGCACGGTGAACAAGTGACCTCGCGTACTCACTGTGGACGACCGTCAACGCCGCCCGCTCGATGTAGTCCTCCGAGAGCGGAAAGTCAGCAATCTCCCCAACCTGCTTCCCGGACAGAATTGCGGCAGCGGCCTCAGATCCTCGTTCTCCATAGCGGGCACGCATCAGTCGCAGGTACTCGCCACCGCTACCGGACCTCAGGATCTCGGCGAGACGTCCCTGATGGAGGATGACGTCATGGAGCACGAGGATTCCGGGATGTCGCAACCCGTGCTGAAACGCGAGTCTGTGGAATCCGCTGTTACCGATCTGATACAGCGTTGGAACCCCGTTTCGAGGCGAACTCACGCGCTCATTCTCGCCAACAGGCTTCGGTGAGGAACCAGCTTCCGGAACGACCACCAATGGCCATCGCCCTGCTACGGCCCCGAGCAGGTCACGGCTGTACTGGGCGATGCCGGTCGGCAATGGCGGCAGCGGCGTTACGAACTGCAGACGCTGGTCGTCGACCATCGATCAACTTTCCAGCAAGGAATCGACGACGGTGTCCCAGGTAAGATCGGCGGTACGAGCCGGGCCACTTGAACCCAGTTCACGAGCGTACCGTTCGTCCCGCAGACGATTGAACGCGTCGGCTAGTGAGTCCGGGTCAAGCGTCGAAACGATGCCCGTTTCCGCATCGGTCACAAACTCCAGTGTCCCGCCGCTGTCCGGAGCCGTTACAACGGGTTTCGCCGCCGTCAGCGCCTCAACAGTCGCGTAGCCGTAATCCTCGTCAATCGGCGCGTAATAGACGGCACGGCACCGGTTGTAGAGTGACAGGACCTCTTCATCACTGACACGTCCACGGAAGGTGACACGGTCAGCGACTCGAAGCGCACTGGCTAGCTGCTCGAGGCGGCCACGAGCAGGTCCATCGCCGGCGATCTCAAGCCGGAGCACTGGATCGACGCCTGGCATCGACCTGATCGCCGCCTCCACGCGTTTCGCGTCATCCAGTCGCGACACGCTCAGAATGTAGGGTTCATACTCGTCGGCGTGAAGACCCTGCCTCGGAACCGGCGGGTACAGCGGTTTGGCTGAGATCCCGTTGTAGCGCCGCAACCGGTCGCAGACATTCCGGCTGATTCCGAATCGTGGCGAGCATGAGCCGATGCCAACCGCATCGATCTCGATCACCCGCTCGCGCGTCTCGCGCGATGCCGCGTCTGGCGTGAACTCGCTCATTTGCGTGCCGTACAGGTCATAGGCTTGCCGATGCTGGTGAATCAACCAGAGTGACTTGGCATCGTGCTCGACAGCCCATGTTGGAAACTTGGTGCAGATGACCCGGTCGACGACTCGGTCGTTGAAACGTCGCAAGTCGAGCAGTCGCCACGCGAGCGCCGTCGTCAGCAAACCCTCCGGCGGATTCCAGGCGACGGGCAGCGACACGGTGTCGACCGTATGTCCGCGCTCGCGAAGTGCTTCGGTGAGCCCGCCTACGAGGACCTCGGCACCGCCGGACACAAAGGGGACCTGTGTGTGCAGGATGAGTACGTTCATTGTGCGTCAGTTGGAGAGGCGATCTGCTCGCGCAACTTCTGGTTTTCGCTCTCGAGTTCGTAAAGTGCACGAACAACGGCGTCGTTGAATGCGTTCTGTTGCTCCACAATCGGATTGATGTACCAGCGCAGCAGAATGCGAATGACACGCCTGAACAGGACGACCAGTCGCCCGACCAGCGGCAGGTCGGATGCGATGCCCCAGTGGGCCGACACCGTCGCGAGGCGCTGGACGTCCTCCAGCGGCGAGCGCGAGACGTCACTGGGAAGTTCGGTTCCTGGGGCGTACCCGTGGCGTTCCAGCAACGCGGCACGGACGCGGGCGATCTGCGACTCGAGTGTCTCCCGTGCTGCGCTCATCGATTCGCCGCCTTTGCGTCTCGATTGCCGATCGCGATCTCGAACGCCTGCTTCACGCGCTCGTGCACCGCTTCCCAGGTATAGTCACGCATCGCGATCTCGTATCCTGCTTCCCCGAATCTGCGCGACAGCTCGTCATCATCCAGCAACCGGCGAATCGCCGCCGATAGCGACGGCACGTCGCCAAACGGCACGAGCAGGCCGTTTTCACCATCACGGACCAGGTCCGGTACCGCGCCAGCGTTAGCCGCGATGACCGGCTTTCGGTTCGCCCAGGCCTCGACGAATACGATTCCGAACGACTCGGTCCGCGATGGCAATGCCACAATGTCCGCCGCATCGAACAGGTCTCGCTTCTCCTCCGGGCTGATCACCCCAAGCAGACGCGTACCTGCCCGTTGTGCCTCACTAAGCCGAGTGTACCAACGCTCGAACGTGCTGAGTGATGGTCCAGCGATTGCCAGCGTCACCGCTCGGCCGCTCTCGTTGAGGCTGGCCACGGCCTGCACGAGCTCGCGGGTGCCTTTATCGGGTGCCAACGCTCCGAGCGCCGCCACGATCGGGCCGTCAATTCCTTGTGCGCGCCGAAACCGAGCCCCGTCTCCGCCAGCGACGTCCGCGGGAGTCATCCCGGCACCAGCGATGACGATTCGCCTGGCATCAACGCCGATCGACACTAGATAGCGCAACTCGGTGGGCGTCATCGCGACGACGGCATCTGCGGCGCGGAGCAACTTCTTCTGATGCGGCATCGAGACATAGCGACGGGCGACGGGATCGTCGTCGCGCCCAAGGTGAATGAACGGCATCAACACGAACGCTGCTCCGACGCGTCGAGCGACTCTGGCGGCAGTGATCGAAAGCCCCTCAAGGCCGATATTCGTCCCCATCACGACATCCGGCACCGGCGCGCGTCCGATTGCCTCGTCGAAGGATGGCAGCCACGGCTGGTTAGTCGATACGAACTCAAACGGCGCCGCCGGGAGCGGGAACCGTGAGAACTCCCCCATCATTCGTCGGCTACCCTGAAAGATGAGCGGACTGGCAGGCAGGTGCCGCAACGGGACGCGCTCTATCTCGACACCGTTGTGCACTTCGCGACGGGGAGCATCGATCGGTCGCCTCCTGCGGTCCCAGAAGTACTCCAGATCGAAGGCATTCGTCGTGACGACCCGGACTTCGTGACCTTCGGTGGCGAACCGCTCGGCGATCTCCTGGACGTTACGTTCGGATCCGCCCAGAAATGGATAGTAGCGGTGGTTGAGGAGGACGTATCGCATACGGTTACGGTGTCGCCTCAGGGGTGCCGGCCGGGTCAAGTGCGGCGAGTCGATCGCGGGCCTGTCCGGCGATGACCGAATCCGGCTCCGCATCAACCGCGCGCTGATACCATTCGCGCGCGTCGTCGTGCCTCGGCGGCTCACTGGACTCGTAGAACAGCGCCAGATAGAACGCAGGTGCCGCACTATCCGGTTCGAGTTCCACGGCACGTTTGAACTGTAGTTCGGCGTCGAACCAGTTGTTTGCGCGTTGCAGGGCGCGGCCGAACGCAATTCGAAGTGTCGAATCGTCTGGTCGCGCAGCGATTGCCTGCTCGAACCACGGGATCGATTCGTTGATACGTCCGCTGTTCGCCAGCACCTCCGCGAGAACGACGATCGTATCTATATCGTCCGGGTTCGCAGCGATCGCCGTCTCAAGCCGGGAGACTTCCGCGCCCGGCGTCACTCGCAGCACATCATCGTCGGAATCGTCGTTGTCGTCGCCGAACGGGATGAGTATCAGGACACTGCTGGCCAACAGGAAGACGATAATGACGATCGCGAGAACGGTAAACAGGCGATTACCTGTCGGTGATTGACGCTTACGAGCCATCAGGCCCGATCTCCTGGCTGAGACGTTGTGCGAGCCGAGGCGTATGCCGCCCTGACATCCGCCATTGAGATACGTCCCTCCGCAACCACGCGTCCATCAACGACAAGGACCGGGATGCGAAAGATGTATGCATCTTCAAGCGCCCGGTCGCCGATGATGTCTACCACATCAACCGAACCCCTGCCGAACACTCGCCGCACGTGGACCTCTGCCTCCCTGCACAGCGTACAACCATCGCGCGAGTAGAGTGTGGCGCGTGGCGGGGAGCCACCGCGACGAAACAACGACCGCATACATCCCCCAGCATGGTGTCACTCGATACCTGAAAACTGGCATTTGATATGGCCAGATTCGCGTGCTACAATTCGTTGCGCTCGAGAGAGAGCATCGCGCCGAAGTGGCGGAACCGGCAGACGCGCTACGTTCAGGGCGTAGTGCCCGTAAGGGCGTGGGAGTTCAAATCTCCCCTTCGGCACCATCGACCGCGGCTCGGGTCACACCGAGCCGCGTCTTTAACAACTGAATGATACCGGACGGACGGTCGCTGGCAGCCGCCAGAGGAAAGTCCGAGCTGCACAGAGCGAGGGTGCCTGGTGAAAGCCAGGGAGACATGTGTCGATGCGTGTCGACAGTCCAGATTGGCGTGATCGCTTGCGGTCACGAGAGCAACAGAGACAATGCCCCGGTTCGCCGGGGGTGAAAAGGGCAATCCTCCCCGCAGCAATCTCCGACCGGGCCGCGATCAGGTTGCTCGCCGAGGCCCGAGGATGAGAGCAGGCGCAACAGCGCCCGACCTTTACGGGTCGAGATAGATGACCGTCACAACAGAACTCGGCTTACGGTCCGGTGTCGTCAGTACATGGTGCCCCTAGCTCAATCGGCAGAGCACTGGTCTGTGGAACCAGGGGTTACGGGTTCAAGCCCCGTGGGGCACCCCACACGCACAATCCCCGCTATATCGCGGGGATTTGTGTTTTCACTCGGTCGTCGACCACTAGATGCGTCACGTTGTACACTTAGCGATGCAACGGGACATCTGGTCGCGCTGCAACCAACGCCCTCGTAGCTCAAGGGATAGAGCACTTGTCTTCGGAACAAGGGGTTGGGGGTTCGAATCCCTCCGAGGGTACTATCGATTACGGCGGGCCAGCTGGCCCGCCGTTTTTTGCGCCGCCCGGTAAGACTCCGTGCGATAATCCCTCTGGTTGGTTGGCTGATTGGGAGGGAACATCGAGATGCGTGCCGCGATCCTGTCGATCGGCTCCGAGTTGATGCACGGCTTTCTGACCGACACCAACGCGACGTTCCTGACGCAGGAGATGAACGCGCTCGGCATCGAACCGGTCAGCGTGACGCAGGTCGGCGACGACCTGTCACGCATCGTCACCACCTTTCGCCGCGCATTGGAAGACGCTGACCTCGTCGTCGCGACCGGCGGGATCGGTCCAACCGACGACGACCTGACGCGCGAAGCAGTCGCTGAGATCTGCGATGAGCAAACCGTCGTCGACGAAGAAATCGCCGATGGCATCCGGCAGTTTTTCCGCATGCGCGGCAGCGTCATGCCGGAACAGAACACCAAACAAGCCTGGATGATCCCGTCCGCGGAGTCGCTCCTGAACCCGATGGGGACCGCACCTGGCTGGTTTGTCCGCAAGGACGGGAAGATGATCGTCATCATGCCGGGCGTCCCGCGCGAGATGTACCGAATGTGGCGCGAACAGGCAGTTCCGCGCGTTCTGGCAGGATCACGTGGCCGCGCAATCGTCTCCCGAACGCTGAAGACGATCGGCATCGGAGAGTCGGCCGTCGAAAAGGAGATCCACGAGATCATCCGCCGGGGACACCCGACTGTCGCGACGTACGCCAAGGACGACGGCGTCCACGTCCGGATCACCGCAATCACGGATGACGCTGTCGCGGCCGAGGAGGCTGTCCGGCAAGCAGAGGCGGAGATTCGAAGCCGGGTCGGGAATCATGTCTATGGCTACCTGGAAGACCCGATCGCGACGGTCATCCTGCAAACGATCGCAGCGTCCGGCGGATCGCTCGCCATCTGGGAGGCAGGAAACGCTGGACATCTGAGCGTCCTGCTGGAGGAGAGTGACCTGAGCGATCAGGTCGTCGTAGATGCCCGGACCACGTCGTACGGTGCGGCGCGCGCCGAAACTGGAGCCGACGACGACAGCGAGGAATTGGCCATCTCGACTGCGAAAACCGCTGCCCAACGGTCTGGAGCGACGTTCGGCGTGTCTGTTGTCGTCAAACTGGAACCAGGTGAGAACGCAGATCGCGCAAAGGGAGACGTTGTCATCGCATTGGCAACCGTCGAATCAGCGACGATCCGCCGGAACACGATCAGCGCCGTTCCCCATGAGATTCGCCGCCGGGCGACACTGGCGGCAGTTGACTTTCTCTGGTCGACGTTGCGGGATGGAACAACGTTCCGGCAGGGCTGATTCGCCGCCATGTAGTCCGCCAGCCCACTCCACCGAATCGCTTCCAGCGCCAGATCAGGCCAACCGGGTAACCGGCCATCTTGGCGAGGTCCCCAATCGCGCGAAGCGCCGCGACGAGTGGAATGAGCGTGATCGATTCTGCGAGACGCCGTCCAAGCCTCCGGTCCCGCGCGATCAACCTGTGGATCGGTGTTCGGATGTAGCCCACGCCCAACACGCCTGCGATGAAGAGTTCTACAGGGCGACGACGCGCTAGAGTTATCGTCAGAAGCAGATAGGTGCTGTAGCGGGCAACATGCCGTTTGGCGAACAGACCGGCCTTTCCGTCGCCACGAGCGTAGCGATAGTACTGGCGCACAAAGGCACTCGGCGTCGGCCTGACATCGAACGTCACGGTTGCATCTGGCACGAAGACAAACCGTGCACCAGCCCGTTGCATCGAAAGATCCCAGATCAGATCCTCGCAGTAGTCCAGCCACTCCGGGTAACGCACGCCGACGTCAAACCACTGCCGGCGGAACGCCACCGACCTGCTTGACGGCAAGAACCGGTCGGGCACGATTTCGCCAGCGTCAGGCAGTGTCGTCGAGGCGAGCGCGCGCTGCCAGGCGGTCTCCAGTCGCGGGACGAAGAATCCAGATGCGACGTCACACCGCTCATCGAGCAGCGGCTCGATCAGGCGATCGAGCCACTCCCGATCTGCAATCGTTCCGGCGTCGGTTACTGCGATCAGATCGCATGTCGCGCGCTCGATTGCGATGTTACGTCCTTGGGAAATGTTCGCGCCTGGAGCTGACACGACGACGACCGGGAACGGCGACCTGTCCATTCGTCGTTCGATACGCGCGACCGTGTCATCGCTGGAACCGCCGTCAACAATCACGAGTTCGTCAGGTAGTCGAGACTGGCCGAGCAGGCCATCCAACCAGTCGTCGATGTTGCCGGCTTCGTTGAGCACAGTCGCGACGACGGATACCGATCCAGGACCTACCACGAGCGACCGCGTTCCTGTTCCCACGCCGAGAGGTGCGCATACTGGCGCTCGTGCATGGAGTGGCGGTCGTCGTCTGACGCATCGTCATAGCCACACAGGTGAAGTAGCCCGTGAAGGGAGAGGAACGCAATCTCACGCTCGACGGAATGGTCTCCATCGCTGGCCTGTTGGGCCGCCGTTTCAACCGATACGACAACGTCTCCAAGATATGGTTCGTCTTCGTCTGATTCCCCCGCGGGAAACGTAATCACGTCCGTTGGGCTGGGATCGTCGAAGAAGGCGCGATGGAGTTCTGCGATCGTCGCATCATCGCAGAGACGCAATGTCATCCTGGTGGGCGCGGTAATGGCTGGTTCAGCATCGGCAGCGAACTCAAGCAGATCTGCGAGTCGAGCAGGTTCATCAAAGCTGATTCCCGAATCAACAATGACCTCACACGTCAGCGACATCGCTCAGTTCGCCGCCGTCGCTGCTGGTGCCGGTGGCGCGGACTTCACAGGCATTGATGGGTATTCGACTCGTGGATGGTAGATGCCTTCGAGGATCTGGACGAACGTGCGTCTGATCATTTCGATCTCACGGAGCGTCAGGTCGCACTCGTTGAGCTGGCCGTCGTCAAGTCGTTCGGCAATGATGCGGTTGACGATGCCGGTCAGCGTCTCCAGTCCTTCGGTGTTCTCGGCCTTCTCACTCGCCAGCCGGCCGTTACCGGCGGCGGCTCGGACGGCAGCCTCGATGGAGTCCGCCAGCATCACGACGCCGGCCTCCTTGGTCTGCGGCTTCGGCCCAGGATAGCGGAACTCATCCTCGGTCACATCTTCGCCGGCCTCGACCGACTGCACGTAGAAGTAGCGGATCAACGACGTTCCGTGGTGCTGCTGGATGATGTCGATCATCGACTGCGGCAACCGCGCTTTCTTCGCCAGCCGGACGCCGTCTGTAACGTGGTCGATGATGACCCGCGCACTCACACGACTATCGAGTAAGTCGTGAGGGTTCTCGAGATTCGCCTGGTTCTCGATAAAAAACGTCGGTCGAACGATCTTGCCGATATCGTGATACAGGACGGCAACCCGCGCGAAAAGTGGGTCGCCGCCGACGATCTCGACACCACTCTCGGCCAGGTTACTGACGACGATCGAATGGTGGTACGTCCCTGGCGCCTCGCGGGCAAGCCGGTACAGGAGCGGTTGATTCGGGTGTGCGAGCTCCAAAAGTTGGAGGTGGGTAGTAATTCCGAAAATCGACCCTAGCAGGCTGAACGAAAGGAATGTCAGCGATGCGGAGAGCGCCCCACTGACGACAGACTCGACCAGCAGTTCAAGGCCGCCAGCAGATTCGAGGCTGTCCGTTGCCGCCGCGAAGCAGACGGCAACCGCGAAGGTCGTGACGCCGACCGCAATACCGGCCCAGACGAAGGTAATCGTCCGATCCGCGCGCCAGATTACGAACGAACCCGCCGCCGCAGCGAGGAAGTAGATCACCACCAGTTCGAACGATAGATCAGCAATGACACCAAGGTACATCGCCAACAGGGCAGATATCGCGACTGCGATCTGGAACTCGAGCAGCACGGCTAGCAACATTGCTGAGGCGGCGATCGGGAACATGTACTGAATCTCGTCATGCGGCAGGACGATACGACCCATCAGGATAGGACCAAGCACGACGATTGAAATCAGCAGCAATTGCCGTCCCTGCCAGATCGGCCGGTGGAAACGGAACAGGTAGCCGACGAGGACGACACTCAGTATCGCCATCAGGCCGGCACGCCCAAGTCGCTCGGATGGCTCCGGCCCTTGCGTCAGCAGCCCGACATGCTCGAGCTTTTCGATGTCGTACTTAGTGACGATATCGCCGTCGCGAACGATCGCCTGGCCCGACAGCAACTGGACGGTTACCGGCTCGACGGCCTGGGCAGCGGCTTCACGGTTTTTGGCGGTCTGCTCCTCGTCCTCAAAGACATTGGCACGGATGAATGGCCGGGCAATCGCCGCTGCGACTGGCTGCTCTTCGTTTGAAAGCAGCGCCGATACCCGACGGGGCAGTTCTTCCTTGGTTCGCGCGACATCTTCCTGCAGCAGACGATTTGCAAGCGTGACGTCCACCAGTCGCCGCGATTCGGCCCGAACTCGCTCCCAAGCGGTGTCGGAGAGGCTAAGGATGTCGCGTGCATCGTCGTCGGAAAGACCGTTTAGCAGGTCGCCGATCGCAGCGATCTTGGCCTGCTCGGTCATTCGGGTGTCGTTGCGGAGTTCCTCGATACGACCGAGGAATGTGTCGATCGCAGCGACCTGTTCAGGGCGGACGCTGGCGTCGTTCACATAGGCGACATTGGCAGGATCCTCCCAGGCCGCCTGCCTGGCCTCCTGCGTTCGCAACTGACTGTCGAACGTGATGGTCTCTGGAGCCTTGATTGTCTGGTCTGCGGCGTCGCCTTCTTCGACGACGATTCGTCCGTTACCCCAGTCGATCGCGACACTTGCGACGCTCAGAATGATCAGCGCCAACCCGAACAGCGCCAGCCGGACGAGCGCGTTCAATCGCCGGCCACGCTCAATCAGTCCGTGGCCGCTGATCCGCGACCGCCACGGTTGCCCGGCAGGCGATTCAGGTATCGTCGCTGTCTGTAGATCGTCGCTCATGTCGGCTTACCCGTCATGCGCAGGCGAATAACGCGAGAGTCACGATTAGAAGTCGCCGCCAGCGCTGCTGCGCTGTGCGATCTCTTCCTTCGCCAACTGGCTGAGCGTTCGTCCATCGGCTCGACCGGCCGCTGCCTCGACCAAAGCGGGCATCAGGCGAGCCATATCCCGCGGCGAAGAGACATTCAGTTCGTCAGCCGTACGGCGAACAAGCGCGACGAGTTCCTCGTGACTGAGTTGCTGCGGCAGATACTCCATCAGGATCGCCACTTGCGCTTCTTCTTCCTCGGCGAGTTCGTCGCGGCCGCCCTGACGAAACAGGTCGATCGAGTCGCGTCGTTGCTTGACCTGCGTTCGGATCACACTCTCGACTTCCGCGTCGTCAAGATCACCTCGCTTCTCGATCGAGGCATTCGTCAACGCTGCACGAAGGTAGCGAATCACATCGCGCCGGCGATTATCGCCAGCCCGCATCGCAGCCTTCATATCTTCATTGAGACGATCAGTCAGCGACAATGGTTCCGACTCCCTGCTTCCTAACGCATCGCGAACGTTGCATCATGATTGTACGCATGCGGGAAATTGCCGGTCCCGGGTATCTAAACACACGGAACGAGCCGATACAACGACGAATGTACCGATATACCGCGTACGTGCGCACTTTTCGCTAGCCCATTGGCCCAAGCTGGCGACCACCAAGGATATGGATATGCAGGTGATAGACGGTCTGCCCCGCCCAGTCCCCGACGTTTGAAACGACACGATAGCCGTTCGGCTCCAGGCCCTCGCTCGCGGCGATGTCCCGCGCGGCAAGCAGCAGTGCTCCAGCGATCACCGTGTCCGCATCCTCCAGGCCACTCACGGACGGCACGTGAGCGCGTGGAACAATCAGGATATGCGTTGGGGCAACAGGCTGGATGTCCCGAAAGGCAACGACGGTGTCGTTCTCATACACTCGATCGCTGGGAATGTCGCCAGCGATGATTCGACAGAAGATACACTCCGGATCGTGACGTTCCATGCGCATCCCTTTCACGACTCGCGAGGACAGATACGGATTCGATCATGCCAGAACTTCCAGAGGTAGAAACAGTTCGCCGCACGCTCGATCCCCTGATACGAGGCAGGGTGATCGCCGATTTCGATCTGCGCTGGCATCGCACGCTCGAGTACCCCGACCTGGACGCGTTCACTGAATCAGTGATTGGTGCTGCGATCACCGAAGTCACCCGGCGTGCGAAGTTGATCGTCATCCACCTCGATTCCGGGGCCGCGATCACCGTCCATCTACGGATGACGGGTGAACTCCTATTCTGGCCAGATCCAGGCGTCGAGCGAAACGCGGATCGCGAGCCGTATCTTCGCGCCGTCTTCACGTTCCAGGACGAGAGCCGGCTACTGTTCTACGACACCCGCAAGTTCGGCAAGATCGCATATCGGTCAGCGTCGGAACTCGGCAACCTCGATCAGCAACTCGGCGACGAACCGTTGGAGCCGGGGTTCACCGCAAGCCGACTGGCGGAGATCCTGTCCAGCCGTCGACGGCAGATCAAACCACTCCTCCTCGATCAAACCGTCATCGCGGGTCTCGGCAACATTTATGTCGACGAATCACTGTTTCGATCTCGCATTCACCCACTCCAGATCTCCTCGGGAATCGATGAGGATCGCGTGCGATTGCTTCACGCGGCGATCGTCAACGTGCTCGCAACAGCCGTTGCGCATCATGGGACGACGTTACGCGATTACCGCAGCGGACTCGGCGAACCTGGCCAGAACCAGACGCGACTGCGCATCTATGGGCTCAAACCAGGCACGGCCTGTCCGGACTGCGGTAGCCCGCTGGAGCGGCTGGTCATCGGACAGCGCGGGTCGATTTTCTGTCCGAGTTGCCAGCCGCTTTCCTGAACTTAGCGGTACGCCTCGTCGATGGCAGTACCGACGTTCGGATCGTTCGGGTCCAGGACCGGATAGCCCTCTTCCACCAAATCGGTGTGCAGCAGTCCCGATCCGGTACCAAAGACGACCACGCGCTCGTCCTCGCGCAGGAAGCCAGTTTCACGAAGTTGTCCCGCCGCTGCAAACGCTGCCCCGACCTCCGGCGAGATATGTAGCCCTTCTGCAGCGGACACGCGATTCGTCATCGACAGGATCTCGTCGTCAGGAATCGCGATCGCGGTTCCCTCACTCTCACGCAGCGCATCGATGATCAGGTAGTCGCCGATTGCGATGGGAACACGCATGCCTGGTGCGATTGTCTCGGCACCTTCCCACAGGTCCGCGTGGCGGACGCCCTGCTCGAAGGCGCGGACGATCGGCGCACAGCCCGCAGCCTGAACAACGACCATCTTTGGCCGTCGTGAGCCGATCAGCCCCATTTGCTCCAGTTCATCGAACGCCTTCCACATCCCGACGATGCCGGTCCCACCGCCGGTTGGATAGATGATCGCGTCCGGCAGTTCCCAGCCGAGTTGCTCGGCGAGTTCGATGCCCATCGTCTTCTTGCCCTCAGCCCGGTATGGCTCCTTGAGCGTCGAGACATCGAACCATCCGCGCGCAGCCCCGTTCTCGCGAACGATCTTCCCGGCATCGTTGATGAGGCCGTCAACGAGAAACACGCGCGCACCGAGCGCCCTGCACTCCGCCTTGAAGATTTCCGGGGCATCCTGTGGCATGAAGACGACAGCCTCCATCCCACCGCGTGCGAGGTAGGCACTGGCCGCCGCTGCCGCATTCCCCGCCGATGGCAGCGCGATCGCCTGCACTCCGAGTTCGCGTGCTCGCGACACTGCCGCGCCAAGCCCTCGCGCCTTGAACGAACCGGTGGGGTTGCGCCCCTCGTCCTTGAGCAACAGATGCGACAGTCCAAGTTCGGCGCCCATCGTTGGAGCGGCCAGCAAGGGCGTCCCACCCTCGCCGAGTGTCAGCCGATGTTGCGGATCGCGAACCGGCATGATCTCGTGATAGCGCCAGAGGTTCCACTCACGCTCGCGAAGTGAGTCTTTTGTCATCGTTCTGGCCGCCGCGACCAGGTCGTAGCGAGCCAGTAGCACCTTTCCGCACGCTTCGCAGACCGTCAGCAACTGATCCGGGTCATATGTCTTTCCGCAGTTGGAGCATTCGATGATCTCCAGCCAGCTCCGCGATTCTGTCACCATGCCATCCCCTCATCTCCCGGTCCATGTCTCGGTCCACATGCTAGCAGACGAGGCGTTACCGCATCGTTCTCACGACCACTGCTGTGCGATCGACCAGCAAGGCATGATCGCGCCTCTCGTGATGACTATGAACGACGCGACAACGTTTGCGAGCCAGCGATCCCGGCACCGTAGACGACGTCACGACTCCGCGCTATACTCACCACAGTAGTATGCGGGTGTAACTCAGTTGGCAGAGTGTCTGCTTCCCAAGCAGAATGTCGTGGGTTCGAATCCCATCACCCGCTCTTAGTTCATGTGCCGGACCAGTATTGGTCCGGCACTGCTCGTTTACGCGATTCCGCATCTGCCGAGATGCAAACCGTCATCACGGCGATTCGGATGCGTCCGTGGCTGGTTCAGGGCATGTCTCCCCCGGTTCGACCAGCAACTCGTAGTGCCATATCTCGTTCGCGTACGTTTGACACAGTCCGTATTGATTGCCGTACTGGCTGAACCAGTAGGCGGCATCCGTCGGACCGACGTCGATGGCGTCACCGGTGACGTGTGAGGAACGCTCCGGCGTGCTCACCCAGCGTCGTGCTTCCTGTTCACTTCCGTAGGTCACAATCGCCTCATCGAGCAATGCCTGCTGATATCGCGCACTCCTCCATCCTGAATTGACAGCGACATCGATACCCGCTGCTGCGGCATCCGTCGCCGCAGACTGCAGCGTCTCCCGAAGAGCCGGCGAGAGGTTCGCAATTGCCGGGTGGTCGGTATCGAATGGCGATATGGGAGCGTCATCGGGGATGAAGCCATCGTTCGTCGACAGGGTCGATTCCTGACGGTGTTCCGGATCCAACGGACGGCCGTGTTTGGTATCGGTCATGTCCAGCGGCTCGTCGTTGGCGTCTATGACAACGGACGGAGTCGATGTTGGTGTCGACGACTGCGCTGAACTCGCCGTTCCGCAGGCGCTGAAGATGGACACGGCAACCAACGCGATGGAAAGCACCGCAACAAGGCTTTGTGCGGTTGATGATCTGAACCGGCTGGCCAAGATGATTCCCTTTCGCTCCTGCCAGGGCGAATTCCCTGGTAGCGGGTTCCCATCTCACCAGCCGCGGTGTTGCATCAACGTAAGGAAATCGCTTCACATTTTTGCAACATGGTGGCGGGGTAGACTTGACGCACATCGAGCGGATCGATCCGAAAGTCAGAGCGTTGCGGAAATCATGCGAGTCCTGATCGTTGAAGATGAACTGTTCCTCGCCGAAGCGATTCAGTCGGGGCTCCGGCACGAAGCGATCGCGGCCGACGTTGCACTCGATGGCGACGAAGCGTTGAGACAGATCGAAGTCAACGAGTACGACGTCGTCGTACTCGACCGGGACATACCTGGTACTCACGGCGATGAGGTTTGCCGGATCGTCAGTCGCGACTTCCCCGCAATCCGCGTCCTTATGCTGACGGCCGCCGTGACGCTGGACGACAAGATCGGCGGATTTGAACGTGGCGCCGACGACTACCTGACCAAGCCTTTCGCATTCAAGGAACTCGTCGTCAGACTCCGAGCGTTGCACCGCCGACCGGCGGCGACATCTCAGCCGGTGCTGCAATTCGGCGATCTCAGGCTGGACCCGTTCCGGCGTGAGGCGTATCGCGATGGCCGATACCTGAAGCTCACGCGGAAGCAGTTCGCCGTTTTGGAACTGCTCATGCGCGCTGGGGGCGGCGTCGTCAGCGCCGAAACACTGCTAGAGAAGGTTTGGGACGAGAACACCGATCCGCTCACAAGCGCGCCGCGCGTCACAATCTCGACGCTGCGAAAGGCGCTCGGTCGCCCGGACCTGATCGCCACGATTCCAGGCGTCGGCTATCGTCTTTCGGAAGTGAGACAAGCCCGTGAAGGGTAGCGCGCACCAACCCGCAAGTATCCGGTTCAGCGCAAGACTCCAACTGGCGTTGAGCTATGCGGTGTTTCTTGTAGTCGCTGGTTGTATCATGCTGATCGGCGTCTACATCGTGTTGCGCTACGTCCCGAACTACCCGCTTACCGCGGCCAATCCTGGTGACCAGAGGATGCCCAGAGTTGCCTCGCGGCAAGAGATTCTGAACGTGCTGGTTGGCCTCTCCGGATTCATCCTCGTCGGTCTCGCGCTGGTGGGTATCGTCGGTGGCTGGCTGCTCGCTGGCTGGATCCTGCGCCCGCTGAAGCGCATCAACAGCGCCGCGCTTGTCGCCGCATCCGGGCGCCTCGACCACCGCGTAAGACTGCATGGACGCAACGATGAGTTCCGCCAGGTTGCCGAGAGTTTCAATCACATGCTGGACCAACTCCAGGACGCCTTCGCCGCGCAGCAACGGTTTGCGGCTAACGCCTCCCATGAACTCCGTACGCCGCTCACGATCACGGAAACAATGCTGGAAGTCGCCCGAGCCGATCCGGACGGTCAGGACTACCGGCAGCTGATCGAGCGATTGAGCATCACCAACACGCGTGCGATTGGGCTGACGGAGGCACTACTTCGCCTGGCAGATGTCAATGCCGTGACGGCAGCATCAGAACCGGCTGATCTGACCGAGATCGTCAACGATGCGCTGGCGCTGAACCTCACCGAAGCCAGCATCCACCAGGTCACGGTATTCTCCGAGTTGACACCTGCTCCAATCGTTGGAGATAGCGCGCTGCTGACACAACTGGCGACGAATTTGATCCAGAACGCCATTCGCCACAACCACCCATCGGGCGAAGCGTGGGTCACGACGTTCTACGATCCCGTCCGTCAGACGACGAGCCTGAGGGTTTCCAACTCAGGGGACCACTTCTCACCTGCTGCCGCAGCGCAACTTACCGAACCGTTCCTCCGGGGTCACGGTCGAATCCAACGACCCGGCTCTCACAAGGGCTACGGTCTCGGCCTGGCGATCGCATCACGAATCGTCGACGTCCATGGTGGGGGGCTCTCCATCATCCCGCGCCTCGGCGGTGGCCTCGACATTACTGCGACATTCCCCGTTCGACAGCCAGTGGACATTGAACAGGAAACTACCGGGCGTCCGGTTCATCGCCTGCGCCGAAGGTACGCCTGAGTAGTCCACCACAGTGATTGCGTCGGGTTGCGTCTTTCTGTTCCCCTGTCATCCCGACGCAGGAGGGATCTCGTGACTCGTTCGCGCTGCACGGGTTCAACGAGGACGAGATCCCTCCGTTCGTCGGGATGACAGGGGAAACGGGACAGCACTCTCGAACATGTCATCCGGCAAGATCATTGTGGTGCACTACTGAGGCGAGTTTCAGATCGATGTGTGGTGCAGGTCAGAGACCTGCCATTATTCTCATATGGGATGCGGCCCGTCCAATCCACCACAGTCATCACAATCGTTGAGGGTTCGCGGGTTGCCAGTAGTTCCTCCTTTCGCCCCGACTCAGGAACGGGCGGGTGGACCCCTCACGATGACAACGGTGGTCGCGGTACGTCTGAACACTGCCCAACTCGTTCGACCGGTTTCTCGATGGAACGCTATCAGAAACCCAAACTGCTGTGATATGATTAGCGCCGCTGCGGCACCGTAAACACGGTGCTTGCCGTGCGATGTCGGGGGCGTAGCTCAGCTGGGAGAGCGCTACAATCGCACTGTAGAGGTCAGGGGTTCGAATCCCCTCGCCTCCACCGACAAGAAGAGAACGCGGCCCATATGGGCCGCGTTCTTGTTTGCGTTCTGTCCCGGATGACTACCCCGAGGCTGGCTGAGGTCGCAGGCGCGGCGGAGCAGCCTCCTGACCCCGGCTCTCCGGTCGCTCGACCGGCGTGTCGGCGGGAGTGTAGTTCTGCGGTCCAGTGAGCGTCGGCTTCGGTCGCGGCGAGTCGAACAGCTCTTCCATCTCGTGAGCCTCGATCGTCTCGCGCTCCATCAGCAGGTTGGCGATCGCCTCCAGCTTGTCGCGATGCTCGGTGAGCACCTGCTTGGCGACGGCATACGCCTCATCAATGAGCTCGCGGATCTCTTTGTCGATCTGGAACGCGATCTCATCGGAGTAGTTCCGCTGCTCGTTGATCTCGCGACCGAGGAAGACGAGTTCCTCCTTGCGACCGAACGCCAGCGGACCTAGCGTCTTGCTCATGCCGTATTCGGTGACCATCCGGCGCGCCAGACCGGTCGCGCGTTCGATGTCATTGGACGCGCCGGTGCTGATCTCGTTGAAGATGATCTCTTCAGCGATCTGACCACCCATGAAGTAGGCCAGCATGTCCTTGAACTGCTTCTTCGTCCAGAAGAATCGATCTTCCTCAGGCAAGACACGGGTGTAGCCACCCATCATCCCACGCGCGACGATTGAGACCTTGTGGACCGGATCCGCGTGCGGCAGCATCCGGGCGACGAGCGCATGACCAGCCTCGTGATACGCCGTCATCAACTTCTCGCGCTCGGAAATGACGCGGCTCTTGCGCTGCGGTCCGGCAATGACGCGATCGATCGCTTCGGCGAGTTCCTGCCGGCCAATCGTCTTCTTGTTTCGGCGAGCGGCGAGAATCGCCGACTCGTTGACGAGGTTCTCAAGGTCAGCGCCTGAGAAGCCTGGCGTCTGGCGCGCAAGTTCTTCGAGTTTGATGTCTTCCTCGAACGGCTTGCCCTTCGAGTGCACTTCCAGAACCGCCAGCCGGCCGCCGATGTCGGGGCGGTCGAGCACGACCTGCCGGTCGAAGCGGCCGGGCCGCAGGAGCGCGGGGTCAAGAACGTCCGGCCGGTTTGTGGCCGCGATAACGATCACGTTGGTGCTGGTATCGAAGCCGTCCATCTCAACCAGGATCTGGTTGAGCGTCTGCTCGCGCTCGTCGTGACTACCACCCAGGCCAGCACCACGCTGGCGACCAACGGCGTCGATCTCATCGACGAAGACGATGCACGGTGCGTTGCGTTTTGCCTGATCGAATAGGTCGCGGACGCGGCTCGCGCCGACGCCGACGAACATCTCGACGAACTCAGAACCGGAGATGCTGAAGAATGGGACGCCGGCTTCTCCAGCGACCGCGCGTGAGAGGAGCGTCTTACCGGTCCCTGGAGGGCCGACGAGCAGCACGCCGCGTGGGATACGCGCGCCAAGGGCCGAGAACTTCTCGGGGTATTTCAGGAACTCAACGACTTCGGCCAACTCTTCTTTGGCCTCATTGACGCCTGCAACATCGGCGAATGTCACAGTCGGCTTGTTGCCGGTGAACATGCGCGCCCGGCTCTTGCCGAACGACATCGCCTGGTTGTTGCTGCCCTGAGCCTGCCGCATCATGAAGACGACAATACCGATCAGCAGCAGGAACGGAAGGAAGATCCCTAGCGCACCGATCCAGGCGCCCCAGGAACTCGACTTCTTGATGTCGATCGCGACCTGACTAGCGGAGAGTCCGTACTGATCGAGCGCCTGGTAGATGTCAACGTCTGGCGGGAGTCGGAAGGCGGCCGGTGACTCTTCGGTGTTGCGGAAGTGGACGGTGACCTGGCGGGAGTCTTCCCGCTGTTCCAGCCGTTCCACCCGACCCGCTTCGATTGCCTGTGCAACCTCACCGAAATCGACCTGCCGGGTGTCGCTGCCACCCTGGGTGACCATGAACCAGACCGCAATGACCGCGATGATCAGAATGATCCAGACGAAGCCGTTGCGGAGTAATCTATTGTCCGTCATCTGGTGTCCTCCGTGTTCGCTTCACTGCCGTCTCCGGGGCACGAAACTGGAGCGCCGGCTGAATGGAAGCGACGTACCCCGATTATAACAGGTGAACGCTCACGTTCTGTCTAGGTGTTATGGCAATTCAGTCCGTTCGCACGACGGCGACGTATGGCAGGTTTCTGTAGCGTCTACCAGCGTCGAGGCCGCACCCGACGACGAACTCGTCGGGAATCTCAAACCCCAGATAGTCGACCGGAACAGGTACGGCATCGTCACGGAGCTTCTTGAGCAGGGCGACGACGCGTATGTCCCTCGGATTGCGTCGCTGCAGGACATCGAGCAGATATTTCAAGGTCAGGCCGCTGTCGATGATGTCCTCAACGATCAGCACATCCTTGCCCTCGATGGCGGTATCCAGATCCTTCAGAATCCGGACGACGCCGCTCGTTTCGGTAGCCATCCCGTAACTCGAAACGGCCATGAACTCGACATCGAGTTCGATGTTCATGGCGCGGGACAGGTCCGCCATAAATACGTAGGCCCCTGTCAGCACGCCAACGAGCAGCGGTTTCCGCCCACGATAATGTTCTGAGAGTTCCTCGCCGAGTTCGCGGGTACGCTTTTGAATCTGCTCTTCGCTCAGTAACACACGCTCGACGCCATCCGGCAGTTCGAGCCGTTCTGTTTCACTCACACTATTGGTTCCTTCGCTCCAACACGACCTCTGCACGCTCGATCCGTGCATTGATCCCATACGGCAATTCGATGACGGCTCCAGCCCGCCCAGTGACCGCTGCGCGCACGCTCTCGATACGCTCGAATGTCAACTCCCGGTGGTTCTCGGGCATCAAACTGGCAGCCGCAAGTCGGATGACGCGGCTCGCAATCGCTGGATCGAGTAAGCGAAGTTTCGCCCGGTCGATGCAGACGCTTCCATCACGTTGAGTCACGCATTCTTCCGCCGTCGCAGTCGCGAGACGATCGAGCGCAGCCGCGTCGCGTGAGGCGATCTTGCCAGCGCGAAGCAGCGCATTGTCGAATCCCGGATAGACGTCGCTGAGCACCGGGACGACTTCGTGACGAAGGCGGTTGCGCCGGTAGGCCGGGTCGCGATTCGTCGCATCGATGCGTGGTTCGACTCCGGCCCGTTCCAGCACTTCAACGAGTTCAGAGCGACTGATATCAAGTAGTGGGCGATGCACCTCGATGTCTCCTGCCGCCGTCGAGAGGAACGAGACCGGGAGCATCCCTGCCAACGCCAGGCCACCAGAACCCGACAACAGACGCATGAGAACCGTCTCGACCTGGTCGTCACGAGTGTGGGCAGTCACGATGGCGCGCGTGTTGTGCTCATGCGCCACTCTGGCAAGCGCAGCATAGCGAAGTTGGCGCAAGCGGTCCTCAGGCGACGACGTTCCATCGTCGACATCGGACGACCGCACGATCGTCCGGATGGATGGAAGTCCGAATCGCATTGCCAGCGCTTCGACCGCGTTACCATCACTGGCAGATTCCGGCCGGGTGAGATGATCGACATAGACGACCGGGAACCGGTTCAGATCGCCGCGGCTCACGGCGACCCCGGCAAGCATCAGAAGTGCACTTGAATCGACACCGCCCGAACACGCCAGCACCGCGCCGTCAGGCCACGCTCGGACCACCGCCTGGTAGGCAGCAATTCGCCTGACCCAGCTCGTGCCGGCTCCCATGACGATCACCTCGTGTGACGGAATCGGACGTGCGCCAGAAACAAATCGAGACCGCGCGCCGGTTCGGCGAATCCGCGGTCTCGATCGATGAGTGCCGGTGGACGGATTTGAACCATCGACCAAGGGCTTATGAGTCCCCTGCTCTACCACTGAGCTACACCGGCGTATGTAGCCTGATAATGATAGCGAAAACGCGCAAACGAGGCAACATCGGAGGCGTCGTCGGCGCTTGAGTACAATCAGCGTACGTACTTGCTCCCGCCGATCCCACGTCTACGATTGCTCCATCCCGTGATGAGGTGACGATGGCTGCCGCGCCAATAGAAACAACCGAACCGTTCCTGCTACGAGGGCTGAATCCCGAGCAACGATTGGCGGTCACGACGACTGACGGCCCGGTCCTGATCGTCGCTGGCCCGGGTAGTGGGAAGACGCGCGTACTGACGGTCCGCATCGCCTACCTGATCGAAGAACGTGGCGTCGCGCCGTGGAACATCATGGCCGTTACGTTTACCAACAAGGCCGCTCGCGAGATGCGCGAACGCGTCGAGACGCTGGTTGGCGACCGCGCCAAATGGATTTCACTCGGGACGTTCCACGCCTTCTGCGCGCGCGTACTACGGCAGCACGGCGGCGCTATCGACATCGACCCACGCTTCGTGATCTACGACGATGGCGACCAGATGAGCGCCGTCAAGCAGGCGATGGAAGCGCTCGACATCAACACCAAGACGTTCTCTCCTCGTGCCGTCCTGAGCGCAGTCTCGAAGGCGAAGAGTCATAACACGGGGCCAACGGCGTACGCACGGGAGGTCGAAAGCTATTTCGAGGAGATCGTCGCTCGCGTCTACCCGATGTATCAGGAGACGCTAAAGCGCCGAAAGGCACTCGACTTCGACGACCTGCTGCTGAGTACCGTTCGCCTCATGAACGAATCGCCGGAGACGGTTGAGACACTGCGCCAGCGTCATCAGTACATCCTGGTAGACGAGTATCAGGACACCAACCGCATCCAGTACCTGCTGGTCAAGGAACTCAGCCGCCAGCATCGCAACCTCTGCGTCGTCGGCGATCCCGACCAGTCGATCTACGGTTGGCGTGCCGCCGATATCCGCAACATCCTGACGTTCAAAGAAGATTACCCAGAGGCCGTCGAAATCCATCTCGAAGAGAACTACCGCTCGACGCCGGAGATTCTGACGGCAGCCGACGCTGTGATCCGGGAGAATACCCAGCGCATTGACCGCCGCCTGCGCACCTCAAACCGGGCTGGCGACAAGATCATCATCAACGAATGCTTCGACGAGGCCGTTGAAGCGAAGTTCGTCGTTGACGAGATTCGCAGGCTGACCGATCAAGTCGGTTACAAGGGCCGGGACATTGCCGTTCTCTATCGAACCAACTGGCAGAGCCGTCCGATCGAAGAAGCGATGATCCGCGCCGGGATGCCGTATCAGCTGATCGGCGGCACGCGATTCTACGAGCGCAAAGAGGTCAAGGACGTCCTCGCGCTGCTGCGCCTGATCGCCAATCCTGACGACACAGCCGCCTTCGAACGTGTGGTTGGCGAGTTCCCGATCGGCGATGGCATTGGTGCAAAGTCACTCTCAGACGTCGAGACATGGTCACGAGTGAACCAGCAGGGTCTCGGTGCGACGCTGGACTCGATTGGCCAGAGCCATGGTCCGGCGCTCGGGTCGCGTGCTGTCAAGCTGCTCCAGGCGTTCAACCACGACATCACAGCTCTGCGTGACGCAGAGCCAAACTTGACGCTCTCAGAACTGTTCGATCGCGCGTTGGAAGACACCGGTTACGTCAGATACTTCGAAGGCGGCGACCCCGAGATGGCCGACCGCTGGGAGAACCTGATGCAGTTCCGGGCCAATCTCGAACGCTTCGACGACGAGGACCCGGAGACGCGATTGATGACGTTCCTGAGCGAGGTTGCGCTCGTGTCGGATGCCGACACGGTTGGCGACGAGGCCGACAAGGTGACGCTGATCACCCTCCACGCGGTCAAGGGCCTGGAGTTTGCAGTGGTGTTCCTGACAGGTGTTGAAGAAGGGTTACTTCCGCATCAGCGATCGGTGCAGGAAAATCCAGCCATGCTCGAGGAAGAACGGCGACTCTTCTATGTAGGCATTACGCGCGCCAAGGAGCGACTCTATCTGACCCATGCGTTCCGCCGCTCTCGCTTCGGGAGTTTCGAGCCATCGCTGCCGTCGTCATTTCTCAACTCCATCCCTGCCGACGTGCTGCACGACGTGAAGCCGAAGCCTGAGGTCCGCAAACCGGCAGCAAAGCGACTGTTCGACTCAGTACCAGCACCGGTTGCGCCGACCTGGAAACGCGTCTCGGCTGGACAAACGGTCTTTCACAACCGATTCGGAGATGGGATTGTCACCAACGTCGTCGACAAGGGTGACGATCAGGAGGTGACGATCACGTTCAAACGTCACGGAGAGAAGCGCCTGATTGCGAGCATGGCAAACCTATCGGTAGACGAAGGCTGACAGGGACAGGGGGACAGGATGGCTAGTTGGGTTCTGGCATTTGACAGTGGCAACGCATCTGACCGCGATCTGCTGGGTGGGAAAGGCGCGAACCTCGCCGAAATGACCCGACTCGGGCTACCGGTCCCACCGGGATTCACCGTGACGACGGAAGCCTGCCGGGCGTTCCTTGCCAGCGACAACGCGTTTCCCGACGGACTGTGGGAACAGGTCCTCGACGGCATGAAGAAAATCGAGCAGCAAATGGGCCGGCCGTTCGGGGGCCGCGAGAATCCATTGCTCGTCTCGGTTCGATCCGGCGCCAAGTTCTCAATGCCCGGAATGATGGACACCATCCTCAACCTCGGGCTCAACGACGAGAGCGTTGAAGGCCTGGCAGCAAGCGCCGATGCACGCTTCGCCTGGGACTGCTATCGCCGCCTGATCCAGATGTATGCCAAGGTCGTCCTCGATGTGAACAGCGACCACTTCGAGGACGCGCTTGATGCACTCAAGCGGCGTGTTGGCGTCACATTGGATTACGAACTCTCCGCTGAGGCCCTGAAAGAACTCGTCGCGACCTTCAAGCAAATCGTCGAACGCGACGCTGGGCAGCCGTTCCCGACCGACCCGTATGACCAACTTCGAGGCGCGATTGAGGCCGTCTTCAAGTCCTGGAACAACCGTCGCGCCATTGCCTACCGCAACCAGAACCGGATTCCGCACGACCTCGGGACCGCCGTAAATGTCCAGTCAATGGTGTTCGGCAATCTCGGTCCCGATAGCGCGACCGGAGTGGCGTTCACCCGCAATCCATCCACCGGCGAGACCGGCATCTTCGGCGAGTTCCTCGTCAATGCGCAGGGTGAAGACGTCGTCGCAGGCGTGCGAACGCCACAGCCGATGGCTGAGATGGCGACACTGAGTGAGTTCACGCAGGCATATGCGGAATTCAACGCGATCGCGTCCCGGCTGGAGCAGCACTACCGCGACATGCAGGACGTCGAGTTCACGATTCAGAACGGCCGGCTGTTCATGCTCCAGACACGGACTGGAAAGCGCACCGGTCAGGCGGCCGTCAACGTCGCTGTCGACATGGTCAGCGAGGGGTTGATCAGCCGGGAAGAAGCCGTCCAGCGAGTCGAACCAGCCCAACTTGACCAACTACTCCACCCGATGATCGACCCTTCGCACTCGCCCGATGTGCTGGCAACCGGACTTCCGGCCAGCCCTGGAGCCGCGACTGGAGCCATCGTCTTCGACGCTGACGAAGCCAAGTTGCGCGGCGACGCAGGCGAACGCGTTATCCTCGTCCGTGTTGAAACCTCGCCAGAGGACTTCCATGGGATGGTTTCGGCGCAGGCCGTCCTGACGGCGCGTGGCGGTATGACGTCACACGCTGCGGTCGTTGCACGTGGGATGGGCAAGCCGTGCGTCGTCGGCTGCGGTGACCTGGAGATCGACTACGCGTCCGGGACGGTCGAGGTCGACGGGAGAACGCTGAACAAGGGCGACTTCATCACAATCGACGGCGCTTCTGGCCGGGTCATGGCCGGAGAGGTTCCGACGATCGAGCCGAATGTCGGCGGAAGTGTCGCGACCCTTCTGAGTTGGGCCGACAGCGCCCGTACGCTCGGTGTGCGCGCCAACGCCGATACTCCACATGACGCATCGGTCGCGCGCGAGTTCGGCGCTGAGGGGATTGGCCTCTGCCGGACGGAGCACATGTTCTTCGAGGGTGATCGCATTCTCGCGATGCGCGAGATGATCCTCGCCTCGACGGTGAGCGAACGGCGCAAGGCGCTCGACAAACTCCTGCCGATGCAGCAGTCCGACTTCGAAGGGATCTTCCGAGCGATGGACGGCTTCCCGGTCACGATCCGGACGCTCGACCCGCCGCTGCACGAGTTCCTGCCTCACACCGACAATGAGATGAACGCTCTTGCCAACGACCTCGGCGTCAGCGTCGAGACGATCCGCAACAAGGTCGCCGCCCTCCACGAAGCCAACCCGATGCTCGGGCATCGAGGATGCCGCCTCGGCATCTCCTACCCCGAAATCACGGAGATGCAGGCCCGCGCCATCTTCCAGGCCGCTGCCGAGTGCGCGAAAGAGGGCATCAAGGTCTTCCCGGAGATCATGATTCCGCTGGTCGCAGATGTGAAGGAACTGGAGCGACAACGCGAGGTCGTCGAACAGGTGGCAAAGGAGGTCCTTGGCGACTTTGGCCAGCAGGTCGAGTACACGATCGGCACAATGATCGAACTCCCACGGGCCGCGCTGACTGCCGACCAGATCGCCGAGTATGCTGAGTTCTTCTCGTTCGGCACCAACGACCTGACCCAGACCACCTTCGGGCTAAGCCGAGATGACGCGGGACGGTTCCTGCCGTTCTACGTCGAGGCCGGCATCCTCGCGAGGGACCCGTTCGTCACACTCGACGAGAACGGCGTCGGCGCGCTCGTTGAAATCGCCTGCGAGCGTGGTCGGTCGACCCGCCCGGACATCAAACTCGGCATCTGTGGCGAGCACGGCGGCGACCCAGATAGCGTCGCGTTCTGCCATCGAACCGGACTCAATTACGTCTCGTGTTCGCCGTTCCGGGTTCCCATCGCGCGGCTGGCGGCTGCCCAGGCGGCTCTCGGGTCAACCGAGCGAGATAAGTAACTGCTGGACGACCGGCCACCCTGAACGTACACTGGGCGTAGCGACAGACGAGTGAAGGGTGGCCGGTCGGTGCCGAGCGTCCGCGAACGCATCGAACAACGAGAGCAGGATTGGCTGGCTCCAGCGGCAGCGCTGGCAGTCGACGCCACCCGTCCGGTTGCCCAGGAGCGTTGCGACCTGCGGACCGACTTTCAGCGCGACCGCGACCGAATCCTGCATTGCAAGGCGTTCCGGCGATTGAAGTACAAGACCCAGGTCTTCCTCTCGCCATCTGCCGACCACATGCGAACGCGACTGACACACACGCTCGAAGTGACCCAGATTGCGAGAACAATCGCCCGGGCGCTGGACCTTAACGAAGACTTGACCGAAGCGATCGGATTGGGCCATGACCTCGGTCACACCCCGTTCGGACATGCCGGAGAACGGGCATTGGCGAGCGTCTTCCCCGGCTTTCGCCACAACGAGCAGAGCCTGAGGGTGGTTGACAGGCTGGAACGCGACGGACGCGGGTTGAACCTCACCGACCAGACTCGCGACGGTATCCTGCGTCACTCCAAGCCGGTTGAGTCGATTGCCGGGACCGTTGCTGGCGTGCCGGCGACGGCTGAGGCGCAAGTCGTCAAGATTTCCGACGGCATCGCGTACATCAACCATGATCTGGACGATGCGATCCGCGCCAGGATGGTTCGGTCCGAAGATCTCCCCGCTCTGGTCGTGAATCGCCTCGGTCGATCGCACGCCGAACGAATCAATTCACTGGTGGAGGATGTCGTCGGCACGTCGCGCCAGAATCTGCAGGCACCTGTCGCTGGTCGTCAGGTCATTGAGATGAGTGCGGAAACGCTGGACGCAACCGATCAGTTGAGGCGCTTCCTGTTCGAACGCGTGTACGAGCCGATCAACGACCAGCCTTCAACGAAACACGCCGTGCGAATCGTCCAGTCACTTTTTGCACATTATGTCGAGAACCCCGACGAACTCCCGGCCGTGATCGCACCAGCGATTTCCGGAGAGTCACTTGAACGCAGGGTGGCCGACGTCGTCTGCGGGATGACCGACCGATACGCGATCCGGTGTTACGAGCAACTGTTCATGCCACGTTCCGAGGAGCTGTAAGCCAATGGCCAGTGGGTCGATCGATGCAGTCAAGGAACGAGTCGACGTTGTCGACCTGATCGGGTCGAAGGTGCAACTTCGCCAGGCGGGTCGCAGTTTCAAGGGACTCTGTCCGTTCCACAACGAGAAGACGCCGTCGTTCGTCGTCTACCCTGAATCGCAGTCCTACCACTGCTTCGGCTGCGGCAAGAGCGGCGACATCTTCACATTCGTGATGGACACCGAGAATCTCGATTTTCGCGATGCTCTCAAGCAACTTGCTGACCGGGCAGGCGTCCAGCTCGAAAGCCAGTTGCAGCAGCGCCGTGATCCTGAGCGCGATCGCGAGAAGGACGCGCTGATCGACCTCAACGAGCGGGCGGGTGCGTTCTTCTCCAACGTGCTCTGGACATCGCCCGCTGCTGCCGAAGCACGCACCGTCCTCGAACGTCGTGGCGTCGACCGCAAGACCGCCGAGCGCTTCGGAATTGGGTTCGCGCCGGACTCGTTCGACGCGTTAAAGAGCTATTTCCTCTCGCGTGGCGAAACCGAGGAACAACTGGTTGCCGCCGGGCTGCTATCTCGTCGCGAGGAAGACGGCCGGACCTGGGACCGGTTCCGCAACCGGATCACCTTCCCGATTCGAAACCGAGAGGGCAAGGCGGTTGGCTTCGGTGCGAGGGCGATGGGCGATGCTCATCCTAAGTACCTGAACACCGCACAGACGGCGATTTTCGATAAGCGCTCGATCCTGTATGCGCTTGACAAAGCCTATGACGCGGTCCGGCGGCTGCGCTCAATCGTCATCGTCGAAGGCTACATGGACGCCATCGCCGCCCATCAGCACGGCTACGAGAACGTCGTCGCGTCAATGGGGACGGCGCTGACGCCGAATCAGGTGTCTGCGATCCGGCGCTACGTTGACCGTGTTTATCTCGCGCTTGACTCGGACGCTGCCGGGCAGATGGCAACGTTGCGAGGGATCACGGCTGTTCGCGAGAGTTTCGCTGACGACGAGCGTGTGGAAGTGCTGCCCGGCAACATGGTGCGCTTCGAGCGGACGCTCGGCGCGGAAATTCGCGTCGTCCTGCTACCGCATGGCAAAGACCCGGACGAATACATCCGGGCCGATCCCGCCGGTTGGCCGGCCGCGCTGGAGGCATCGGTTCCGCTGGTCGAGTACTTCCTGACGCAGATGCTCTCGCAGGTTGAGGACTCGCCTTCCGCCCGTGCGCGTGCACTACAGGAAGAGGCAGTTCCAATCCTGCGTGAGATTGGCGATCCAGTCGTCCTGTCTCACTACATTGCAATGACTGCCCGGCTACTGCGATTCCGCGATACCGAGGTACACGCTGCCGTCCTACGGGGACCGACACGCAGGAGAGACGAGCGTGCGCCAGTCTCTCCGAGGTCCATGGATCGGCCGACCGCGCACGATCCAGAGCGTTTTCTTGTCACGCTCCTGCTGCGCTACCCGCATCAGGCTGTCGACCAACTCGCGTCGATCGACCCTGACGATGTCCTCGATACCCGGCATCGATTGATCATCGATGGCATCGCCCGCTTTCCTGGCGATATCGAGCAGATCCTCGCGTCGCTCGATGAAGACATCGCCAGTTACGCGCGCGACCTCATTGCCGAAACTGACCAACGTGCCACGAAGTTCCCGCTGGAGAGCAGCCGCGAGATTCCGATCGCCGTGCGGCGTCTCGCGCAGACGCGCTATGACACACGCTGGCGGCAACTGCAGTCCGAACTTCAGGCCGCCAAACAGGCTGGAGACACGGCCGCGGTCAGCGAGTACATCGGACGGATCAACCGGCTGCTGGAGCGCAAGCAACTCTTCGACCCGACCGAGAGTTCCTATTTCAGAGACATCCGCAGCACCGTGTCCTAAATAGTCCCGCCCAATGATCAGGAGATGGCCCGGCGAATTGCGTCGAGCAATGCGTCGTCCTGACCAGGTAACACAGTTCGGGCGTCGATCGCTACCTGCCCATCGATGATTCTTGAGACTACGGGTGTCGTTCCCAGGCGGAGTCGTTTCGCCAGGTGGTCCGGCGAGTCATCGCGAATGACGACTGCGAACGACGGAAGCGTCTTTCCAGGAAGTGAGCCGCCGCCGACGACCGCGCTTGTGACCGCAACAGACGCACGGCTGCCAAGACTGGCTGCCCATCCGGACGTGCGCTCATTCAGCCAGTCGGTCAACCGGCTCATTGACCACCAGACCGGCACCTTCTCCTCGGCTTCTCCGCGAAGGTAGTGCCGCAGCGTCGCCTCGATGCCCGCGAGACAGGTCTTGTCTGCCCGGACCGCTCTGGCGAGAGGGTGACGGCGAATGCGTTCTACGACCTCGGACCGACCAATGATCAGACCCGCCTGCGGCCCTCCCAGCAGTTTGTCGCCGGATGCGCAGATGACATCGACGCCACTCGCGACGCTCTCGGTCAACGTTGGCTCATGATCCAAACCATAATGGGAAGTATTGAGAAGACATCCACTACCGACGTCCTCAATCGAAAGGATGCCGTGCTGTCGAGCCAATGCCGTCAGGTCCGACAGGTCTGGACGAGCGACAAAGCCCGTAATTGCGAAGTTGCTCGCGTGCACTCTAAGCAGTGCAGCCGTGTCATCGTCGATGGCAGATTCATAATCTCGGACGTATGTGCGGTTCGTCGTACCTACTTCGACCAGCAGAGCGCCGCTCTGGCGAAGGACATCTGGAATTCGAAAGCCACCGCCGATCTCAACCGCTTCACCACGCGAGACGATCACGCCGCGTCCGGCAGATGTTGCGGCCAGCGTCAACAGCACGGCCGCGGCGTTGTTGTTGACGACCAGCGTTCGCTCGGCGCCGGTCAGGGTTCGCATCATCGACTCAATTGTCGCTCCGCGCCCGCCGCGCTCACCGGTCTCGAGGTCCGTCTCCAGCGCGAGGTAACTCGTCGCGGCGTCATTCATCGCCTGCGCGGTGTCAGCCGACACCGGAGCGCGACCAAGATTGGTCTGGATGATGACACCGGTTCCATTGATGACGATATTGCTGCGCCGGCCATCGAGGATAGCGAGTTCGTTGACGACTCGCTGGGTCAGTCCGTGCGCGGCATCATGGTTTCCGGCGAGGATGGTGGCTCGGGTCTCGTCTATCGCGTGCCGCACGACACGAGTCACCAACTCATGCCACAAAGCACCGCGCGCATCGACGACCGCTGGATCGTTCACCAGGGCGTCAACCGACGGCAACGCCCGCAAGGCACGATTCTGAGGGTTTTCCACATCCACCGCCTTTCGCCACCGGCACGAGTCGATCTGAAAAGTGACAACAAAAAAGGAGCGGCACGCCGCTCCTCAAGGCTACGATGTCTTGGTCGGGGAGAGAGGATTTGAACCTCCGACCTCCGCGTCCCGAACGCGGCGCGCTAACCGGGCTGCGCCACTCCCCGTTCCGTCAGGAACGCCTTAGTCTACCATCGCCCATGATGCTACGCCAACCGGCGAATCGTGCCGCGTTTCGCGCCCCGGATTGGTAGAATCGTGACAGGCGCACAATGTGCCCGCGTAGCTCAGAGGATAGAGCAGGGGCGTCCTAAGCCCTGTGTCGGGGGTTCGACTCCCTCCGCGGGCGCCGTAGCTGGTCTCGCCAGACGCTGCGCCAGCGTCGCCAGGCGCTGGCAGCACCTAGACGAGGAGATGCGCCAGATGGACGTGCAGATCAAAGCCCACGGAATGCGGCTGACAGACGACCTCCGCGAGTACATCGAGAAGCGAGTCAGTAAGCTCGATCGCGTCAACGAGCGCATCATCGAAGCGAAGTTCGAACTCCGGCAACAGAAGTCCCACAACCCGGCCCAGCGCTTCATTGCTCAGTTCACAATTCAGACGCCTCGTTCAATCCTCCGCGCCGAGGAAAAGAACGAAGACGGCTATGCTGCGATCGACATCGTCACCGACCGAATGGCACGGCAAATCAAGCGCTTCCACGAGCGCAAGGTCCATCGCTCCAAGCGGGCGGCCGTCAATCTCGGACAACTTGCGGCCGATCAGTCGCCGGAACTGCTACCGGCCGATCTGGCCGATGACGAGGAAGTCGCACTGTACGGCGATGTCGTCCGGACCAAGCGCTTCCCGGTCCTCCCGATGGATACCGCCGAGGCGATCGAACAGATCGAGTTGCTCGGGCATGACTTCTTCGTCTTCCACAATCATGAGAGCAACCAGATCAACGTTCTCTACCGGCGGAAAGACGGTCAGTACGGCGTCCTCGAGCCTGAACTGGCATAATCCGCCAGCCAACATGGGAATATGCCGCCGTCGCACGCGTTACAGACGGTGCCGCGACTGGCGGCTCGGCCCTCCGTGCGCGACGGTGGGCGATTCACGGATTCAGGATTCGGCGTTTGCGACGAGTAATGTCCGACAAGCCAGGTACGTTGATCACTGTGCGCCTGAGCGGACGGTTCAGTGGTGTTGTCTGGTTCCGGACCTGGATCCAGCGCTTCGCATCCTCGACGGTTGAGTTTCGCGCAACAGCATGTGAAGTACCTGGGACAGCCGGATTCGGCTGTCCTTTTTGATTTCCTGAACGGGCACTTCGCTCGTGCGCGACGTGAGGACCAACTGACGTGACCGGACTCCTGACAGCACCGTCCCGCTCGTTGCGGCCGGTGGCCCGCATCGAACGGGTCGCGATGATTAGCGTGCATACGTCGCCGGTCGCGATGCTCGGCGGCAAAGACGCCGGTGGCTTGAATGTCTACGTGCGGGAACTCTCGCGACAACTGGACATCTGCAACGTCGATGTTGACATCTTCACGCGCAGAACAGACGACCAGACTCCTGAGGTTGTCGAACTCTCGGATCGCGTTAGAGTCATCACGATCGAAGCAGGTCCGCCAGTAGACGTCCATAAGGACGCGCTGTTCGGCTATCTACCGGAGTTCGCCAGTGAGTGCGCGCTCTACTCCCTACGAGCAGGCGTCCGGTACGACGCGGTCCACAGTCACTACTGGCTCTCAGGATGGGCGGCCCATCTGCTCAAGCGGTACTGGAATGCGCCAACCGTCCATACATTCCACACACTGGCGCGGCTCAAGAATCTCGTCGCGGGCGACAGCGGCCAGGAAACCGATCTGCGCGTCCAGATCGAGCGACGACTGCTCGAAGTCGTCGACAACGTGATCGCCCCGAATCCCGACGAGCGCGCCGAGATGGTCTGGCGGATGGGCGCTGACAATGCGCGCATCTGCGTGATTCCACCCGGGATCGATCTCGATCGCTTTCACCCACACGACGCGGTCGATGCGCGTCGTCGACTCGGGCTTCCAGAGAATCCCCTCGTGCTCTTTATCGGCCGCGTCGATCCGATGAAAGGGATCGAGACGTTGCTGGATGCGTTCGCGGAACTTCGACACGCGGACTGGGATACGTTGCCACCCAAGCTTGTCTTCGTTGGCGGCACCGCGACGCGTGATGGAGACGCGATCGAACTTGGCCCCGACCTCGCCGGAGTCGCAGCCCGCGCAGAAGCGCTCGGTGTTCGAGACGACATCATCTTCCGAGGTTCCGAGCCACAGGAGTTACTGCCGTACTACTACGCAGCGGCGACCGTCGGTGCCGTTCCATCGAGGTATGAATCGTTCGGTCTGGTTGCAGTTGAGGCGATGGCCTGTGGGCTACCGGTCGTCGCATCCCGCGCCGGTGGCCTGAAGTTCACGGTCGAAGAGGAAGTGAGCGGCCTGCTCGTGCCGGTTGGCGACGCCCCCGCTCTGGCTAGCGCTCTGGATCGTGTCATCCGGGACCGCGACTTCCGCGCATCGCTGCAGGTTGGCGCGCGGCAGGCCGCTATCCGGTTCTCGTGGCAGACAATTGGCCCTGCAATGCTATCGCTCTACGAGCGTCTCGCCGAGGGTGAGCGCGAGAATCTGTGCTGCCTCGGCGAGATCTACGCGTCCTAGCCCCCGCTCTTAGAGTTCCGCCAGTAGCGCCGTGATCAGCGCGGTTCGAGGCGCGAGTTCGGACACGATGATGTGCTCGTTGTCGGCGTGACCACCGTCACCCGGGCAGCCAAGTCCGTCGAGTGTCGGCGCGCCGATCGCAGCAGTAAAGTTCCCGTCAGAGCCGCCACCCGTTGACGCCTCGGTCAGGTCCTGCTCGATCAACCGACCAATCTCCTGGGCACGCTTGAAGGCTGCAACGATCGCCTCGGTGCGTTCCATCGGCGGACGATTCATCTCGCCAGTGACACGAACCGTCGTTCCTTCGAGCTGTGGAGATGCGCCGAGAATAACAGGGACGATTCGTTCGGCCTCAGCCATGCTGGTGACACGAAGGTCGATCAACGCGGTCGCGTGTGCAGCGACGACGTTGCGCTTGGAGCCACCCTCGACAACGCCGACGTTGACCGTCGTTCCTGCGTCATAGTCGGTCAGGCTATGCAGCCGCTGGACCTGTCGCGCAAGTTCCTCGATAGCGCTGATGCCTGCGCTGTGATCAGCACCGGCGTGCGACGCCCGGCCAGTGATCTCCATTTCAAACATCCCGACGCCCTTGCGCTCGGTCTTGAGCGAGCCAGCGGGCGGGACGGGCGGTTCGAGGCAGAGGACGAGTTCGGCGTTCCTTGCCTCGGCTTCCAGAACAGGCCGAGACACTGGCGAACCGACTTCTTCCTCGGTGTTGATCGTCCAGACGATCGGACGGTGCGAAATTCCGAGATCAGCCAGGATGTCCAGCGCGGTGAACATCATCGCGGCTGATGCCTTCATGTCGTAGATGCCGGGGCCATAGGCGCGGTCGCCTTCGATCCGCCACGGCAACCGTTCGATCGTCCCGATCGGCCAGACGGTATCGACGTGGGTCATCACATGCAGCGGCTTCTCGCCAGAACCAAAGCGCGCGGTCAGCAGGTCGCCGTACTCCTCCTGTTTGAGGCGTTCGACTTCTGCGCCCCGAGAGCGAAGTTCGCCTTCAAGGAAATCGATCAGGCGATCCATGGCCGCCTTCTCGTTCGTGGGCGATTCGAACGAGACAATGCGCTGCAACAACGCCATGGTTGCGTCCAGCCGGTCGTGCGCCTGCCGGACGATCGCCTCACCGTCGATCATCGTGTTTCCTCCGTGTATCGCGCGTACTCTGGAAAACAACAAAGCGGGGATCTATCCCCGCTTTTCCTTCTCCTTGAGCTGCTTGTAGTACTTCTTGCTCTTCGGTAGTGGCCGGTCAACTTCGGCAGCCGCTGCGGCTGCACGCTTGACTGCCGCCTCATTGACCTCTTCTTCGAGTTTGACGAGGTCGTTGTAGATGTTGAAGTTGTTCGTCGCGACTGGTGTCCTCGTCAGCATGCGCATCAGTTGCGCCTGCGACGACTGGACGTTCGCCATCTGCGGGTCGGATGCGCGCTGGATCATCGTGTCGACGTAGTCCAGCGTTTCAGCCATTGCGCCGTTGGCTTCGAGTCGCTCGCGGATCCGTTCGAGTCCATCACGTGCGTTCATTGGGTTGCCTCCTCAGCCACACGTCAGTATAGCACTGGGCTATTCCTGCTCCTCCGGCGGCAGATCCGACTCCATTGGTGGAATCCAGAGATGTCGCTCAAGGTCAACCTGATAGTCGCCAGCGAACGTAACACCCTCATCGAGCAGCAGTTGCTTCATCACGTCCGGGTGTCCCCACGCCCAGCCGCCGCTCAACTCACCGTAGCGATTAACGACGCGGTGCGCGATCTCGGAGATGTCTTCCGGACAGTTGCTCATCGCCCAGCCGACCATCCGGGCACCTCGACGGTCACCGAGGACGGCCGCGATCGTGCCGTATGTCGTGACCTTTCCGGGTGGAATCAGCCGGACGAGACGGTAGACGCGGGCGGGGAAACTGGGATCTTCCTCGCTGAGCGGAACCCGTTCCTCAATCTCTCCCGGCTCGAATAGCTCACCTTGTCGTCCCATACTTTGCCTCCGATTGCAGGACCGCGTAGCGGCAGTGGGCCGTGCTGGTTATAGTAAACTGGATAGGTTGTCCCGGCGCGGAGTCGACTATCTCAAGTACGACTGCCGTACCAACCGTCCATTACCTCCTGCGACTTCCGACTGGAAGTCGCCGCCGCCGACTGAATGACTGCCGGAGTACTCCCTGATGAAATCGCTACTACGTAAGATCATGGGCAATCCGAACGATAAGACCCTCAACGCACTGAGTGCCGTCGTTGAAGAGGTCAACGCCCTCGAAGACGAATACCGGTCACTCAGCGACGACCAGCTTCGCGACACGACGTTGCGATTCAAGGATGAACTTGCGAAGGGCGCGACGCTCGACGACATCCTGCCTGATTCGTTCGCCGCAACCCGTGAAGCCGCCCGTCGCACGCTTGGCCAGCGACACTACGATGTCCAGTTGATGGGTGGCGCCGTCCTCCACCAGGGCAAGATCGCCGAAATGAGGACTGGTGAGGGAAAGACGCAGACTGCGACGCTGGCAGTTGCGTTGAACGCGCTCGAAGGACGTGGCGTTCACGTCATCACCGTCAATGACTACCTCGCCAAGCGTGACACCGTCTGGATGGGGCAGGTCTACCACGCGCTCGGCCTGTCGGTCGGCTGTATCCAGCACGATGAAGCATTCATCTACGACCCGGAGTACGTTGCCGAAGACGAGCGGCTCGCGTTCCTGCGGCCAGTCACCCGTCGCGAGGCGTATCTGGCCGACATCACCCACGGGACGAACAACGAGTTCGGCTTTGACTACCTGCGCGACAACATGGCGCCGGACATTCGTTACTGCGTCCAGCGTGAACTGCACTATGCCATCGTTGACGAGGTCGACAACATCCTGATCGATGAGGCGCGCACGCCGCTCATCATTTCTGGCCAGGGCGATGAAGTCGTTGACCGCTACTACCAGTTCGCCCAGATCGTTCGCCAACTTCGCCCGGACAAGCACTACGAAGTTGACCTTAAGCGCAAGTCCGTTGCGATCAACGAGGACGGCATCGACAAGGTCGAGCAGTTGCTGGGGATCAGTGACGGCGAGAGCATCTACGATGACCGCTATCAGGAACTGACGCACTACCTCGAATCGGCGCTCAAGGCGCAGGCACTCTTCCACCGCGATAAGGACTATATGGTCCGCGACGGTGAAGTCATCATCGTCGACGAGTTCACCGGTCGAATGATGGTTGGCCGGCGATATTCTGAGGGCCTCCACCAGGCGATCGAGGCCAAGGAAGGCGTCCGTGTCCAGCGTGAGACGGTGACCGAAGCGACGATCACCTTCCAGAACTACTTCCGCCTCTACTCGAAGCTGGCCGGTATGACCGGCACGGCCGAGACGGAGGACGAAGAGTTCCACATGATCTATGGGCTTCAGGTCGTCGTGATCCCAACCAACCGGGAGATGATCCGCATCGACTACCCGGATCAGATCTTCAAGACCGAGGCTGCCAAGTTCCGCGCCGTCGTCGAGGAGATCAAGGAGATGCGGGCGGCGGGTCGTCCGGTACTCGTTGGCACGACATCGATCGAGACTTCCGAGATGCTTTCGGAGATGCTGAATCGCGCTGGCATCCCTCACAACACCCTGAACGCCAAGCACCACGAACGCGAAGCTGACATCGTCAAAGATGCCGGTCAGCCTGGCCACGTCACAATCGCGACGAACATGGCTGGTCGCGGAACCGACATCAAGCTCGGGCCGGGCGTTGCTGAGGCAGGCGGACTCCACATTATTGGCACGGAGCGACACGAGTCCCGCCGCATCGACAACCAACTCCGCGGTCGTGCCGGACGCCAGGGTGACCCAGGAAGCAGCCGCTTCTTCCTCTCGCTGGAAGACGAACTGATGCGCCGGTTCGGGACCGACCGTATCGCGGGGTTGATGAACCGTCTTGGTATGGAGGAAGACCTCCCGATCGAGCACGGCATCATTTCGAAGTCGATCGAGAGTGCGCAGACGAAGGTCGAGGGCCACAACTTCGACATCCGAAAGCATGTTGTCGAATACGACGACGTTATGAACAAGCACCGCGAAGTGATCTACGCGATCCGTCGACGAATTCTCGAAGGCGAGAACCTTCGCGAGCGGATGATGGAGATCATCTCCAGTCAGATCGGATTGCTGGTCACCGCGCAGTCGAGCGTCGATGGCGGCGCGCCCGATGCCGCCGAGGTGATCCGGTCGTACAAGAGCATCGTTCCGATGACGACGCTGACCCCTGCGTCGATCGAGGGCATGTCCACCGACGATATCGAGGACACCCTCATCGAGGACGCCGAGAAGCACTACGAGCAGCGCGAGGCCGAAATCGGCGAGGAACTGATGCGCTACGTCGAGCGCGTCGTCATGCTGCAGGTGATCGACAAACTCTGGCGCGAACACCTGACCCAGATGGACGACATGCGGCAGGGCATCGGACTCCAGGCATACGGCCAGAAGGACCCGCTCGTCGCCTACAAGCGTGAAGGCTTCGCGATGTTCGAGGCGCTCCTCACCAACATCGATTACGACACCGCCCACAAGATCTTCTACGCCAACGTGCAGCGCACCGTCCAGCCGGCACAGCCCCGAAATCTGACGACGAACCAGCCAGTCGAGGCAGCAGCCGGGACGCAGCGCCGCAAGCAGAAGAAGGTCGGACGGAACGACCCTTGCCCATGTGGTAGTGGCAAGAAGTACAAGCTCTGCCACGGCGCTCCGGCAGGAGTCGGCGCCCGGTCATAGCATCAACACACGAAGAACGGCTCCCGGCGACATGCACCGGGAGCCGTTTTTTGTATCGATCTCCCGGGACGCGCCGTTAATGGAGCCGCGACCCAGAATGTATGTGGGTGCTAGAAGTCGTCCTCTTCTCCCTGGAAGTCACGGGCCAGCGCCAGCGACTGATCGACGACGCCCCAGAGGAAGTTCTTGACCTGTTCACGTCGCTCCGGAGTGAGCAACACAAAGTAGATCAGCGACAGCGCAGCCGCGGTCCACGCCACCGTCGCCAGCGAATCTTTCGCGGCGCTGGTCGACTTCGACAACGCGACATCGGCCTTCGCGGCAGCAACGGACTTCATGTCGCTGGCGACCGGTGCGGATCGTTCCCGTGCTTCCCCGGCCCGCTCGACGACTCCATGTAGCGCCGTTGACGCCGCCGGAAGCACTTCCTCCTGCAGGCGTTCGAGAACCGTCGCGCCGGTTGCCCGGACCTGGTCCGCCTTCACGGCGGCTTCCGAGGTTAATCGGGTTGCACGAGGACGGGCTGAGTCGGCGGCGCGATGCAACAACTCTCCGGCCGTCTCCTTGATTTCTGGATAGTTTGCTGAAAGGGTCGCCGCCGCCTGCCGGGCAAGTTCACGCCCCTTCTCGACATTCTCTCGCGAGATTCGCGGAGCCGGGACGACCGAGATCACCTCGTCACGTGCAGGCTGCGACGGAGACTGTGACCGGCCGAGCGCGACGATGACGCCACCAAGCGCCGCAGCCGATGCTGCTGCGACCCCAACGATTTCGGCGGTGCTGAGTGCTGAGGATCGTTCCATCGAAATCCCTCCTGATCCTGTCGTCGGTGCCGCTACGCTGAGCGCGCGCGAGTCAGCGCCTCTTCGATCCGTTCCGCGGGAACGCTTCTCGACAACTCTCCGACGATCGCTGCCAGCGCTTCGAGCCGTTCTTCCTCGCTCATGAGCGAAACAACCTGACTTGTCACCTCCCGCAATGCAGATTGCCGCTCCTCCGGAGACATGTTCCGAACGGCGTTCTCGACGATCCCGCGCATGAAACTCAACGCTGACTCCATTCTGACTGACATCCAGCAATCCGACTACTGGTTAACTCGGCGTGAACATTGCAACACATGCCAATAGCATACGCATCGCATCCGCGTTGCCGCCGGTGAAAGTCGAAACCTATACTTGCCTATTGTTATGACAGAAACACTCACCTCGCTACCACCGACAACCTACGATGTCATCGTCATCGGTGCTGGACACGCCGGTTGTGAGGCGGCGTTGGCCGCCGCGCGAACTGGAGCCAGCGTCCTTGTCCTGACACCGAACCTTGACCGCATCGGCTACATGCCGTGCAATCCGTCTATCGGCGGTCCCGCCAAGGGCCACATCGTCGCAGAGATTGACGCACTGGGCGGCGAGATGGCGCGGGCAATCGACAGAACTGCGCTCCAGATCCGCCTGCTCAACGCAAGCAAGGGGCCAGCTGTCCAGGCTTTGCGCGCGCAGGCCGACAAGACACTCTACAGTATGGTGATGAAGGAAGCGCTGGAACTCCAGCCAGGCGTCGAACTGCGGCAGGAAGCCGCCATCCGCGTCAATGTCCAGTCCGTCAACGGACACCCGCGCGTCTCGTCGGTTGAGACGAACATGGGCAGCACGTACCGCTGCGGCGCAGCCGTCATTACCGCCGGAACGTTCCTTCGCGGAAGCATGATCGCGGGCGAGTGGCGCTCGGACGGTGGCCGTTCGGGCGAAGGAGCCGACACTGGACTGGCGATGTCGATTGGCGACGTTGGCATCCGCCTGAGACGTCTGAAGACCGGAACGCCACCGCGTATTGACGCGCGGACGATCGACTACGAACTGACCGAACTTCAGCCCGGCAGTGAGGAGCCACTCTGGTTCTCGCTCGATGGTCGCCTCGGAACGATCGAGCGAATTGAGCTACCACCAATTGCCCATTACCCTGGCCAGACGACTGGCTGGCGTACGCAACTGCCCTGTTACCACGTCGAAACGAATGAGGCTGGCCATCAACTCATCGTCGACAACGTGTCGCGATCGCCGATGTACAACGGATCGATCGAAGGCGTCGGACCGCGGTATTGCCCGTCCATTGAGGACAAAGTGATGCGCTTCCGGCACAAGACGAGCCATGGCTTGTTCCTCGAACCTGAAGGCTGGCGGACAACTGAAGTCTATGTTCAAGGTGCCAACACCAGCCTGCCTCAGGATGTCCAATTGGCGTTCCTCCGCACGATTCCCGCGCTTCGCAACGCCCGGATCACCCGTTTCGGCTACGCGGTCGAGTATGACGCGGTCGAGCCAACCGAGCTAACTCCATCGTTCGCGTCGAAGCGCGTCGAGGGGCTGTTCCTGGCCGGTCAGGTGAACGGGACCTCGGGATATGAGGAGGCTGCAGGCCAGGGACTTCTAGCGGGTGTGAACGCGGCCCGATTCGTCGCTGGACAGTCTCCGCTCACGCTCCGACGTGACGAGTCGTACATTGGTGTTATGGCCGACGATCTCACTACGCAGGAATTTATCGAACCATATCGGATGCTAACCTCACGCGCAGAACATCGACTCCACCTGCGCGCCGACAACGCCGACTACCGGCTTGCGAATCTGGCACACGAAGCGGGCCTGATTGATGGCCGGCGGCACGAGCGTATCCGCCGGGATCGCGCGACGATCGATGGTCTCATCAAGTGCCTCGACGGATTTCATGTCAGCCCGAACGTAGCTACCAACGAGGCACTCGCCCGATTCGACCTGCCGCCAGTTGCGCGGAGTATGACTGCGCTCGACTACTCGCGAAGACCTGGTGTTACGCTCGATCGACTGCTCCCGGCTCTTGCGCCACTTCGTCCAGAAGTTGGTACGGTCGCTGATACCGATCCTCACCTGCTCCGGCAGGCAACCATCGAAGCGACCTACCACGCATACGTTGAAAAGCAGCAGCAGCACATCGACCGCGCTCGCCGGATGGAAGACATGCAGATCCCGGTTGACTTCGACTACATCTCGATTCCGGGACTCCGCAACGAAGCGCGTGAGAAACTCGCGCTGGTCCGGCCAACCACTGTTGGACAAGCTTCCCGTATCGCGGGCGTCACGCCGAGCGATATTGCGGTACTCCTGGTTCATGTGCGACGTGCCGCAGCTGGCGCTATCATGCCGGATACGATCGGCGAGTCGCGAGGCAGTCTGTCCTCGGACCAGGTAACGGTGGGGTAATGTCGAGGATTCTGGTCTTTTCCGATGTCCACGCGAACCTGGTCGCGCTCGAAGCCGTGCTCGAAGCAGCCGGTGACGTGACCGAAGTCTGGAATCTTGGCGATGTCGTGGGCTACGGACCACGCCCACGCGAATGTGTCGAGCGGGTCATCGGTCTCAACCCAACCGCATCGCTGATCGGCAATCACGACTGGGCCGCGATTGGCCGTCTGGCGCTCGATGAGTTCAACCCGGTCGCACGGTTCGCAACCTACTGGACGACGGCGCACCTCGGCGCTGAGCACATGAACTACCTCGAAGGACTCCCGAACCGCGTCATCGAGGACGACTGGATGCTCGTCCACGGGAGCCCACGTCATCCCGTCTGGGAGTATGTCTACACGGCGCGCGTTGCCCATCAGAACTTCGAGTTCTTCGATTCCCCGGTGTGTTTTCTCGGCCATACTCACATCCAGCTGTACATCTCCGAGGAAATGGCTGCTCGCGGCGTCCCGCCGATCCAGCCATCAGATGGCGATGTGCTGGAGATTACGTCAACCAGATACATCGTGAACCCCGGCTCGGTCGGACAACCACGGGATAACGATCCCAACGCCGCCTTCGCGATCTTCGAACCCGAGTTGCGGAGAGTGACGTTCCGGCGGGTCACCTACGACATCGCAAAGACGCAGGCACAGATGGAAGAAGCCGGACTTCCGAGGCCATTGATCTCCCGCTTGGCACTGGGAGTATGATTACGCGCTGTTTGGGCGGATGGCCGAAGTTGGCCAATCGAACTGGAGTTGAGACACGTGCCTTATCGTCGGATCCTCGTGCCGATTCACGGAAACGACGGTGACTATCGCGCGTTGGAACTGGCCGGGATGCTGGCCGCCAAACGTGGAGCCGACGTCACACTGGTCTACGTCGTAGAGGTCAAGCAGTCGCTCCCGTTGGATGCCGATATGCCGGAGGCAGTGGCCGTCGGCGAACTGGCGCTCGAACGAGCGGAGGACTACGCACGGTCCAAAGCCGAGTACCGACTCCAGAAACTCACGCCGGAATTGTTGCAAGCGCGCTCACCCGGTCCTGCCATCGTCGATGAGGCGATCGAGCGGGATGTGGATATCATCGTGATGGCCTCACAGAACCGGCAGCGCTTCGGACAGATCACGGTCGGCGAGACGGTTCCGTATATCCTCAAGAACGCGCCGTGTGAGGTGTTGCTGGAACGAGCCGGATTCGATTAACGCCACAGCACAAATGGAATGGATGGCACACTCGTGAACGTCGTTATCGTTGGCTGTGGACGTGTTGGTGCGAGGATCGCGGCGACACTCGATCAGGCAGGTCATCGAGTCAGTGTCGTCGACATCAACTCGGCGTCATTCCGGCGGCTGCCGCAAGACTTTGCCGGTAAGGCGATCGTCGGGACTGGCATCGACGAGGACGTCCTCAAGTCCGCCGACATTGAAGATGCGGACGCGTTCTTCGCCGTGACGAACGGCGACAATACCAACATCATGACTGCACAGATCGCTCAGACAGTGTTTGAGATTCCAACCGTCGTTGCAAGAATCTACGACCCGGTCCGCGAAGATACGTACCGCCGCATGGGAATTCACACCGTCTGTCCCACGACGACAATCGCCTCGCTGATGCTCAGCGCGATCCAGGGCAACAACTAGCGCCCCCGGAAAGGACACAACCGAGCCATGTATATCATCGTCGTTGGCGGCGGTAAGGTTGGCTACTATCTCACGAAGACGCTCGTCCACGAGGGGTACGAGGTCCTGCTGATCGAGAAGAATCCGGCCAAATGTGAGATCTATACCGAGCGTTTCGGTGCCGTCGTCATGAACGGCGACGGTGCGGAAGCGTCAACGCTGGCCGCCGCTGGTGCAGGACGAGCCGATGTTGTCATCTCGGTAACGGGCCACGACGAGGACAACCTCGTCATTTGCCAACTTGCCCGGCACCGGTTCAAGGTCAAGCGCACGATCGCTCGCGTCAATAACCCCAAGAACGAAGAGCTGTTCCGACGTCTAGGCGTCGACGTGACGGTAAATCCCACGAGCGTCATCCTGAGCCTGATCGAACAGCAGATCCCTGACCGGCACTTCGTTCATTTGCTCGCGCTGCGGCACGCCAAACTGGCCGTCGTCGAGGCGAGTGTCGCGCCTGAGTCGTCGATCTGTGGTCGAACGGTCGCCGATATCCGGCTACCGAATGAGACCTCGTTGATTGCAATCCTGCGCGGCAGCGACGTCATCATCCCGACGGGTCAGACTCAGTTCCTCGCCGGAGACGAGATCATCGCGATCACGCGTCGTGAGAGTGAGGAGCAACTCCGGGACCTGCTGGTTACTGACTAAAGCGAGTTGCAGAATCGTAGCCCACCCTGTCGTCCTGAGCCGAAGCGAAGGACCTCCCCTGCTTTAACCGCTTTGGTCTCGAACGAGGAGAGGTCCTTCGCTTCGGCTCAGGAAGACAATCAGTGCTTCTGAGAACCGCTCTAGGCTCCGCAATCGCGTCGGGCGGCAAACGGACGCTGAAGTAAAGAAACGGCCGGCAGCGTTTGCTGCCGGCCGTTTGATATCGCGAGAGTTGCCTATGGGTAGATGCCCCGGACTCGCGTGAAGTCGGCGACGCGCTGGATCGCCAGCGCCAGCGCCGCCGTCCGCATGTGGACGTTGTAGCGCTTCGACGTCTCATAGACCGCGCCGAAGGCACGCGACATGATCCGGTGAAGTCGCTCGTTGACCTCGTCCTCGGTCCACGGGAACGCCTGCAACGCCTGGACCCACTCGAAGTACGAGACGGTGACGCCACCAGCGTTGGCGAGGATGTCCGGCGCGACCGTGATGCCGCGGTCGAACAGGATGCGGTCCGCTTCCGGTGTCGTCGGGCCGTTGGCGGCCTCAGCGATCAGTTTCGCCTTGATCTGTCCGGCGTTGTGCTCGGTGATGACCTCCTCCAGCGCAGCCGGGATCAGTACATCGCAGTCGAGCACGAGCAGTTCTTCGTTAGTGCAGTTCTCAGCACCGGCGAAGCCGATGACCGAGCCAGTCCGCGCCTTGTGGGCAATGACGGCCGGGATGTCGAGACCATTCGGATTCGCGATGCCGCCAGTCGAGTCGCTGACGCCGACAACCTTCGATCCAAGTTCCCACATCAGCCGCGCGGCAACGGAGCCAGCGTTGCCGAAGCCCTGAACCACCGTTCGCGCCGACGAGAGATCGATCCCGATCTTCGGCGCTGCTTCCTGAATGGTGAAGACCGTTCCCCGGCCCGTGGCCTCAGAACGTCCTTCCGAGCCACCGAGGATGAGCGGCTTGCCGGTCGTCACGCCCGGGATGGAGTAGCCGTGGTGCATGGAATAGGTGTCCATCAACCAGGCCATGATCTGCGGGTTTGTGTTGACGTCGGGCGCAGGGATGTCCTTGTTCGGCCCGATCATGCCGGAGATCTCGCTGGTGAAGCGGCGAGTCAGGTTCTGCAACTCGTTCTGCGACATGAGCTTCGGGTTGCAGGTGACACCACCCTTGGCACCACCGTACGGCAGGCCGACGACGGCGCACTTCCACGTCATCCACATCGCGAGTGCTTTGACCTCTTCGATCGTGACGTCCGGGTGGTAGCGGATGCCGCCCTTCGTCGGGCCGGGGCCGGAATTGTGGTGAACGCGATGGCCGGTGAAGACCTGAACCGATCCATCGTCCATCTCGACTGGGAAGTTGACCGTAAACTCGCGCTTACACACACTCAGGATTCGCCGCATGTCATCGTCAAGCCCGATGACATCGGCAGCAATGTTGAACTGTTCAACGGCGACATCGAACAAGCTTACGTCGTGTCCGGTGTCTGTCCTTGTTTCGAGGGCCATCTCCGTACCACCGACCTTCCACATTCGGGCGAAAGCGGCGCCCGTACCTCCGCAATACCGGACTGTCTTGTCCACCAGATGGTCCGGTGAGCCATCTGGCGACGACATAGCAAACGGGCCACCAGTGGTGGCCCGTTGCTTAGTTCGTTCCTTCTTCGAGCGCCTGAGTCATCGCGCGCCTGACAATCGCGGGATTCCCAGTGCCCCTCATCGCCTTCATCGTTTGGCCGATCAGGAAGCCAATAGCCGCCTGTTTGCCCGCATGATAGTCGGCGACGGCTGCGGGGTTGGCCTGCAGCACCTCTGCTACGACCGCCCTGACCTTGTCTTCGTCAGTCTCCTGCTGCAGTCCGCGCTCAGCCACAATCGTTCGTGGCGATGTTCCTGACTGGCTCGAGTCCGCGAGGACCTCCTTACCAGCCTGCGCGTTAATCTCTCCCGAGCGCACCATCACGACGACTTCCGCGAGATGTTCGGGCGGCAGACCGAGGTTCTCGAAGCCGCCACGGCTCCGCGCCAGCGCGAAGACGTCTCCAACCAGCCAGTTCGCAACATCCCGGTGATGCCCGCCTGCGGCAGCCACCGCCTGCTCATAGTAGTCGGCAATCGAGGGCTCTTCGACGATGACATCGGCATCCTGTGGGCCAAGGCCGAATGCCTCGATCAATCTTGCGCGGCGAGCATCCGGAAGTTCCGCCATGTTCGATCGGATGTCGTCGACGAACGATCGCTCAAGTTCGATCGGCGGCAGGTCCGGCTCCGGGAAGTAGCGATAGTCGTGGGCCTGTTCCTTCGTCCGCTGGCTGACGGTAATGCCCTGGTCCTCGACCCAGCCACGCGTCTCCTGCACGAGCGTCTCGCCACGTGAGAGCGCTTGTCGTTGCCGATCGACCTCGTAGAGCAGCGCACGTTCCACCGCCCGGAAAGAGTTCATGTTTTTGATCTCGACCTTGGGACCAACGATCGAACCGTCCAAGGAACGCTGGGAGATGTTCGCATCGCAGCGGAACGAGCCTTCCTCCATATTCGCCGCGGACGCGCCGATGTACCGAAGGATTCGTCGGAGCGCGACAAGGTACTCGCGTGCTTCCTGTGGTGAGCGCATGTCCGGATCGGAGACGATCTCCATCAGCGGAACTCCACCACGGTTCACATCGACCAGACTCCGGTCGCCACTCGCGTCCACGCGGTGGACAAGCCGGGCAGTGTCTTCTTCAAGGTGAACGCGGGTGATGCCAACGCGCTTCGTCTCCCCGTCTACCTCGAACTCCAGCGATCCTCCAACGGCAATCGGAAGGTCGTACTGCGAGATCTGGTAGCCCTTCATCAGGTCAGGGTAGATGTAGTTCTTGCGGTCGAACTTGTTGTACGTAGGAATCTCGCATCCGAGTGCCAGACCAGTGGCGATCGTCTTTTCGACGGCGACGCGGTTGATGACCGGCAGGACACCAGGCAGGCCGAGGCAGACCGGGCAAACGTGCGTGTTCGGTTGGGCGTTGAAGTACTCGGATGAGCAGCCGCAGTACATCTTGCTGCTCGTCAGCACCTGCGCGTGCACCTCGAGGCCGATAATCGTTTCAAACTCCACGCAGCACTCCCACCCGGCGTTGCACCAGTCGAATTGGCCGCGAGAGTATAGCACGGCCCAGTGTCCATTATCCGGTACGATGTCCAGCGATTTCATGGTGGGCCCACCATCGGCTTTGCGTGAGAATCCTGTCAGTAAACGAATCGCCGACGCCGACGGAATCCCCGTCAGATTGTGAAAAATACGGCGAATCGTGCTACCATTCGCACTGTCGTGGGCTCGCTGCGAGCGAGGTTGACGACAGGTAAACCACCACTCTTGCCAGCGTCTCTTCGGATTGAAACGAATGCGGGCGGCCAGCCTGATATCAGGAACCTCGCCAAGCCGACTGGAACTGGTTTCTGGAACAGCACTGGTCACGGAGCACTGGGAGGCGAATCGCCACCGATGGTCGCAACACGAAGTGAAACCAGGCTCGTCACTCTGACAATCGACGGCAAGGAGGTCACCGTCCCGGCCGGGACGACGATCCTTCAGGCGGCCGAGGCGAATGGCATCGAGGTTCCGAACCTCTGTTACCAGCCGCTTCTGCGCGCGTGGGGTTCATGCCGCCTCTGCACCGTTGAGATTCTCGGTCCACGCGGTGGCCTGATCGAATCGTGCGCAACTCCGGTCCGCGAGGGTCAGGAGATTTCGACCATCTCACAGAAGGTCGTCGAGGCGCGGCAGTTCATCCTGCAGATGTATCTGATCGACCACGCGCTTGACTGCCCGACCTGCGACAAGTCCGGCGAGTGCTACCTGCAGGACAACACCTACCTGCACAACATCAACGCTAACCCGTTCCGCCGCCCGAAACTCGCGCAGCCGTACAAGCACCTCCGTGAGACGATCGACTACAAGTGGGACCGCTGCATCATCTGCGCTCGCTGCACCCGTGTCTGCGAGGAGATGATCGGCGTCACTGCCATCACGATCGCCGGTCGCGGACTTGAAGCTGAGGTCACGACGTCCTACGGCGTTGACCTGCGCGATACCAGTTGCACGAACTGCGGCATGTGCATCGCCGTCTGCCCGGTCGGCGCGCTGACCGACCGCCACTTCGGTCACCACCCGTGGGAACTCGATGCGGTCGAGACGGTCTGTGGACTCTGCGATGTCGGCTGCACGCTGAACGTCGAGCACAACCGCGGCATTGTCCGGCGCGTCACCCATCTCTGGGACCGCGGCGTCAACCTTGGTTACACCTGCGAACGCGGCAAGTGGGGACACGAGCACGTTCAGGACCCGATGCGCCTGCGCTACGCGCGGCTCAAGGAGAACGGCGAGCAGGTCGAGATCGATCTCGATGAAGCCCTTGATGTCGTGGCCGAGAAGTTCCGCCACTATCAGGGCAGCACGTTCGCGGCACTCGCCTCACCGGACAACACGAACGAAGACAACTATGCGCTCCAGCAGTTCACCCGTGCCGTCATGGGCTCCAACAACATCGACCGGCTGATCTCGCGCTCGCAGGCGGGCGTCGATCAGGCGCTGTTGCAGTCGTTCGGCGTCTCGGCCAGCACAGCCAGCATGCAGGAGATGCGGACCGATTCGCATTGCGCGCTGGTGGTTGGTCCCGACATCGGCTACCACGACCCGGTCGCGTCGTATTGGCTCTACTGGGCGCTACGCTACCGCGAGGCCAAGATGATCGTGATTTCCGACGATCACCAGTTCCTCAACGAGCGCAGCAACCGCTGGATCAAGGCTGCGAAGGGGTCCGAGGCGGACGTCCTCAACGCAATGGCGAAGATCATCATCGCCGAGGGACTTGCACAGCCAGGAACGGACGTCACGGCCCTGTCCAGGCAGGTCGCGAACGTCGATATCGACGCAGTCGCGGCCGCTGCCGGTGTCTCGACGGCCATGCTCCGCGAGTCGGCGATCCTCTATGCAACGGGTGGCCGAGGCGTTCAGGAAGGTGCGACGGAGTACCCGCCGAGCACGATCTGGCACACGGTTGCCGCGGGTTCACCGAACGCTGAAGCGACAGCACTGGCCGCCAACAACCTCGCCCTGATCTGCGGCCATGTCGGCAAGCCCGGTGGCGGTGTACTCGCCCTGCGCCAGAACGCCAACGCACAGGGCAGCATCGACGTCGGCTGCCACCCTGCGCTGCTGCCGGGCGGGATGTCCGCTGGCGACGAAACAGCCCGCGCCACCTTCGCCGAACTGTGGTCGCAGCGTTGGAACGAAACCGGTGTTCCGCAGAACGGCTTCAAGCCACTGCGCGCCCTTCCGACCGAACCGGGCGTCGGCTTCGCCAGTCTTGCTGCTGCCATTGAGGCCGGGACGATCAAGGCGATGTACATCAGTGCTCAGTCCCACAAGTGGGCCGCGGAGGTTGATCCGTCTCTGCTGGCCGCACTGTCGAAGTTGGAGTTCCTGGTCGTCGAAGACTGCTTCAATAGCGAGTTGACAAGGATCGCCGACATCGTCCTGCCGGCTGCGATGTACCTTGAGAAGGACGGATCGTTCACCAACCTCGACCGGACCGTCCAGCGCGTTCGCTTCGCCGTCACACCACCGGGCGACGCTCATTCGTCTGCCTGGTACATCGCTGAAATCGCCGGTCGGCTTGGCTACTCGCTGCCAACGGAAAACGTCGCAGCGATCATGGACGAGATCGCGATGGTCGTCCCGAACTATGCCGGCGTGAACTTCCCCCGCCTCGAGCGCGGTGGTATGCAATGGCCGGTCAAGCAGTTTGGAGCTGAGCAGACCGTCTACCTCTCGGTCGGAAACGGCATCGCGCCCGACGATGTGCGAATCGTCGCCGACTAGCAGACACGGCGACCTGAAAGGCGATAGAAACGATGCTTGACGAAGTTAAGGGATTCGCCGTTACGTTCCGGCGAATGTTGAAGAAGCCGGTCACGTTCGAGTATCCCGACGAGAAGCGGCAGTTCGCGCCTCGCTTCCGTGGCCTCCCGTCGCTGCGGGCCGATCCGGAGACCGGAGAGGCACTCTGCGTCGCGTGCGGGCTATGCGCTCGTATCTGCCCGACCTCATGCCTGGAGATGCACGTCGTGCCGTCCGAAGAGGGCGACCGGGAACTGGGCGAGTTCATTCTCCGCTCGGGTCGCTGCCTGTTCTGCGGATTTTGCGCGCAGGTCTGCCCGGTTGACGCGATCACGATGAGTGGCGCGTTCGAGCGCTCCGTCCTCGTCCGCGACGGCCTGATCTACACGAAGACCGAACTGGCCGCCTTCGGCGCGCAGAACGAGACATGGTGGGGTGCAGATAGCCCGCCCAGAGCGACCACGGCGCCGTAACGCCCCGATACGCTTCCACGTCAGAGCGGGACGGCGAATGTTGCCGTCCCGTTGTCGTTTCTGGAGATTCGCGCCAATTCCCCTTGCCCGATTGCCGACAACCCACGATGATTGCCATGGAAACCTCGCGATAGGAGAGGGAGTTCGCAGATGGCCAAGGAATACCAGTTCTACTGCGCCGGTGGCTGGCGCTCGTCCGACAAGCCGTTAGAAGTCAGGAACCCGTACGATGACTCCGTCGTCGGTGTCACCTCGTTCGCGACCGACGCTGACCTCGAAGATGCGATCCGTGCTGCCGAGGACGCGTTTGAGACGATGAAGTCGATGCCGACCTACGAGCGGGCCGGTGCGCTGACGAAACTTGCCGAGATCATGGAGGAGCGTCAGGAGGAGTTGGCGGTCCTGATCGCCAAGGAGGCCGGCAAGCCGCTTCGCGATGCCCGTACCGAGGCAATGCGTGGCGTCTTCACGGTTCAGATCGCAGCAGAAGAGGCCAAGCGGATCGGCGGCGAGGTATTGCCGCTCGACCTGCTGCCGACCTCGAAGGGACGCTTCGGCGTCACCCGGAAGGTGCCGATCGGGCCAATTGCCGGGATATCGCCGTTCAACTTCCCACTCAACCTGGCGCTGCATAAGGTCGCGCCAGCCATCGCGTCGGGGAATCCGATCGTCCTCAAGCCACCCACACACGACCCGTTGACGATGCTGACCGTCGCCGAGATGATCGATCAACTCGACCTGCCAAAGGGTGCCGTCTCGATCATGCCGATGGACCGCGCGCTCGGAGACAAACTCGTCACCGACGAGCGGTTCAAACTGCTCTCGTTCACGGGATCGCCCGATGTCGGCTGGGATATGAAGTCGCGAGCCGGTAAGAAGAAGGTCGTCCTCGAACTCGGTGGCAACGCGGGTGTCGCCATCGACCGAGATGCTGACCTCGACTACGCCGTGTCGCGCGTGCGAATGGGCGCGTTCGCGTACGCTGGCCAGGTCTGCATCTCGGTCCAGCGCGTCTTCGTCCATCAGGACGTCTATGACGAGTTCTGCCAGAAACTCGCGGCAGCCGTCGCGACGATCAAGACGGGTGACCCGCTCGACCCCGATACCGAACTCGGTCCGATGATCGACGACAAGGCTGCACGCCGGATCGACGAGTGGGTGCAGGCTGCTGTCAATGAGGGTGGACGTGTTCTGACCGGTGGAAAAGCCGACGGCCGGTTCTACGAACCGACCGTCCTCGTCGATGTGGCGCGCGAGTCGTTCGTCTGCTCCCGCGAGGCGTTCGCCCCAATCGTCAGCGTCTTCCCGACGAAGGACTGGGACGACACCCTCTCGAAGATCAACGATTCGGTCTTCGGTCTTCAGGCCGGTGTCTTCACGGCCAGTCTCGAACACGCACTCCAGGCATACGAGCGACTCGATGTCGGTGGCGTCGTCCTCAACGATGTTCCGGTCTATCGGATCGACCACATGCCCTACGGCGGCGTCAAGGACTCCGGCCTCAGCCGCGAGGGTCTGCGCTACGCGATCGAGGATATGACCGAAACCCGTTTGCTGGTGATCAGCCGACCGGCGTAGCCGCCGGTTGCGTCGCGACCATCGAACGCAGCAGGATGAGGGCCTCCCGATCTTCGGCGAGGTCCTCGCCCTTCTCAGTCTCAAGCAGTGCCGGCTTGCCCGCGAACCGGCTGTCGTTCATGAAGTTGCGGAAGCCATTGGCTCCGATGAATCCGGCACCGATGTGCGCGTGCCGGTCTCGCTTCGAGCCGAACTCCGTCAGCGCGTCATTGAAGTGGAACGTCTCGATCATCCCGAGGCCGATGATGCGATCGAACTGCTCCATCGTCTCGGCATACGTCTCGGGTGTCCGGATGTCGTAGCCAGCAACGAACGTGTGGCAGGTGTCGTAGCAGACCCCGAGTCGTTCCGGCGCTGCGACGCCCTGGATGATCGCAGCCAATTCCTCGAACGTTGCGCCCAGCGTCGTCCCCTGACCTGCTGTCGTCTCAAGGAGCGTCCGGACCTTGTAGCCTGGAAGTTCAGCATGAATACGGTCGAGCGCTTCGATCACGCGCGCGATGCCTGCCTCGGTACCGGATCCGGTGTGCGCTCCGGGATGCGTCACCAGGAACGGGATGCCGAGTTGCTCGCAGCGTTCGAGTTCGATCCGAAACGCCTCGATCGACTTCTCCCACATGTCATCCTTAGGTGACGCGAGGTTGATCAGGTAGGAATCGTGGGCGACGACCGGATCAATCGTGCAATCGACGCACTGCTGACGAAAGATCGTCACTTCGTCGTCGATGATTGGCTTCGCTTTCCATTGCTTCTGATTCTTGGTGAAGATCTGCAGCGCATCCGATTCGACACTGTGAGCCCGCTGGACCGCCTTGTCGAAACCGCCGCTGATGGACATGTGGGCGCCGAGTTTCAGCATCTGGTTCTACTCGCTCTTTCCGTGTTCGGCCGCAAACTGCTCTAGCCGCTTGCGGTCAAATCCCGTAATGGTCGTGTCCCCTGCCACAATCAATGGCCTGCGGAGCAACGTCGGTTCCTCGACCATCGCCGCCAGCAGCGCCTCGTCGTCCAATGCGTCGATCTCATCCCGCCGCGCCTGGTACACCTTAGACCGCTTCGATACGACTTCAGCGGGAGTCACGCCAGCGTCGGCCAGTACCGAGCGCAACTCGTCGACCGTGAAACGCTCTTTGAAGTAGTCCCGCCGCGTGAACTCGACACCATGCTCGCCGAGGAACTCCTCAGCCTTCTTGCAACTCGTTCAGGTCGGGTGGACATAGGCAGTGACGGTCATTCAGCCTCCTGCTACGTGTACGTACATCTGTTCTTGGATTGTATCATCAGGCAAACGGATTCCCGGCAGTGTCGGGTGAGAGGGACAGTCTGACGTGGGCGAACGACAGCGAGTGGTGATCACAGGGACGACGGGTCAACTTGGCCGTGCCCTCGTCGACCTGACGCGGGATTCGTGGGACGTCCTGCCTCTCAATCGCGCCGACACCGATATGCTCGACTGGCAGGCCGTCCATGACCATGTCAAGGCGTTCTCGCCGCACCTGGTGATCCATTGCGCAGCCGTAACCGATGTGGATGGGTGCGAGCGCAGCCCGGAGATGGCCTATCTTGGAAACGCACTCACGACCAGACACGTCGCTCAGGCGGCCGCTGCGAGCGACGCAGATCTGGTGTACATCTCGACCAACTTCGTCTTCGATGGTCAAAAGAGCGAGCCATACCACGAGTTCGATCTGCCAAACCCGATCAGCGTTTACGGCGCGTCGAAACTGGCGGGTGAGATTGAAGCGCGCAACGCGACGTCACGTTGCACCATCGTCAGGACTGCGATGGTCTACGCGCCAGAAGGCCGCAACTTCGTTCAGACAATGCTGCGGCTGATGGGCGACCGCGACCGCCTCACTGTCGTCGCCGATCAGTACGGCAATCCCTCCTTCGCCCCCGACCTCGCAGTCGGCATCACCCAGATCATCGAGCGAGCCCCGTACGGGACGTACCATCTGGTCAACTCCGGCACAGCGTCATGGCACGAGTGGGCCAGCGAGATCGCCAGCGTCAGCGGTTCAGCGACGTCAATTGACGCGATTCCTGCGATCGAGTACCGTCGGGATGCGACGCCTCCTGCGAACGGGGTCCTCAAATCGTTGGCTCTGCCTCATCTCGGGATCGAACTCCCCGACTGGCGCGATGCCCTGAGGCGATGTCTGGCGACATGAGCGACGTCGACCTGATCATCCCAACCCTCAACGCAAGCGACCTCCTGGGTCGCTGCCTCGACTCGCTGCGTGCATCGACGAATCAGCAGTTCAACCTCATCGTCTTCGATGACGGATCGACAGAAGACATCGCCGCAGTCGTCCTCGCGCGGTTCCCGAACGCTCGGATCATGCGCTCCGAGACGAATGTCGGCCTCGCTCGCGCCTTCAACCTGGCCATTGAGGCCGGGAGCGCTCCGTATGTCGTTCTGCTCAACAACGACACGGAACCCGAACCGACGTGGCTGGATGAACTCGTCGCGTCCGCCAAACGGCATCCTGAGGCTGGAAGCGTCGCCAGCAAACTGCGCCTGATGTCCGACCGTCGCAAACTCCACTCAGCGGGCGACGGCTGGTCTGTTCGAGGGATGCCGTTCAATCGAGGCGTCTGGCTGGATGACTTCGGACAGTACGACTGTGAGGAACCGATATTCGCAGCCTGTGGTGGCGCTGTCCTCTACCGGCGTTGCGCGCTGGAGGAACTACGAAACCGCGACGGGTATGTGTTCGACGAGCGATTGTTCATGTACTGTGAGGATGTCGACCTCGCATGGCGCCTGCAGACAGCCGGGTGGCCAGCCATATTCGCGCCATCTGCCGTCGTCTATCACGCTCTCTCCGCGACTGGCGGCGGTAATCTCGCCAGCTATTACGTCAACCGCAACGTCTGGCGGGTGATCGCTGCGAGCGTGCCAGACGAATTCATTCGTCCGTTTCGCGCCCGGATCGCCGCCTACCATCTCGGGCGAACCTGGCGAACACTACGCCACCTCCGCGAGCCTGCGGCACGAGCAGCCCTTCGCGGGACGTTCTCAGGCCTGGTCAGCGCTCGGCGCGTGTCGAAACATCGTCGCGCTCTCTCGCAGGACGAGATTGAGCGGATCGGCGCGTTGCTCTCCGGCTGGCCGATTCGCAGCGACCGGTCGCAGGATTGCTACACTAGTGCACGATGAACCGGCGAACGAGCCCGGAACCGATCCGGGCCAAATCGGATCGGTGTCGCGGTCGGGAGCTGACAGTCCGTTGGAAATCTCTGCGCGGCCGGAACTGACGATCGTTGTCCCTGCCTACAACGAGGCGGCCAGATTACCTCGAACCCTGAAGGCGATCGACGCGTTCATCGCCGCATCTTCGATCTCCATCGAGTTGCTCGTCGTCGACGATGGCAGCAGCGACACCACGATAACGGTCGCCGAGACGCACCGCTCTTCTGCCAGCATGTATCGCGTCATCAAACGACCGCACCGCGGCAAGGCCAGTGCCGTCCGCGCCGGCATGCTGGAGGCCAACGGTCGCCACGTCCTGTTTACTGACGCTGACCTCTCGACACCAATCGACTATGCAACGAGATTGACCGATGCTCTCTCGACGGGAGCACAGGTTGCGATCGGGTCACGCGAAGGCGTCGGAGCGACACGAGTTGGCGAACCTGCCTACCGGCACGTCATGGGGCGAATCTTCAACGCCGTTGTCAAATTCGTGGCGGTGCCTGGTATCAATGACACCCAATGTGGGTTCAAGGCCTTCACTCGCGAAGCCGCGCAGGACATCTTCTCACGGACGTTACTCCACGCTGGTGACGATCCTATTGTCGGACCACGGGTCACGGGATTCGACGTCGAAGTGCTGTATCTCGCCCGAAGATCGGGTTACACGATTCGCGAAGTGCCGGTATATTGGGAGCATGTCGCCGGTAGCAAGGTCCAACCGCTCCCTGATTCGTTCAGGATGTTCGCGGATGTCCTGCGCGTCCGATGGAATGCCCTCCGGGGCCGATACAACTAGCCGAAGGCGCGAACGATGCAAGGAAGCCTCTCAGAGTTCACGCTGGCCCAACTACTACAGTTCTTCGCGCTCGCCGAGCGCTCGGGATCGATCACCGTTCGCTCACGCGGCCGCGAATCGCGTCTACTTGTCGAAGGCGATCGGATCGTCGGCTGGGGAAATGACGATTACGACGTTCGCGATTCCCTGCTCACCAGCGAGATGTTGACGGCACCAGTCAGAGGCGCCATCGCCACTGTAGAACCAAGACCGGAGACACCGGGTCTGTCGTTCGTCGTCCGCAACCTCGTCGAGCCAGAACGGTGGGAGTCGTTCGCGCAACGAATGCTGGAGCAAGATATTTACCCGCTCCTGAGCATCGAAGACGGCGACTTTGACATCCAGGTGATGCGTACGCCGTCTGCGCCGCTGCGGCTGTCGATCCCAATCAATTCGATGATCCTAGACGGTTCACGCTGGGAATCCGAGATGGAGGCGGCCGCTCAGGATGGCTATCCACTCGACGGGCGCTGGCAACGAACGGCGACATTACCCAACGACGATATCCGCCTCAGTGGCATCGAGTGGCTAGTCTGGTCGGCACTCGCAGAGCCAACGTCAATCGCGGACGTCGCCCGTCGGCTCTGCATCCCGGACCTCGAGACAATCGGAGCGATTAAGCGGCTACGCTCACTTCATCTCATCCACGAAATCGACTAGATTTCGACGAGTTCTCGCAACACACTTCCAACGATGCCATTGGACAGCAGGACTGGCACGTCCGAGGCGCCGCGAGCGTCTCTAAGCATCGCGCGGTCGTAACCCATGCAATCGAGCACGATCAGGTCAGGTCGTGGCTGGAGCGCACCGATCACGGCCGAGATCTGGTCGGCTGCGCTATATGGCGATGCAACGGCTGTGACGACCGAGCGGGTTGCGGACTTCCACTTCGCGACCATCCCATCTTGCTGTCCCGCGTGTGGCATCAGGACGCCGATCGTGCCGGACGGCAGCAATGCCTCGATCACATGTTGCATGAGTTGGTCCGGATAGACGACGAGCGAGGCACTGCCCAACCGCGGAAACTCGCCAGTACACAGAACACATATCGGGTCGCAGCCAGCCTGTTCAAGTCGTTCGACGGCGCGTTCCAGATGTGGGAGCATTCGCTCCTTCGCGATCACGACCTCGCTACCATCACGAAGCCGCGTAACGAGTGGTTGCTCGCCGTCAACAGGTTCCAGCGCGTCGATCGAACACCGATCCAGTTCGTCCAGCGCACCGGCCTCAACTGCGACACCATGTGGAAGCGACCCGAACATTGACGCGACAACATCGTCACGAGGCGACTGCCCAATCGTCACCAGCCCCAGCATAATTGCTCCTTCTCAGACCCCTCATCAATCGATGTTGTGAGGGAAAGTCTGTCTGTTATACTCGCAACAGCGAAAACTGAGCGCAACCGAGGCCTGAGTTCGACGATTTCGAGGGCAGTAGGTCGATCAACACGGACCGCCCTGGCCGCTGCATGCGAGCCGGCTGGTGAGTCAGACGATGGGAAGTAATGCGTGCCCACCGCACCGGGTCAAAGTCTTGATGACGTGACCAAGGCCGCGGCGAAGGCGACTCAGGCGTTGGAAACCCGCCTCGCAACGCTCGCCGCGACCGTCGAGCACATTAAGCACGACCTAGATGCCACCCGCGCACAACTTCAGCGCGACCGCGAAGAGATGGACATCGAGTATTCACTCGAGAGCGGTTCGGCGTTCGTGATCGAAGCCCCGGACAGCGCCGGTCTGCGCGAGCAGGAACGTCTCTATACCCAGCAAACCATCAAAGCGGCGTCGCTCCAGCGTCAACTCACCGAGTTCATGACGTTGATCGCCGTCTCAGCCCGCCAACTTGGCTCAGACGGCCAGGTCCCTGGTGTCGACGCCCAGACGCAGGCAGCGATCCGCTCGGCCGGGGTCGAGGCGCAGGAGAGCGAGCGACACCGACTCGCCCGCGAAATCCACGACGGACCGGCCCAGGCACTTGCCAACGCGATCATCGCGCTGGAGTTCGTCGAACGCGCGATTCGGGCCGGAGGCGAAGGATCGGCAGCGCGCGCGCAGGAGGAAGTTGAACGAATCAAGTCGACCCTGCGTGAGGGGTTGACCGAGATTCGACGTTTCATCTTCGATCTCCGGCCGACGATGCTACAGGACCGGGGACTGGTTGCGACCGTCGAACACTACATTGCAACGTATCAGTCACTCTTTCCAATGGCCATCGAGTTTCACGCCACCGACGATATCTCGCGGCTGACTGCGGATCAGGAGTTGACGGCGTTTCGCGTGATCCAGGAGTCCATCCAGAACGCGCGCAAGCATGCCCGGGCGAGCAACGTTGACGTCTCGGTCCGGTCGGATGGTGCCTCGCTCGTTGTCCGGATCGAGGACAACGGACGCGGATTCTCGCCTGACCGAGTCACGACGCACATGATGGGTGGCGCGGGGTTGCGTGGAATGCAGGAGCGCGCCAAACTGGTCGGCGGCGAAATCACAATTGACAGTCAACCGGGTGAAGGCACGAGAATTGAACTCTCGTTCCCATTGACCGGCAGCGAATCGCCGAATTCTGGTGAAGACGACACGCATTCAACGGCATAATTGGCAAACTCAGGACGCGTGCGAAAAGCGATAGACAGGCGGAGTTGATGCATCCACTACACCGGGTCCAGATTCTGATCGTCGACGATCACCCACTCTTCCGGCGCGGTATTCGCTGGAGCCTCGAAAGCGAATCGGATCTCGTCGTCGGTGGCGAGGCGTCTGACGGGCACGAGGCGATCGCGATGGCCGACCGAATCAGCCCGGATGTCGTCCTGCTGGACATCAACATGCCAGGCATGAGCGGTATCGAAGTCGCCCGACTGCTGAAGCGGCGCCATCCGCGACTCGGCATCGTCATCCTCACGATGCATGAGGACGATGAGCAACTCTTCAATGCGATCCGCGTTGGCGCAGCGGCTTACTGCACCAAAGACGTCGATCCGTCGCACATCATCGGGATCATCCGCCGTGTCGCACGCGGTGAGTATCTGATTAACGAGAACGTCCTCTCTCATCCGTTCGTCGCCTCGCGAGTGCTGGATCAGTTCCGCGAACTGGCCCGGATGGACCAGGAGTCGGACTCGGTCTTCTCGCCGCTCACGCCCCGTGAAGTCGAAATTCTGGACTGTGTCGCGCGCGGCAACAGCAACAAGGAGATTGCCGTCTTCCTCGGCATCTCCGACCAGACCGTGAAGAACCACATCACGTCGATCCTGCGCAAACTACAGGTAAACGACCGCACGCAGGCTGTCATCTACGCACTCCGCCACGGCTGGATCAAGCTTGAGGGTGAGGAGCCACCGCAGGGTAAGTAGTCCCGCCGCGAGAAGGCTATCGACGCGAGAACTGCTTCTCCAGTTCCTCGGCGGTCATGCGCAGCATCGTTGGCCGCCCGTGTCCACACGCCAGCGGCGACGAGCAGGCTTCGAGTTGTGAGACGAGTTCTCGCATTTCGAGCAGCGACAACGCCTGCCCTGCGCGTATCGACGTGTGGCACGCGGCGCTAATAGCTAATGACTCGAGCCGGCTCGTGCCGCGACCGCCCTGCGACATCTCGTCGAGCATCATTTGCAACACCTTGGCGGCGTCGCGAATCTTGAGGACGACAGGCACGGCCCGGATCAACACTGTCGAGCCGCCGAACTCCTCGATGTCGAAGCCAACCGCCGCCAGTTCGTCGCGACAGTTGAGGAAGGTCTCCCACTCTCGGGGAGTGAGCGTGACCTGAACCGGGTGCAGCATCAATTGCTTGTCGGTCGAGCGCAACTCGAAGCCCGGCATCAGCGCCTCGAACAGAATCCGCTCGTGGGCAGCATGCTGATCGATCAGGTACATCCCGTCCGGCCCCTCGGCGATGATGAACATCGAGGCAATCTGCCCGAGCACACGCAGGACCGGAAGTTTTCTCCCAGCGACGTCACTTGCAGGGAGTTCGTGCTCGATGGCCGCGATAGGCGCCGGACGAGTATCGGTTGTTCCATCAGATCGCCACTCTGGATGGGCGAGTGACAGCCGGCGCTGGACGGTCCAGTCGGTCAGTGGCGACGACACGATCGTCGGAATCGTTGGGGCCGGTGCGTGGCCGATGATCGCCTCGCGTGTCGCACGTTGCACCAGCGCGAAAACGAGACGCTCGTCGGCAAACCGTACTTCGGCTTTCGTCGGATGAACGTTGACGTCGATCAGGTCGGCCGGAACGCGAACCTGGATGCAGCCGATCGGATGTCGGCCAACCATCAGCAGCGTGTGATAGGCCTGCTCGAAAGCGGTTGCCAGCTGACGAGATGTGATCAGCCTTCCCTGCGCGAACAGGAACTGCTGCTGCCGCGTCGCGCGATCGACATCCGGTAGCGACACGATTCCCGAGATGTCGAAGCCCTCAGGCATCTCATCGGGAACACGCAACGGGAGTAGCGCACCAGCGACCTCCGGCCCCCAGACGGCAACGGCCGCCCCGACCGGATCACCGCCGCCATCCGTCGCGAACAGTCGCTTACCGTCTATCTCCAGCGAAAACGCAATTTCAGGATAGGCAAGCGCGTAGGCCGACACCATCCGGTTCACGTAGTTGGCCTCGGTCTGTGGCTGGCGCAGGAACTTGCGTCGTGCAGGAAGGTTGGCGAACAGATCGCGGGCGACGATGGACGTTCCTCCGCCCCAGGCCGTGTTGCGTGGCGGATGCGGTTCGCCAAAGTTCACGCGCAGCAATCCACCAGCCTGCGCACCGGTCGCAACCGACTGGATCCGTAGGTCGGAAACAGCCGCGAGGGATGCAAGTGCTTCACCCCGGAAACCGAGTGTCGTCAGTGCCTTCAGATCGTCGATGGAATCGATCTTGGAGGTTGCATGCCGCTCGATGGCCAGCATCAGGTCATCGAACTCGATCCCACGGCCATCGTCCCGAACTTCCAGCAGATCAATCCCGCCACCGGCAATGGCGACGTCGATTCGTCGGGATCCGGCGTCGATCGAGTTCTCGACCAGTTCCTTGACGGCAGCGGCCGGCCGCTCGATGACCTCACCGGCAGCGATCTTCCCAACTGTGTCATGTGTCAGGCGACGGATGCTCATCGTCGTCTCTCAACTGCCTCAGCAACCACGAATCGCCACGGAAGGTCGATTCCCCGGCTGATGCCGATCCTTGGCGTCGCCACGATCTCGTGCTCAATTCGCTCAGCGCTAACGCCGAAGCGCTCGCCGCAGATCGTCTGGCCGTGATCCTCGGGCAGGATGCCCATCGCTCGTGTCAGGCGTCCTGGTCCGCTCGTGATCAGTTGGTGGCCGTCGATCACGACCGATCGAATCAGGACCGCTGAGGGCGACCCTTCCGGCCCAGTCACGATATTGAAGCAGGGATAGACCCCGTATGCCGAATAGATATAGACAGTTCCAGGCGGCCCAGCCATCAATGCGGCTCGACCGCCCGGTCGGAAGGCGGCGTGCGAGGCGGGGTCTTCCACCCCGCCATACGCTTCCGTCTCAACGATTAATCCAGCGGTCTGCCCGCCGTCGTGCCGTACGATGAGCCGCCGACCGATGAGGTCACGCGCAGCGGCTGTGACCTCACCGGCGAAGTGCTCGCAAGTGACGAACTCGGCGCTATCCAAGGTCAGCGAGACGTGCCTGCAGGAGCGCCAACCGCTCCTCTGCCGCGGCGAGCCGAGTGCGATGGCCCTCGACGACGTTGGCTGGCGCACGGCTAACGAACTGCTCGTTCGAGAGCATGCCGTTGGCGCGTGCGATCTCGCCTTCGACCTGTTCGATTTCGCGCGTGATTCGCCCCCGTTCGGCCTCGACGTCGATCATCCCGGCCAGCGGCAGGAAGATTGACGCACCACCAGTGACAATCGACACGCTGCCGTCCTGCGCCTCCGGTTCACCTTGCCGCAATTCGAGCGCATCTGCGTCAAGCCGCGCCAGCGAGACGAGTTCTGCCTGTAACGACTCATACCCAGCCATCAACGCGCCGGGATACACGACGGCTGGAATCCGTCGCGCCATCTCGACGCCATGCTCCGCCCGAGCGTTGCGGATCAAGCGGACCGCTTCCATGATGGCCGCAAAGCTCTCAGCCTGCTCCGCGAAGCGCGGCCCCGGTTCGGGCCAGGTCGCGACGATCAGCGCCTCGCCTGGGTGCGGCAGATGCTGCCACAGTTCTTCCGTCACGAACGGCATGAACGGGTGCAGCAGCCGGAGCGTCCGCTCCAGCACGTAGGCGAGCGTCTGCGGCACGGCTGGATCCGGCGTGTCGGCATACAGCCGCACCTTGGCGGCCTCGATGTACCAATCACACAACTCCGACCAGATGAACGCGTAGAGCGTCCGACCGGCCTCGTGCAACTGGTAGGCGTCGATCAGCCGGGTCACGTCTGAGATCGTGTCGTGCAGGCGGCTCACGATCCACGAATCCGCGACCGACATCGATTCGGCAGCAGGCATCAGCGGCGACCCGTCAGCATCTCGCTCGATTGCTGCGCCATCGATCGCTCGCAACGCGAACTTGGTCGCGTTGAAGAGTTTGTTGGCGAAGTTGCGTGCCTCCTCGACCCGCTCGTTCGACATCTTGAGGTCGTTGCCCGGTCCCGACGCTGTGATCAGCGCAAAGCGCAGCGCGTCGGTCCCATACTCCTGCGTGACCAGCGTCGGATCGAGCACGTTGCCCTTGGTCTTGCTCATCCGCTGACCGTGCGCGTCGCGGACCGTTCCGTGCAGGTAGACATCCTGGAACGGTGCCTCACCCATGAACTCGAGTCCAAAGAAGATCATCCGGGCGACCCAGAGGAAGATAATGTCGTAGCCCGTCTCCATGACGTGCCCCGGATAGAAGTACTCGAGGTCAGGCGTCTGATCCGGCCAGCCAAGCGTTGAGAACGTCCAGAGGCCCGACGAGAACCAGGTATCGAGCACGTCCGGGTCCTGTCGAATCTCGGTCGACCCGCAGGAACCACAGGCCGTCAGCGCTTCTTCCTCGGTCGCTGACACCTCGCCGCAGGCGTCGCAGTACCAGATCGGTATCCGGTGTCCCCACCAGAGTTGCCGCGAGATGCACCAGTCGTGGACATTCTCCATCCAGTTCAGGTAGACGCTATTGAACCGCTCCGGAATGAAGCGGACAGTCCCGTCCTTCGCCACCTTGATCGCCGGTTCGGCGAGCGGCTTCATGTCGACGAACCACTGCTTCGAGATCATCGGTTCGATGACCGTCCCGCAGCGATCACAGTGTCCGACCGAGTGGGTATGCGGCTCAATCCGCACCAGCGCGCCGTCGTCTTCCAGACGCTTGACGACGTTCTTGCGTGCTTCCTCAATCGTCTGCCCGTTGAACGGCCCGGCTTCCGCGTTCATCGTGCCGTCGAAGTTCATGACGGTGATGCTGGGCAGGCCGGCACGACGCCCGATCTCGAAGTCGTTCGGGTCATGCGCAGGCGTCACCTTGACGGCGCCGCTACCGAACTCGGGATCGACGATCTCATCCGTCACGATCGGGATGCGCCGCCCAAGGATCGGAAGGATGACCTCCTTGCCCACCAGATCGGTATAACGCTCATCGTTCGGGTGGACGGCGACGCCGGTGTCACCCAGCATCGTCTCGGGCCGCGTTGTGGCCACCTCGACCGCGCCGCTCCCGTCCGCTAGCGGGTAGCGCAGGTGCCAGAGCGACGACTGCTCCTCTTCATGGACGACTTCGAGATCAGACAACGCAGTCATACAGCGCGGGCACCACGAGATGATCCGCTCGCCCCGGTAGATCAGTCCCTTGTCATACAGGTGCTTGAACGCCACCCTCACGGCACGCGCTGGACCCGGGTCCATTGTGAAGACGTAGCGCGACCAGTCGCAGGACGCGCCAAGCGAGCGGAGTTGCCCTTTAATGCGCTCCTGGTATGTCTCCATCCAGTCCCAGACGCGGGCAACGAACGCCTCGCGACCGAGGTCATGGCGCGTCTTGTTCTCGCGGGCCAGTTCCCTCTCGACGACCCATTGACCGGCAATCCCGGCGTGGTCCGCCCCCGGCAGCCAGAGCGCGGCGTGCCCCTGCATCCGCTTGTAGCGAGTCAGGATGTCCTCGACGGCGGTGAACAGGGCATGTCCCATGTGCAGTTCACCGGTCACGTTCGGCGGCGGCATCACGATCACGAACGGCCCGCGTCCACGATCGACTGGCTTGAAATCGCCGCGAGAGTGCCAGAATTGGTACCAGTGCTGCTCGGCGGCGGCAGGATCGTACGCCTTGCCGAGTTCTCGTGCAGACGTCGTCGGTGCTGGCTTACTTGCCATCGAATACTCCCTACTTGCCTTCGCCCTGGGACGGTGCCCAGGTGTCGGGTTGCGATGCGACGAAAACGAAAAAACCCGTCCTTTCAAGGACGGGGTCACCCGCGGTACCACCTCGATTCGACAGCAGATGCTGCCGCTCTCTTGCGCGATAACGGGCGTACCCGCGAGTGCTTACTACTGGTTCAGCACCCGGCCCTCCGGACGACTTCGACCGTGCCTGCGGTTCGGGGCTCTCAGTCAATGACCCCGTTTCCCTGTCCGCCGCCTGCGGCCTACTCCTCCCGGAGCAAGGCAGTTTCAGCGTATAATTGTAGGTCGCGCATGGCGGCTCGTCAATTGCATTGTGGCTCCTCGTTGGCTGTGACAACTCGTCACAACCGGCCCCTATCGCGATTGTCGGGTGACTGCTACAATCACCATGCGAATAGATGTTCTACGTACGGACAGCAGCCGATCCTGCCGCTGATGGCCCGCCGTTACAGGAACCGGAGACGAGATGCCCATCGATCGAATCGTCGTCCGCGGCGCTCGCGAGCATAACCTCAAGAACGTTGACGTTGAGATCCCACGCGACAAGTTAGTTGTCCTGACCGGACTCTCCGGCTCGGGCAAGTCGTCGCTTGCGTTCGATACGATCTACGCCGAGGGACAGCGCCGTTACGTCGAATCGCTGTCAGCCTATGCCCGCCAGTTCCTGGGTCAGATGGAGAAGCCGGACGTCGATCAGATCGACGGGCTTTCTCCTGCCATCTCGATTGACCAGAAGGGGTCCAGCCGGAACCCGCGTTCGACGGTCGGCACGGTCACCGAGATTTACGATCACTTGCGCCTCCTTTATGCCCGGATCGGCCATCCTCACTGCCCGACCTGCGGTCGCGAGATTTCGCGCCAGTCGCCACAGCAGATGGCCGAACTCGTCCTCGACTTCGAGGAAGGTTCGCGCATCCTGATTCTCGGTCCAGTCATTCGAGATCGGAAGGGCGAGCATCAAGGCGTCTTCGAGCAGATTCGCAAGTCGGGCTTCGTCCGCGTCCGCGTGGACGGCGAGCTGCGTGACCTTGACGAGGAGATCAAACTCGCCAAGACGAAGAAGCACACGATCGAAGTCGTCGTCGATCGGCTCGTCGTACGTCGCGAGTCGGCGGAGGACATCGACGCGCTTCGCGTCCGGCTGGTCGACTCCCTCGAGACGGCGCTCAAACTTGGTGGCGGATACGTCTCGGTCCAGGTCGTCGATGGGCCAGAGACGATGTTCTCCGAGCACTATGCCTGCCCGGTCGGCCACGGCTCGATCGGTGAGATCGAGCCGCGCTCGTTCTCGTTCAACAGCCCGCACGGTGCCTGCCCAGCCTGCCACGGACTCGGCATCGCGATGGAGTTCGATCCTGACATGGTCGTCGCCGACGACTCGCTGTCGCTCAGTGGCGGAGCGATCACGCCGTGGTCGCGACCGGGACGTGAGGGCAACGTCTGGTATCAGGCAATGCTGGCTGCTGTTGCCGAGCGGTTCGACATTCCGATGGATGTCCCATTCCGCGAACTGACCGACGAGCAGCGAGCGATCATCCTTAACGGCAAGGGCTCGCCGACCGTCACCGTCCGCTATACCTCGCGCAACGGTCGTCGCCGTCAGTACACCGTCAAGTACGAGGGTGTCATCACGCACCTGCAGCGGCGACTGGAGCAGACGGCATCGGACTACATTCGTGAAGAGATTCAGCAATTCATGTCGTCTCGCCCCTGCCCCGTTTGTAAGGGCGCGCGCTTGAAGCCGGAGATCCTCGCGATCACGGTCGCGGACCGGTCGATTGTCGACGTGACGACGATGTCGGTCGTCGATGCGTTGCGCTTCGCGGAGGAGTTGCAGGATGGAGCGCTGACCGATCGCGAACTGCTGATTGCCCGCCAGGTGCTGAAGGAGATTCGCGAGCGGCTTGGCTTCCTGGTCGACGTTGGCCTGGACTACCTGACGCTCGACCGTGCCGCAGCTACCCTCTCCGGCGGGGAGGCCCAGCGCATCCGGCTGGCGACCCAGATCGGTAGCCGGCTGATGGGCGTCATGTACGTCCTGGATGAACCATCGATCGGGCTCCACCCGCGTGACAACTCGCGGCTGATCCACACGATGCTCTCGCTGCGGGACATCGGAAACACGCTCCTCGTCGTCGAGCACGATGAAGAGACGATGCGGGCAGCCGACTGGATCATCGACATCGGCCCCGGCGCGGGTGAGCATGGCGGCCACATCGTCGCCGCCGGCACGTTCGACGACATCTACCGTCACCCGGATTCCGTGACCGGCCAGTACCTGAGCGGACGGCGGACGATCCCGGTGCCAGATTGCCGGCGAACGGGCAACGGCAAGAAACTCGTCCTGAAAGGTGCGTCGGAGAACAATCTCAAGAACCTGACGGTCGAGTTCCCGCTTGGAACGTTCATCTGCGTCACCGGCGTCTCGGGTTCCGGCAAGAGCACACTCATCACCGATACGCTCTATCGCAGACTCGCTCAGATCCTCTACCGCGCGCACGACAAGCCGGGGCGGTTCAAGGAACTGCTCGGCGTCGAGCACATCGACAAGGTGATCGACATCGATCAGAGCCCGATTGGCCGCACGCCGCGCTCCAATCCGGCGACATACACCGGGGCGTTCACGCACATCCGCGAACTGTTCGCAGCGATGCCGGAAGCCAAGGCTCGCGGCTACAAGGCTGGTCGCTTCTCGTTCAACGTCAAGGGTGGCCGGTGCGAAGCCTGCGGCGGTGAAGGTATTGTCAAGATCGAGATGAACTTCCTGCCGGATGTGTACGTCCCGTGCGAGGTCTGCCACGGCAAGCGCTACAACCGCGAGGCGCTGGAAGTGCTCTACAAGGGCAAGACCATCTCCGACGTGCTCGACATGACTGTCGCCGAGGGCCTTGAGTTCTTCGAGAACATCCCCAAGATCGCCAACAAACTGCGAACCCTCAACGACGTCGGCCTCGGCTACATCCATCTCGGTCAACCGGCGACCCAGTTGTCCGGTGGTGAGGCGCAGCGCGTCAAGCTGGCGACCGAGTTGAGCCGTCGGGCGACCGGTAAGACGATGTACATCCTCGACGAACCGACGACCGGACTCCATTTCGCCGACATCGAGCGCTTGCTCGGCGTCCTCCAACGTCTCACCGACGCCGGGAATACGATCCTCGTCATCGAGCACAACCTGGATGTCATCAAGTCCGCCGACTGGATCATCGACCTCGGTCCGGAAGGCGGAAACCGTGGCGGAGAGATCGTTGCGACCGGCACTCCGGAGATGATCGCCGAGAGCGAGCGCTCGTACACCGGACAGGCCCTTCGAGAGGTGACCCGGGAACTGGCGATGGCAGCCGACTGAGGACGAAGGAGGCGCCGTGATCCAGCACGAGATCGACGTTCCGGTCGAGAGAGACGCTGCGTTCGACGCCTTCGCTGACAACATCGGTGACTGGTGGCCCATCGAGAACACGTTCGCGCGGGTCGAAGGTGCGCCGGAACGTCTGGTCGAGGTCACAATCGACAACACAGCAGGCGGACAATGGTTCGAGCGCTGGTCAGACGGCCGAGCCTTCTCATGGGGACGCGTCCTGCGCTACGAGCGACCGACCGCCCTAACCCTTACGTGGCAGATCCGCGCTGACGGACGACCCGAGCCTGATCCAGACAAAGCGAGTACAGTCGAGATTCGATTTGCCAGCAGCGATCAAGACATCTCCACGGTCACGATCGTACATCGAGACTTCGAGCATCACGGCGACGAAGCGAGCGCCATCTGGCGCGAGGCGATGGACTCCGATGAAGGCTGGCCAAAGTTCCTCCGATGTTACCGGGAGTTCGTAACGGGCAAGCCTTCGTGACGTGTGATCCGGCGCCCCAGACTTGCCTATCGCCATGAGTTCGCACCACTGATCGATGGACCCGTTTTCTCTGTCTGGCAATGGCTGATGGCCAGTGATCCATCGTACGTTCAATGTGTCCGATATTGTGTTTAACTAGTTGCATGCGTGGTCACTACCTTGCTATGATGACGAAGGCGTCAGGAATCCGCCTTACGTGCTATGCACGCTCAGTGCGAGAGCGGCCTGGAAACGCGCACCATGACTGAGCCACCGGAGCCGCACCAACGAACCGTCGTCCACCGACCGGTCCTGGTGCTAAACCAGAACTACGAGCCACTCAACGTCTGCAACATGCGCCGCGCAATGGTGCTGGTGTTTGGTGAGAAAGCCGAAGTGCTTGAGGTTTACCCCGCACCACTGGCAACAGCCAGCAGGCAGTTCGACGCGCCGTCCGTCATCCGGTTGATTTACATGATTCGCCGGCCACGCGCGCGGGTGAAACTCACGCGGCGCGAAATCTTCATTCGCGACGATTTTACCTGCCAGTATTGCGGCGTTCGTGGCGGCGATCTCACGATCGACCACATCACGCCTCGCTCGCGCGGCGGGCAACATACCTGGGACAATCTCGTCTCGGCCTGCCGCCCCTGCAACCATCGCAAGGGTGGCAAGACGGTCGCCGAGGCGAAGATGCGGCTGCGACGCGATCCCTACGAACCAAAGGCCGGACTGTACTACACCATCTCGCGCCGGTTGAACGCGGCCGCCCATGACAACTGGTCGAAGTTCATCCCCGGCTTTGAAGGCCTCCACCCAGCCGCGACGATCAGTAGCGCGAGCGACTAGCGGTCGGCTGACGCTGCGCGTAATCCAGCCGACCGCGACGCCCTACACCAGGTAGGGCGTTTTTCATGCCTGATCGATGAACAGAAGCGAGCACCGAGATGACCGATCGACCGAAGCGAATGACCGAAGTCACGAGCCGAACCTGCGGTGGAATCGCGGAGAGTACGCACAGACCACTGACTGTGCAATCCTACTGACGACTGTAACGACAACGAGGAGAAGACAGATGCTGGACCTTCGACTGATTCGAGAGCAACCTGACTTCGTCAAAGCCGAGATCGCAAAACTCAACACCACCGCTCCGATCGACGAGATTCTGGCGCTCGATGAGCGCCGGCGTTCGATGCTGACCGAGGTCGAAACGCTAAAGGCGCAACTCAACGCCGGGTCGCGCGAGACTGGCAAGAAGGCCGCCGGTGAGGAGCGCGACGCCCACATCGCCGCGATGCGCGCACTCGGCGACACCATCTCGCACCTGGACGCGGCCGCCGGTGAAGTGGACCGGGAACTCCATGCCCTCCTGTTGACGGTCCCGAACCTGCCGTCGCCGGATGCACCCGTTGGCGTCGACGAGTCGGACAACGTCGTGACTGAGACGTGGGGCGAGCAGCGGCGGTTCGACTTCATGCCGAAGCCGCACTGGGAGATCATGGAAGCGCTCGACATCGTCGACTTCGAGCGTGGCGTCAAGGTGTCTGGCTCGCGCTTCTACTTCCTGAAAGGACTCGGCGCACGCCTCCAGCGCGCCATGATCACCTGGATGCTGGATCTGCGGATCGAGCAGGGTTACGAGGAGGTCTACCCGCCGTACATCGTCCGCGAGGAAGCCCTGGTCGGAACCGGAAACCTGCCCAAGTTCGCTGATACGCTCTTCAAGGACCGCGAAGAGGGCATGTGGATGATCCCCACCGCTGAGGTGCCGGTTACCAACATGTACCGGGAGGAGATCATCGACGGGTCGCTGCTGCCGATCAACCACTGCGCATATTCGGCCTGCTTCCGCAACGAGAAGGCAAGCGCAGGACGCGACGTCCGTGGCATCAAGCGCGGCTTCCAGTTCGACAAGATCGAGATGGTCAAGTTCGTCGCACCCGAGGAGTCGAACAACGAGCACATGAAACTCGTCAACGACGCTGCCGAAACCTTGCGACGGCTCGGCATCCCATACCGCCACCTGGAGATCTGCACGGGCGACCTCTCGTTCGTCGCCTCGCGGAAGATCGATCTGGAGGCGTGGGCGCCCGGTTCAGAAGAGTGGTTCGAGGTCTCGTCGTGCTCGAACTTCCGCGACTATCAGGCACGGCGGGCGAACATCCGCTTCCGCCCTGCCGAAGGTGCGCGGGTTCAGTTCGTGCACACGCTCAACGGCTCGGGACTTGGCATGCCTCGAACCCTGGCGGCGGTCATCGAGAACTACCAGGAGGAGGACGGATCGGTCGTCATTCCTGAGGTTCTGCGCCCATACATGGGCGGAATCGAGCGCATCTCGCCGCGTACGTAGACGTCAGCGAAACGGTCAGGCAGTGCTATACTTGCCTGACCGCCACACTGGAGAGGTGGCCGAGTGGTTTAAGGCGGCTGTCTTGAAAACAGTTGGGTGATGAGCCCCGGGGGTTCGAATCCCTCCCTCTCCGCTTCGAGCAGGTCCACTGGATTTCTCCAGTGGACCTGCGCCGCTTTGGGACCAGCGTTCGCCAAGGTCCGCTCAGACGCTGTCAACGAAGTCTGATAGAATTACCCCTGCGTTTCGCGATGCAACCTCCTGATCCTCCAACGGTGACGGACGCTGGTCGCGGGCCACGAGGGAAGGTGCCAGAGTGGTCGAATGGGGCCGCCTGCTAAGCGGTTGTGGGCTGTTAAGGTCTACCCAGGGTTCGAATCCCTGCCTTCCCGCCTCACGCGCCGGACGATATCGTCCGGCGCTTTTCTGTGCTCCACGGAGTGCCCCACGGAATCACGGCACCGGCACTGCGTTACAGCATGATGAGAGGAGTCGATGATGACAACTACCGCCCGAAATCAACGCGAGATGATTGAAGAGGCCGTCAACAAGCGGGTCTGGGCAATCGTCGGCGCGTCCGAGAACACCGAAAAGTTCGGTAATCGCATCTATCGCAATATGAAGCAGGCCGGATACGAGGTCTACGGGGTGAATCCAAACGCCGAGACTGCCGACGGTGACAAGGTCTACCCGACGCTTGCCGACCTACCGGTCAAGCCGGATGTCGTCGATGTCGTTGTTCCATCCTGGGTTGGCAGGAGGGTCGCCGAAGATGCTGCCAAAGCGGGGATTAAACTCTTCTGGCTTCAGCCCGGCGCGGAAAGCGACGAACTGATCGAGTATGCGAACTCGCTCGGCCTGGATGTGATTCACGACGCCTGCGCGATGGTAGAGAAGCGCCGCTGGAGTTGAGATGGTGACGGGTATCAGGAGCGCGCCGTCTCGACACTACCCCCTGACACCCGTCACCTGACACCTGTTCCCTCGTTACGGAGCCATGCCGGTGTCTTCGACGACCTCGTCAATCTGCGCGCGCTGCAGCTTGCCGCTGTAGTCGACGTAGATGGACTGCCACTCGGTGAAGACATCGAGCGCGGCCTGACCGGCTTCGCGGTGACCGTTGCCGGTCGCCTTCGTGCCGCCGAACGGCAACTGAATCTCAGCACCAATCGTTCCGGCGTTGACGTACAGGATACCGGTGTAGATGTCCTGCATCGCCCGGAATGCGCGGTTGACGTCACGAGTGTAAATCGACGCCGAGAGGCCGTACTGCACGCCATTGGCGACGGCAATGGCTTCCTCGACATCAGAGACCGGTATGACTGCCGTCACCGGGCCGAAGATCTCTTCCTGCGCGATCCTCATGTCCGGCTTGACGTTGCCGAAGACGGTCGGCTGGTGGAAGTAGCCGCGAGCCAGGTCTCCATCGCCAGCAATCGAGCCACCGACTGCCAGTTCGGCACCTTCATTGCGGCCGATGTCGATGTATGAGTGGACGCGCTCGAGTTGAGAGCCACTGACGACCGGTCCAACGTCAGTAGCGTCATCCAGGCCATAGCCGAGCTTCATCGCGCCGGCGCGCTCCGCGAGCTTACCGGTGATCTCGTCAGACAGGCCCCGGTGGGCGATGACGCGACTGGCGGCCGTGCATCGCTGACCCGAGGTACCGAAGGCACTCCAGAGGATGCCCTCGACGGCCAGATCAACGTCGGCGTCGTCCATGACGATGATGGCGTTCTTGCCGCCCAGCTCCAGCGAGACGCGCTTGAGCGTCTTGGCGCCCTCGATGCTGATGTGGGTGCCGGTTTCCGTCGAGCCCGTGAACGAGACCAGCGCAACGTCCGGGTGCTGCAGCAGGGTGTCGCCCGTATCAGGCCCGCTCCCGAGGACGAGGTTGAGGACGCCAGCTGGTAGTCCGGCCTCTTCGAAAATCTCAACCAGGCGGACCGCCATGCGTGGGGTGTACGACGCGGGCTTGAAGACGACTGTGTTGCCGGTCACCAGCGCAGGCATGATCTTCCAGGTCGGGATCGCCAGCGGGAAGTTCCATGGAGTAATTGCGGCCACGACGCCGAGTGGCTTGCGCACCGACATCGCCCACTTGTTCGGCATCTCGGCCGGGACGGTGTGGCCAAACATGCGGCGTCCCTCGCCAGCCATGTAGAAGGCCATGTCGATGCCCTCCTGGACATCGCCGCGGGCCTCGGCCAGAACCTTGCCCATCTCCTCGGTCATCTCACGGGCGAGTTGCTCCTTGCGCTCGATCAGGAGCTGACCGACCTTGAACAGAATCTCGCCACGCTTCGGTGCCGGGTACAACCGCCAGCGGTTGAAGGCCGCAGACGCTGCCTCGACTGCCGCAATGACATCTTCCTGGCCACTCTTGGTGAACGTACCGACGGTCTCACCCGTCGCCGGGTTCTTGCGGTCGAATTCCTGGCCGCTCCTGGCGTCGACCCACTTACCGTTGATGTAGTTCTTGAACTGTGCCACTACAACCGTCCCTCCCGCGTCGTAACGAACTCATGACGCCCGAAGGATACGCCGTCGCCTGCATTCCGCACACAGTCGCGCGTCGCCGCATCAACTCCTTTGCCCGTTTTCTATGTTCGTGGCCATCGTGCTTCATGCGACTACCTTGGATCGTCAATCGGAAACCGTGATGCAACATCACCAGCGATTGACACGCGAACAGTCGCTGCTAAAGTCGAATCACCGTCGACAACCTACAATCAGATCGGAGCACAACGATGGCACCCGAACCCACTTCCCGGCCAACCATCGCGCAAGCAGGCGAAGGAACCCCGCTCGACTTCGGCCCCGAAGGCATCGCAACTGTGATGCTTGGCGGTGCCCGGACGGCAGGGAAACTCTCTCTGATCATGACGCCGATCGAGCCGGGAAGCGGACCGCCTCTCCACGTCCACGAACACGACGACGAACTGTTCATCGTCATCGACGGGAATATCAGTTACTTCGTCGACCGTGAGTGGACAACCGTTGGTCCAGGCGGCATTGCGTACTTCCCGAAGGGCACGCCGCACTGCTATTTCAATGCAGGCACGACGGTGGGTCACCACTGGATTCTCACCACGCCATCGGGTTTCGAAGATTTCTTCGCCGAGTTGGCAGAAGAGTCGCGCCGACCCGGCGGTCCGAGTGTCCAGCAGTACCTTAGGATCAACGCGGAGCATGGCTATACGATTCTCGGTGACCTACCAGACCATCCCAACGAAACCACTGTCTGAGACCAACGGCGCGAACGAAGATCGCCAACGAATGGCCCGGGTTCTCATCGCTTTTCAGGTCACACTGCACCACCGACGACGGTTGCTATACTGCCGCCACCACGATTCACGTCTGGACGCAACGGTGATGGGGTGCCTGCGGCGGTATGCGAGAGCCAAGCGACGATCGTCTACCACCATCCGCCTCGCGAACGACCGATAAGGGCGTCGCTATCGCAATCGCCATTACGATCCTGATCTGTATCGTCGCGTTCGTCTGGATCTTCGTCGAACTGGACCCATTTCTGGATGACTTCACCGGGAGCGATGTCATCCTCACCCCTGACCCGACTGAACTCGAAGAAGCGCTACCGGAGGCCGAATCGACGGCGACCGTGGAGGCCTCTCCGTAGCGAATCTGCGCAGGGCCCTGACACTGCACTGCTATACTTCAGCGATCAACGGCAGCGTCGCAATCACGCCACCAGTGCCTCGAAAGGATCATCATGCAGAAGGTAACGATCGTCGGACTCGGTCTGATCGGGTCGTCGATTGGTCTCGGTTTGCGCCGCTGGGCGTCGAATGACGGCAAGCGCAACGCCGTCCTCGAAGTGACCGGATTCGACCTCGATCTAGAGCATCAGAATTACAGCAAGAAGATCAAAGCCGTCGATCGGACCGAGTGGGATCTCACCAAAGCGGTCCGCGACGCTGACCTGATCGTCCTCGCCGTTCCGCCACTCGCCGTCCGAGAGGTGTTCGACTCGATCACGCCGCACGTCAAACAGAACGTCGTCATTACCGACACGACCTCGACGAAGGTCCAGGTGATGGAGTGGGCATCGTCGATGCTCCCGTCCACTGCCCACTTCGTCGGCGGGCACCCGATGGCTGGTAAGGCGCAGAGCATCGAAGGCGCCGAAGCCGATCTCTTCAAGGATGCGACGTGGTGCATCGTTCCATCGGTTCAGGCCGATGAGGCAGCCGTCCAGACGGTCCTCGGGATGGTCAACGCACTTGGTGCCGAGCCTCTGTTTGTCGACGCCCACGAGCACGATAGTTTCGTCGGAGGCATCAGCCACCTGCCGTTCATGCTCTCGATCGCCCTGATGCGGACGGTCAGTGCCGACGCTGGCTGGCGGGATATGAAGTTCCTGACGGCCGGTGGCTTCCGGGATGTCTCACGGCTTGCGGCCGGTAGTCCGGAGATGCACCGCGACATCGCCGCAACCAATCGTGAGGCAGTAACGCGCTGGCTCGATCTCTGCGTCGGGGAATTGCAGCACATGCGCTCGCTCATCGCTGCCGGAACTGACGAGGCGGACGAAACGCTTCTTGCGCGCTTCCGCGAGGCGCAGAACGCCCGTGCAGACTGGGCGACTGCCGAACGGCGTGAGGGCCAACTGGTTCAGGACACTGAAGGCGAACTCTCGAAGACCAGCGTTGGTGAACAGATGAGCCAGATGTTCATGGGCGGCATGTTCCGGCGCAGACCGCGGATGAACGGCAGCAACCGAAACGGGACAGACCGCGATCGCGACTAACTCAATCGAAGCGCCGCACCTTTACGGCAACAACGCCCACTCCTGTGGCAGGTCGTAGTGGTAGAGCAGGCGGGTGGGTTTCCCAGCGGCGCGAATTCGGCCTCGGTCCCTGCGTTGAATTTCGGCGTAGCTGTTCTGGACCTGGATGATCCGCTTGGCGGCCAGGTTAATCACGATCAATCCAGCGCGACCCGGTTGTGTGCAAGCACGCCGGGTCGCGTCGTTATAGACACGAAACGGCGGCCAGTCGTCCGGCTTCTGTCCGCTCAGCGTCTGGTCAATCGAGGCCGTGTTCTCACGGAGATTGTGCTCGTCAAAGACGGCAAGACCGTTGATGACATCGGTCGCGAAATGTTCGTCGTAGCCGCGCGCGTGCTCGAGCAACTCGCGAACGGTTCGCGGCCCCTTGGCGCAAGCGGCGACCAGCATCTTGATGGCATGGCCGGGACCGGCGAAACTCGTCGTGGTGTCGCCGTCCGTCACGGTGAATCGAATCAATGAAGCCACGGGAACCTCGGAACTCTACTTACCAAAGCGCGCAGAAAATCGAGGCGCGCCAAACAACGGACACATCCGTCCGCCCGGACCGGAAACTCTATCACAGCCATACGTTTTTCCTTCCGATGCAGCCCTCGGATACCGATCCGAAACGACGATGTAGGACGGTTCGCGCGTATATCGAGACAGACGCAGTTGGTAGCGCGGTGTCGTACACTAAGCACGGGAGCCCTGCACGCTGCCGGACCCTCACTTCTCGTCAATTCGATCCCACGCCGCGGCGCTTCATGCAATCGAGCGTCGCCGACTTCACACCTATCAGAACACCCGCTCAGGCCGCTTCAGATCGCTGCCGGAGGAACCCAAAATGCCGGAGAAGCGCTACACCAAAGTCGAAGAAGAAGTGATCCAGATTCTCGATCGTCTCGAAAGCGAGCGACCCGCTCCGACGAGGCCTAACCTTCGTCTGGTTGAGCCGCCCGATCGCCGGCCGAGCCGTCCGAAACGTCGCCTGCCAAAGCCATCATTTCGCCTTTCGAATCCGTCCGCGAACCGGCCATGGATCTGGATCGTCGCCGCTCTGGGACTCGCGTTCGCGGCCGTCCTCGTGCGCGATACGTCGGGCAACCTCGCGATGGCGCTGGCGCTCGCCAGCATCCTGGCATTCGTCGCTCCGATCTTCGTGAACCGTCGTCGCCCTGGTCCCGGCGGACCGACAAGTTTCGGAGGCGGAGAGGTCAAGCAGTGGCGCGGACGCGATGTCACGTTCACGCCTCCGAGCGGACCTTCGACTGGTGAGCGCATCAACCGCTGGTTCAGCAACCGGCGTCGTGGCGGGCCACGCTTCTAGGTGACGCGGCAGGACTCATGCTACGATCCCAGATGGGGAATGCCCGCTTCTGGGAAGGGTAGTAAATAGCCTATGCCGAGGATCGTCTCCGACCTCGTCGATACCTATCTGTTCCGCAAAATCAATGCTCGACCGCAGTTCCTCGTCCTCCGGCGACGGGGCGAATCGCCACAGCACGATGTCTGGCAATCGATCCATACTCGTGTCGCGAACGGCGAAACGACCATCGCCGCCGCCCGCCGCGACATCCAGGCAACGACCGGCCTGTTACCAACTCGGTTCTACACTGCCGACTACATCGCGCAGTTCTACGATCCCGGTTCCGATTCGATCGTCCTTGCCCCGACGCTGGCAGCGCAGATCAACCCAAAGTCCAAAGTCACGATCGCTCCAGAGTTCAGTGACTACGCATGGTGCGACCTCGAAGAGACGACCTCGCGACTGGTCTATTCGGCGCAGCGCTGGGCTGTTCGCCACATCTACGACGTGATCGCGATGGGCGGCGAAGAGGCTGATGTCTACGCAATCGAAGACTGATTTCCCTGCGTCCGGACGCGGAAAACGGTATACTTAGAGCCGTTCGCCGGCCCGCATTCGAGGCCGGCTCGTTTGTCGTCAGACGGACGGAGCACCAGCCTATGCCCGCCTTTCAGATCGTCTCCGACCTTAAGCCGACCGGCGATCAACCACATGCAATTGACGCCCTCGTCCAGGGTCTAGAGCAACGCCTGAAGCACCAGACGCTCCTTGGTGTGACCGGCTCCGGCAAGACGTTCACGATGGCGAACGTCATCGAACGCGTCCAACGCCCGACGCTCATCCTGGCCCATAACAAGACGCTCGCCGCCCAGCTATACAGCGAGTTCAAGGAGTTCTTCCCGAACAACGCCGTTGAGTATTTCGTCTCGTACTACGACTACTACCAGCCAGAGGCGTATATCGCGCGCACCGACACCTACATCGAGAAAGACGCGCAGATTAACGACGAAATCGACAAACTGCGGCACGCCGCCACCCGCGCGCTGCTGTCTCGTGACGACGTTATCATCGTCGCGTCGGTCTCGTGCATCTACGGTCTCGGTTCGCCGTCGGATTACGAGGAACAGGTCGTCAAACTGAAGCGCGGACAGGCCGTCCGCCGTGACCGCGTCCTGCGCCACCTGATCGATGTTCAGTACGACCGCAACGATATGACGCTGGTGCGCGGCACCTTCCGCGTACGAGGCGACACGGTCGAGGTCTACCCTGTCTATGAGGAGATCGCGATCCGGATCGAGTTCTTTGGTGATGAGGTCGAACGGATTGTCGAACTCGACCCACTGACTGGCGAAATCCTCGCCGAGCGGATGGAAATCGACATCTATCCGGCGAAGCACTTCGTCACGACCGACGACAAGCTCAAGCTTGCGATCGCCGACATCCAGGTCGAACTTGATGAGCGACTCGCTGAGCTGGAAGCCCAGGGGAAGGTTCTGGAGGCCGCTCGACTCGGCCAGCGAACGCGCTACGACATTGAGATGTTGCAGCAGGCCGGTTACTGCTCCGGCGTCGAGAACTACTCGATGCACCTTGGCCGCCGGATGCCGGGACAGACGCCGTGGACGCTGCTCGACTACTTCCCGTCCGACTTCCTGATCTTCATCGACGAGTCGCACATTTCGATCCCGCAGGTGCGCGGTATGTACGCCGGCGACATGGCTCGCAAAGATGTCCTGATCGAGCATGGTTTCCGGCTCCCGTCCGCACGCGACAACCGGCCGTTGACGTTCACCGAGTTCGAATCGCACATCAGCCGCGCCGTCTACGTCTCGGCGACGCCGGGTCCCTACGAGAAGGAGCATTCGCAGCAGATCGTCGAGCAGATCATCCGCCCGACCGGCCTGATCGATCCGCCAATCTCGGTCCGTCCCACCAAGGGGCAGGTCGACGATCTCATGCATGAGATCACCGAGCGAGTCAATCGCGGCGAGCGTACGCTGGTGACGACGCTAACCAAGAAGATGGCCGAAGACCTCTCGGACTACATGAAGGAACTCGGCATCCGCACGCACTACCTGCACTCGGAGATTGAGACGCTCGAACGAATCGAGATTCTGCGCGATCTCCGGCTCGGCATCTACGATGTCGTCGTCGGGATCAACCTGTTGCGCGAGGGCCTCGACCTGCCGGAAGTCACGCTGGTTGCAATCCTCGACGCCGACAAGGAAGGCTTCCTCCGTTCGACCGGATCGCTCATTCAGACGATTGGCCGGGCGGCCCGTCACGTCGATGGTATGGCGATCATGTATGCCGACACGATGACCGACTCGATGAAGCGCGCAATTGAAGAGACGTACCGGCGTCGCGAGAAGCAGATCGCCTACAACGAGGAACATGGCATCTCGCCGCGCTCGATCGTCAAAGAGATCAAGGACCTCACCGACCGCGTCAAGATGGCCGCAGAAGAGACGCCGTCCTACGACGCATCCGTGCCGGATGGCGCGATTACCCAGATTCCGCCCGATGAGTTGGCGCGACTGATCTTCGACCTCGAACGGCAGATGAAAGACGCCTCGAAGATGCTGGAGTTCGAAAAGGCCGCGCTACTCCGGGACCAGATCGTCCAACTACGCCGCATTCAGGAAGTGGTGTAGGCTTGCCCACCGACAGCGCGCCCGGCCGTTGCTGACTTCATAGCACGGGCGCGCTAATGGCATGCGGTTAAGGAAGGACTGACGCAATTTGGGTGACCGTCGATCGTACGGAGGCGGGCGCGGCAACGTACCCGAACGCCGTGTCAGCGCGACGCGCCACAGCGACCGCTCTCAGCGAAATCTTCTTGCCGGCGTTGGATTCTTCGTCGCAGCGCTAGTGATCATCGGCGCGATCCTCTTCGTGGGCGGTGGCGACGATGACGATCCTGGCAACCAGGGACTGGTAGCGACGACTGTCAGTGGCACAGCCACTGAAGACTCCGGCTCGATTCTGGAGAGCGCGACGAACACCAGTACGACCGAAGCTACCAGTGGTCCGAACACCGCGACGTCAACATCGCGTGCCGTTCCACCGACGGCAACGACTGAGGTGGACGATCCAACCGCCACGATCAACGAGGAACCGGAAGAGGTCGATCCCACCGAAGCCGAGACGGATACGGAAGACCATGAGGATACTGAACCCACTGAGGAACCAGTCGAGTCGGTGCCGGACCCGACCGAAGAACCACCGCTCGTCGGTGACTTCGGGACGCTGCCGCCCGCTCAGGTCGTCAGTGGCGGGACGTCGCGAACCCTGAACCTCGACTTCGAACTCGCAACATCGCTCAGCAACTCGCCATCGTCCGCCATTGTCTACCTGCTGGAGTTCCCGGCCTGGACAGAATCAGACGTTGAGTCACTCGCCGCCAACCTCGGACTCGATGGTGAAGTTGAAGGTGGTCCCGGCAACTACCAGGTGTTCGGTTCGACCGCCGAGATCTATTTCAGTGGATCGACGATCCAGTACGTCTACACTGGCACGCTTCCCGACCTCGAACTGGGCAGCGATTCCGCCGTCATTCAATCGGCAAGTGACTGGATCTATGCCAACGGCTTCATCGGCGGCGACCTCGATGGCGGCGCCGTCATCGGTCGTGACGACGAGGCGGGTCGAGCCGTCGTCCTATTCCGCCCGGCGGATGTCTCGCCGGTCCTGTCGTTCGTGCCATCCGCTACCGTTACGATCGGTCCCGGCGGCACGGTCGTTGAGGCGCGAATTCGATGGCCATCGGACTACATCGGTTCCGAGTACGGGCTGTGGTCTGGTGACACGCTCTGGAACCGGATCCTCGCAGGTCAGGGCTCAGTCGAGGCCGACCTGAGTGGTGTCGCCGGTAGTGGGGCGCTCTCAGGGACGATGGCGGTCTATGAAATCTGGATCGCCTACTCCTACGCTGGAAGCCCCGGTAGCGACGAGTATCTTGTCCCGCTGGTGGTCTTCAGCGGCGAGGCGACGATCAACGAGACTGGCGATGTTGTTCCGGTCTCGATCTACGTACCGGCCGTCGCAGGCCAGTCAACACCACAAGGATGAGCCGATGAACCAACGACGGGTTGCCCTGCCGATTGTCGTCGGCCTGATCTGCCTGACCGCTTTCGGAGCGCTGGCCTTCAGTCGGGGCCAGCAGGCGGCAGATGCCAGCGCCGTCCTGCGCTGGGGATACTATGTCAACTCCGACCCCACATCACGGGCCTCGCTCGACGCAAACTACCAGCATCTCGACTTCGTATCGCCGTACTGGTATCACGTCACGCCATCAGGCGAGATCAAGTCGTTCTCGCAGCCGACTGTCACGGCGATGCTGCAGGCGAACGGCGTCAAGGTCCTGCCGCTCGTCCAGAATGAGTCAAAGTGGGACGATTTCACGAAGACGATCGAGACCAGCGAGAAGCGGGACCAGATCGTCGACAAACTCGTCACCGTCGTTGAAACCAACGGCTATGACGGCATCCAGATCGACTTCGAGGGTATCAACGCCAAGGATGTCGATAAGATGACCGACTTCATGAAGCGGCTGCACGGTAAGTTCAAACCTCGCGGCTGGATCGTCAGCCAGGCGATCATCGCGCGAACCAGCGACACCTCAACGACCTGGGGTGGCGCGTACGACTACAAGGAACTCGCCAAATACAACGATTACATCGCCATCATGGCCTACGACTTCGGCTACGCCGGGCGTCCTGATCCGATCGCTGTCGCACCGAGTTGGTGGGTGGAAGATGTCGCGGATTACGCGGTCTCCCGAATCCCTCGCGAAAAGGTCATCCTCGGCATCCCCTTTTACGGCTACGACTGGAACGTCACGAAGGGTCCGCCGGCGTCGTCCGTCAGCCACGCGATGGCGATGAAACTCGCAGAGCGCCAGGGTGCCGAACTTGTCTACGACCGGGGTAACGATGCCAATCGGCTCCGCTACAAGGACGACAACGGCGACCAGCACGAAGTCTGGTTTGAGGATGCCGACAGCTTCGAAGCCAAACTCAAGATCGTGACCGACAACCGGTTAGCAGGTTTCGCCGCGTGGCGCCTCGGCCACGAAGATCCTGAGGTCTGGACCGTCATCTCCGGCCTGCAATCCCCAGCTACACGAATTCCACCGTTCGAGGAGTCTGATGATCGGGTCTATTTCCAGGAGACCGGCCACTCGCTCGCGTATGGCTTTCTGGAGTACTGGCAAGAGAACGGTGGACTGGCCCGCTTCGGCTACCCACGGACTGAGGAGTTCGTCGAAACCGACCCAATGGTCGGCAAGTCCTACACGGTCCAGTACTTCGAGCGCGCCAGGTTCGAGTATCACCCTGAATTTGCCGACACTGAGTTCGAAGTCTTGATTGGTCACACTGGTCGATGGGCGTTGGCGCAGCGCGGAATGGATCCCTGGGAAACGGCGACCGGCCCAAAAGCCGGTGCCCGCTACTTCGCTGAGACCGGCCACAATCTCGGCGGAGCGTTCCTGCGATATTGGGACGCGAACGGCGGACTGATGACGTACGGCTATCCGATCACCGAAGAGTTTCTGGAAGAGAACCCTGAGGACGGCAAAACCTACATCGTCCAGTATTTTGAACGCGCGCGCTTCGAATATCATCCCGAGTATGCGGGGACGCAATCCGAAGTGCTGCTTGGCCTGCTCGGCAATGAGATGCTTCGCGAACGGGGTTGGATTCGATGAGCGACGCGCTGACAGCTACTCGAACGATTCTTGTCCTGCACGGGCCGAACCTGAACATGCTCGGCCGTCGACAGCCAGAAATCTACGGCACCACCACGCTTGATGAGATCGACGAGGCTATTCGGCAGGCGGCCACACCCCGGTCGTTCGAAATCGTTGCAATGCAGTCCAACTACGAGGGCGCGCTCGTCGACCATATTCAGCGCTATGGTTGGGTAGCCTCTGGTATCATCATCAATCCGGGGGCGCTGACCCACTACAGCATCGCGCTTCGGGATGCACTCGCGGCAGTACCCGCGCCGGCCATCGAGGTGCATCTGTCGAATATCGCGGCTCGTGAGTCATTCCGCCACCACTCGGTCATCTCGGCAGTGGCGCACGGGACGATCGCGGGACTTGGCGCGAGCGGCTACGTCCTCGCGCTGCACTACCTGATGGATCTGGTGGACCTGGAGGAGGCACATTCCGGTGAGTGAAACGAGCGAGCGCATCGAGCGTCTGCGCAGCCTGATTGCCGAACAGCAGCTAGATTGCCTGCTCATCACCCACCCCTCAAATCGCTACTACCTCACCGGCTTCACCGCCGAAGACATCGCCCCAAACGAGTCGGCCGGTCACCTGTTTGTCACCGCCAGTGACGTCGTGCTCGTCACCGGCGGCGTCAACGTCACCCAGGCCGAAGCCCAGGCACCAGACATCCGCGTCGTCAAGCGAGAGGGTGGCTGGCCGCAGGCCGACGCCACGATCCTGACCGAACTCGGCGCACACCGGATCGGCTACGAAGCGCAAGCGATGCTGGTCGGTGTCTACCACGGGATCGGCGAACAACTGGACGAGAATGGGCATACCTACGAATGGGTAGCTGCTGACGGACTCGTCGAGCAACTCCGCATCGTGAAGTCCGAGTCGGAGATCGCACTCCTGCGCAAGGCGTTCGAGATCACCAGTGCCGCATTTGAGAAGGTAGCACCGACGATTCAGGCCGGTCAGACCGAGGCCGAGGTCGCCTGGAAGATCCATCAGGCGTTCGTTGAACTTGGCGCGGAGGGGCCATCCTTCCCGACCATCGTCGCTGCAGGGACGCACGCGGCACGGCCACACCACGAACCGGGCGAGCGAGTCATCCGCGAAGGCGAACCGATCGTCATCGACATGGGCGCGAGGTATCACGGGTATTGCGCCGACCTGACACGCACCGTCTGGGTTGGTGAACCAGACGAGAAATTGCGCGAGGTGTACCCGATCGTCGCCGCAGCGGTCGAAGAAGCGATCGAGCGTATCCAGCCTGGAATGACTGGTGCTGATATGGACGCAGCCGCCCGATCGTACATCGATGCGCGCGGTTATGGTGAGGCATTCAACCACGGTCTCGGCCATGGAGTCGGCGTACGTGTCCATGAAGGACCATCGGCGTCAAAGGACTCGAAAGATGTCCTGGCTCCGGGCCACGTCATCACGGTCGAGCCGGGCATTTATCTCCCCGAGTGGGGTGGCGTGCGCGTTGAGGACGTCGTTCTCATCACCGAAGATGGTATCGAGGTGCTCACGACAGCGCCGAAGCAGCGAATCTAGACAGGGAAACGGAGCGGACCAGCATGATCGACACAGGCGAACTGCGTAAGGGCATCATCATCGAGCACGACGGGGCGCTCCAGCGCATCATCGACTACGCACACGTGAAGCAGGGACGCGGCAGCGCGTTCGTCCGCCTGACGATGCGCAACCTGCGGACAGGTTCGACGACCCAGCAGACCTTTCAGGCCGGCAGCAAGTTCCCGCTGGTCCGGCTGGAGCGCCAGCGCGTCCAGTATCTGTACGCCGAGGACGAGCGATACAACTTCATGGATGTCGACTCGTTCGAGCAGTTCTCGCTCGACAAAGAGACGCTCGACACCGCGCTGAACTACATCAAGGAGCAGGACACGATTGACCTGCTGACCTATCAGGGCGAGCCAATCGACATCGAGATTCCGATCACCGTGAATCTGACCGTCACCCAGACCGACCCTGGCCTGCGCGGCGACACCGCCACCGGCGGCACGAAGCCAGCCACGCTTGAGACCGGCGTCGTCGTCAACGTTCCACTGTTCATCAACGAGGGCGACACGCTCAAGGTCGATACCCGGACCGGTCAGTACATCGAGCGCGTCACATAGTCTGACGCCAGCGAAGGGGCGAACGCGAGTGAGCAGCGAGCAGCAGACCGAAATGGCGGTCCAGCAGCCAAACGACGATGAGCAGGCAGCGGACTTCGGCCAGTTGGCCGCGCTTGTTCATGCGTTCATCGGGATGATGAACGCGGGCGGTATAGCCAGAATGGATGTCCAGCACGGCGATCTCCGACTCTCGCTTCGCGCCCATGAGGCACCCGGCAGCGCGGCAGCGTCAATGCCAGTCGCGATTCGCCACGACGGTGCCGCCCAGCCAGCGCCGACCGAGGCAGGTGCGGCGACCGAGGATCCCAGCCATCACGTCGTGCGCGCCCCAATGATCGGAACGTTCTACGTCGCGTCTGCGCCGAACGAACCGCCGTTCGTCCAGCCCGGCGATGTTGTCGAAGAAGGTCAGACGGTCGGCATCATCGAGGCGATGAAGATCATGAACGAGATCGCCGCTGATCGGGCAGGGACCGTCGTCGAGGTGATCGCTCAGAACGCGCAGACCGTCGAATACGGCAGCCCACTGATTCGTCTTGCCCCAACTGCCGAATAGGGCAGTAGCGTGCGTGTCCTCTCGGTTCCGGAAATCACCGGCTACATTCGGGAACTGGTCGAGTATGACCCAATCCTGAGCGACGTCTGGGTGCGCGGCGAAGTCAGCAACTTCTCCCACTCGGCGGCTGGTCACATGTACTTCTGCCTGACCGATGACGGTGTCCAGGTCAACTGTGTGCTCTTCCGGGGCAACCAGCGCGGCTTGCTAGCCGTCCCACGCAACGGCGATGCCGTTCTCGCGCACGGCCGGATCAGCATCTACGAGGCGCGCGGTCAGTATCAGTTGATGGTCGACAATGTCGCGCCCGAGGGCATCGGCATCCTCCAGCTGCAACTCGAAGAGACGAAGCGCCGCCTCGAAGCCGAAGGACTCTTCGCCGAGGAGCGCAAACGTCCTCTACCCGTCATGCCGTCGGTGATCGGTGTTGTTACGTCCAGTCAAGGCGCAGTCTGGCACGACATTCAGACTGTCATTGCACGGCGATTTCCGCTTGTAGAACTCATCCTTGCACCAGCCGCGGTTCAGGGTCCGACTGCCGCTGAAGAACTGGTGACCGGCATAGAGGCGTTGCAGGAACTCGGGCGCTGCGATGTCATCATCGTTGGTCGTGGCGGCGGGTCAGCCGAGGACCTGGCGGCGTTCAGCGATGAGCGCGTCGCCCGGGCCATCTTCGCCTGTACCGTCCCGGTCGTCAGCGCAGTCGGACACGAAACGGACATCTGCATCGCCGACCTCGTCGCCGACGTCCGTGCCGCGACGCCGAGTGCCGCAGCCGAGATGTGTGTACCGAACGGCACGGACCTGTTGGCCACTGCCGGACATCTCGTGACCCTCGCACGCACCAGCGCCGTCGATGCCTTCCGCGATCACCGCGCCGAACTCGACAACGTTCGACACCGTATCGACCGGCACCATCCACGCGCGCGAATCGCCAACGCCCGCCTCGACCTCGACCGACTGACGTCCACAACACGATCGACCGTTGACAACATGTTGTCAGACCATCGGAAGACAGTCGCGACGCTAACGGATCGGTCCCGGTTGCTCGACCCGCGAGACGTGCTGCGGCGAGGTTACGCGATCGTCACGGCCAGCGACGGTTCAACGCCGCGACGGATCGTCTCGGCGTCCGACGCACGTACCGAAGCCGCACTGACACTAACGTTCAGTGACGGCTCAGTTCAAACGCGAACCACGACGGACCAGGAGTAAGCGATGACCAGCGAAGGTGCAAGAGCATTCGAAGAACGCCTGACACAACTTCAGGAAACGGTACAGCGACTGGAGGCCGAGCACCTTACGCTCGAAGAAGCGATCGCCGCATATGAGCGGACGGTCGAACTGGCGAATGAGTGCTCGCAGATGCTCGACGAAGCCGAACTCCGCATCACCACCATCGACGCGCAATCGCGCTCGTTACGCGAAGAGTCTTCGGTCTATCGCTTCAGTTCCGCCAGCGCGGCCGCCCTCCTCCTGGGAGAGGACGAAGACGACCTCGCCGATCTACTAGACGACGAGTAGCCGAACTCGATTCATTCGCATCCTGTGATACAAACTGCGAGTCTCTGCTCCGAGTGCCCAGAGCAGAGACTCGCAGTTTGTATCTGAAACGATGAAACAACCGGCGTGGGTGTCGCCTAGTATGCGCGAGCGAAGACCGCGCGCTCCGTCGCCTGACGTCCGCAGACGACGCAGTCGCCCTTGTCTTCAGGCTGGTCGAACGGAAGACATCGGATCGTCGCCCGCGAGTCGTTCTTGATCTTCGTCTCGCACTCCTCATCGCCGCACCAGCCGGCGACGGAGAAGCCCGCATTGGTGGCGACTCGCTCGTACAGCTCGTCCAGCGTCGCAACGTCAACCGTGTTGGTGCGCAGGAACTCCTGAGCGGCAACGAACATGTCGTGCTGGACCGACTCCAGCAACGAAGTCACGGTCGACTCCAGCGCGTCGAGCGCTACGATCTGCTTCTCGCGCGTGTCTCGCCGGACGACGACCGCCTGCCCGTTCTGCACGTCGCGTGGGCCGACTTCGATGCGAAGCGGAACGCCACGCAACTCCCACTCGTTGAACTTCCAGCCCGGAGTCTTGTCGTCGCGCCGGTCGACATGCGTACGAATGTCGCCGAGTGCGTCGACGACACGTCCAACCCACTCCTCAACCGGACCACGCTCGGCTTCCTTACGCCAGATCGGAACGATCACCGCCTGGATCGGAGCAACACGGGGCGGCAGTTTCAATCCGGAATCATCGCCGTGCACCATCACGATCGCGCCGATCGTTCTGTGGCTCAGCCCCCAACTGGTGCTGTGAGCGTACTTCCGCTCGCCATCGGCATCGAGGAAGTCAATTCCGAACGCCTTGGCGAAGTTCTCGCCGAGGTAGTGCGACGTCCCGGATTGCAACGCCCAGCGCTTGCCGCCCATCATCGCTTCGATGGTGTAGGTCCGGACGGCCCCGGCGAACTTCTCACTCTCGCTCTTGCGACCCGGGATGACCGGAATTGCCAGTTCGGTCTCGACGAACTCGGCGTAGATATCAAGCATCTGGCGAGCCCGACCCTCGGCTTCCTCGGCGTTGGCGTGGGCGGTATGCCCCTCCTGCCAGAGGAACTCTGACGTACGCAGGAACGCGCGTGGCCGGTTCTCCCAGCGCAGTACCGAGCACCACTGGTTAATGAGGATCGGCAGGTCGCGGTATGACTGAACCCATTGCCCGTACATGTGGCAGATCATCGCCTCGGAGGTGGGGCGAATCGCTAGCGGCTCTTCAAGTTCGTTGCGGCCACCACGTGTGACCCAGGCGACCTCCGGAGCGAAGCCCTCAACGTGCTCGGCTTCCTTCTCCATAAAGGATTGTGGGATCAGCATTGGGAAGTACGCGTTCTGGACGCCGGTCTTCTTGAAGCGGCGATCCAGCGCCGCCTGCATGTTCTCCCAAAGTGCATAGCCGTAGGGACGCACAACCTTGCAACCGCGAACGGGGGCATCATCTGCCAGCTCGGCGCGCTTTACGACATCGACGTACCAGCGGTCGAAATCGTCGTCCTGGTCGATCAAGTCTTCGACGTACCCGCGCTGGCGGTCCTCGGTGCTGCCCTGCATCGGTGCTCCCATCGGCGAATTGGTGTCGTGCCCGTGTAGAATCGCGACGGGTCGATCTGTGTGTCCATCCGTCGCGCCGACCGTCGATTATAGCAACACTCCTCTGCGACCCACGGACTTTCATCCGGAAGGACTGGCAAAGCAGCGTGACCAAGACAATCGCAGTCATGACGGGCGGTGGCGATTGCCCGGGACTGAACGCCGCGATCAGGACGGTCGTTCGCACCGCGATCCATCACTACGGCTCGCGCGTCATTGGAATTTCGGACGGGTTCGAAGGCCTCATCGAGAAACGCTACCGCGAACTGACCGCCTCTGACACGCGCGGCATCCTGCGGATCGGCGGCACAATTCTGGGTTCCTCAAACCGGACCGACCCGTGGAAGTACACCCCTCCGGGTGAGACAACAAGCATCGATGCGTCAGGCATCGCGTACGAAACGCTTGAGGAGATCGGCGTCGATGCGCTCGTCGTGATCGGCGGCGATGGAACGCTCTACCTGACCCACAAGTTCGCGGCTGGACGATTCCCGGTCGTTGGGATACCAAAAACCATCGACAACGACGTGCACGGCACCGACGCGGCAATTGGCTTCGACTCGTGCGTGACGACAGTCACCGATGCGATCGACAAACTCCACACGACAGCGGAATCACACCACCGGGTGATGCTGGTCGAAGTTATGGGGCGCACCGCAGGATGGGTCGCGCTCTATTCGGGCGTCGCGGGCGGAGCCGATGCGATCCTGATTCCAGAGCGGAACGACCAACTCCGGTATCAGATGAGTGATCTGGTGGAGACGATCGATCGGCGTCAGGCAGCAGGACGGCGGTTCACGATCATCGTCGTCGCAGAAGGTGTGACTGGGCCATCCGGCGAAGAGATCTTCTGGTCACGAACAGGTGATTCACACGCGTGGCGGCTCGGCGGCGTCTGCCATCCCCTTGCAGAGCAACTCGGCAAACTGACCAAACAGGAAGTACGCGCGCTCGTACTCGGTCATGTCCAGCGGGGCGGCACGCCCACGCCGACCGATCGCATTCTCGCCACGAAACTCGCGTATGCCGCGACGGTCGCGGCCCACGAGGGAAATGACGGCGTTATGGCCGGCTTGCAGGGCGATCAGGTCAAGTTGGTGCCGCTGGAACAGGTCGCAATCGGACCACGCCTCGTCCCCGCCGATGAGCCACTTCTTCGAGCGGCCGAGTCGATGGGAATGTTCGTTGGCTGACGAAAATCGCGCACTCCCAGCCGGCAAACTGCCACCAGAACTCCTTGGTCGGCTGATCGGTAATTACACCATCACCGATCCCGATGTGTTGATCGGCCCCGGCGTCGGACGTGATGCCGCCGCTATCCGGATCGGGGACAAGGCAATCGTCGTCAAGACCGACCCGATCACCTTCGCAACGCCAGACGCCGGTCGCTACCTCGTCAACGTCAACGCCAACGACATCGTCTGCATGGGTGCGACGCCACGCTGGCTGCTGGTGACTGCCTTGCTGCCGGAGCGATCCACGACAGCAGAACTCGCTGAATCCATCTTCACGTCACTGCAAACTGCCGCGACGGAACTCGATATCGCACTCGTTGGCGGCCATACCGAGATCACGATCGGCCTCGACCGCGTCATTCTTGTTGGCCAGATGATCGGCGACGCCGACCCGGAGCGATTGCTGGACATTCGTTCGGCGCAGCCGGGTGATGCTGTGATCCTCTGCTCCGGGATCGCGATCGAAGGTACGTCGATCCTCGCGATGGAAGCGGACAGACACCTCACCGATGTCTCTGGTGATCTGCTGGAGTCTGCGCGCACGTTTCTTACCGCACCCGGCATCTCGGTCGTCCCGGCGGCACGCGCGCTGTTGTCGTCCGGGGCGACGATACGCGGGATGCACGACCCAACCGAAGGTGGACTGGCGAGCGCGATCGCCGAGGTGGCAACGGCGTCGTCACTGGGAATCGAAATCGATGAGGCTGCCATACCGATCTATCCCGAAACTCGCGCCATCTGCGAAGCACTCGACCTCGACCCGCTTGGCCTCATTGCCAGCGGCGCACTGCTAGCCGTCGTCGATAACAACGACGTTGAGATTGCCCTTGCTGCCGCCTCGACCGCTGGGATTCCTGCAGCGCGCATCGGAACGATGACCGAGGCTGGCGATGGATGCTGGCTCGTGCGTGATGGCGCAAGAATGCCGATGCCGACGTTTGCGGTTGACGAGATCGCGCGGTACTTCTCCAGCCTGGAGTGATGTTCTGAAATGAAGAACGGGAGTGGTGCGTTTGCCACTCCCGTTTCGCGTTGTTGAGTACCAGTTGGGCGCTTACATATCCTTGGTGAGTGTCACCAGGAACTCAGCATTGGTCGGGGTCTTCGCGAGGCGTGCCAGCACCAGTTCGGTACCTTCGGTGCCACCCAGCATCGAGACCATCCGCCGCATCGTGTAGACCTGTCGCAGTGACTGTTCGTCGAGCAACAGATCCTCACGTCGCGTACCCGAACGCTGAATATCGATCGCCGGGTAGATGCGACGCTCGGCCAGCTTACGGTCGAGGTGCAACTCCATGTTGCCGGTACCCTTGAACTCCTCGTAGATGACGTCATCCATCCGGGAGCCGGTATCGACGAGGCAGGTCGCAACGATCGTCAGGCTACCGCCGCCTTCGATGTTACGGGCTGCTCCGAAGAACCGCTTGGGCGGGTAGAGCGCGATCGGGTCGATACCACCCGACAACGTTCGACCACTTGGCGGGACAGCGAGGTTGTAGGCACGAGCAAGACGCGTGATCGAGTCAAGCAGGATAACGACGTCACGCCCGCCTTCGACGAGTCGCTTGGCGCGCTCGAGTACCATCTCGGCGACCTTGGTGTGGTCCTCGACCGGTTCATCGAACGTCGAGGACACAACCTCGCCGTCGACCGAGCGCTTCATGTCGGTGACCTCTTCAGGCCGCTCGCCGATCAGACAGACCATCAGGTGGATGTCCTGATAGTTCGAGGTCACACCATTGGCGATTGCCTTGAGGATGATCGTCTTACCGGCCTTCGGCGGTGACACGATCAGACCACGCTGGCCGCGACCGATCGGCGCAACCAGGTTGAGCAGGCGTGTCGAGATGATGTGTGGCTGCGTCTCGAGGTCGATCAATTCGAGCGGGAAGATCGGTGTCAGTGTGTCGAAGTTCGGGCGTCGTCGCGCGACTTCCGGATCGACGCCGTTAACGGCCTCGACGCGAAGCAGCGAGTGGAACTTCTCGCTCTCCTTCGGAGGTCGGATCTGGCCGGAGATCTTATCGCCGGTCCGCAGGCCGAAGCGTCGGATCTGCGACTGCGAGACGTAGATATCATCTGCGCCTGGCAGGTAGCGATCCCCGCGAAGGAAGCCGAAGCCATCCTCAATGATGTCGAGGACACCTTCGCCGTACTTGTAGCCAGCGGCCTCCGACTGCGCCTGCAGGATCTTGCCGATCAGGTCGATCTTCTTGTAGCGCGCCGGGTTCACGATGTTCAGGTCGCGCGCGATGGTGTGCAGTTCGTCAAACTGCTTCGCATCCAGATCACTGACGCTGAGCAGCGGGGCATCACGCAGAATCAGGTCGGCGTTTCGATCGCGGTCACGGTCGCGGTCACGCTGCTGCCGGTTACGGAAGTTGCGGCCACCCTGATCGTGGTGACGTTGCTGATCGCCGGTTCCATTGGAGTCGCCGCGCTGCTGACCGCCGTCACGCCGATCGCGTTGCCGCTCGTGACGAGACTGTTGCTGCTGCTGCTGTGGCTGAGCCTGGACTTGCTGTGGTGCGGCCTCGGCCTTCGCTGCAGGGGTGTCCGCCCTGGCTGGCTGCTCTGTTGTGGACTCGGCTGCAGGCTGCTCGACAGCGGCCGGTTCGGGCGCTGCAGGAGCGGCCTCAACCGCCGCCGGGGTCGGCTCCGGAGCCGCAACAACTGGCTCGGTCGCGCCATTCTGGGCGACGGCAGTAGTTTCAACAGCCGGCTCAGCGGGTGCTTCAGCAGCCGCTTTCTTTTTTGGCTGAGCGACAGCGGGCGCTTCAACGGCCGGTACCGAGGCGTCAGTGGATTCATTCGTCTGTTCGGTTGGTTGTTCCGCCACGGCAGTGGCTTTGGTTGTGCGCTTTCGTGGGGCGCGCCGCGGCTTTGGTGGTGCCGCTTCAGGCTGTTCGCTCACGACTTCTGCGCTCTGCTCTTGGGACTCCATTACTCACCGTACTGTTACCAACGCGCCAACGCGGCGCGCACGCGGCCCGGGTAAGCCCGGGCATCCGAAACGCTGGGCATCGTCTCCGAAAGATGAGACACGACAGGACATAGGCGCGGAAGGATCAGTCACACGGATGGGTCGTCAATCAATTGTGATGCTGATATACACCCGAGGCTGGAGCGTGTGGGAAACCCACTACTCTCGGGCACTATATCAGCATTCGCGCAACTAGTCAAACCGCGTTGCCGAAAATCGCGAGAGCTTGTCCAGCCGGTGCGTAGCGTGCACCTGGCGGATCGTTCCTGACTTCGAACGCATGACGAGCGACTCGGTCGTCGCGGCATCTGCGGAGTAGTGAACGCCCTGTAATAGCTCTCCGTCAGTGATACCCGTCGCCGCGAAAAAGACGTTGTCCGAACTGACCAGATCGTCCATCGAGTAGACCTTGCTCTCGTCAAGATTCAGGTCACGCATGATCTGGCGTTCCTCATCATTGCGCGGCCAGATACGACTCTGAATGTTGCCGCCCATGCACTTCAATGCGCAGGCCGAGATCGTCCCCTCGGTCGCGCCACCGATGCCGACCAGTAGATCGAGACCGGTATCCGGCATCGCCGCCATCAGCGCACCAGCGACGTCACCGTCCGTGATGAACTTGATTCGAGCCCCAGCCGATCGAATCTCCTCGACGATGTCACTGTGCCGTGGCCGGTCGAGTACGACGACGGTCAGGTCGCGCAGACCGATCCCCTTCGCCTTGGCGACGCGCTCCAGGTTCTCGCGAAGCGGACGCTCGATGTCGATCGCGTCGGCTGCTTCAGGCCCGGTTGCCAGCTTCTCCATGTACGCGATTTTGGCCGGGTAATGCATCGTTCCGCGCTCGGAAATGGCGACGACGGAAATCGCGTTCGGCATCCCGTTCGCCAGCAGGCGGGTTCCCTCGACGGGATCCACCGCAATGTCGACCTTTGGCTCGGAACCCTTGCCAACCTCTTCGCCGATGTAGAGCATCGGCGCCTCGTCCTTCTCGCCCTCGCCGATGACGACGATGCCGTCCATTTCGATCGTCGAGAGCGCCGTCCGGAGACCATCGACGGCTGCCTGGTCGGCGGCGATCTTGTCGCCGCGGCCCATCCAGCGCGCGGCAGCGAGCGCTCCGGCTTCGGTTGCGCGCACCAGTTCCATCGCGAGGTTACGATCCGGCTGGCTAACCTGTCGTTCGTCCACTATCCCTGCTCCTGTCGATTTGCCCCGAAGAGGGGGCCATCCCCATACATCAAACTGGGCTGGTTCAGGAAATCGCCGATCTCGGTTGCGACACGTTCGGTTGGACCAACGGCGACCCGGAATGCCGGCAAGGAGTTCATGAAGGCGTCGCCATAGCGCCGGCTGACAATGCGACGGTCGAGGACAACGCATGCGCCGCGGTCGTCGGCACTGCGGATCAACCGGCCAAAACCCTGCTTGAATCGCAGGATGGCCTGCGGAACCGCATACTGCGAAAACGGATCCTCGAACTGCTCACTGCGGGCAGCAAAAACCGGATCGGACGGCACCGGGAACGGAAGCTTCGTTATGACGAGAAGGCTAAGCGCATCGCCGACGATGTCAACCCCTTCCCAGAACGAATTCGTGCCGAGAATGATCGTTCGTGGATTGGACTTGAGCCGGTCGATGAGTTGCCGTGGTGAACCATCGATGCGCTGTCCCAGCACGAGGATGTTGCGCGCCTCCAGCGTCCGCTTGATCGCCCGATAGGTCGTCTGCAACGCGCTGTGCGACGTGAACAGCACCATCGCACGGCCACCCGAGGCGGTACAGACCTCGATGATCGATTCCTGTAGCTTTTTCTGGTGTCCCTGTTGCCCTGGCTCAGGGACATCGTCAGTCACTGCCAACATCGCGGAGCGGGCGTAGTCGAACGGCGATGGAACGCTCAGTTCGTCCGCGTCCTCGAGTGAGAGTCGATCGCGGACGTAGTCGAATGATCCGTCGGTCGTGAGCGTCGCGGACGTCAACGTCACACTCTCGCAGCGGCTGAACAGCCGATCGTGCAGAATCTCTCCGACGTGTAATGGAGCAGCATGGCCACTGGTTTCGTCCGTCGAGAGCCGTCGCGAGAGCCAGTAGATCATGCCGTTGTCAGGCGTCGAAACGAACTCCGTCATTCGCTCTCGCAATGACTCGATGTCCTGTTGCAGCACATCGAACTCGGTCCGCATCTCCGGCCGTGTCGGGAGTTCGTCATCCGTGAAACCGTCGAGCGCGCGTTCAAAGAATCGAACGTCCTCGATCAATCGACCGAGTGGCTGCATCAGATCGTCCCACTCGATTTCGAGTTGGGACCAGCCCGGATCGCGACGTGCTGCGGACGTCACACGCAGTTGCCGGTCATAACCGCTACTCTCGTGTTCGTACCGCTCCATGAAGTCGCCGAGAGCGTTGAAGAAGCGATCCACCCCGTCGCTGCACGACTTCGCGTTCGCGTGAGCCTCGACAAGTCGCGTCTGCAGTTCAGCCGCGACCGATCGACTCCGTTCGCCACTGCTCCCCGCAACGGACCTGAACGTCAAGCCCAGCGCGCCGCCAATACCAAGCGCGTCCGACTCGGTCACAACCCGATGGATCAAATCGACTGCCTGGTTTCTCGAAATCGCATAGCCGACGCGATCGGTCGCTTCTGACTCCAGATGATGCGCTTCGTCGATCACGAGTTGCCGGTAGGTCGGGATGACCGCGTGGCGTGCCAGAAGATCCGAAATCAGCAAAGAGTGGTTCACAATGACGATATGGGCGGATTCTGCCTCATGCCGCGCCCGAAACAGGAAACATTGATTGCGACGGTGGAACAGGCACTGGCCAGGGATACATGCGCCCTCTTCTTCAGCGAGCCGTCCCCAGTAACTGCGCTGATCCGGTGAGAGGTGCAGTTCCGCGCTATCGCCGGTATTCGTCTGCTGCAACCAGGCGATGATCTTGGCATACAACTGCGCCTGTGCCGGTGAGGTTGCCTCCTCGCGTTGCGCGATAAACCACCGGCGGAGGCAGAGGTAGTTCCCACGCCCCTTGAGGACAGCGACCTTCAGGTCGCGCAGTGGGATCAGCGCCGCGTCTAGCCCGTTCGGGTCCGCCTGTTCGGCAGCCGCGCGGAGGGCGGGAACATCCTTCTTGAGCAGCTGATCCTGAAGCGCGATCGTCGCGGTGGAGACGACAACCCGGTCACCCTGCTCAACGGCATGAAGCGCAGCCGGCAGTAAGTAGCCCAGTGACTTCCCGGTACCAGTTCCGGCTTCAACCAGCAGTTGACCGCCTTCGTTCAGCGTCTCGCCGACCCGGCGCATCATCTGGAGTTGTTGCGGTCGCTGCTCGAAGCCCGGCACGGATCGGGAGAACGGTCCATCCGGCCGCATCGCGGCGTCCAGCACGTCGAGCGGAACAGGATCGTTACTCCCCGTCAGGTCGAGTCGCTCAGGACGCTCGCGGGGCATCAGGAACATCGCTTCGGACCCGAGTTCCGGCGTCGACGAGAGTTGCTCCAGCAACTTCGCACCGATCGAGGTGCTAATGAGGCTTGCTCCAGAGCTACGCTCACGGATCAGGCTCGTGAAGAAGCGGGTGAGATACGATCCAGATAGCCGGGTCACGCTCACCAGACGCTCGAGCGTCGCATCGTCAAACTGATCGGCGCGCTCGACGAGACCGTTAAAGACGGCCATCGTCGTCTCGGCGTCGGCAACTGCACGATGCTTCGCTGGCACCTCGACACCGAGCGCGCTCGCAATCGTTCCCAGGTTATAGGCCGGCAACTCTGGCATCAGAACGGTTGCCAGTTCAAAGGTGTCGTAGCGGACGTTCGGAAAGCGCAGCCCGGCCGCCTGGAGCATCTCCAGATCCATCTCGACCGATTGCCCAACGATTGGCGCCGTCTTAACGAACTCGCGGAGTTTCGGGGCAACGGAAGCGAAACGGGGCGCCTTGCGCAGTTCTTCGTTGTTCAACCCGGTCAGGGTCTGAATTCCCAGCGAGATCGGCCCGGCCGGCCGGACCAGTGCCTCGAATCGGTCGATGATTCGATCGCCACGAAACTTGACTGCACCAATCTCGATAACTTCGTCTCGGGCGGGGTCCATTCCAGTGGCTTCGAGGTCGAGCGCGACGCACACGTCACTCAACATGATGGCTTCCAGCTCACGATCTGCTCCTCGCAACGACCTGAGCCGCAGCGACTGTCAATAGGCTCAACTGTGCCAGCCCAGTTTTCACCGGCGGTATCTCAATGAACTCGCCGGTCGTATGGCCCATCCCACCGTGCGTGATCCCAATGCATACCGCCGGGATACCCAGACTGATCGGGATGTTCGCATCGGTGCTAGACGCGTCGAATATCGGCTCGAAACCGAGTTGCCGCAGAACCGTCCCGGCTGCACCAACGAGTGGATGTGAGCGCGGGCAGATCCCGGCAGGACGCTCCCCAAGCACCTCGACGTCAACGGTGAGTTCGTCACCCGCCGCGTCCGCAACGATCTGCCCAACGCGATCGACCAATCGCTTCAGCGAACGCGAATCGATCGAGCGCATGTCGATCAACGCGCTTGCATCAGCGGCAATCGTGTTGACCGACGTACCACCCTCGATGGTACCGACGTTGAATGTCGTCTTTGGATCAGCGGGGACTTCAATCTTGGCAATCTGAGTGACGATTCGGGCCAGCCCATGAATTGCGCTGGGCTGGCCAAAGGCGCCCCACGAATGTCCTCCCGCACCGGAGACACGAACGCGCCAGCGAGTCGAACCAACCCCTGCGTGCGTCACCCGACCGAGGTTGTGCCCTTCGACGGCGATGACAGCACCCAGTTCGGCCCGGTATCGATCGACGGCCGCCCGGATACCGCGAAGGTTGCCGAGCCCTTCCTCGCCGACAGTTGCAACAAAGATGACGTCGGCGTCGGTATCGATCGACAATCGATCCAGCACCTCAAGCGCGCCAAGCGTCGCCGCGACGCCGAGGCTGTTGTCACCAACACCCGCGCCATAGAGCCGGCTGCCGTCACGTCGGACAGTCAGGTCCGTATGATCGGGGAAGACTGTGTCGGTATGGGCGGCCAGCAGGACGACTTTGCCGCCGCGCTTGCCACGGCGCGCGTAGACGTTGCCGAGTTCGTCCATGTCCGTTGCGTAGCCGGATGTTTCGAGGAGTTCAGCAACTGCGGTTGCCCGCCGATGCTCCGCGCCAGTGGGGGCGGGAATCTCTGAGATGTGTATCGTTCGCTCGATAACACGTTCAAGCACGTCAGACGCGGTGGCCCGCACACGCTCAACTTGGCGCTGGGATTGGCTCAAGCGTCCTCCAGGGGAAGCCGTGTTCCGCGAAGTGTCCCGTCGGCGGATCGAGGCGAGGTTCTACCGCAGATTGAAGCGCATCTGCGTGAGCCGCTGGGCACTTCAAAGTATAGCACGGAAGCCCGTCTCGACGGCGTTTCGAGCGTGATGCAGGCATTTCCAGCCGATTCGCTTGACACCTGTTTCTGCGCTCCGTACAGTGACACCGGCTTTGCGCGCCATCGCCTAGATCTCAGCATGACATCCTCACCTCAGCGATGCGCGCCGGGGGGTCTGCCATTGTGGAGGAGGGTTGATGCAACGGATCTATCGCGGTCGGGAGGGCATGATCTCCTGGGCGCTGCACCGGTTGACCGGGCTCGGGGTGCTCCTGTTTCTGCTGATCCATATCGCTGACATCTATGTCGTGGCGTATGGGCCGGAAGAGTTCAACTCGCTCCTCTTCATTTATCACAACATCTGGTTCCGCTTGATGGAAGTGCTCCTCGTCGGCGCGCTCTACTACCACGCGGTCAATGGCGTCCGCATCATCCTGATTGACTTCTGGGATGGTGCGGTGCTCATCCAGCGCAAGCTCTGGTACGGCGGGATTATCATCTTCTTTCTCACCTTCATTCCGACGGCAATTCTGATGCTTCGGCCGGTCCTTTAGGCGAGGCGACGGGGGAATAGTTCATGCTGAGTCGAGGTGGTGGCCGGGCCAGACCGGTCGAGGGAAACGGATTTGAGGTCTTTTCCTGGTACTTCTTCAGGGTCAGCGGTCTGCTGCTGATCTTCTTTGCGATTCTGCACGTCGTCATCATGCACGTCGTCAATACCGTCGACGAAATTGATTACGCATTCGTCGCCGACCGTTGGGGGTCTCCGTTCTGGAAGGTCTATGACTTTCTGCTCCTGACACTCGCACTGCTGCACGGTGTCAATGGTGCCCGTGTGAGCATTGAGGACTACGTCCGCAGCGCGGGCTGGCGAACGCTGGCAATGACGACCCTCTGGGTCACAGCATTCGTATTCATGGTGATCGGCGCCATGGCAATCGTTTCATTCGACCCTGCGGCCTTCGAAGCCGCTCACGCTGGGAGATAGCGCGATGTATCACCGTTACGATGCGCTCGTGATTGGCGCTGGCGGAGCCGGGCTAATGGCCGCCGCTCAGCTATCCAACGTCTGTAGCACAGCCGTCATCTCGAAACTCTACCCACCGCGTTCGCACACCGGCGCGGCTCAGGGAGGCATCGGCGCTGCCCTCGGCAACGTCGAGGAAGATCACTGGATCTGGCACATGTTCGACACGGTCAAGGGTGGTGACTACCTGACCGACCAGGACGCCGCCGAGGTCCTCGCCCGCGAGGCAATCGATGCCGTCCTAGAACTCGAACACATGGGCCTGCCGTTCAACCGCACGCCCGATGGCAAGATCGACCAGCGTCGGTTCGGTGGGCACTCGCGCAACTTCGGTGAGGCTCCTGTCCGCCGTGCCTGCTATTCGGCCGACCGCACCGGCCACATGATCCTCTACACGCTCTACCAGCAGGGAATCAAGAACGACGTCGAGTTTTATGACGAGTTCATGATGCTCGACCTGCTTATCACCGACGACGGCATCTGCAACGGCATCGTCGCCCTGAACGTCGCTGACGGTGAGATCCACGTCTTCCACGCGAAGGCGGTCATCCTCGCGACTGGCGGTTTCGGGCGCGTCTTCAAGATCACTTCGAACGCGATGGCGGCCACCGGTGACGGTGTCGCAGTCGCTTTCCGTCGCGGTATCCCGCTGGAGGACATGGAGTTCTACCAGTTCCACCCGACCGGCATTAACAAGCTGGGCATCCTGCTGACTGAGGGTGCGCGCGGTGAGGGTGGCATCCTTCGGAACGTCAATGGCGAGCGCTTCATGGAGCGCTACACGCCGACGATGAAGGACCTCGCGCCACGCGACATCGTCTCGCGCTACATCTGGCAGGAAATCCGCGAGGGTCGCGGCATCGGTCCGGACAAGGACTACATTCACCTCGATCTCACCCACCTGCCGCCGGGCGCACTCGAAGAGAAGCTACCGGACATCACCGACTTCGTTCGCACGTACCTCGGTATCGATCCGGTCACACAGCCGATTCCGATTCAGCCGACTGCCCACTACGCAATGGGCGGCGTCCCGACCGACATCGACGGCCGGGTGACGCTGGACGAGTCCAACACAGTCCTGCCCGGCCTCTATGCAGCCGGTGAGGTCGCCTGCGTGTCCGTCCATGGTGCCAACCGCCTCGGCACCAACAGCCTCGTCGACCTCGTCGTCTTCGGACGGCGCGCCGGCAAGCACGCAGCAGAATTCATCAAGACCGCCGATCTTGCCCCACTTCCGGCAGAGCCGGACTTCCGCGCCAAGGCCGAAATCAGCAATCTGCTCGAACGCACGAAGGGCGAGAACGCCGCCGACATCCGCGCCACGATGCAGGCGGAGATGATGGATAAGGCCAGCGTCTTCCGCACCGGCGAGGGGTTGGAGCAGGTTCGTGGCACGCTGCGCGAACTTCGCGACGCCTACGCAAACGTCACGGTCGGCGACAAGGGCAAAATTCACAATATGGCGCTGGTCGAGGCCCTGGAACTCGGCTACATGCTCGACTGTGCCGAAGCGGTCGTTGAGGGTGCCGTCACCCGAACCGAGAGTCGCGGAGCGCACATGCGCGAGGACTACCCGGATCGCGACGATCAGAACTGGCTCAAACACACGCTCGCCTACCGAACCTCTGGCGGTATCCAGATGAAGTACAAGCCGGTCGTGCTGACCCGCTTTGAGCCGAAGGAGCGCAAGTACTAATGCAGGTCACGGTCAAGATCCAACGGTTCAACCCCGAGGTCGACACGAAGCCGCACTACGAGACGTATACGATCGAGCAGCAGCCCACCGACCGGGTGCTCGACGCACTCAATACGATCAAGTGGTACACCGACGCCACCCTCACCTACCGCCGCTCGTGCGCACACGGTGTCTGCGGGTCCGACGCGATGCGCATCAACGGGCGCAACCGTCTCGCCTGCAAGCTACTGATTCAGGACGTCGGTGCCAACATCACGGTCGAGCCGATCATGGGGTTCCGCGTCATCAAGGACCTCGTCGTCGACATGGAGCCATTCTTCGCCGGCTATCGCGCCGTCAAGCCGTTCCTGATCAACAACGAGCAGGCTCCAGCAGGACGAGAGCGCTACCAGTCCGCCGAAGATCGCGAGCGGATTGACGACACATCGAAGTGCATCATGTGCGCGTGCTGCACGACGGCCTGCCCGATCACCTGGACCAATCAGGACTTCATCGGTCCGGCCGCCATTGTCCAGGCTCACCGCTTCATCTACGACAGCCGCGACCAGGGCGCCGAACAGCGGCTCCAGATCATGAACGACAAGTCCGGTGTCTGGCGCTGCCGCACGATCTTCAACTGCACGGACGCCTGCCCACGCGACATCAAGATCACCCGTGCGATCGAGCAGGTCAAGCGGACGCTACTGTACGAACGCGTCTAGCGCGAATGCTGAGAGTGCGGTGCTAGGTTAGAAGGCTGTTGCTGGCAGCGTCGCCGACGACGCTGTGACTGCCAGACAAAGCCTTCGATTCAGCACCGCCAACTGGGTACGTACCCCGCTCTCGCATGCTATACTCCCAAACCCGGAGATGCTCGTTTCGTCGGAGGAAAGACCGTGGACAACCCATTCAGTTGGGACTATCTGACTGCGTCAGTGCGTGAGACCGAACTTTGGGGTCCGTTCTCAATTGCGTACCTGATCCTGTTCGGATCGATTTTCATCATCAGCGCATTCGTCTTCGCCGACGCGAACCGACGCTTTGCGACGCACAAACTTAACCGCGACACCGTCCGTCGATTCGCGACGTGGCTGATGTGGTCAAGCGGTATCGCGCTCTTCTTCCTCGGCGTGCGATTGCTGCAGACGCAGATGCTGACGCTTGAAAAGCGCATCTGGATGTATCTCGCGTTCCTCGCGTTCCTCGCCGTCGTTGCTCGTATCGCGCTGTTCATGCGTAACGAGTACCCGGCCCAGTTGGCGGCCTTCGAGAAGAGCCGCGAACGACGCGCGTGGCAGCATGCGGCCCGCCGCCCGGGTGGCCAGAAGGTCGCCCAGACGGCGAAGGCGAAGCAGCCACAGGCAGCAGCACGACGCCGCCGGGCCGTTCGCTAACACACACAACAGATAACAAGAGGACGGGCCAGGCAAATTGCCTGGCCCGTCCTCTTTGTTTTCAGAGAGTGGCCGTGCACCCTCTAGTCGATCTGCGACTCTCCAGCTTACACCTGCTAGTTAGCTCCAGCCAGGCAGCCCCACGTCACCCACGGGTAACCGTTTATGGCTGCTTCCTTCCGGACCTGACCAGGTTCGCGGGTCCGCGCCGCGCGGGACCTGACCTTCAACACCACTTGGCCGGGCAGTCCCAAAGAGTCGGACCTCAAGAGGGAATTCCGTCCCGCTAAAGCGGATTGCGGGTGCAGGGCACCGCTAGCTCCCCACCTAGCACGACCATCACAAAGTATACACCCTCTCCGATTCCACGTCATCGAACGCGAAGCGCTCACCGACTACCTGCGAACAGTACAATTCGACTGATGAACGCGATAGTGAACCGCCTCACATATGGATCTGCCCGCCTCGGACTCCTCACCGCCTTGCTGATTGTCCTCATGTCGTTGGCCGTCAATCCGGTGACAGTCGGCGCACAGCATGACGGCACGATCTCCGGCACGATCACAAATGGCACGACTGGCGAACCGGTCGCTGACGCCGAAGTCACGCTAACCAAGTTCTTCGACCAGACCGGCGCGAACAGTGAAAGCAGCACGACCACCAGCGGCGAAGACGGAACGTTTCGCTTCGATGGTCTGGATACCTCCGACGGTCTCGCCTACTCGGTCACGACTCGCTACCTGGGTGTTCGCTACGGCTCGTCCGCAATGATCCTGATCAGCGACGTGCCCGAGCAGACCGCCGATATCACCGTCTTTGACACGACGACCGATCAGCGCAGGCTGACGATTTCCTCCAGGGCACTGATCGTAACCGGCATTGAGCGAGACACAGGCCGGCTAACTGTCACCGACGCGTACACGTTCCAACTCGCAGGTGGCGAGACACTCATCGAAGGGCCAGACGGCTATAGCATCCGATTCCCGGTGCCAGAGAACGTGGGAGAGATCACCCCGCGCGCCGGGTTTGACTTCAGCAACGCGCGGATCGAAGAGACCAGCGTTCGCGTGACAACACCTATCCGACCAGGAGAATCCAGCGCCGGACTCGATTACGTGTTCCTTTACACGGGATCACAGATTCTGATCACGGTCGAGGCAGGCTACCTGACAGAGTCACTTCAGATTCTTGTCCCGACCTCGTTGGACGACTCCGAGATTGACATTCGCGCTGAAGGCTCCCCACTACTCGACGGTGGCATCGTCTCGATCAGCGGCCGCGATTTCCACGTCTGGAGCGCGAGTGGACTCGCTCCCGACTCGCCGCTGCCGCTGACTGTTACCGGCCTACCAAGGCCGCCGACGTCCAACACGCTAAGCACGATTGAGCCAGCGATCCTGGCAGGGCTTGCGTTGCTCGCGGCAACGGCGATCACTGGCTGGGTCGTCGTCAAGCGTGGATTGCATCGCCCGCGACCTGTTGTGCTTGCGCCGGCGGTTGCCGCACCACTCGATGAGCGACGGGCGCTGCTGTCGACCGAACTCCGCGATCTCCAGGCTCAATGGGAAGCAGGCGAGGTTGACGAGGCAGCCTACCAGTCGTCACGCCGTGCCATCCTCGAAGACCTGAGACGGATCTCTCGTCAGTATCGTGGACTTGGTGACGACGAATAGCGCGCAACGAGGACGTGCTACGATAACCGGCGGTAGGCCGAACGAGGGAGGGAAACCTGATGGGGAACGACCAGATCCGACGGATGACGTCGGAAGATATCTACCGCTTCAAACTGATCAATGAGCCGCAGTTCTCGCCAGATGGCGAGCGCATCAGTTATGTCGTAACGACGATCGAGAAGGATAAGAACGACTATCGCTCGTCCGTCTACGTCGCGAAGGCAGATGGCTCCGGGTCACGCCGCGTCACCCAGGCCGACGCGAAAGACTCCGCGCCGCGCTGGTCGCCAGACGGTAAGCATCTCGCATTTCTCTCCAACCGCGCCGAGAAGCCGCAGATCTGGATGATTCGCGCCGACGGCGGCGAAGCCTGGCAGGTCAGTTCGCTGTCTGAAGGCGTCGGGACGTTCGGCTGGTCTCCGGATGGAGCCAGTTTCGCGGCGGTTTCGAAGTCCACCGAGGAATCCGAGGTCAAAAAGGACGACGAGAAGGACGACGAGGAGAAGTCGGACGTCAAGCACATCACGAAGATTCGCTACAAGGCTGATGGCGAAGGCTTCCTCGATGGCAAGCCCCGACACCTGTGGCTCGTACCTGCCTTCGGTGGTGACGCACAGCAACTGACAAACGCCGACATCGACGACGTCGATCCGGTCTGGTCACCGAACGGTCGCGAGATCGCGTTCGTCACCAACCGCAGCGAAGGTCGCGAGATGAACACCGTCTCGCAGGTCTGGTCGATTGTCGCGACCGGCAAGGAGGAGCGCGCGATCATTGGCGGTGACAACGCCGACTTCACTTCGCCGAGCTGGTCGCCGGATGGCAGCCAACTCGCCGTCGTTGGCGGCTTCGATCCGGCTGCTGGTGGAGCGAAGAACGCAAACCTCTGGATCGTTCCGGCTGGCGGCGGCGACCCGCGCAACATCAGCGCCGAGTTCGACCGCTCGATCGGCGATTCCGCGATGAGCGATGTTTATGCCGGATCCGCCAATCGCCCACGCTGGTCGCCAGACGGTAGCAGCCTGTTCACCCTCGTCAGCGACTCGGGATCCACGCACATCCACCGCATTGCCGTCGAAGGCGGTGAGATCTCTCGCGTCACCGGCGGCGACCGGCGTATCTCGGCGTTCGCGATCTCGCCGGATGGCAAGCGGCTCGCCTACATCGCAGGCGACGCCACCAACCCGGGCGACCTCTTCGTCGCCAACATCGACGGTAGTGACGAACAGCAATTGACCAACCTGAATGCTGACTTCCTCAGCACGGTCAGCCTGTCGGAACCAGAGGAGTTCCGCGTCAAGTCCCTCTCGGACGGCGCAGAAATCCAGGGCTGGGTGATGAAGCCTGTTGGGTTTGAGGAGGGCAAGAAGTACCCGCTCATCCTGCAGATCCACGGTGGTCCGCACGCAATGTACTCCAACCACATGATGCATGAGTTCCAGTTGATGGCTGCCCGTGGATATGTCGTGGTCTTCTGCAATCCTCGCGGATCGGCGGGCTACGGCGAGGCATTCACGACTTACACCCACATGGCCTGGGGCGAGAAGGACATGCCCGACATCATGGCCGCTGTCGAGCACGTCGTTGGTCTGGGTTACGTGGATGAGAACCGCCTAGGCATCACTGGTGGCTCGTACGGCGGCTACATGACGCTCTGGATGATCGGCCACACCGACCGCTTCAAGGCCGCCGTCACCCAGCGCTGCGTCTCCAACCTGCACTCGTTCTACGGCACGAGCGACATCGGCTTCACCTTCGGTGAGTACGAGTTCGGTGGGACCGCCTGGGAGCGGCGAGAGCACTTCATGAAGTACTCGCCGATTAGCTACGTCGCCGACATGAAGACGCCGCTCCGGATCGTCCATTCAGAACTGGACTTCCGCTGCCCGATTGAACAGGCTGAGCAAGTCTTCATCTCGCTCAAGCGGCTCGGCCGCGAGGTCGACTTCGTCCGCATCCCGGACGAAAACCACAACCTCTCCCGCAACGGCAAGCCCAAGCACCGCATCGAACGGCTGGAATACATCATCGGCTGGTTCGATAAGCACTTGTAGCCATTAGCAGATAGCTATTAGCCGTTAGCCTGTCCGTCTGTATCGAGCGGGGCAACCCGACCGATACCAGACGACAGGCTAACGGCTAATAGCTGACGGCTATCTGCTACCCCGGAATTCGCTCGCGGATCCAGTCGGCGAGGAAGTCGGCCATCGCGTCGCGGTAGGCGAGGCCGCGTTCGGCGGTGGCGGGGCGGGCGTCGCCGAGGATGCCGTTGTTGGTCAGGGCGATCATGCCCTTCTCGAAGATCGCCTTCGTTGCGGCCTCGTCGAACTCGCCGACGTAGCCTTCTTCAGCGTATTCCATCGAGACGAGGTCGTCACGCGCGGCCAGCACGAGCGACGTCTCAGCCTCGCCAGCGTGCGCGCCGGCCACGTTCGGCGTGATGTCGTCCTTGGCGGCAACCGCGTTCATCGGTCCCATGAACGCCATCAGGTCGTGATAGGTCAGGAAGCGTGCGTTGCCGACCTTCCCTCCGAGTTCTTCCTCGAGTTCGCGGAGCGGCGCAAAGTTGCCGCCGTGGCTCGGGATGATGACGATCGTCTCAAAGCCATGTGACGCAAGGCTCTCAGCGTACTGTCGGACAACCGTCTTGAAGGCATCCTTGTCGAGGGTAATCGTTCCGGCGAACGGCATGTGATGCTCCGAGACGCCGAACGGAATCGTCGGTCCCTGGAACGCCCCAGGCACTCGCTCGATGATCGCCGCCACCAGCGTCGTACCCAGCAGCGTGTCCGTCTGCAACGGCAGGTGTGGGCCATGCTGCTCCATCGATCCCGCTGCCGCGACGACTGTCCGCTGGCCGGCATCAATTGCCGCCTTCACCTGCGGCCACGACATCTCCTCCAGCATCCTGCGGTCGCTGAGCCGTCCCTCAGCCTTGCTGACATCAACCATGTCGACCTCCCCTTCCCTGTTCTGTCTGCCTGCGCTCGATCAACTCGCGCCCTCGTTCCAGGACGCGGTCACGCAGCGCCTGATCGTAGTTTCGCACTTCTGCCCACCGTTGGAGCATCTTCATACTGTCTCGCGCTGCATCCGCCGATATCTGCTCCCGCGCCCTGTTGGTTGTCTCGCTCTCGATAATGACGTGAGTGACGACCCCGGCGCCGTTCTCGAGCAATAGGCGGCGAATCTCCTGGGCGTTGACACTCTTCTCGCGGCCCGGGTCCACCTGAATGAAGCAGCGCGTCACAGCCTCGCGATATTCATTCGCCAACCGCACCACGTCTCTCCGCGCAATCTCCATTGGGTCGTCGCCGAGAGCGGCAAGCCGCAGCGTCTTGAACACCCGTGCAGGCAACTCGACGAACTCCCACGCTGTCTCGCGGGTCGTCCCTTCATTCGGTTCGATTGTGAGGCTTACGTAGCCTTTGGCCTCGTGCTCCTCACCAAAGTCGATCCGCTCCGGGCTACCGGCGTAGACGGATGGTGGGTTGGTGCTCAGTACCTGATGCTTGTGGATGTGTCCCAGCGCGACGTAGTCGAACCCACGCGAATTCAGGTCGTCGAGGCCGACCGTGACGTCGCGGCCGAGCATGATCGATTGCTCGTACCCCAGCGACGCGCCCTGGACGCTGACGTGAGCCATCAGCACGGCAGGATGACGAGGGTCGAGTTCGGACATCAGGCCACGAACGGCATTCGCGATCAACGACGCCATCTCTCGTTCGAGGTCAACGTCCCCCATCTCGCGGTATTGCGGCAGCGCCAGCAGCATCGAGCGCGTCACCCAGGGCAACGCGACGATCTGCAGCAATCCCGAGCGAGTCTGCACGTCGACACGTTCGATTTGACGGCAGACATGGACACCTGGAATCGAGAGCACCTGGTAAATCTCGACCGGCGTGGCGCGCGTCAGGACGTTGGGCAGATCGTGATTGCCGACGATGATTACGATCGGTACGCCCGCCCGGGCGAGTTTCGTCACTCGTTTCGCAAACTCGCGCTGCAACGTCGGGCTCGGATCGCGATTCTTAAATGCATCGCCTGAGAACAGAACAGCGTCGTACTGCTCGTCGATCGCTCGCTCGACGATGATGTCGAACATGCGCAGGAAGTCACTGACCCGGCTGGACAGGCCGGTCCGGGAATCCGGCGTGCCGTACAACTCGACCCCAAGATGAAGATCGGAGAAGTGGAGGAGTTTCATCGGTTGTTCACTTTGCTATTCAATCGTCGCGCCGGCCGCCTAGCAGAACGCTCAGTCCGAGGCTCTGATCGGGGCGCTTCCCGTTGGCAGTCGCCGTTAACGCTCGCGAGTAGGCGCGCGTCCGCACCACCATCGGCATTGGGATCGCGTGTCCGACGACGAGACATTGCTGCGACGGCTCGAGGCTAGCGAGCATCGACCGCAGGGCCGAGCGGTCGCCGGTGCCACTCAGGACCGCCGAGATGTCGTTCTCGTCGGTCAGCAGGCCGCTGATGCGAGTCGCGAGCTGCGACATCACCTCGCTATCGATCTGACTCGGTCGCTGGTCAACAACCATCAGCGAGACGCCGAACTTGCGCATCTCCCTCGCGATCGTCCCAAAGATCGACTGCCGAGCCGCCGATGGGCTCAGGAACTTGTGCGCTTCTTCCAGCACGATCGTCACCGGACGCTCGCTGCCGATGCCTGGCTGGATCTCACGCGCCTGGGCGCGCTCGGTGTATTCCTGGTGAATGCGTCGGCTCAGCAGGTTCGTCACCAGCATGTAGTCGCGCAGGTCATGGTAGCGCCCGAATTGGACGATCACGTGCCGTCCCTGTTGCAGGTGGAGAACGATCTCCCGGACTGGGTCAGTGCTGGAGATGGGCAGAATGAATGGGCGTTCTTCGAGATACGCGAGTTTTCGCTTCAACGCCTCGACTGCCCCTTGATGCGCGCCCGACGCCGCCACAAACTCCGCTGTCTCGTCGGCATCCATCGTCAGCAGTTTCGAGAGCCACTTCTCGCCGTACTGCCGGTGCAGCAGGAACGTCGTCGACGAGAAGGTATCGTTCAGATTCAGTTCGTCGCGTAGCAACTCAATGTCCGCCGGCTCGATCTGGTTCATGCCGATCTTGATCGTGTAGCCAGCCCGGCTCCGATCGTCCAGCGAGAACACCTTGACCCGCGTGGAGTCGAACAGGTCACGCAGTCCAGGGATACCCGGTTTGTCGTGCTTCTCGTCCGCATATTCGTCGTGCATGTCAAAGACCAGCGCCGATGCGATGTCGCTGCGGATGATTCCGAACAGAATCAGCCGTGTCAGGACACTCTTGCCGGTACCGGTCTGCCCGAAGATTCCGCTTGGCCGCTCGACAAGTTTCTTGAGGTCGATCGTAACGTTGACGCCATCCATGGCAATCGGCGACCCGACTGCGAACAGGTCGTCGCCCTCGGCCCCGAAGACCAGATCGAAGTCCTCTTCCCGCGCCCGGCGCATTTCCGCGAAATGGGTCGGGATCGTCCGCACGGCACGAGGTTTGGCGTCGCCGATGATGCTGTCCGCGTTATCAATCACCAGACTCGGACGGACCATCGCCGCGGTGTAAGTGTGAATTCCGCTCAGCGCCGCACGAATGAACGGCGAGTGGACGGGCGGATCGGAGATGATGCCGGGATCGGTCGCGCGCAATTGAAGGTCGTTAATCAGGCTGAAGTATCGCCTGCCGTTGCCTTCAAGGACGACGAACGACCCGACTTGCAGGTCCTCACCCGCGCCACCATTGAGGCGAACCGTCAGCCCGGCGCTGAAACTGCCGTCGGTAACCACTCCGAGTTGCTGATCGTCGTGTTCGTTCACCCGCGCTCCAGTGTTCCAGAGTGTCCGTACGCCCTGATATTGTATCATCGCACGATTGGACGACGCGTGTTACGTCGATCAGACTGCCGCTGGGCCGGGGATTATTGACGCAACGCTTTGCATGGCGCGACGCCGCGCCGGAGTGACGAGACGATGCCGAACAACCGACCGAACGATGTCGTTCGCAACCCCATCGACGCGCTGTCCGTCCTGATGTCCTCTGTCCGGGACGTAGGCAGCGATCCCGGCACCTGTCGTCGCTCGGCGCATCGCATGGGCGAGAGTTGCGCTGCCAACGATCTGACCATCGAAGAGACGTTCGAGTTGCTCGAACGCGAAGCCGGTGAAGCGCTCAGCGACTTCCACGCCGAAGTACTCGGCTCGATCGTGCGTGGCTACGTCGATCAGGTCGTCCGCATGCGTGGCCTGACGCGTCGCCGCGGGACAGGGCGCCTGTCGAGCCACGTCTCAAGGCTAGCCGCCCTTCATCGCATCAACCGGGCGGCGACCGCCAGCCTGCGCCTTGAGGAGATGCTCTCGACGGTGGTCGAGGTGGTTGCCGAGACGATTGACGGCGACGCCTGCTCGGTCTACCTGGCCGATCCGGCCACCCAGACGCTCATGCTGCGCGCGACCGTTGGACTCAACCGGGATATGATCGGCCGGCTCGTCATCCGTGAGGACGTCGGCATCACCGGCCTGGCCGCCGCCAGCCGCCAGACACAGATCGCCGTCAACGCTCGCGAGCATCCCGCCTACTTCTCCTACCCGGTGCTCGGCGAAGACCCGTACACGTCGCAGGTCTCGATTCCCTTACTGCTTCGCGAGCCCGAGCGACTGGTCGGTGTCCTCAACATCCAGTCGATTGACGAGCGCGTGTTCGACCAGGACGAGATCACGTTCCTTGAGACGGCTGCCGGCGAACTGACGATTGCCATCGAGAACGCACGGCTGTATAGCCAGACCGACGCCGCCCTGCATGGCCGTATCTCGGACCTCCACCAGCTCCGTTCGATTGGCCGGTCGTTGGCGAGCAAACTCCGCGCCGACGAATTGCTCCCACTGATCGCGTCGCAAGCCGCAACGATCGCCGATGGCGACGCAGCAACGATTGCCCGTGTCTACGACGACGGCGGCACCTCGCGAATCGTCCATCTCGCGTCGTTTCCGAACCCCGAAGACTGCCCCTCTTGCTTCCCGGACCAGATGATCCGCACGATTTACGATTCCGGAACTGCGCTCGTCCTGCAACCCGACGCCAGTGCGAGTACATCGCACCTCGTCCTCGGCGCTCCGCTGATGACCGGACATGGAATCCTGGGCGCTGTCTGCGTTCGGATTGACGCAATCAAGAACCACACGGACGACAAACTTGGCCTGTTCCAGGCGTTTACCGACTCTGCCGCACTCGCGTTCGAGAACGCTGAACTCTACGACGAGGCCCGGCGAGGATACGCGACGGCATCGACGTTGCTCCAGGAGATGCACCACCGCGTGCGCAACAACCTCCAGACGGTTGCCGCCCTGCTCTCGATGCAAGCTCGTCACGCGAAGTACGCTGAGTGGACCGCGCCGCTACAGGAGGCCGTCGCACGCGTTCAGTCGATCGCGGCCGTCCACAGCCTGCTGTCGAGTGACAATGTGACATCGGCCACGATCGCGTCGATCGTCAAGCACGTCGTTGACGAGGCCAGCATCAACGTTGTCCCGCCCGATCTGAGCGTCAAGTTCACCATCGAACCGAGCGCCGTCGAGGCATCCTCGCGGCAGGCCACGATTCTCGCGCTGCTCATCAACGAGTGTGTGACGAACGCCATCGAGCATGGGATGGCCGGAAGGACACGCGGTCACGTCGACGTCCAGATACGTCAGCACGAGGGAACGATCGAAGTCGCGATCGAAGACGACGGCAATGGGCTGGCCGACGGTTTCAATGTCGAGCATGACAGCCGGCTCGGACTTCGGATCGCGCAGACGCTGGCGTCGACCGATCTCGGGGGCGCATACACGCTCAGCCCTCGCGACGGTGGCGGCGCGCGCTCGCTGATCCAGTTTCCGGCCTGGAAACGCTGACGTCTACGCCTCAGCGCCTGCCGAAACCTCCGCCGCCGCGTATGCTCGATCGAGCAGCGTCATGATGTGAACGACTTCAGTCTCGTCGCCGCGCTCGCGCAGTCCGGACTTGAGTTGCAGCATGCAACCGGGGTTGGCCGACACGATCACCGGTGCGCCGGTCTTCGAAGCGTTGTTGAGTTTGCGCTCCAGTAGGGTTGACGACATCTCCGGCTGCAACAGGTTGTAGATACCTGCACTGCCGCAGCAAAGCGCTGACTCCGGCATCTCCACCAGCGTCAGACCAGGAATCGCTGCCAGCAGCGCGCGTGGCTGGGCCGAGATGCGCTGTGCGTGGACGAGGTGACACGGCTCCTGATAGGTCACCGTCACGTCGAGCCGCCCCGGGGTCGCGGTCAGTCCCTGTCCGGCCAGGAACTCTGTGACGTCCTTGACGCGGCTTGTGAAGTGCCGCGCCTCCTCCGCATAGGCAGGGTCGTTGCGCAGCAGGAAGTCGTACTCCTTCATCGCCGCGCCGCATCCCGCAGCGTTGACGAGGATCGCGTCGATATCAACACGGTTGAATGCGTCGATATTCGCTCGCGCCGCCGCTCGGCCCGATTCCAGATCGCCCGAGTGGACCGCGAGCGCGCCGCAACAGCCCTGTCCGGGCGGGACAATCACGTCGAATCCATTGCGCGCCAGAACCCGTGCCGTCGCACGATGGACGTCAGCGTAGGCCGTACTCATGACGCACCCGGCCAATAGAGCGACAGTACCGCGTCGCGAACCTTCGGCTGGCCAGTACTCCTGGCCCGGGATAAGGAACGAATCCGACAACTCGGGAAGCATCGCCTCCTGCTGCTCCAGCCGCATCAACTTCAGCACGCCCGACTTTCGGACCACGGACTGTACGCCGCTGCGCTGGTAGAGCTTCAAGCCGCGTGACAGCGTCCGGAAACGTCGCATATCGGAAAACGCGCCGTTGAAGGCGGCGGCCCGCGCCGCCCGCACCTGCGGTGGCCGCGTGACGGCTGCCTCGATCTGGGCGCGTGCCGATTCGACCAGTTCCCCATACTTCACGCCTGACGGACAGGCGGCCTCACACGCGCGGCAGTTCAGGCAGAGTGACATCTCCTCCTGAAATGTCTCGTCCATGATGTCGAGGTTGCCCTCAGCAACCGACTTGATCAGTGAGATGCGCCCTCGCGGCGACGAGCGCTCACGAGCAGTCACCCGATAGGTTGGACAGGCAGGCAGGCAGAATCCGCAATGGACGCAGGCTCGCATCACGTCAACTGGCGGTGCATCCGGCCCTGAAAAGCCGGTCAGTTGCTCCGGCTCGACGACGGCCCGCGCTTCGTTTTGCGTATCAACGACCTGCATCGAATTCTCCAACCAGTCCTACAGGCCCAGCACAAACCGGCCCGGGTTCAGCATTCCATCGGGATCAAACGACGCCTTCAGCCTTCTGACGACGTCCGCTGCGGGCGTCGCCATCGGACCAAACACATCGATGCCCTGGCGTTCCGCAACAGGCAGCGACAACCAGGTCGGCGGCGAATCCTGCCCTTCGAGCACGGGCGCGATCGACGCTTTCGTTTTCGCGGACAGATAAACCAGCCCCGATCCGATATCGGCGCAGACGTTTACATCGTCGCCAGGCACCGCATCCAGCAGCGCGACCTGCCGCGTCGCAACAATCGGCAATCGGACGACGACTTGCCCGGATTGGAGATCGACCGCCCGGACGAACGGCTGGACGGCAACGCTGCCATCCTCATCGATCGCGACGTCCTGCGGAGTTTCGAATTCCGAAGCGGTCGAGATGACCCGCTCGACAAGGCGCTCGATCGCCGTCGGCGGCGCGTCGATTCGCGCGTAAACCTTCCAGCCATCATCGTTCGCGATCAGAATCGAGGCTGGCTGCAATTGTGAGCGGAGGATCGCGATGGCTGCCGCGTGGGCGGCCACTGATTGCTCGAAGGTGAAGATCACGCTTCGCGATGCGCCCGGTTGCGGGAATACTTTCAGATTCAGGCGCGTCACGACGCCAAACGCGCCCAGCGCACCGTAGTGGAGGTGCATCATGTCGTAGCCGGTGACGTTCTTGACAACCATCCCACCGGCTTTGGCGATCGCGCCGTCGACGCCAGCGACTTCGATTCCGATCACCCAGTCTTTCAACGATCCGCCGCCAAGCCGTCGCGGCCCGCTCATGCCGGTTGCGAAGGATCCACCTATAGTGGCCGTTTCCGGATGCGCGACATCGAGTGCGACGAACTGTCCGTGCTCCGCCAACACGTTGGTGATCTGCTCGATCGTGCAGCCTGGCTCGACGGCCATCGTCATGTCGTCTGGCTCGTAGTGGATCACCCGGTTCAAGCCGCGTGTCAGCAGGACGCGGTCGAACGCGCTCCCACTGTTCCCGAACGCGAGTCGTGTCGCGCCACCGGCAACGAGCAGTCGCGCCCTGTCATTTTGCGCCTGCCGCAGACACTCAGACAGTTCGTCAACCGACTCAGGCGCGATGATCTGCTCCGGCGAGAGGTTTCCGAACACCGGTGGGGCCAATTTCGAATCAGACGACATACATCCCGTCCTGCATCAACGCCTGCTGTTTGATCTTCGACAACTCACCGCACGAGAACGCTGTCGGAAAGACCTTGTCGGGGTTGAACAACTCTCGCGGATCGAAGGAGCGCTTCAAACCAGCCATCGCAGCCAGGTCGTCTGCGGAATAGACGAGCGAGAGTGTTTCCTTCTTTTCCATCCCGATTCCGTGCTCGCCACTGATGGCCCCGCCAGCCGAGATGCAATGTTCCAGTAGCGCATCACCGGCTTCAAGCACCCGCTGGATTGCTCCACGCTCGTAGCGATCGAACAGCATTAGTGGGTGGAGGTTGCCGTCTCCGGCATGGAAGACGTTTGCGATCTGCAACTTGAAGTCACGACTGAGTAGATCAACGAATTCCAGTGCTGCCGGTAGTTTCGTCCGGGGAACGACCGTGTCCTGCAAGTAGTAGTTCGGTGCCAGCCGTCCGAGCGTTCCAAACGCCGACTTCCGCCCCAGCCAGAGCAGGTCCTGCTCGGCCTTCGTCGAAGCCAGCCGCACCATCTGAGCGTCGTTCATCCGACACAGCCGCGCGACGGCATCGCCGTGCTCCGCGACAGTCTCCCGCATCCCATCCAGTTCGACCAGCAGGACCGCCGCAGCGTCGGTTGGGTAACCACAGTGGAACGCAGCCTCGACAGCCGTGATCGTCAGGTGGTCCATCATCTCCAATGACGCTGGCAGGATGCCTTCGGCAATCACCGCCGAGACCGCTCGTGAGGCCGCCTCCATCGATGGGAATGCGGCCAGCAGGATCGCGACGTCCTCGGCCTTGCGCGTCAGTTTCACCATCGCCTTCGTGACAATGCCGAGCGTCCCTTCGGAGCCGACGATTGCGCCGGTCAGGTCAAACCCGGCTGTCTCAGCCGATGGACCTCCGACCCACGTCAGTTCGCCACTCGGCAGCACGACTTCCAGACCGAGGATGTGGTTGCTGGTGACACCGTACTTCAGGCAGTGCGGGCCGCCCGAGTTATTGGCGATGTTCCCGCCAATCGTGCAGGCGCGCTGGCTGGCCGGGTCCGGAGCAAAGAAGTAGCCGCGATCCGAGATCGCGATCGACAGATCGAGGTTGATCAAACCAGGCTCGACAATCGCGTACCGGTCAATTTCGTTCACCTCAAGGATGCCGGTCATGCGCGTCAAGACGACCATGATCCCGCCGCGACAGGCGATCGCGCCGCCTGCCAGACCAGTTCCGGCACCGCGCGCGACCACCGGCAGATCGTGAGCAAGCGCGACCCGAACGACATCGCGTACCTCTTCAGCGCTCCCCGGAAGGACAGCCAGGAGTGGCTGGTGGATTCCGGCGATTGCCTCGTCGGACGCGTCGTACTGGTAGACCGACAACCCGGCGTAGTCGGAGACGACGTATGACTCGCCGACGATGGCGGCCAACTGGCTTGCGACGACGCTCTTGTCGATCGTCATGTAGTCCTCACCCTCGCTGGACCGAACGTACACCCGCTGGCATACTGGCCACGTCTGTACCGGCGTACGTCAGGAGATCAGTATATGTCCGAGCGAACGAACTGGATCATCGTCGGCTCGCCCGATAACTTCGCGGCGACTCGCAGCCTCGACTTCACCATCCAGGGCATCAAGAGCCGCCATCGAAAAAAGGCGCAAACCATGAAACCTGGCGACCGAATCGTCTGGTACATTACCGGAGTCAAGGCGTTCGCCGGTTACGCGACCATCACCAGTGAATCCTACGAAGATCATACCCCGATCTGGAAGAGCCGCGACCCAAAGAAGGATGCTGAGGACTATCCCTGGCGCGTCCAGATCCAGCCGGAGGTCGTCCTTGACGATGCGGCGTTCATCCCTGCTGAGCCAATCGCGCGGCAGATGACTTACGTGGCGAAGTGGCCAGCCGCAAACTGGACGCTCGCATTTCAGGGCAACGTCCACAAGATCGACGACGATGACTTCGAACTGATCGCACAGGCGCTGCATGAGGCGGCCGCCGTTCCGGCCTGATAGCGCCGGGGCTGGGAGATTCGGGAGAGACATGGCAGACAGACCAACACTCGATGACATTCATGCGGCAACCGAGCGACTCCGCGGAGTGGCCGTTCGGACACCACTCGTCCCACTCCACGCGTACGACGGATCTGCCGATATCTTCCTCAAGCTTGAGAATCTCCAGCCGATCGGCTCATTCAAGTTGCGAGGCATCTTCAACGCCGTCGCAGCCCTGTCGCCGGAGCAACGTGCAGCAGGAATCAGTACAACCAGTTCCGGAAACACGGCCCAGGCGCTGGCGTGGTCGGGTGGATACTTCGGCGTCACGTCGCGGAGTCTGATGCCGGAGAACGCGCCCGAGTCAAAGATTGAGGCGATGCGATCGTACGGCGGTACGCCCGTCCTCGTCACCCGCGAGCATCTGTTCGACTACATGGCCAACCACGGCTGGAACGACGAACCCTACGCCTTCATCCACCCGTGGATCGACCCGGTGGTGATGGCCGGTGCCGGCACAATCGGGCTTGAGATTCTCGAAGACCTCCCGGATGTCGAGACCGTCTTCGTTCCTGTCGGTGGAGGCGGGCTCAGTAGCGGAATCGGGACGGCGATCAAAGCGACGAAGCCGGGTGTCAGGATCGTCGCAGTTGAGCCGGAAGGATGTTGCGCGCTCTCGCAAAGTTTCGAGGCAGGCAAGCCGGTGTCTGTCACCTGCAACACGATCTGCGATGGCGTCGCAGTGCCGCTGGTCGTTCCAGAGGTCTACGAGATTCTCCGCGACGTGATCGACGATGTGGTCCTCGTGTCTGACGACGATGTCAAGAAGACGATCAAGCGTCTGGCGCTTCGCAACAAGATCGTGACTGAGGGTGCGGGAGCACTCGCGACAACTGCTGCACTCCAGACGCCGGCATCGTCACGCGGCAAGACCGCCGCAATCGTCACCGGCGGCAGTGTCGATCCCGACTTCCTGGCCGCGATCCTGACCGATCCAACGCTAGACTGAGGCTGATTACCCATTCGTAGGGACAGGTTTCAAACCTGTCCGCGGCCCGCAGGCCGACGGCAAGACACAGGAGTGTGTGATTCACGAGCGCACACGCTTGCGCCCTGTACCGAGTCCCGATTGTCAACGCATCGGCCTGCGGGCCGCGGACAGGTTTGAAACCTGTCCCTACGAGAGTGGCGCCTCTCGTTCATCGGTGGATACACGGAAACGCCGGGGAACAATCGTTCCCCGGCGTTTTTGCGTACTGGGTATTACGCGATGATGGTCGGAACCTTGGCCGATTCCAGCATCTTCACGAGTTTCTGAACGTCGTCCGAGATCGTCTGTCGCAGGCGCGCCTGCAGCGTCTCGATCTGATCGCCGATCATCGCCTGAACTTCGATCGCGCCGCGCGTCGGAGCGTGATCGGACTCGTCGATCATCATCGAGAGCGCGATCAGCTTCTCCTTGAGCTTGGAGACGCCCGGCTGCGGCTTGTCGGAATCCAGGTTGGTCAACTCGCCTTCGACAGCGACGAGCGCGTCCTTGACCTCGCGGGCGGCCGTGACGACGTCCTCGCGGTTGCTGTCGTCCTTCAGCCGATCCTCCCAGGCCTCGACCTGCTTCTTGATCGCGCGAAGTTGATTCAGCGCTTCGTGAACGGTCGAGATGTCGTCGCGGATCTGCAACTTCAGCTCGAACTGCTCGCGGAGTTCGTCGACGGTCACTGGCAGGCGCGGATCCTCGAGGATCTGGAACTGCTGCGTCTGTTCGACGTCGCCGACCTTCAGCCGAACGCTGTAGGTGCCGGGCAACGCCCGTGGGGCCGCGCCGGCTTCCATCATCAGGCCGAACCGGTCGGTCTTCGGCGTTTCGTCCAACTTAGCTGGCTTGGTGTAGCGGTAGTCCCAGAGCAGGCGATTCGCACCCTCGGCGGCTGGCGCGCGAGGCGGCTCTTCGCTCTTGCTGGAGTACGAGCGAATCTCGTTGCCGTCCGCGTCGAGGATGGTGACGGTCAACTCTTCTTCCGGCGCTGCCTTCAGCCAGTAGTGGATGACGACGCCGTTGGGCGGATTGTGTCCGGCATCGAGGAAGACTTCCTTCTTCGTGCCCATCGCCGTCTCGACCGGGCGGTAGGCGACGGTCGTCGGCCCCGTCATCTTGTAGTTGGTGATGCCCTCCGTTAGCCCGAACGCACGGCCATAGTGGCGGAAGCGGATCGTGTCACGCGGCTTGAACAGGACGACCGATTCGGCTGCCGTCGATGGCTGCATCTGATGGACCGGCGAGAGGTCGTCGAGGATCCAGAACGAGCGTCCGTGGGTAGCCGCGACGAGGTCGGTCCCCTTGACGATCACGTCATAGATCGGCGTGACCGGCAGGTTCGCCTGGAACGGGTGCCACGAGTCACCATCGTCGAATGAGACGTGCAGTCCGACTTCGGTCCCGGCGTAGAGCAGGCCCTCGCGCACCGGATCGGCCCGGATCGTCCGGGTGAACTCGGTCTCCGGGATCCCGTTCGTGATCAGCTTCCAGGTCTGTCCGTAGTCGTTGGAGCGCAGCAGGTACGGCTTCAGATCATTCTGCTGGTAGTTGTTTGCGGCGACGTAGACGGTCGCGGCATCGAACGGCGACGGCTCGATGATCGCGATCCGCGTCCACTCCGGCAGCTGTGGCGGGGTGACGTTCTCCCAGTTCTTGCCGCCGTCCTTCGAGACATGGATGAGGCCGTCATCCGACCCTGCCCAGAGCAGGCCCTCCTGCAGCGCGGACTCGCGGAACGCGAAGATCGTGCAGTAGATCTCAGCGCCCGAGTTGTCGGCCGTGATCGGCCCACCGGAGGACTTCGTGCGCTCGGGATCGTTGCGGGTCAGATCCGGGCTGATGACTTCCCACGTCGTCCCCTCGTCGGTCGACTTGTGGACGAAGTTTGACGTCGCGTAGAGGACATCGTCGTTGTGTGGCGAGAACTCGACCGGGAACGTCCACTGGAAGCGATACTTGAGCTGGTCAGCGCCGCCGCCGAAACCGACGACTTCCGGCCAGACAGTGACGTTGCGGGCCTGGCGGGTCTTCGGGTTCCAGGCGATTAGTCGACCGTGACCGAGACCGGTGCCGATGCCACCGCCAAAGACGGTGTGCGGCTCCTTGCGGCTGATGGCGATATAGCCTGACTCACCACCGCCCGGCTCCATGTAGTCCTTCTGGGAGATGGCGCCCTCGAAGCCGATGCTCGGGAGCCGAATCGCCCAGTTGTCCTGCTGCGAACCATAGATGTTGTACGGAACTTCGTTGTCGGCAGTTACATGATAGAACTGCGCCGTCGGCTGGTTCAGAATCGATGACCATGTGTAGCCGCCATCGAAGGTGATGCAGGCGCCACCGTCGTTGCCCTCGATGATGCGATTGGAGTCATTCGGATCGATCCAGAGCCCGTGGTTGTCACCGTGTGGGGTCGGAATCTGCTCGAATGTCTTGCCACCGTCGTGCGACCGGAAGCAACTGGTGTTGAGCACCCAGATCGTGTTCGGGTCGCTCGGGTCGGCGAAGATGTGCATGTAGTACCACGGTCGCCCGCGCAGTTCGCGGTCACCGTTCAGGAACGTCCAGGTGTCGCCGTAGTCGTCCGACCGGTACAGTCCACCGCCGTTCTCAGCCTCGACAATCGCCCAAACGCGACCGGGCTTGGCCGGTGAGACTGTCACACCGATCTTTCCGAGAACTGCGTCCTGGCTCATGCCCTTATTGCGCGTGATCTCGGTCCAGGTGTCACCACCGTCCATCGAGCGCCAGAGACCCGATTCCTCGCCACCGCTCCAGAGCTTGTGCGGGTGGCGCTGAGTCTCCCAGGCGGCAGCGTAGATGATGCGCGGGTTGTTGGGATCCCAGGCGATGTCGTGGACACCGGTCTTATCGCTGACGTAGAAGATCTTTTCCCAGTTCTTGCCACCGTCAGTCGTGCGGAAGACGCCGCGCTCTTCGTTTCGGCCCCAGGCGTGCCCGAGTGCTGCGACGTAGACGTGGTCCGGGTCCTTGGGGTGGACGAGGATGTCACCGATGTGGCGGGTGTCGGCGAGGCCAATGTTCTGCCATGAACGGCCACCGTCGGTCGAGCGATAGACACCGTCGCCGTGCGAGACGTTGCTACGGATGCTCGTCTCGCCCATTCCGGCGTAGATGACGTTCGGATCGGCCTCGGAGACGGTCAGCGCGCCGACGGCCGACGTCTTGAAGTACCCGTCCGAGATGTTCTCCCAGTACGCGCCAGCGCTCGTGGTCTTCCAGACACCGCCGGCGCAGGCACCGAAGTAGAACTCCTCGCGCTTGGTCGGGTGCCCCGCAACTGCGACGACGCGTCCGCCACGGTGTGGCCCCGCCAGTCGCCATTCCAACGAATTGAGTAGTTTCTGATCCATCCCTGATCCTCCCATGAGCCATTTCCGTCCGCCCGGACCCGGCAGGGTACAGCACGTCCCCCTGCTTCCAGGCGTCCCATCTGGGATTCTTGATGCCACCGCCAAACCTGTCAAGTGAGCGATCTACGACAGCCCGCCCATCAAACGCGGCAATGCGCGTGTTGCGCAATGGGATTCGACTGCCGCTACGCAATCCGATACACTTGAGGATTGCCGATTCGCGACGTCAGATGGTGGTTAACAATGACGTTCCGACTCGTGACACGATCGCGCGGCAACCGCAGTTCGTCCAGCATGGACGCTTCACTCGCTTCTTCCGGGACTTCTCACGAATCGCTGTTCCCCGAGGCGCTGGAATCGCCTGTGCGTGTCGCCATCCCTACGTTCGACAGGAATGTCGTTATCGCACTGGGCGTTTCGGCAGCCATCATCCTCTGGGCAATCATCAATCTGCTGAATGGATGGCTCGGTTTTGCAGCGATCGTGCCGGACGGGTTCCGGGGCGGGAGCGAAGCGGCCATCTCGCTGGCGCGCCTCTTCGCTGCACTCGTCCTGGTCCTGATCGTGACCGATGGGATGGGGCCACGTCTCCGCTGGGTAGCGTGCGGATTCGTTGTCCTTGGGCTCGGCCAGCTCGCCTTTGGTTACGTCAAGCCGATCCTGATCGACGATACCGACCTCAACACGGCACTCTACGAGATGATTCTGGTCCGCTCGGTCGCTGGAGCGCTGTTCGTCGTTGGACTGGTGCTGCGAGAGCCGCCCAGGTTCAGCGTTCGTTCCGCAATCGGTGTTGCTCTGGTGTGCGCGGGGTGTATCGCCGTCTACTGGGTGATTCGACTCATCGGGTCCGTACCCGAACTCGTCCAGATCGAGAGCCTTGAGGCCGCAACGCGTCTGCGCATCGCGCCAACATCGTGGATGACCGGATGGCATTGGGCGTTGGCAGCGATTCCATTGGCGCTTGCGGTAGCGGCATCCTTCGGCGCGCTCGCCCGGAGTCGCGGCGGCGTGATTGGCGGCTGGCTACCGCTCTCGCTGGTCCTGCTTGCTGGGTCGGAACTCCACGACGCCCTCTGGCCATCGACCTACGGCAACTCGGCGCTCCTGAACACCGCCGACCTGTTGCGGCTCGCGATGGCGGCCGTCGTCGTCATCGGCGGTGCCGCTGAACTACGCCGGATCGCCGACGAACGCGCCTGTCTCCTACGTGCCGAGCAGGAGCGGAGGCAACGGCTGGAAGAACTCGCGACCGTCAAGGCCGATTTCACGGCGATGGTCGCGCACGAACTCGGGCATCCACTCTCTGCGATCCGTCGTCAGGCAGAGTTGATCGGTCGCAATGGGATCGACGATTCGATGCGCCAGCGATCGGTCGAGACGATCATTCACGAGACCGACGCGATGGACGCCCTCGTTGCCGATGTCCAGGCCACAGCCAGCGTCGAACGAAGCGATTTCGTCGCCAACCTGCGTCCAATCCCGCTTGGCGATCTCATTGCCGAGGTTCTGGTCTCGTCCGAGGCGCACTCACGGAATCAGCCGCTCGAAACGAAACTCGATGGCATCGCCACGAATATCCACGTGCTCGCCGATCCAGACCGTATCGGGCAGGTTCTGCGCAACCTCCTCAGCAACGCCGCGAAGTACTCTCCGGCGCACACTCCAGTTCGCCTGTATGCCCGAACGTTATCCGCCGACCTCGTCCGGATCGACGTCTCGGACAACGGACCGGGTATTCAGCCACGTGAGGTGCCGCGCATCTTCGAGAAGTTCGGACGCGGACGACTCGCCGAAACGGGCAACGGCGCAGGACTCGGTCTGTACGTCAGCCGCAAGATCATTCAGGCACATGGGTCAGACCTGACCGTCCGCTCGGTCCCCGGCAACGGCGCGACGTTCTCATTCACGCTCAAACTCGCATCGACAACCGGATCGAGAGCCAGATGACCCGAATCCTCGTCATCGACGACCACGCCACGACCCGCGAGCCACTGTCGTTCATGCTCGAACAGGAGGACGACTTCACTGTCGTCGGCCAGGCTGGATCGATTGAAGAAGCGCGAGCCGCGATCCTTGAACCAGAAAGTCATATCGACGTTGCGGTCGTTGATCTCGGGCTTCCTGACGGTTCCGGAGAGGAGTTAATCCCGGAACTGCGCCGTGTCAACCCGGACGCGTCGGCGCTCGTCCTGACCTACTTCACCGAGGAAGAGATGCTCGCGAAGGCGGTTGCGGCCGGTGCAACCGGAATCCTCCACAAGTCGGCATCGGTGCAGGAAGTGGTAGACGCCGTCCGGCGACTCGCTGCCGGTGAAGCGCTGCTGACCGTCGACGACGTCGTCCGGGCGTTGCGACACGTCGACCTGGAGCGTCAGAAAGAACGGGAAATTCGTCTGTCGTTCGAGAAGTTGACCGAGCGCGAGCAGGACATCCTCCAGGCCCTCGCCGACGGCCTGAGCGACCGTGAGATTGCCGAACGCTACTTCATCAGTCCCGCAACGGTTCGGACTCACGTTACCAACGTCCTCAGCAAACTTAACGCCGCGTCGCGCCTTCAGGCGCTCGTCGTCGCCGTCCGTTTCGGCATCGTGACGATCGACTAACGACGGACTGCGCGACTACGGGGCTTGCACCTGGCTCCTTCCCTTCACCAATCTTCCACGCTTTCAACGATCGCGATCTCATCGAATTCGCTGACGCCTCCCCGCGCAGTTGCACCCACACTTGTTGCTAACGTCGGCGCCAGATCGCTGCCTGGTCGTCCAGGTAGCGGGAATCACCTGAGCAATGGCGGCAGACCTCGACATTCGGAATTCAGCAACGAAGGGACATACGGGTGAACACGGCGAGAATTCTGATCGCGCTCCTGACCGCCTTGACGGTGCTGTTTGCTGGACAGGCGACCTCGAGTGCGCAGGAGGGTCAGATCATTTTCCACGGACGCGACAAGGCGACGTTGACGAACGCACATAGCGTCCGGGTCTGTGACGAGGAACGCGATGGCCACTACGTCTGGGCCGAACTTCGAACTGGAGCATCCGAAATCGCGCGCGAAGCCGACGGAGGTGATCCCGGGTGTGACACCGAAACGTTCTCGCTCAACTACAAGGAAGTTCTACTTTGTGAGGAGAACAAGGGTTGCACACGCTGGGTGCCAATCAACGTCTGGGGCTAGCAACCTGGCAAACGCACGCACGCACCGGAGCGAATCAACGCAAGAAAGGATCATGGACGATGATGAAGGAACTCTGCTTCTGTGGCCGTGAGGCAGCGCTCGAAGATCGACTGCCGGTCTCGATCGGTGGGACGACCGCGCTTCGCTGCCCTCGCTGCGGCCATCTCGACGATCTCACATGGCTACCTGACACCGCTCGCCGCAGCTTGCTCAACCGCGCACAGGAGCGCAGGTACGGCGCACGTTGATCGCGATGCCTGCACATGTCGCACTGACATGTGCAGGCGCGTCGATTAGAAAGGACGTTGCCAACAATGGCCCACATCGCACACCGTACGTCCACCACCGACACAGCGAACAGCGGGCAGGAACGACATTACTGGCTTCTCGGGAAGAAGTTCACGATCATCGCGGACGAGCATGACACCGAGGGACGCTACGATCTGATCGAAGGCGCACCCGAGCCCGGGCACTACACCCCATTACATCTGCATACACGCTATTCAGAAACGATCATCGTCCTCACTGGAGAGACGACAATCTGGGCGGGGGATCGGACGCTGATCCTGAGGGCGGGCGATCACTTCGTGATTCCGGCCGGTGTGCCACACGTCGTCGGCGCGACTGGTACCGGCCCGTCACGTGGGCTGGTGATCGCCTCTCCAAGCGGGTTCGCCCGGCTGATTCAGGAGGGTGGAACACCCGACGCCGGCACGCCTCCACCTGCCCCAACTGTCGAGGAAATCGAGCGCTTCGATCGGATTGCTCAAAGCCTGGGCGACAAGATCCTCGGGCCGCCGGGCACCTTCCCGACCAGTTAAGCGTCGAAAGCAAGACCAGCGAGTGAGGGTCGAGATGACCTCACTCGCTGGCTGGTGTGAATCCGCAGCCTAATTCGCCTTTGGCGCGTAGGTCGCAACGATCATCCCGTAATACGTCGGTGCCTCGTAGGAGAGGAAGTCGACATCCATCGGGAAGACCTGCCTGGCACCTTCCAGCATCAGCAGTTGCCAGAGTCCGTCGATGGCGGCGTTGCTAACGAACTCATCGTCCAGATCGATCAAGCGCATGATGTCGTTGTCCTTGATGGCTTCGACCACCATCTGATCCATCCGTGGGGCGTCAGGATGGAACCCATTCGGCCCATCGGGATCGTGGCGATGTGCCCAGTCACACGATGCAATGAAGCCGATTCGACGTGGATCAGCCTCGGCGACCTCAGCGACGATTTTGCCGAGTTCGACGTTCACCTCCCGTGGCAACAACCGGGATGGATTTGCCACGACAACCGACGGCCCGCTGAACTCCGGCAGTCCCTCGAACAGGCTCGCCAGGACATGCCCTTTGCCGACCATGTTGGTGCTGTAACCGGCGAACCAGAGTGGAGTCATCACGCCCCAGTCCATCGGCAGGACCGATTGCGTCCGGTTGGAGCCACCGTAGCCGACCTGCGCCACCGGAACCCCACGTTCCTTCGCGATGGCCACGATCTTGTCGGTGAACTCGAGGTCGAACGGGACGTTCAGTTCGATGGACTTGCCTTGATAGTGCAACGTCCCGGCGCCCCGCGCGCAATCTGCCAGGGAGATGAACCCGTTGACACGGATGCCGTGCGGACCGCTGATGAAGATCACGTCCGGCTTCGCCTCGGCGAATCTGCGTCCCATCTCCAGCATCGACTCGCGGGTCTTGAGCGCTCCCTCGGCGTCATCACTGATGTCCGGGATGATCGGGAATCCATGAGGCGCAACCGCGCCAACAACCAGCGGCATTGGAACCCTCCCTCGTCACGTATGTCTCATCTGCCGAGCATTTCCGAGCATGGTACGCCACAATGCTGACCATGAGTAACACATCGCCACGCACGGGCATCTGAATCCACGGTCGCGCGAACGCATTCAACAGGCGATAATCCGCCATCATTGTGAGTGAGATGGATCGAAACTGGGGGCTTCACGTGCCTGACGACGTAACTCGAAAACCGATCGACATCCTGATCTGCGGCGGAGGGACGAGCGGCGCAGCGCTAGCCGGGATCATCGCCCGCGACACCGATGCACACGTCGTGTTGCTCGAAGCAGGTCCCGACTACGGGGCGCTCAGCGATTCCCGTTGGCCGGAAGATCTGCTGGATGCCCGGCGCATCCCGCAGTCACATGGCTGGGGGTACGAAGGGTCGGCCCACCGCAACCACCAGAATGCAACCCCGTTCGAACGAGCCAGAGTGATCGGCGGCTGTTCCTCGCATAACGGCTGTATCGCACTCCTGGGTCACCGCCGCGACTACGACGCATGGGCCGAACTCGGAAGCGTTGGCTGGGACTGGGAGTCTGTAGCGCCCGCATTCGACCGCGCCGTTGCCGCGCTCCAGGCGAAGTCCCCGGCTGACGACGACATCACGCCATTCCACCAGGCATTCATCGACGGAGCCGTCGCAGCGGGCATCCCGCGATCCAGCGACATGAACGATCCGGACGAGGCAGCAGGCGTCGGAGCGCCGCCAGTCAACGTTGTCGATGGTGTTCGCTGGAACACCGCTCTCGCCTATCTCGATCCGGTTCGCAATCGCGGGAATCTGACGGTTATCGGCGACGCGATCGTCGACCGCGTCGAGATCAGCAACGGTCAGGCGGTCGCCGTTCACGCCATTGTCGGTGGCCGGCCAGAGCGGATCGAGGCGAAGAGGATCGTCCTGGCGGCCGGGGCTTACGGATCACCGCTGATTCTGCAGCGGTCCGGCGTGGGTACCGAGGCAGACCTCCGTCGGATCGGTGTCGATGTGATCCACAAGTTGCCGGGCGTCGGTCATGCACTCGCGGACCATCCGGCCGTCAACCTGCTCTATTCGCCGACTCCGAAACTCGAACGAGCGATGGAAGCGTTTGGGCTAGAACGCTGGTCGCCGGACGAGCAAACACTCGCCAAGGCATGCAGCAGCATTTGTCGCGAAGCGTTCGACATTCATATCTACTCGGTCGCAGGCTGGCGCACCAGTGACGGCGAGTACGCCTATGGTGTCGCGGTCTCGTCTGTGTACCCGCGTTCGACGGGACAGGTCACAGCAGTCTCAACTGACCCAACCGCCGCACCGCGAATCGAGCACAACTACTTGTCCGATCCTGAAAACGAAGACCTTCGGGTTCTTCTCGACGGTGTCGAAATGGCCCGCCAGTCCATGCAGCCGAGCATCGATCAGGGACTGCTTGCCGCCGAGATCCGTCCGGGGAGCGCGGTACTTTCCAAAGCCGACCTCACCGCGCACGTCGAGCAGCACGTCGGCATCTACTACCACCCAGCCTGCTCCTGCCGGATGGGTCCGTCGTCTGATGCTGACGCAGTGGTTGACGCGGCCGGCAAGGTGCACGGAATCGACGGTCTGTATGTGTGCGACGCGTCGATCTTTCCGACGCTGATGCGCGCCAACACGAACCTGCCTGCGGCGATGCTCGCCGAACATCTCGCGGAGTCGATCACCAACACGTAACGCGCGAATTCGGCTGTTGGCAGCCGCCATCCGATCTGTCAGACTCCCGCTCATACGGAACGCCGCTATCGGAGGGAAAGACATGACGCTGACTCATGAGGAGATTCTGAAGGCCAACAAGGGATTCCATCCGTTCCTTGATGAGGATCATCCCTACATCTTCATCGACTCGTGCATGCAGGCCTGGCCCGACGCTGACTACGCTAACGCTCATCGCCACGGCGTCACGACCTACGCTGTGACAGCCTGGCGACCGCACGCCACCGTCGAGCAAGCCATGGAAGAGGGGATGTTCTGGCATCTCGTCGCCCGGAAGTATCCGAACTGCATCGTCGTCGAAACCACCGAGGACATTCGCCGGGCAAAGCGAGAAGGTAAAGCCGCGTTCCTGCTCGCTGCTCAGGGTGGCGACTTCATCGGCAACAAACTGCATCGCATCGAGGCGTTCCACAAACTCGGCCTGCGGATGATGCTGCCTGCCTACAACACGACCAACCTCATCTGCGACGGGGCGCTGGACCGCACATCGAGCGGTCTGACCCGCTTCGGCGAACTGGTCGTCGACGAGTGCAACCGGGTTGGTGTCCTGCTCGATTGCACACATCTTGGTAAGCAGGCGTCGCTACAGATCATCGAGCGCAGCAGCAAGCCGTGTGTCTTCTCCCACTCCAACCCCAACGGTGTTGTCCCGAACCCACGCAACATCGACGACGACCAGATCAAACTGTGTGTCGAGAAGGGCGGCATGATCGGCCTTGCGCCGTGGGGACCGCTCGTGCTCAAACCGGGAGACAGCCACTGGCCGACCGTCGATGACTTCATCGATCACGTCGACTACGTCGTTAACCTGATCGGCAACACTGATTGCATCGGCGTCGGAACCGATATGTCACTGGGAACATACCCGGATCACGAGCACGATCCGTGGGGCGAACCGGAATATCCCGATGTTGCCCGTCGCTATGGCCAACTGATCACGACCGACGTTCGATCGCCAATGCGCGCGCTCGATGGCTGGTGGAACTACACACAGGTCACAAACTTCATCGATCGGTTGCTGGCGCGTGGCTACAGCGAAGACGATGTCCGCAAGATCCTCGGTGAGAACTACCTGCGCGTCTTCGCTGAGGTCTGGGGTAGTTAGGGCACATCACGCTCACCTGACCGTTGGTCCAGTCGAATTCTGGCCCCTCGGTCGGTCATTTGGCAGCGTGACGCGACAACACTTCACCGTCACTGGACAGGGACGCACAATGACGTGCGTCCCTCGGTATGTTCATCTCCTGGGGGTTCAAGATGTCCACTCGCTCCACGGCGACCAGTCTGCCGGAAGGCTTCACACTCCGCGCACCACGGCTCACTGACGCGCCGGCAGTCGTGGACCTCATTAACGCACGCTCACAGGCCATCGCCGGTCGGGCGACCGTCTCCGAGGCCGACATCCTGATGTACTGGAATGAGCCTGAGCGCGACCTCAACGATGACGACTGGCTCGTGATCGCACCGGACGGCCGGGTGGCAGCCTTCCTCGAACTCTATGAGTTCCCGCCGTATACCGTCTTCGAGTTTGACTTCCACGTCCACCCCGATTTCGACGGACTAGGTATTGAGCCATTCCTGCTCGATCTGATCGAGCAGCGCTCGCGTCGCGAGATGCACCGCGCCGCGCCGGAGGAGTCGGTCGTCCTCCACACGTTCGCATCCGCGAAGGCCACCAATACCCTCCGGTTGCTCGAGGACGGCGGATTTACACACATCCGCGACGGCCTACAAATGCTGATCGACCTCGACGACGTCCAACCGGCGCTCTGGCCCGATGGCATCACCGTCCGTCAGTTCGTCCGCAACCAGGACGAGCGAGCCGTCTGGGAGGCGTCCGAGGCCGCCTGGGTGGATCATTGGGGCTACGCGCCAATGCCATTTGAGGAGTTTCTGCACTTTCGGATCGACGCGGTCGAAGGATTCGACCCGAGTCTCTGGCACCTCGCGATGGATGGCGACGCAATCGCCGGAGTCGCGCTCTGCCTACCGGAGCGTGCCGGCTACGACAACACCGGCTGGGTCTCTCTCCTCGCCGTCCGCCGCGAGTACCGCGGTCGCGGCATCGGCCAGGCGCTGATGCTTCATGCATTCGAGGACTTTGCCCAACGTGGTTTCGCTCACGCGGGTCTGGGTGTCGATGCCAGCAGTTTGACCGGCGCCGACCGGCTCTACCGCCGCGTGGGCATGCGTGAGGTCAGTCGAGAGCACACCTACGAGAAGGTCTTGCGCCAAGCCGTACCGACCGACGCTCCGACGACGCTGGAAACGATCACCATCGGGTAGTCACGCACCGTCGCGGCTGAGGATCAACTCAGCCGCGTGTTCGGCGGTCGCGACGACCGGGCCGTGTAAATTGCAGCGCGGTCCCCACGGGAAGATCGATGCGTCGACGACGCGCAGGTTGCCGATGCCGTGGACACGACAATCCGGCCCGACGACGGCAGTTGGGTCGCTGTCCGGTCCCATCCGACAGGTCGACGATGGATGGAACGTCGTTCCGATCTCCTCGCGAACGATCTCCTCAATCGCAACGCGATCGCGGAAGATCCGCCGCTTTTCCTCGGGGACACGCAGCATTTCCGAGAGCGGCGGCGTTTCGGCCAGTTGACCGGCCAACTGGACGCCATCGATCATCGCTTCGAGGTCGATCGGATCGGAGAAGTACCGGTGGTCAATATCCAGCGGGGCGCTCGGATCAGCCGACGTCAACCGGACACGCCCCTTCGAGCGTGCGTACTGCAAACTGACCGGCAGGATCATGCTCCAGCCACCGGTGTCTTCATCGGGCAGTTCGCGGGGATAGATGTGCAGATCGATCTCGTCATCTACCTGGTTGCTCCGGGCCTTCATCATCACCTGGATGAACGCATTGCGGCCGACCTCAAACCCTTCGCGCAAGGGAAAAATCGTCAACCCGCTGGTGTACGGAGCCAGATAGGGGTGGTCGAGAAGATGTTCACCAACACCCGGTTGGTCCAGCATCACGTCGATGCCCATGTCGCGCAGATGTCCCGCCGGACCAATCCCCGACCGCATCAAGATGGCTGGAGAACCATACGACCCGGAGGTGAGGATGACTTCCCGGCCTGCAAACTGCCGGCCGTCAGCGGCCAGAACGCCATTCACCTTCCGACCATCGAGCAGCAATCGATCGACGAGCGTATCAGCGGCAATCGACAGGTTTGGCCGGTTGCGCGTCACCGCCAGATACGTCAACGCTCCGTTGAGCCGCTGGGCATTGGCAACGTTGCGGGGAGTCGGGCCGACCGAAGGCTCCTGTACCGTCGATGCATTGAGGTCGTCGTGGTAGGCGTAGCCGAGTTCCTGAGCGACCTCGACAAGCGCAGTCTGCGACGGGGACCACTCCGCCTTTGGCACGCGATCGATCCGAATCGGCCCGGATTGACCGTGGATATCGGGATCGCCACCGAGGTCAGTCTCCGACCGCAGGAACATCGGGCGCATCGTGTCCCAGCCCCAGCCTGTTGCGCCGCGGCGTTCCCAGTCGTCGTAGTCCTGCGCCGACCCGCGCAGCCAGATACAGGCGTTGACGGCCGAACAGCCACCGACCACCCTGGCACGAGGCAGCGGTGCGCGGGTGCCGTGCGGCGTCGCAGCGTTCGCATAGCCCCACGAGTGGGAATTGATCGCGCTGTGATACGGATCGAGCAGATCATCCGGCCAGGCTTCGGGATCGGAGCCGTAGTCGGGCCCGGCGTCGATCAGCAGGACGCGACGACTCCCGTCCTCCGTCAATCGCGCCGCAAGCACGCATCCGGCTGGACCTGCACCAACGATGATGTAGTCAAACGTCGCATCGGACACCGTTCCCACTCCTCTCCCCAGCGGACGGATCGTACGGTTGTGAAGAGGCGGCGTCAACGGTCGATCGATGATGCTCTTGATGCTGATTTGAGTTCCGCTACCTGAACATCGGACTCGAAAGGAGTGCCTGGATGCCGTCACTGCCACCTGGTTACACACTTCGCCACGCGGAAATGTCCGACCTGGGTGCATCGGTCGATATTACCAACACACGCTCAACTCACGACATCGGAGAAGGCGACATGACGCTCGCCAGGATGCGAATGTTCTGGACAGAAGCCGACCGCAACCTCGCTACCGACAACTGGTTCGTCTGCGACGCATCAGGCACTCCTGTCGCGTACTTCGACTTCACCGAGTACACCCCATTCACTACGAACGATTTCGACTACGCCGTTCTTCCGGAGTACAGCGGCATTGGGATCGAAGAAGTCATCTACGCAACCGCCGAACAGCGCGCGCTCGCGTCGCTCCCCAAGGCTCCTGACGGGAGTCAGGTGTTGCTCGAAACACGCGTGTGGACCAGTAACGTTGCCGACCAGCAGCGGCTCGCCGCTTGCGGCTACCGGCTTGGCCGTGTCTGGAACCGAATGCTGATTGAAATGGACACGCTCCCTGCGGATCCCGAACTCCCGAATGGATTCACGATCCGCACCCTCCAATCTGGAGAGATCGACGCGGTCCACGAAGCATGGGAGGACGCTCAGCGAGACGAGTACGGATTCTCCAGCCTCACCCCCGAGGAGTTTCGCCGCTACCTCGCCGAGGAAGAGGAGAACTTCGACCCGACCCTCTGGTTTCTCGCTATCGATAGCGCGACCGGAACAATCGCCGGCTACACGCTCTGTCGATGGGAACGACCGGGAGAACCACAGACCGGCCACATCCGCTACGTCGCAGTCCGCCGCCAGTACCGGCGACGTGGTCTCGGACGGGCGCTCCTGCTCCACACGTTTCGCGAGTTCTACCGTCGCGGCAAGCGCCGAGTCGGCCTTGCCGTGGACTCAACGAGTCTGACTGGAGCGGATCGTCTCTACGAGCGAGCAGGTATGCGCCCTACCCACCAGATGCTCGTCTTCGAGAAGGTCATGCGAGAGTGCGGACAGAGCGATGGTTAGCGACTCGTGCGACTCCCTTCTTTCAACCACGGATGTGTCAATCATTCGCCGTTACGTCAACTTTGGTCATCGGTAGACCCGGTGCAGCGTAAGGCACACATGTGACCGAGTGACGCTTCTCGGCACAGAACGTGCATCCCTCGCGCCAGGTCATACGAAGTGACTCAGGAAGGGAACAACACTATGGCGCGAAGTGATGCACGTACGTACCAAGGTGTCGTCGTTCAGAGTTTCAGGAGCGAGGACGACGCGGTAGACGCGATCCGCCGCCTGCAATCCGCCGGGTTCGCAAACGACCAGGTGAGCGTGATCGCCCGTGACGAGAACGTCTCACGTCAGGTTGCCGACGACACCGGCACCGAAGCCGAAGAAGGTGCTGTCGCAGGTGCCGTTACCGGCGGCATCCTCGGCGGCGTCGCTGCCCTGATTGCCGGAGCGTCGGCAGTCGCGATTCCGGGCGTCGGACTCGCAATCGGTGGTCCCATCGCTGCCGCGATTGCCGGTGCCGCTGGTGGGGGATTGATCGGCGGACTGATCGGTATGGGCATCCCTGAGGATGAAGCCAAACATTACAACGAACGCCTGGAAGCCGGAGATATCGTCGTCTCCGTTGTCGCAGGCGACCGAGAAACCGAAGCCCGCGAAATCCTCCACGGCGATGGCGTTATCAGTTCACACATGAGTGCCTTCGATCCCGTTCCCAATCGTCCTGACGTCGTCCAATAACCAGCGCATACGCCACGTCGACAGGGATAGGCTCGTGCCTATCCCTGTTTCATACCCCCAACAGGCGGAAGTTGATCGTCTCAACGGCCGATTGCCCTGAGCGTTGCCGAAGCCCATGAGAGCGCGTCGCATCGAACCCCACGAAGTGACGGTGAATACACGACCACGGTACTACCGCCAACAGGGCATGGTTCGCGGAAACTGCTGCTCAAGACCGCTCATTTCACATGCGCAGTAACAAGTCTGGACTCCAACGACGTTGATCTCATACGGGTTCCACGCTACGGTCTGAACATCGAAGCCGTCGCAAGCCATCGTCGCAGATGATGTACAGCGGTCGGAACCAGGTCGATAACGGGCACTACCATCTCCATCAATTGATTCTTCGCCAGCGGACGTCGCGCATCGCGAATATGCGTAAGGAGGTACTGCCAGCGATCCAGGACGCACATTGACGACGTTGACGTGTTCGCACGGTGGACCGAGCAGGACACGTCTCTGGGAGCCATGAAGGGACCGCCAGATGCCTCGACGGATCCTCGTTGCCGTCACCGCCATGCTGCTGTTGAGCAGCATGACTGTCTTCACGGCAGCAGCAGTACCGATCGTGCAGCAACCGTTCGAACGAACGTGGACTCGCACTGACCAGCCTGTCGCCAGCAGCAACGCAGTCCGGACCTGGATATGGGGTCCGGCGCCGTTCACGGCCGCGATGTGGGAGCCGTATGCCGAGTCGCCGGACGAGTTGCGCCAGGTGCAGTACTTCGACAAGTCTCGCATGGAGATCACGCAACCCGGCGGTGACCAGAGTAGCATCTGGTACGTCACGAATGGTCTGATCGCCAAGGAACTCATCACTGGCGAGATGCAACTCGGCGACAACGAGTTCGAAACGCGCACTGCCGCAAACGTGAATGTCGCTGGGGACCCTGACGACAGCAACGGTCCAACCTACGCATCATTCTCCGGATTGCTAAACGCTCCGGCCACAAACGTGGGGGCGACCCTCACGAACCGCGTTAATCGCAACGGCAGCGTCACGTCTGACCCAGCGCTGGCGGCACAAAACGTAACGGTGGCGCACTTCGCTCAGGAGACCAACCACGCAATCGCAAAGCCCTTCTGGGATTTCATGAACTCCAGCGGGACGGTCTCGCAGAACGGCAGTCTGACGAATGCGCCGCTGTTCGAGAGCCCGTACTTCGCGACCGGCCTGCCAATCACCGAGGCTTACTGGGCCAACGTGCAGGTTGGCGGGACGCCTCGCGAGGTGCTGATGCAGTGCTTCGAGCGGCGCTGTCTGACGTACACGCCACAGAATCCCGCCGAGTGGCAGGTCGAAATGGGTAACGTCGGCCAGCACTACTATCGCTGGCGCTACGAGACCGAACTTCCAACCGAACCACCGGCCATGACTGTCACCGGCGATCAGATGTCGCCACTGTTCCTCATCGACTGGCCGGTTGATGGTGACGACGATGCCTGGATCCTCCTGTCAAACGACAGCCCGGTCCCAATCACAATCCAGCTCGACGGACCGGTCTCGCGGACGATCTCATTGCCTGCTTGTGACGGCTGTATCGTCTGGCCATCGCCGCAGTCGTTCCCTGGCTGTGCCGACGACACGCCTTACGACGAAGTGTTGCTGCCACCGGGCAACTACCGGGCCGTCGTTACCTTCCACGACGCGCAAAGTGACAACCTGATCGCCCACTGGACGCTCGTTCCGAACGCCGACTACGGGATGTGCTACTACCGTTACAACACCCCCAACTAAGAGTTCGAGAACGAACCATGACACGGGCCCTGTACAGAGTTGTGCAGGGCCTGTGTCATTACTCGTTTGAGCGCCTACTTGCGCTTTCATCAATTCTCGGTCATGCTGCCTTCACATCCCTCGCCGCCTGGGACGAGGTCATCCCGCAGGAAGGGAGCACCGACGATGGCATCCCTCGCAGATTCGTTACTCCAGCAGATCATGGCCGCGCAGTCGTCAACGGAAACTTCTGCGCTTAGCGCGGACGGAACGTCCGTCCAGAACGGGCTCGCCGCCGCGATTCCAGCCCTCATTACCGCGCTGAGCCGAAATGCACAGTCAAAGGACGGCGCCGAGGCGCTCGATGCCGCTATTGCCAAAGACCACGATGGCAGCGTCATCGACAACATTGGCACGTACCTACAGAATCCAAATCTCGACGACGGCAACGGGATCCTCAAGCACGCACTCGGCGGCCAGCAGGAGTCGGTGCAGCAAGGGCTATCGGCCCAGACCGGTCTCGATCCACAGATGATTGCCAAGTTGCTTCAGATGGCAGCACCGCTTGTCCTCGGCATGCTTGCCAAGCAGAAGCAGCAACAGGGTCTCAACGCCGATGGACTGTCCGACCTGCTCCAGCAGGAGCGCGCCGAACAGTCGCAGAAGAACCCGGACCTGATGGGCATGCTCACCGGCATGCTCGACCAGGACAAGGACGGCGGCTTCATGGACGATGTCCAGTCGATGGCCGGCAAGCTGTTCGGACGCCGCAACAACGAGTGATCGACTCCGTCGCCATCCGCATGCAGTCATCGTTGCACCAACAGGAGGGAACAGGGCATGTCAGTCGCAAAGGTTGTTGAAATTCTCGCATCATCCCCGGATGGGTTTGAGGCAGCGGTTCAATCCGGCATCGAGCGTGCCTCGAAGACGCTCGATGGGATCAAAGGTGCCTGGGTTAAGGATCAACAGGTTGTCGTCGAGAACGGCAAAGTCACTGAGTACCGTGTGGCACTCAAGGTCACGTTCGTCCTCAAAGACTGAGCGATCCTGAACGCGAGTGGTCCGCTGCTGGACCTCCCTCCAGGCGATATGAGGCTCGACAACACGAGCCAGCCGAGCATGAAAACGGCGCTCTCTCAGATTGAGAGAGCGCCGTTTTGATTCCAGTCTATCGCTCGTCAGTCAGGCTTCCGACGCGAGTGATCCCGACCTCAACCTGCTGAGAACCGACCTTCACGCTGGCTTTGTAGTCAGCGCCGTCGACCCAGCCCGGTGCCGCCTCACGCGCCAGCGTCTCGGCTGCGATTTCCTCGAGATGTCGCTCGATCGCTTCAGCGATCTCAGCCGGAGCCGTCCATGCCAGACGAATCGTGTCTTCGATTCGCAGTCCAGCGTCCTTGCGAGCATCCTGGACGCCGCGGACAAAGTCCCGCGCCAGGCCCTCGGCGATCAGCTCTGGCGACAGTGTCGTATCGAGTGCGACCAGCAGATCGCCCTCTTCGGCAACGTTGAAGCCCTCGCGTTCGCGGACGTCCACGAGTACCTCGTCTGGCGTCAACGTAAACTCACCGAGCGTGAGATCACTTCCTGCGCGCACTGACTGCGCGACCGTCGTTGGGTCCGCCTCGGCAAGTGCGTTCCGGATCGCGCCAAGTTGCTTCCCATACTTCGGTCCGAGAATCGCAAGGTTCGGGCGAACGACGTAGGTCGCGTACTGCGCCGGATCGTCGATCCGACCTAGCGCCTTCACGTTCAACTCATCGAGCAGTTGCTCCTGCATCCGCTCGACGGCCTCCAACGTCGAATCCGAGCGCGCCCAGATACGCACCTCAGGCAACGGCTGACGAACCTTGACGTTCGCCTTGTTGCGTGCCGCTCGTCCCAGATTGACGGCCTGTAGCAGCGCTTCCATGTCCCGGTCCAGTCCGGCATCGACCTTCGCCGCGTCAGCAACCGGATAGTCGGTCAGGTGAACCGAGGGTGCTACGTCAGACTGTACCGACAGCACGAGATTCTCGTACATCTCATCTGCCAGGAACGGAGTGAACGGCGCCAGTAGACCGGCCAGCGTGACCAACACCTCATAGAGCGTCAGATACGCCGCCGCCTTGTCACGGTCTGCCTCAGTCTTCCAGAAGCGCCGCCGGTTGCGCCGGATGTACCAGTTCGACAACTCCTCAACGACGAACCGCTCCAGCACTCGCGTCGCAGCGACCTGATCGTAGTCATCGAGTGCGGCACGAACGTCTGTGATCACGCCCTGCAACCGGGAGATGATCCAGCGGTCAAGCATCGTCCGCTCAGCCAGCGGTACTGCGTTCGCCGGATCGGCGGGATCGAAGCCATCCAGCGCGGCGTAGTTCGCGAAGAAGGCGTACGAGTTCCAGAGCGGGATGATGAAGCGACGGCGCATCTCATCACCGATGTGATAGCCGAAGTTCAGATTCTGGGCCGGGTTGTGCTGCACATAGAGCCAGCGCATAACGTCCGACCCCATCACATCGGCCGCGTCGTCGAACCAGATCGCGTTGCCCGCGCTCTTGTGCATCTCCTTGCCGTGCTCGTCGCGCAGCAGAGCGAAGCCAAGCACCGTCTTGTACGGCGCTTCGCCCGTCAGCGCCGTCGACTGCGCCAGCATCGAGTAGAACCAGTTGCGGAACTGGCCTGGGAACGACTCCGTGATGAAGTCGGCCGGGAACCACTTGCGCCATTCCTCGCGGTCCTCGGTGTAACCCATCGTTGAGAACGGGACGATGCCGGCGTCGAGCCACGGGTTACCGACGTCCTTGATCCGCGAGATCGGCTTACCACAGCCCTTGCAGGCGATCTTGACGTGATCGACCCATGGGCGATGTGGCGAATTGCCCTCGAACTGCTCCCAGCCCTCGACGGCCCGCTCTTCCAGTTCTTCCTTGCTACCGATGACTTCGAAGGTGTTGCAGTCCGAGCACTCCCAGATCGGAAGGGCCAGACCCCAATAGCGCTTCTTCGAGATCATCCAGTCGTCCATGTTGCGGAGCCAGTCGATCTCGCGCTCCTCGCCGAACTCGGGAATCCAGCGAATCTCACGCGTTAACTCCATCATCCGCTCGCGCATCCCGTCGACGCCGATGAACCACTCATCAACCAGCCGGAAGACGAGATCAGTCTTGCAGCGCCAGCAGGTAGGATAGCGGTGGCTGTAGTCGTGATCCCGATAGAGCAGGCCCTTTTCGCGCATGTTGCGCACGATCGGCTGCGCGACCTCGTGGACATACATCCCGCTGAGCCAGTCGAATCCGTCGACGTAGTTGCCCAGTTCGTCGATCGGCGCGACGATCTGGAGGTCTTGCTCCTTCGACAGTCGGTAGTCTTCCTTACCGCAGCCGGGAGCGATGTGGACGATGCCGGTTCCCTCATCAGCCGCAACGTCGTCCCAGGCGATGACCCGGTGCTGCACATCGGCGTTGACCGGCAACTCGTCGAACGGGCCTCGATAACGCTTGCCGACCAGGTCAGCGCCCTGCACCTCGGCGACGGTCTCGTATTCGCCTTTGAGTGCGTGTGGTGCCGCGTCCTTCGCCAGATAGAACGTGTGCTCGCCTTGCCGCACCAGCAGGTAGGTCAATTCCGGGTGAACTGCCGCCGCGACGTTGCTCGTCAGCGTCCAGGGCGTCGTCGTCCAGACGAGCAGGGCCGCGTCTTCGCCTTCCAGCGGGAAGTAGACGTAGACGGATCGGTGGGTACGGTCCTGATAACCCTCGTTCAACTCCATCTCGGAGATGCCGGTGCCGCAACGCGGACACCAGGTCATCACGTCGTCGCCCTTGTAGATCCAGCCTTTCTGGTGACAAGTCTTGAGGAAGTGCCAGATCGTGTAATTGTTGGTGTCGGACATCGTGTAGTACGAGTTGTCCCAGTCCATGAAGTTACCGAGGCGCTTCGTCTGCTCGGTCTGAATCGCCGAGTACTTCAGGACCCGCTCCTTGCAGAGCTGGACGAACTTGTCGATTCCGAACTCTTCGATGTCGCGTTTGGTCGCAAGACCGAGTTCCTTCTCGACCTCGACCTCGACCCAGAGTCCCTGACAGTCGAAACCGTTCTGGTAGCGCTGCTTGTGTCCCAGCATCGTGTGATAGCGAACGTAGAGGTCCTTGTAGGTCCGTCCCCATGCGTGGTGGACGCCCATTGGGTTGTTGGCCGTGATCGGCCCATCCAGGAACGACCAGCGCGTTTCGGAGTCGTCGTTCTTCGTCAGATACTTGTCGACGATTCCATCTTCGTACCAGTGACGCAGTCGCTCCCGCTCCATGGCCGGAAAGTCGGCCCTCGTATCTACTTCCTTGAAGGATCGTTGCATCTTGACCACTCAGTCGTTCCCTTCACCCCGACGCGTGTGCGTCCTCGCCTGCAATGCCGTTTCCATCGTCAACAAAACACAAAACCCGTCCTCGACGAATCGAGGACGGGCTGAACAGTCACACCCGCGGTACCACCCCGCTTGACCGGCGCGAAACGCGACCGGCCCGCTTGATCCGACGAATCCGTGACAACATATGGTTTCTCGTCGGCGCCTGCTGTTAACGGGTGGCGAACCCGGCCGCGTCTACTGGGGAACTCGTCCCGTTCGGGTGGCGGCTCAGGAAGGATTTTCGACGGTGGCGATCCGTTTCCGGCTCCCACGATCCCGGAATCGCTGTCGGGCGCCTCGACCGTCTACTCGTTTCCGTCAACGCCTGTCTCAATTGTGCGCTTCTAATCATAACAATCGCGTCAATCGTCGGCGGAACGCCAGGCCGGAACTCGTCGCCACAGTGGTCGGGGAATACCCACAATCCGACTCGTGCTTGAATACACTAGATGAATGTGACCGCCGTCAGGCTTCGGTTCGAAGACTCGGGAGCATCGTGAGTGAGATCAACCAGTGAAAAGACGCGCCGCCTGATGCTGCTCATGTCGCCGGCCACCTACCGTGCGGCGGCGTTCTACGAAGCAGCCCGTGGGCTCGGAATTGAAACAGTCTCCGTCATTGATATGCCCGACCACCTCCAGGAGTATTGGGGACAATCGCACGGCGTCGACTTTGGCGACAAGGCGCGCGCGACCGATACGATCATTGATCTAGCGCGACGTGACGAGGTGGACGCGCTACTTTCCGTAGATGACAGCGCGACTGAACTGGCAGCGCTGGCAGGTAGCCAACTCGGCGTGCCGCACAACTCACCAGACGCCGCGATCGCTGCTCGAGACAAGCACGTCATGCGCGAGATGCTGGCGACGGCGGGTGTCCGCTGCCCTGGATTCCGCACGTTCCCGGCAAACGCCGATCCGATGTCATATGCCGGGTCGCTGACGTACCCGTGTGTCGTCAAGCCAACGCGCCTGTCCGGGAGCCGAGGCGTCATTCGCGCCAACGATGAGACCGAACTCCAGGCAGCCGTCGAACGGCTACGGCGCATCCTCGTCACCACCGGAAGCGACCTGGACCATGCCGAGATTCTGATCGAGGACTACATCCCTGGCGAAGAAGTCGCGGTCGAGGGGTTGTTGACTGACGGCGAACTCCATGTCCTGACCATCTTCGACAAACCGGACCCACTCGTCGGCCCGTTCTTCGAGGAAACGATCTACACGACGCCGTCCCGGTTGCCGGACGACGTTCAGGACGCGATCGCGAGGGAGACTGCTGCCTGCGCAGCCGCGCTCGGACTCCGTACCGGCCCTGTCCACGCTGAATTGCGCATCAACGAAACCGACCCTTGGATTCTCGAAATCGCAGGGCGATCGATTGGCGGACTCTGCTCGACGGTGCTGTCCTTCGGAGCCGGTATGTGCCTCGAAGAGTTGATCCTGCGCCATGCAGTCGGGATGGACATTCCGTCCTACGATCGCGCTGGCGATGCCGCCGGAGTGATGATGATCCCGATTCCTAAGGGCGGCATCCTGCGATCGGTCGATGGTGTTGATGACGCCAGCAAGGTTGAACACATCGACGGAATCGAGATTACTGCCAAGTTGAACTATCCCATCAAGCCACTGCCAGAGGGAGATAGTTACCTCGGGTTCATCTTCGCGCGGGCGACGACACCTGAGATCGTCGAGGCAGCGTTGCGCGAGGCGCACGCCAGACTGACGATTCGGATTGATCCGATGATGACGATGCAGGTTTCCCCAGCGGGATGATGGAACCCGGACTCGCGCTACTTCTTCCTGGCTGGTCCGCCGCCCTTGCCGGCTGGTGCAGCGCCGGGTGCGACCCAGTCATCAGGCATCCGCGCATTCTCCCCGAAGAAGAACTCTTCCATCTCCTTGCGCAGGAGTTTGCGCGTGTCGGGGTCGGCTGGATGCAGACCGTAGTGGTTGATCATGATCGTCGCGTGCCGGCCCCACAACTGGTACGCCTCGGCCGAGACGTTCTCGTAGATGCGCAGTCCGAGTTCGCCGGGGAACGGCGGAGCCTCCAGCCCAGGCAGTTCGCGACCCAGCTTGACACAATTCACCATGCGAGCCATGACGCCCTCCTGCCACGATCACTCTCCGGCACAGGTTCCGCAACTCGGCCGGATCGATCCAACGCCAGATCCAGCCTGCGCCGACCATGAATACTGTATCACCTGCCGCCCCATCGCCACGGATCGTGATGTTCGGGATCCAGTGCGCGTTCACTCAGCGCGTCATTGACGAACTTTCTGCGCAGGGGTTTCCGCCTGTCGCGCTGCTACTACCCGGACATCCGGCAATCGAGCAACCGCTCACGGTGACACCACCGGGTAGCACACTCCCCCTGGTCGGTGCTGCCAAACGGTCAAAACCCTACTCCACGTACCGAGTCGGCCAACTCGCGTCTCCGGCCGCACTCGAGCTTGTCTCTTCACTGACCCCGGATTACATCGTCGTTGCCTGCTATCCGCGACTCATCCCGCGCCGGATACGGCATCTCGCTCGTGTGATGGCTCTCAACGTTCATCCGTCCCTGTTGCCCCAGCATCGCGGCCCCGATCCGCTCTTCTGGATCATGCGGGATGGCGGGGCGGGCTGCGGCGTCACCGTCCACGAACTCTCCGGTCGTTTCGATGCTGGCAGGATCGTTGCGCAGCAAGCGGTACCGTATCCGGAAGGAGCGCGCGAGGCCGATGTTGAATCGGTACTCGCCGCTGTCGGCGCGAGGCTCGTTGCCGACCTCATGGCGTCGGGCGAGGCAAGCACCACTCATGCGGTCATCAAACACGAAGAGAGTTACGAGTCGTGGCCTACCGAGGCGGACTACGTCGTGCCTGCCGGATCAAGTGTCCGGCTGGCATGGACGTTTATACGCGGAGTGGCTGAGCGTGGTATTCCCATTACCGTGATGGCCGACACCGGCACTCACGTCGTGACCGACGCCGTGGCGCACGGACACGATCCGAATCTACCAGACGCGCCTGACTCGAACGAGGTTATCTGCGCGTTTCACGATGGATGGCTCAGGGCCATCGCTCACGATCCTACCGGCGACTGAACCCGCCAGGCGTCGGCGCCTCGCCTTTCATCAGTCGCGCCACTAACGCAACTGGAATCGCGCCCCATGACAGAAACTCGTCGTGAAATCGTCGCAGGCTGAACTCGTCGCCCCAGGCCGACATCATTTCTGCGCGGAGGTCGTGTATCAGATCGGTGCCGATCAGGTACATCATCGCCATCGTCGGGAACATCGAGTTCTTAACGGCCTCGCCATGTGCGGCTCCAGCGTCCATTCCGGCTTCCTGGGCATAGAACTCGACCGCGTCGTCGATCGAGAACTCGCCGGTATGGATCGCTACGTCGGCGATGGCCCGGGCGGCCATTCGCAACCGCGACTGCCGCATAGACAGCACCTGCAACGGTGTTAGGAAACCTGCCTCCTCCATGAGGTCAGTCGCGTAGCACGCCCAGCCCTCGACGAAGGTTCCCGCAGATGGGAGCGCGATGCGCAAGGCAGTGTCATTGCCCGCGATCTGTCCGACTCGGGAACGAGCGCGAGCCGCGTACCAGTTCTGGACATGGTGGCCAAGACCCGCGTGATGAATAACGTGGTTGAGTGTGACCTGTGTACTGTTGACGCTCCGCAACCCTGCGTCAGGGGCGTCTCCAAGTGGCGGGACGAGATACCGTTGCACTTGTCCGTCATCGAACGGTGGTGGACAGCGGTAGTACAGGAAGTACAGGTAAGGGGCGGAAGTGCGTGCCCACTCGGGTATCGGCTCGAACGCGATCGGCGTATCGGGCCACGTCACCAGATCACGGTCGATTGCGTACTGACGCGCATCGCGCCACACCGTCTCGAACGACCGCAGGTACTGGTCGGCTGATGGGTGATCGGCGGCGATCGCTTCGGCGGCAGCGTCCCAGCTGGCGAATCCCTGTTGCTGGAGTTCGGCGTCGAGAGCCTGCCGGGCAACTTCCAGTTCCCGTCGAGCGTACGCCGTGATTTCCTCGCCGGACATGTTCAGGAAGTGGACGTAGCGGAGCATCCAGTCGAACTGCTCCTGCCCGATGGCCAACGGCCTCTCGGACCCAGAGAGTGATCGCGATTCCAACGCCACACGAAAATCGGCGAATGCCGTCACCGCTGCATCGATCGCACCAATCAGGTCGAGATGCGCTTCGCCCGACTCCGCCATCAGCAGGGGTAGGCCATCGCGCAGGAGGTTGTCGGCACCGACACATTCGCGGATCGCACGCTCCACCCAGACTGCCGGTGCATCAGCGATCGATGCCCTTCCCTCATTCAGGAGATCTGGTATCGCGTGGAGGCGCTTCGCCGCCGATGCGAGCCGCTCATTTTCCGTCGCGAATTCGCGGAGGAAAAGCGAGACGATGCTGAAAACAGCCTCGCCGGTGTACAGACACGGATTCCCGGTGAGATGGCTGCTCTGTCGCTCCGTCCGCACGAACCACAGGTACGACCGTGCCAGCATGACGTCGACCTGAACCGAAGGATCGATGTCGTCCATGTTCGAGAGGTGCTGGCTTTCGCCGAGAAGCGCGTCGAGTTCCGTGTCGGAGGCGTGAAACGTCGGCAGAGCGGTGTCATAGTCGTGAACGCCGATGAACGTGGCTGAGACGGGATTCGTGCGGTAGTACCAGTCGAAGAATCGATCGAGCCAGGCTGACGGTGATGTCGTTCCGGTCATGGTTCATTCCCGTTCTGTTTGTCGCCGATCGATTGAGACGTTGCACACCCGAACGTTGAATCGCCATCGTACTCGATAGTGGTATTCTCCCCGCATCGAGTTGAACTGGCCGGGAGGACTGAGCATGATCGATATTCTCAGCCGCGCGCACGCCGAGGCGCTGGATCGCGAAGACCCCCTCGCTTCGTTTCGGGATCGCTTTTATGTCCAGCCCGGGACGATCTATATGGATGGCAATTCGCTCGGCCTGCTCTCGAAGGATACAGAGCGTCGAGTTCACCACGCGCTGGAGGACTGGAAGACGCTCGGCATCGACGGTTGGCTACGGGCTGATCCCGCCTGGTTCTACCTCGGAGAGCAACTCGGAGCGCGACTGGCTCCGATGTTCGGCGCCGACCCGGATGAAGTGATCGTCACCGGCACGATCACGGTGAACCTGCATCAACTGATCGCGACCTTCTACGAGCCGGTTGGCAATCGCCGCAAGATCATCGCGACGGCGCTCGATTTCCCATCGGATATCTACGCGATGCAGGCCCATGTCACCCGCCACGGCGGCGATCCCGAGGTCGACCTCGTCAAGGTGCCAAGCCGGGACGGTCGACTGATCGAGGAAGATGACATCATCGCAGCGATGACCGACGAGGTCGCGCTGATCGTATTGCCGAGCGTTCTCTATCGCAGCGGCCAACTACTGGACATGGAGCGAATCACCCGGGCGGCCAACGAGCGTGGCATCCCGATCGGTTGGGATTGCGCGCACTCGGCTGGCGCGATGTCGCATAAGTTCAGCGAGTGGGGCGTCGACTTCGGTGTCTGGTGCAACTACAAGTACCTGAACACCGGCCCAGGCGGTGTCGGAGCGCTGTACGTCAATCGCAAGCACTTTGGCAAGCAGCCTGGACTGCCGGGTTGGTGGGGATACAACAAGGAACGCCAGTTCGACATGCTCCACGAGTTCGAAGCCGCACCGGGAGCAGGTGGCTGGCAGATCAGCACGGTGCCGATTCTCAGCACCGCTCCACTGCTCGGCTCACTCGATATCTTCGAGGAGGCCGGAATCGAACGGGTCCGAGAGAAGTCACTTGCGGCGACCGAGTACCTGATGCAACTCCTCGAAGGAGGCGGGTTGACTGGCCCGGAATATGGCTATGGAATCGGGACCCCGAGAGATCCAGCCCGGCGGAGTGGACACGTCGCGGTCGAGCATGCAGAAGGACCGCGAATCGCGAGAGCGCTGAAGGCGCGCGGCGTTGTACCCGACTTCCGGCCACCGAACGTGATCCGGCTCGCTCCAATCGCACTCTACGTCTCGTACGTCGATGTCTGGGACACCGTTCAGCACCTCAAAGAGATCATCGAGACTGGCGAATACCTGGCGTTGGCTGAAAGCCGCGAGGTTGTCGCCTGACGCGGTGTCGCGTGACACCGTATCGAGCATCTGGGTGTCCAGCCCATCTGGACGATCACAGGAGGATAGTGGATGCCAAGGATCGAAGCCGAGGGGCTGAAGACCTTTGAGGCGCAGGAGGGGCGCCGGCTCGTGCTCGAGCTCGAGGACAACGGGATTGACATCCTGCACCGCTGCGGCGGCCTCTCGAAGTGCACGACCTGCCGGATCGTCGTCCTCGAAGGTGACGCGGGCGTGATGACGGAGCGAGAGCGGGCACGTCTCGAGCGCGAGAACGAACTCGCCCCGAACACGCGCCTCTCGTGCCAGATCATTTGCGAGAACGACCTCAAGATTCAGGTGCTGCGCCGGTTCTCCGAATCCGGGCTCAGCGATCCGGGACCACGGCCGCACGAGGACATTGACTCTCCCGAACACGCCTAACCACGGCCTCAACCAATGCAATGGATCGACGGGAGCGGCAATGCCGCTCCCGTTCGTTGTTCCCAACGTACAACTCCCTCCAGAACCGACCTGCCGTACAATCGCCAGCGGCGAGTGAGGGGTGAAGGTGCGGAACGGACCGGCGCGAATCCGGCTGGCGACTGAGGGTAGTACCGGACACATCGGCTACCGCTCGGTGATCGGGCTGCCGGTCGCAATCTGGTCGATGCTCCTGAACGCCTTCTCGATGAGCGTCGGCTTCTTCATGCTGATCCCGCTCGTCTCCGTCTACTACACGACCTCGCTTGGCTTCACGGCGGCAATGGTCGGTACTGCGCTCGCTGTCCGGCAGTTCACCCAGCAGGGATTGATGATGGTCACCGGCAACCTCGCGGAGCGCATCGGCTACCGCCCGGTGCTGGCTGTCGGGATGCTCGTGCGCTCTGGCGGATTCGTCACGTTCGTGTTCGCCGACACGATGCCCCTCCTGCTACTTGCCTCATTGATCGCGGCGCTTGGCGGCGCCCTCTTCGAAGTCAGTGCTCGAGCTCTGATGGCGACGATCGTCGCAGCGGAGCAGCGGACGACGGGATTCTCGTTGTGGTCGCTAGCGTCAAACGTCGGGCTGGCGATCGGGCCGCTGATCGGTTCGTTGCTGATCAAGGCCAGTTTCTCGGTCGTCTGCGTGGTCGCGGCAGCCATCTACATCGTCGGTGCGACCGGTACGATGTTGTTGATTCCGCCAGCAAATCGGCGGGCCGCCATCAGCCGCCCGCCGGGACTAGTCCAGACAGTCGGCGCGGTTGTGCGAGACCGGACCTTCGTGGCGTTCAGCGCGATCATGACGGGCTACTACCTGCTTGGCACGCAACTGTTCATTACCATCCCGCTCGAAGCGGAACGATTGACTGGTACCACCGACAGCCTCGGGGCAATCTACCTGGTCAACTCCATCGTCGCCGTCTCGCTTCAGTTTCCGCTGGTACGCATGGCGACCAAGCACCTGACGGCGCTCCAGGCGGTTGCGGCCGGGACCGGTTGCCTCGCGTTGTCACTCGCGAGTATCAGCCTCGCAAACGGGTTGATCGCGCTGCTCGTCAGCGTTGCCTGTATCTCAGCCTCGCGGGTGGTCATTGAGCCGATCGTCAATTCCAGCGTGGCGCGCATCGCGGGACGCGCAGGCGAAGGACTCCTCGCCAGTTACTTCGGCTTCAGCGCGCTCTCATTGGCGGTTGGCGGCGCCATTGGTCCAGTGCTGGGAGGCTGGTTGTTCGATCAGGCAACCAATCGCAACATGCCCTCACTGCCGTGGATTGCGCTGGGCACGATCGGTCTGACCGTGACAACCGCTTTAGCCCTGTTCTCGCTTAAGCCATCCGCGAGGAGTCTGATTAACGACCCGGTGGAAGCCGACGCGACCTGAGAAGTTCACCGCAATCTAAAGGTCGTGCTATTCTGCATAGCGCAGAATCTGGCGGCGCCTGGCGCCGTTGTCTCGGGAATGGAGAAGACCCAACCATGGCAATCGCCACGTACGACACCGCAACGCTCGCCCAACTCGACATCGACCACATGCTGCATCCTGTCACCAATCTCCACCAGCACGCCAAGAGCGGACCGCTGGTGTTGACGCGCGGTGAGGGCAGCAGCATCTTCGACAGCGATGGCAAAGAATACATCGACGCCTTCGCCGGACTCTGGAATGTGAACGTCGGTCACGGACGAGCAGTGCTGGCCGAAGCCGCACGAGCGCAGATGGAGGAACTGGCCTTCGCGCCGACCTTCTTCGGGCTCGCTACCCCACCGGCAATCCAGCTGGCTGCCAAGCTCGCGGAGATCTATCCGGGATCGATCAATCACTTCCAGTTCACGTCCGGTGGTGCGGAGTCGAACGAGACTGCAATCAAGATCGCCCGCTACTACTGGTCGATCCAGGGCAAGACCGAGAAGGTCAAGATCATCTCGCGACTACAGGGTTACCACGGAATCGCGATGGGCGCGCTCTCGGCTACCGGCATACCGGCCTACTGGCAGCACTTCGGGCCGCGTCCGGAGGGCTTCGTCCACCTCTCCGCACCCTACGCCTACCGCAACGCGGGTGATCTGGACGAGGCTGGCTTCGTAGACGCGCTCGTCCGCGAACTCGAAGAGACGATCGAGCGAGAGGGCGCCGACAACATCGCGGCGCTGATCGGTGAGCCGGTTCAGGGCGCCGGTGGAGTCATCGTTCCGCCGGAGATGTACTGGTCGCGAATCAGCGAAGTGCTGAAGGCGAACAACATCCTCTGGATCGCCGACGAGGTCATCACCGGCTTTGGCCGAACCGGAACGCTGTTCGGCGTCGAGCAGTACGGCGTCCAGCCAGACATCGTCTCGATTGCGAAGGGCGTCACCTCCGGCTACGTCCCGCTTGGCGCGGTCGGCGTCAGCGATGAGGTCTACAACGCGATGATTGAGCCGGATCAGATGTTCATGCACGGCTTTACCTACTCCGGGCACCCGGTCGCCTGCGCAGTCGGGCTGGCGAACGTCAAGTTGATCGAGGATGAGAACCTGGCGGCGAACGCGGGTAAGCAGGGCGAGTACCTCATCAACCGGCTGCAGGAGATGGCACCGCATCAGCACGTCGGCGAAGTTCGCGGCAAGGGTCTGATGATGATCGTCGAGGTCGTCGCCGACAAGGACACGAAAGCGAAGTTCGATCCGTCGCTCAACATCGGTGGCAAGCTCCAGGCCGCGACCCGCGAGCGCGGGATTATCGTCCGCTGCTCGAACGACGGCATCGCTATCTCGCCGCCGCTGATCCTCACGCAGGAAGAGGCGGGACGCGTCGCCGACGCGATCCAAAGCGCGATCGTCGAGGTTCTGGGCTAACTCTCAAGGAACTCAGCGACAAAGCAAGAGGGTCGGACCAAATTGGTCCGACCCTCTTGCTTTGTCGCGTGGTGATTGGCTAGTCTGTCGCGACAGTTTCGCGCGCCGACTCAGCAGCCACGTTGGGAACTGGCAGTCCGAGTCCCTCAGCCACCCGTCGGCCATAGTCCTCGTCGCACTGAGCGAAGTGCCAGACCATCTTCTCCTGAATGTGCTGCGAGCACTGGCTCAGGTTGGTGACCAGGTTGGAGATCAACTCTTCCCGCTCCCAGTCCTCGAAGGTCCGGTAGCGCTCGCCTGCCTGGCCGTAGTTGTTCGTCCGGCTGATCGGCTCGCGGACGAGCTTGCCTTCGACGTATGGCGTGTGCGGCTTACCGGCTGGAGTCGCCTCGCGGAGACCACCGAGGCTGCTCGGCTCGTAGTTGATGTGCGGGTTCGTGCCGGTGCCGTCGACGCCGTACGACATCTGGCCGCCACGCTGGTTGGTGGAGACCTTCACCTTGGCCTGATTGATCGGCAGTTGCAGGTAGTTCGGTCCAACACGATAGCGCTGGGTGTCCGAGTACGAGAACGTCCGGCCCTGGAGCATCTTGTCGTCCGAGAAGTCGAGGCCGTCAACGAGGACGCCGGTGCCGAACGCCGCCTGCTCGACCTCGTTGTGATAATCGACCGGGTTGCGATCCAGCACCATCCGGCCAACCGGCAGCATCGGGAACTGGTCCGTCGGCCAAAGCTTGGTGTCGTCGAGCGGGTCGAAGTCCAGTTCGGGATGCTCGTCGTCGCTCATGATCTGGACCTGGAGTTCCCACTCGGGGAAGTCGCCACGCTCGATTGCCTCGTAGAGGTCCTGGGTGGCGTGGTTGAAGTTCGTCGCCTGGATTGCGTCGGCTTCGGCCTGCGTCAGGTTGCGCTCGCCCTGCTTCGGGTCCCAGTGGTACTTGACCAGGACGGCTTCGCCCTCGGCGTTGACCCACTTGTAGGTGTTAACGCCGGAGCCGTGCATCTCGCGGTAGTTGGCCGGGATACCCCACGGGCTCATGATCCAGGTGACCATGTGGATCGACTCTGGCGAGTTGCAGACAAAGTCGAAGAAGCGCTCCATGTCCTGCCGGTTGGTGATTGGGTCCGGCTTGAAGGCATGGATCATGTCCGGGAATTTCACCGCATCGCGGATGAAGAAGATGTTGAGGTTGTTGCCAACCAGGTCCCAATTACCGTCCTCGGTGTAGAACTTGACGGCGAAGCCACGCGGGTCGCGAAGCGTCTCCGGCGAGTGCCCGCCATGAATGACGGTCGAGAAGCGCACGAACACGGGCGTCCGCTTGCCCTTCTCCTGGAACAACTTGGCGCGGGTGTACTTCGAGATCGGTTCGTCGCCAACAGTTCCGTAAGCTTCGAAGTAGCCATGAGCACCAGCGCCTCGTGCGTGAACAACACGCTCCGGGATGCGCTCGCGGTCGAAGTGGCTGATCTTCTCGATGAAGTGGTAGTTCTCGAGCGTCGTCGGTCCGCGATTGCCAACCGTCCGGTTGTTCTGGTTGTCGTAGACCGGATGGCCCTGCCTGGTCGTGAGGAACGCCTGTTCGCCCTCCGCGCCGTTCTGGTCCTTGGGCTGCTTGTCTGACATGCGCTGATTTCCCTTCTACTCCCGCGCGAAAAGCCTCGCCGCGATCGCTGGCGAAGCCGGTTCTCCAAGATTGCGCACCCGATTCTCACATACACGGACTCTGAAGATCTGACTGACGGTATGGGGTCGTCACAGAGTTGGTACGGCAAGGGCAACGCAACTGATCGCGCCTTCGTTATCGTACTCAATGTGGCTCAGGGACGCCAAAAGCGGGGCCGAGAATCACTCAGACCGACTCAGGCGGAAGATACGACCGGCATCATCGTCGGAAATCATCAGGCTGCCATCGTTCGCGACAATCACATCGACCGGTCGTCCCCACCAATCTCCGTCATCCAGCAACCAGCCGGTGATGAAATCAACTGGCTCTCCGGTCGGTTGGCCGTTCTCGAACGGAATTCGCACGACCTTATACCCCGTCGGCTCTGAACGGTTCCATGAGCCATGGAAGGCGACCAGCATGTCGCCATCGAACGGTGCCAGCATCTCCCCACTCGCGAACGTCAGCCCAAGCGGCGCCGAGTGCGCCTGCATCAGGACTGAAGGTTGTGCGACGCCATCGCAAGCACCCTCGCTTCCAAACAGCGGATCGATGATCGTCCCGGCATGACAACGTGGCCAGCCAAAGTCGTCTCCCGATTGTGGTTGGTTGATCGTCTCAGGGGGAACGTCGTCACCCATGCCGTCTCGGCCGTTGTTCGTGGCCCAGAGCTCGCCAGTGTCCGGATGGAACGTGATCCCAACAGCGTTTCGCAATCCGATAGCGAACGGCTCGCCGCCGGTTCCGTCGGCGTTGAAGCGCCAGATGGAGGCTCTGAGAGGGTCTTCCTCCTCACAGACGTTGCAGGACGAACCGACCGAGACGTACAGCAAACCGTCCGGACCGAATCGGATCGTGCGCGACCAGTGACCGCCTTCCGGCAGGTCCGGAATGAGCGTCTCGACGGATTCGAAACTCCCGTCACCATCGCGATCCTCAGCGCTGATGACCCTTGACTCCTCGGCGATGTAGAGTGCTCCGTCGTGGAACGTGATGCCGTGTGGACTGTCCAGGCCATCGAGGACCGTCTCGACCTGGTCTGCGACGCCATCACCATCCGCATCTGGCAGCCGCAACACCCGTCCCAGCTGATCAGTTACGTAAAGCGCACCATCTGCATCAACTGCAAGAAAGCGAGCGGAACCAAGGCCTTCTGCGAAGATTGAGATCGTGTACCCGGCAGGGACGGAGAGCGTCTGGTCGCCTATTTCAACAGTTGCGTTCCCTTCCGGGATCGCTGAAGACAGCGTAGCCGAAGGGGTCGGCTCGGCCGCAACTGGCGACTCTGTTGATGTTTCGGTTGCCGCAGGTGTCGATGCCGGGCTGACAACGGCTGTCGCAGTCAATGAATCGGTTGGTTGTTGTACATCCGCCGTTGTTGCCGTCGCGACGACAGCAGTGGGTTCCAGGACCGGCGTGGCTGTCGGGTCGGCGTCGTCGTCCCCGTTACTGCATGCCACTAAGAACGACACGCAAAAGCCGATCACGAACGGAATGACGAGCCGTTGATTCATTTCCGCACCGCGCTTTCAAGGCGCACGCTGGCATGATCATCGACGATATGGTGCTGCTCGTATGCCTCGCGCTTGAGCACACAAATGAACGGCAGGTTTCGATACAGCTCGTGGTGATCGAGTCCGTAGCCGACGACATAGTCGTTCGGGATGCTGAACCCAACGTAGCGAACGTCGACCGTCGCGATCCGTCGCTCAACCCGGTCCAGCAGCGCGCAGACCGCGATGCTGGCCGGTTCCTGGGCACGGAGATACTCAAGCACGAAGTCCATCGTCAGTCCGGTGTTGACGATGTCCTCGACGAGCAGCACATGCCGGCCACGAATATTGATGTCCAGACGGCGCTCGATCGTGATGCCATCGGGTGATTGGAGCGGCGCCTTTACGGAGAGATAGTCAATCGCAAGTGGCCGCGTGATCGCTCTTGCGAGATCGGCCAGGAAGAACGTCACGCCCTTCAGCAAGCCAACCAGCACCAGTGATTCGCCGGCGTAGTCAGCCGAGACTTCGCGTCCCAGATCGAGGACGCGCTGCTGAATCTCCGACGACGACAGCAGGATGCGGTCGATGTCCTCCTGGCGCAACGACGTGATATCGACTGAGCCGTACCCGAAGCGTCCCAGAATCTCATGAAACGCCTTGCGGTCCACCAGCATCACGTTGACGTTTGGATAGAGTTCCCTGAGCCGGCGAATCTTGCGATTCTTGCGCGTGACGAGTGACTGTTTCATCGTCGTCAGTTCGACGAAGATGTCGCGCTCTGGAAGATAGAAGTCGGGCGTAAACATCTCCGCGATACGGCCGTCACGCCACCGGAGTGGGAACGAGCGCGGCTCGTACTGCCAGCGAATGCGATAGAAGTCGAGGAATGACGCGAAGTCAGCTTCGGCGGGGTGTGCGAACGGCGCGATGTCATCAGGGTCGATCCGCACGTCTTCGCGGTCGTCCGCGTCGGTGTGCATGTCGTCATTCGACCGCGACAAGGCGGGTTCGCTCACGCAGGCTCCTCTCGCTGTCTGTCATCTCGCAGTCCCGGCTCACGGACGATCGGACGGGGTGTCGACGGCGGCTGATCAACATCCGTCGATCGAATGACAACCTGCTGGGTCGCGCCGCCGAAGAATGGTGCGGTGACGTTCAACCAACGTCCGGCGAAGAAGTAGGCGTACGAGGTGATCGCCGAGCCAACGAGCACGTCAATCACGTAGTGTTCGCCGGTGTAGACGAGCGAGAACGCCATTGCCAGCGCGTACAGAAACGTCAACGCAGCCAGCCAGCGGCTGTGATGTAACGCAAACCAGAACAGCATGAACGTGATCGCCATATGCAACGACGGCATCGCGGCGACCGGGTTCGGATCGCCAAGCACTCCGTAGGTTCGGTCGAACAGCGATGCGTTGATGTTACGCCCGACGCTGACCATCACGCGGAAGATGTCGGTCTGCGGTGCGGCATCGGCTGTCAGCCACGGCGGAGCGGCCGGTGACAGGAAGTAGACCAGCAAGCCGACGAACAGCGTGATCATCGTCGTCAGTAGGTAGCGGTTGTACAACCCTGGACTTTTCCGCCAGATCAGAATGGCTGCGACGTGCGGGATGAAGAAGTATGACCAGTGGACGAAGGTCGTGGCGTAGTCATACCAGTGAATGACGCCCGGCTCGTAGAGCCGCTCCTGCAACCAGATCGTTGGCGTGACGCCGCCGAACATCCCACGCTCGATTGCCGTCACCTCGGCGGTACGCAGCGGAATGGCGGTCTCGTCGGCCAGCGATCTTAGCAACGAGAAGACGAGCCAGACAAGCCCATACGGCAGGAACGCCGCCGTGTACGCCCGAAAACGCGAGGCCGGAACGGCAAGGATCGCCGCTGTGACGAACGTGCCCCAGCCAAGGAACGATGAATTAAGGAGTGCGATCAACGTTACGACCAGCGCAGCGACACCGAAGCGAATCAGGAGCGAACGCCGCATCCCGGCCCAGGCGACCAGTCGCTGACGGCGCGTCAACTCCGCGCTGGTAATTCTGGAGTTGTCGACGTCCGGTCCCGGAGTCTGGGACGGTTCAGCCTGCTGATCTGAGTCGGTTGATTGGCTCACGGCATCCGTCTATCACGCACGGTCGTCGGTCGAGATCGTGATCCGGTAGCGCTGGAGTGCCTTGGTCGTCACCGTTACCGTTGGAACACCATCGGCTTCCTTGCGGGCGATGAACCCGCGCCGGGCCTGCTCGTTGATCCACGCTTCATCGTAGCCATGCTCAGTCGCGAGCGAGGAAAACGTATCGGCAGCGAGCGTGTCTCCACCCGCAACGGCCGCTCGATAGAACCGCTCACGGTCGGCTTCCTCGGGTGTCTCCGGAGTCAGCATCAACCGCTCGACCGGTTCGCCCCCTTCGAGGTGCTGCATGATCTCCTTCAAGTCCGAAACCTGAACGTGGCTGTAGATCACCTGCTCCGGGTAGACGATCATGTTCGGGCCAATGTCGCAGAGATCAATCGAATCGCAGGTGTTCACCAGAACGTCAGCATCCAGGCCGCGCCGCTTCATGTCGATCCGCAGCCGACCAGCGACGTTATTGGCACCCTTCTGCATGCAGTGCGACGCGGTGCAGACAAGCACGTGTTTTCGGTTCCAGTACATCGCATCGGCTCCTCTTCAATTCGAGTGGCGGGAGATGGCGACCCGAGTTATCCGAACCGGTACTGGATGCCGAATCCTCCGTTTGGGTAGGTCCACTCAATGTTTTCGAACTCGTGGCACACGATCCGGCACGTGCCGCACTCGACACAGCCTTCGTAGGAGAAGAGCACGGTGCCGTCCGGCTGCGGTGCATAGCAGGCCGCCGGGCAACAGTTGATGCACTGCTGCCGCTCGCATTGGAGACAGACTGCATGATCGATGATCCGAATATGCGCCCGCGTCGAATCGACGGCGTATGAGTTAATACTGAGCTTCTTTTCGAGCCCGGTTCGATCCTTGATTCCGTCGATCACGACACTCACTGGTTGCACCTGATCCTGACAAGTCGGCGAACGTTCGATCCTAGTCTATCATCGCGGCAAGATCCGACCGGCTCGCATGCGACGGTGTCACTATTGCTCCGACGGCGGATTCTGTGTGTCCGGGTGATACGAACGTGTGTGCTCACGCCAGTAGTCGGAGACTTCCTGCCCCGTCGCGAACCAGACGTCCGGGAAGCCCTTCACGTAGTCAATGAAGCGTTCCAACATCAGGAGTCGCCCGGGCCGGCCGATAATCTGCGGGTGCATCGTGAGATTGAACAGCCCTCCGTAGCGATAGATACCACGGAACTCCTCTGTCCATGCCTGGTAAACGTTCTCCGCGGAACTGATGGGGCGTGGACGACCTCCCCCGAAGAGAAAGAACGGAGCATCATCCAGCAGCCACTGGACCGGAAGTTCGATCAGGTCGTGCTGCTCGTGACGCCACGGGATGAAGTGGCTCATCAGGTTCGACGAGTACTCGAATCCGTGTGCGGCCAGCAGGTCGAGCGTGTTGGCAGAGAACTCCCAGGCTGGCGATCGGTAGCCTTTCGGTGATGCGCCGGTGATTGACGAAAGAGCGGCGATGCCCTTCGTCAGTACCTCTTCTTCTTCGTCGCGGCTGAGGTTGGTCGGCCACTCGTGAATCCAGCCGTGGTGGCCAATCTCGTGGCCCATCTTGTGGATCACCGTGATGATGTCGCGATGGTTCTCGGCCGTCCAGCCAGGAACGAAGAACGTGCCTTGCAGACCACGCTCACCGAGCAGGTCCAGGATTAGCGGGACAGCGACGCGAGCGCCATAGGTGCCCTGCGAGAGCATGCCCGGGCGATTCATATTGTTCATGTCGCCCGAGAGCCAGAGCGTCTCGGCGTCGACATCAAACGTGAGCATCACGGCGCACTGTGCGCCATCTTTCCAACGCCCCACCATGGCCCCCTTTGCGTCGCTTACCCGCGATCCTCGACGATCATCTTCGAATCGAGGCTATCCGAGATCCTGCAGCGCTTCCGGCAGATCCTTCAACACACCCAGCAGGATCGGCGTGTCAAGTTTCGTGTATGGTCGCGACGCAGCGGGCCGCAGGTACTCGACCATCCGGACCATGTCACCAACATCATCGGACTCGAAGGCGACGACAAACTCGTGGTCGGCGATGCCGAACGACGAGATCGTGTTGGTCAGGATGTCGGGATACTCACGCCCCATTCGACCGTGCTCTGCCATTGCCGCCCGGCGCTCCTCGAATGGCGTCTGATACCACTCGTGTGTCTTGACGAATGGATAGACCGAGAGGTAGCGCTTCGGGGGAATCCCCTTGATGAACGCAGGTGCATGGTCGCTGGTGTAGCGTGATCCGAGCGCGACACCCAGGAAGGTGTAGCGCGGTTCCAGCCAGCCGCCGAGTTCCGTGGCGTTGATCGCGACGGAGAGCCGCTGCATCGCGTCGATGTCTTCGGTGACGACCCAGAAGATCAGGTCGGCATCATGCCGCAGGCCCACTGTCGAGTACGCGCCGCGCAATTTTACGCCCTCGGCGGCTGCCTTCTCGAAGACGCTGACGAACTCGTCTCGCGCCGCCGACTTGTCTGCAGTTGCCTGACGCCGCCACTCCGGCGCGACCCGATAGATCCAGAAGTTCGCGTAGGTTGTCGTGCGCTGTTCGCTCATCACCAAGTCCCTGAGTCACGCAATCCAGGTATCCCAACAGACTGGCCGATACCTTATCGATTATGCCACCCGCGTCATTCCCCGCTGCCCGGCTCGACAGCCGCGATTGCCAACGCATCTGGATTGACGTACCGGCGCATCGTTTCGACCAATTGTTCGGGGGTCAACGACCGCATTGTCGCGCGATACCGTTGGAGATAGTCCAGCCCGAGACCGAAGAACCCGATGTCGGCGACGATCGACGCGATGCTGCCAACCGTCTCCAGACCCATCGGGAGCGAGCCGGTCAGATTGCCAATTGCGTCGTTGAACTCATCTGCGGTCGGGCCGTCCTGGAGATAGGTGCGAAGTTCGGACAGGATCGTCTCAATCGCACGATCCACATTCTCCGGGTTAACACCGGCTCTCGCGCTCCAGAAGCCGGTCCCGAGCCCGACCTCGAGACCGGAAAATGCGTAGTATGCGAGGCCCTGCTTCTCCCGGACGCTCTCGCCCAGGCGCCCCATTAGACCGAGTCGGCCAAGGATGAAGTTCGCGACGTTGAGCGCATGAAAGTCCGGGTTAAGCCTCGGCAGCGCAATCGCACCGATCGCGATATCGGCCTGCGACTTACCAGGAAGTTGCTTCGTCACTCGGTCACTTGCGGACAACGCAGCCGGTTCTGGAATCTCCATCGGCGGCGTCTCGCCGCTCCAGTGTCCAAGATGGCGACGTACCAGATCCACGGCTTCATCATGACTCAACCCACCGGCCACAGCGACGACGGCTGCTGATGGTCGGTATGCGCGCTCGGCGAACGAAACGAGATCATCACGAGCGATCGCCGCAACCGAATCCTCATTACCGCTCACACGCTCGCGATATGGATGACCTTCCGGGAAGAGCATGCGGCGTAGCGCCTGCTCGGCCTCGCCCCGTGTATCCTGCTGCGCCTGTCGCAGGCCCGAGAGGATCTGAGCGCGAACGATCTCTAACTGGTCTTCAGGGAAGTCCGGAGACAGCAGCGCTGCCGACAGCAACCCCATCACCCGGTCGGCATCCTCACGCATCGCGGTCAGTGACAGGTCGGTGTTCTCACGCCCTGCGCCAGCGGTGATCGACGCGCCGAGGCCGTCGAGTTCCTCAGCGAGTTCATCCATCGAGCGACCGTTGGAACCTCGCGTCAGCATCTCAGCCGTGAACCGCGCAACACCGGGATGGTCACCATCGAGCGCGCCACCGCCGGGAATCCGCAGTCGTACGACAACCGGGCCGTCAGGATCTGCTGCAGGCCGATCGAGCGTCATCACCCGCAGGCCGTTCTCAAGTCGCGTCTCCAGGAGCGCGGGCATGGACGTATCCAATCCGAGATCGTCTGCGTCCGGGACGTAGCCTGCTGGTTGGGTCGTAACAGCACTCGCCGGCGCTGATCGGCCATTGCCCGGCTCGCTGGGAATCAACCAGCCGGTTGTCCGTCGTTCCCAGGTCAGGTAGGTGGCGGCGACCCTCTGTACGTCCTCCGGCGTCACCGAGAGGACATCGTCGATCAACGACTGCGGCGTGCGCTCAGGGGCGACCATCGAGAGCGAACCGAGCAGGTACGCCTTGCTTGAAACGCTCTGCTGACTGTAGGTGAACTGCGCCCGAATCTGCTTTCTGGCGCGCTCGAACTCGTCGGCTCCGACCGGTTCGGTAGCAAGTCGTTCCAGTTCCGAAATGATGACCTGCTCGACCTGATCAGCATCCGATTCAGGTCGCAACGTGGCACTGACGCCGAACAGCAACGGATCGATCGATAATGCAAACGAACTGCCGGTCGACGCCGTCAATCCCGTCGCAACCAGGGCGCGGTAAAGGCGTGAGGAGCGTCCCATCGACGCACCGCCCCCGAAACTCATCGGCTTACCACCAGAGAGGATCGCATCCAGAACAATCAAAGCGGGTGCGTCTGCGTGCGATGCCGGGACCCCGCGATGTGCCATCGAGAGGACGCGGTTTGGCGCCGGCCGCCGGACGGTGACGCGTCGTTCACCGTATTGCTCCGGTTCACTCGTTCGGACTGGCTCGATCTCCGGACCACGTTCCAAATCGCCGACGTAGCGCTCTATACGGGCGAGGGCGTCGTCCACATCGAGATCACCGACAAACACTGCGACCGCGTTGTTGGGTCGGTAGTAGGTTCGATAGTGGTTGTACAGATCGTCACGGGTGATAGCGCGCAGGTCGGACATGTAGCCGATGACGCCCTGACGATACGGGTGGGCGCGAAATGCGGCGGATGTGACCTCTTCGTTCAGCAGGAAGGTTGGGGAGTTCTCGTTCCCCTGACGCTCGGAGATGATGACGGTTCGCTCTCCTACAACCTCGTCGGCATCGAAGCGGGAGTTGACCATTCGGTCCGATTCGATATCGAACGCGATGTCGATCCGGTCGATCGGCAGCGTCTCGTAGTACGCAGTGTAGTCAAGCCATGTAAACCCGTTAAGGTTCCCGCCGTTGGCCGTGATCGTCCGGAAGATGCTGCCCTTGGGGTAGCGCTCGGTCCCCTTGAACACCATGTGCTCGGCCCAGTGAGAAACACCAGTGATGCCCGGTACTTCGTTGCGCCCACCGACCCGATACCAGACCCAGAACGTCCCGATCGGCGCATTCCGCTCCGACCGGACGATAACGGTCAGACCGTTCTCCAGCGTCCTGCGGACGGTCCCATCGGCGTCAACGATATCGGTCATGCGATCGCCCTTCATCCTGCCGTGCACTGCCGATCTGCAGCATATGCAGTATAGAGAACGATCGCTCGGCACGTCCTGCTAACCAGCAACGACGAAGGGCCGGTCGAAGACCGGCCCTCGTTGCCCGAATTTGGAATGTGCACCGCTAGCCCGTTGGGATTTCCTTCTTCTGAAGGAACGGCATCATCGAGCGGAGTTCCTCGCCAACCGTCTCGATCTGATGGACGTTGGCATCCTTGCGCAGGTTGAGGAACCGATCCCGACCGGCCTCGTTCTCGGCGATCCACTCGTTGGCGAACTCGCCCGACTGGATGTCGCCAAGCACCTGTCGCATCGTCGCCCGGACGCGATCGTCGATAACGCGCGGACCGGAGGTGTAATCGCCATACTCGGCCGTGTCCGAGACGGAGTAGCGCATGTACTTGATGCCGCCCTGGTACATCAGGTCGACAATCAACTTCATTTCGTGGAGCACTTCGAAGTAGGCGATCTCCGGCTGGTATCCAGCCTCGACCAGTGTCTCGAAGGCAGTCGTGATCAGGTGTGAGACACCACCACAGAGGACGGCCTGCTCACCGAACAGGTCGGTCTCAGTCTCCTCTTTGAAGGTGGTCTCAATGACACCGGCCTTCGCGGAACCGAGCGCCAGCGCGTAGGAGAGCGCAACATCCTTGGCCTTGCCGGAGACATCCTGATGGACGGCCAGCAGGGCCGGAACGCCGATACCTTCGGTGTACATGTCGCGGACGATGTGACCCGGGCCCTTTGGCGCGATCATCGCGACATCGACGCTATCCGGCGGCTGAATGTGGCCGAAGTGGATGTTGAAGCCGTGGGCGAACATCAGGACATTGCCCTCGGAGAGGTTCGGCGCAACTGCTTCGTTATAGAGCCGCTTCTGGATGTGGTCCGGAACGAGCATCATCACGACGTCAGCATCGGCGGCGGCATCTGCGCTCGACATGACCGTGAAGCCATCGGCCTCGGCCTTCTGCCACGATTTGCTGCCCTCGTAGAGGCCGATCCGAACGTCGAGTCCGGAGTCCTTCAGATTCAGCGCATGGGCGTGGCCCTGGCTGCCATAGCCGAGAACCGCGATCTTCTTGTCCTTAAGAAGGTCGGCGCTCGCGTCCTTCTCATAGTAGATGGTTGCCACTGGTCGTCTCCCTCTTCCCGTTCCCCTGCTCAGGCTACCTGATCGCGCAGTAGCGTCAGGCCACTACCACTTGCGCCGCGCGACATCGCGACCGCTCCGGTTCGCGCGACCTCCTTGATACCGTACGGTCGGATCATCGCCAGCAACGACTCGATCTTGTCGGTCGGGCCGGTGACCTCAATCGTCAACGAATCGTGCGTTGCATCGACGAAGCGACCGCGATAGATGTCGGTAACGACACGCATGATATCAGCACGCGTGCGATCTGACGCGGCGATTTTGATCAGCGCCAGTTCCCGCTGGATCGTGTTCTCGCCGGTGATGTCGGTGACCTTCAACACCTCCAGAAGTTTGTAGAGCTGCTTCGTCATCTGCTCGACCTGCTTGTCGTCGCCGTCAACCACGAAGGTCATCCGAGAGACACCGGGCGTCTCCGCGTGGCCAACTGCGACCGAGTCGGCGTTGAATCCGCGTTGGCGGAAGAGGCTCATGACGCGGTTGAGAACGCCGGGATGGTCCTCGACCAGCACGATCAGCGTGTGTTTCCGTGAGGCCATCCTAGTCACCTTCCTCAATCAGGTCGCTGAACGATCCACCACTCGGGATCATCGGGTAGACATTCGCTTCTTCGCCGACGACGAAGTTGATCAGGGCCGGGCCGTAGAACGACTGCGCCCAGTTGATCGCGTCATCGACCTCGTCCTTGGACACAACCTTCCGTGCCGGCATGTTGTACGCCGTTGCCAGCATCACGAAATCAGGCTGGGAGATGTACGTCTCGGAGTAGTTCCGATCGTGGAAGAGTTGCTGCCACTGACGGACCATCCCGAGGTAGCCGTTGTTGATGATGCAGACCTTGACGTTGGCCTGCTCCTGAACGAGCGTCGCGAACTCGAACAGCGTCATCTGGACTCCGCCGTCACCGACGATGGCCCAGATCATCTGATCGGGCCGTCCAAGCGCTGCGCCAAGCGCTGATGGGACGCCAAAGCCCATCGTCCCGAGTCCACCCGAGGAGATCCACTGGTTCGGCTCATCGAACTTGTAGAACTGCGCGGTCCACATCTGGTGCTGGCCGACGTCCGTCGTCACGAGCGCTTTCCCATCGGTCAGATCGTGGAGGCGCTCGATCACGAACTGCGGCAGGAGCGTCGTGTCGTCAGTCTTGGCACGATAAGGTGGGATCCGGCGCCAGTCGGCGATATCGGCGAGCCAGGCTTCGTGGCGTTGCTCGTCCAGTTCCGCCACCAGCAGGCCGAGCGCCTGCTTCGCATCGCCCACGACTGGCACGGCGGTCGGGACGTTCTTCCCGATTTCAGCCGGGTCGATGTCGATATGGACGATTCGGGCGTTCGGAGCGAACTCGCTCAAGCGGCCCGTCACGCGATCGTCAAAACGCATCCCGACGCCGATGACGAGATCCGCTTCATGGATTGCACGGTTTGCGTGCGAGAATCCGTGCATCCCGACCATACCGAGACAGAGCGGATGCGACTGCGGAAAGCCGCCGATGCCGAGCAGCGTCAGCCCGACAGGGATCTGCGCCTTCTCCGCCAGCGCCTTCAACTCTTCCTCGGCCTGTGAGATCAGAATGCCGTGCCCGGCGAGGATGACCGGCTTGCGGGAGTTGCGAATCTCCTGGGCCGCGAGGCGGATCTGACGGCGATGCGGGGTGTACGTCGGCTTGTAGCCTGGCAGGTCGAGTTTTGCCGGTGCGCCGAGATCGCCGGTCGCCAGCAGGACGTCTTTCGGGATGTCGACCAGCACCGGACCTGGCCGCCCGGACGACGCAAGGTGAAACGCCTTCTGGATCGTCGGGCCGATGTCCTGAACGCTGCGGACGAGGAAGTTGTGCTTCGTGATCGGCAGCGTGATACCTGTGATGTCGATCTCCTGGAAGGCATCGCTGCCAATCACACCCTGCGAGACCTGACCGGTGATGGCCACCAGCGGGATCGAATCAAGCATCGCCGTGGCGATCGGCGTCACGAGGTTGGTCGCACCGGGTCCGGATGTCGCCAGACAGACACCGACCTTGCCGGTTGCCCGCGCATATCCGTCGGCTGCGTGACCGGCGCCCTGTTCGTGGCGGACGAGGACGTGGTGAATGTCGAACTCCGGCAGGACGTCATAGAGTGGGATCACGACGCCGCCGGGATAGCCGAAGATCGTATCGACCCGCTCCCGCTGCAGCGCGTGGCAGAGCACCCGCGCCCCGGTCATCGGCCGCTCTGCGGCACTCACCGGCTCAGTACGTGTGAGGGCTGCTGCCGCAGGCTCCTCCAGCTTTCCCGTTGCAACCACCTGACTGTCCTGCCCTTCTCTGACCTTTCGGCCACCTGTACCCATGTGCCAGAAACGAATCGAGCCTCCCGTTGCCGGGAGGCTCGCGATGCTCTTGGTATTCGTCGGTTTCGCGCGCTCTCCCTTATGTCTCCTCAGTAAGGAGAATAATGCCGTCGATAATAATGATCGCTACTACATCGAGGACAGCAGGAAGCGGGACGCCGTTCAGCGCCTCACCATCCAGGACTCGATCTGCAACGAACATCTGCGGCACGGGAGATCCCAACATGTAGGTGTCGAAACCGATTGTTGGGATCATAGAGGCCAGCCAACCGGCTGTCAAGCAGAATGTGCCAGGTTTCACAATCGCTGTGCCTGCGAGGGAGTGAATCAGGCCTTCCGGCACGTACCACGATCGATCGTCAGTCTGGCCCACTCGCAGCGCGTGTGATATGATTCTCCGTGCACCGGGAACGGTGTGTACTCGAATACGCGCCCGTAGCTCAGGGGATAGAGCGTTTGGTTGCGGACCAAAAGGTCGGGGGTTCAAATCCCTCCGGGCGTACCTCAGGAACCACGGTCGATGACCGTGGTTTTTTGTTGCTCCTTAGACGGGTCCATCTGCTCACAACGACCGGATCACGAGTCGCGTTTCGCTGCACGATGGACCGGATGCGCGACGCCCGAGTTTCGGCTATACTAACGGACGGAGAGGTGTCCGAGTGGTTGATGGTGCCGATCTCGAAAATCGGTGTGGTGTAAAAGCCACCGAGGGTTCGAATCCCTCCCTCTCCGCCGCAGTTAGCACGTAGCACAGCCTTTAGCCATTCGCCCGAGAAAACGGTTCACACAGGCCCACGCACGATCGAAACGTGCGACTGTCGATTCCCATCACTCGGCTAATTGCTAACGGCCAGCGGCTAACAGCTATACGGAAGGGTCGCATAGTTGGCCTAGTGCGCGCGCCTGGAAAGCGCGTAGGCGGGACCTCTCGCCTCGAGGGTTCGAATCCCTCCCCTTCCGCCCCGAGCGCCACGTGATGTTCCGCTGCTCCGGGCACTCTGTGCCGGGCAACCTTGTTGCCTCGCTCCGTCATGCCGTATGCCCACTCCAGTCCACCACTCTGGCGCACGCTTCTTGCGGACTCACTGCACGACGACTGGAGCCGTACAGACGACAGAAACGGACCTGCCTGTGTCGGATTACGTCACCACTCAAAGCGACGATGTCAGCGAGATGCCCGCCGCGACCCAGCGTGCCCGTCCGATCGACGGTGTCGCGGACTTCTGGAACCGCATCGATGCGGCCGAACATGTGTCGCTGTTCCTCGACTTCGATGGAACGCTTGCGCCGTTCCATGAGGACCGCCTGCAAGCCTTCCCACTCCCCGGAACGGTCGAGGCCATCAAGGCAATCGACGCGGAAGACTGGGTTTCCGTTGCAATCGTGTCTGGTCGCCCGATTTCCGAGATTCTGTTGCTGCTCGGCGACATAGGCACAACCATCGTTGGCGCACATGGCTATGAGGTCCATCGGCCTGGTGGAGTCAGGCATGTGATCACGATTCTGCCGGAGCAGGCGACCGTGCTGGATGCGGCCTACATCGAGGCGCTGGAACTGTTCGAGCCAGCCCGCGTCGAGAGGAAAGCCGCGAGCGTCGCTGCCCATTTTCGTGGACTCGACCCATTAGCAACGTCCGAAATTCAGCAGGAACTCGAGCGTCGATGGCGTGCCGCCAGCGTGTCCGACGTGATGGAGTATCGGCCGTTCAACGGCGGGCTGGAACTCCGTGCGGCGGGTCGCACCAAGGGCACGGCAATCGAAGAACTCCTTGCCCTGGCGCCAAAAGGATCGCTGCCGATCTACATCGGTGACGACGATACCGACGAAGACGCGTTTGCGGTCCTCGAAGGACACGGCATCGGCATCAAGGTTGGACCGCAGGACGCAGTCACCAAAGCCAGTGCACGAGTTCCAGATTGTGAATCGGTGCGCCAGTTGTTGATCGACTGGCCACACAGACGGAGAGGGTAAATGACAAACGACTCACCGAACGGCACACATCGACGGCTGGTTGTCGTCTCGAATCGACTCCCAGTTGTTCTTTCGAAACGTTCGGGTGAGTGGGACGCCCAGGCGGCGTCGGGCGGCTTGATAACCGCGCTTGCGCCTGTGCTGCGAAATCGCGGAGGCACCTGGATCGGCTGGCCCGGTACCTCAGAGATCGACGCCATTCGGGACGCGCTGAACGAAGCATCTGGCGATGCCGGCTACAGCCTCGAGCCGGTTCGGCTACCAGAAGAAGTCATTGACGGCTACTACCATGGCTTTGCTAACGAGATCATCTGGCCGCTCTTTCACGACCTCACGTCGCGTTGCAACTTCGAGCCATCACACTGGACCGCCTACGAGCAGGCCAACCGCGTCTTCGCGGAGACGATCATGGAGCGGACCGATCCAGGTGATTACATCTGGGTTCACGACTATCACCTGATGCTGGTCGCTGAGCAACTGCGCGCAATGGACGGAAACCGGCCAATCGGGTTCTTCCTGCACATCCCGTTTCCGGCGGTCGATATCTTCCTCAAGCTCCCCTGGCGATTCCAGATTCTGCGCGCACTGCTGGAGTTCGACATTGTTGGGTTCCAGACGGTCCGTGATACGCAGAATTTCATCCATTGCGTTCGAACGCTCATGACCGGCGTTGGGATCAAAGGTCGAAGGAGTTCGCACGTCGTCGAGCAGCCCGGGCGGCGCACGCAGGTGGGCAGTTTCCCAATCGGGATCGACTTCGAAGCGTTCGACGCGCAGGCCCGGTCGGCAGAAGTCGAGCGCGACGTCCGACTCGCCCACGATCGCCTGCCAAACATCAAGATGATCCTGGGTATCGACCGGCTGGACTACAGCAAGGGTCTCCCCGAGCGGATTCTGGCGTTCCGCAATGCGCTTCGCCGCTACCCGGAACTACAGGGGCGAGTCACGTTGATACAGGTCGTGATTCCAAGCCGCGAAGATGTTCCCGAGTATCAGATTCAACGGGCCGAAATTGAGCGGCTCGTGAGCGAAGTCAATGGCGAGTTCACGAATCCTGGCTGGGTGCCGATTCACTACCTCTATCGGTCGCTCGACCCGACCGAGTTGTTCACGTTCTACCGGATGTCGGAAGTCTGCCTCGTCACTCCGCTCAAGGATGGGATGAATCTCGTCTCGAAGGAGTATTGCGCCTGCAACATCGACGGCGACGGTGTGCTGATTCTGAGCGAGTTCGCTGGTAGCGCCGCGCAGTTGTTCCGGGGTGCGATCATGGTCAACCCGCACGACGTCGAAGGAACGGCCGACGCCATTCACGACGCGATCCATATGCCGGCCGACGAGCGACGGCGCAGGATGCGACGCCTGCGTGAAGTCGTCAAACGTGAGGACATCCTCTGGTGGACCGACTCATTCCTCGCGGCTGCATTCAGCAGGAGACTCGACGAGTTTCCAGTCCACCAGTACTTCGTCCCGCAGGCTGACATTCGCGCGATGACATCCGCCGAACTGGAACACTGAAGGTCAGGTCAGACCGATACCACCAGCGAAGCGTCGGAAGACCAACGCCAGCGCACCATCTGATGCCAGGTCTGGACTCAAGGCCCGGGAACGTCGGCGTGACGTGAATAGAACGGCGATTTGCTCCCGAACACTGGGCTAGCCAGCGCGGGATAGCCGACCTATCCGCGGTCGAGGTCGCTGATCGCGGCCATGATCTCGTCACGATGCGGGATCGACGGTTGCGCGCCGTCGCGAGTGACGGCGATCGATCCTGCCGCGACTCCAGCCGCCACCGCCTCGCGAAGTGAACGCCCGTCGGCCAGCCAGGCACACAACGCCCCGCAGAACGAATCTCCGGCTCCGGTCGTGTCAACGGGCTCAACTCTGGACGCTGGTTGATGCCAACTGCCGGTGGCGTCAGCCGCGACCGCGCCATATGCACCGAGTGTCAGCACGACGGCGCGCGCGCCAAGTGCAACGATCGCTTCGGCATCGGCGAGTGCGGTTGCATCACTCACCGCGCGGCCCAGCAACGCGGCCGCTTCCACCTCGTTGCAGATCAGGACATCGAGGTCGGGAAGGAGCGTTGTCACTCGTTCGTCAAACGGTGCGGCATTCAACACGATCGTCGCGTCGGGACGCCGGTGCTTTACCGCAGCCGTTACGGCGTCAAATGGTGCTTCAAAGGTGAGGCTCACGACATTGTGGTCGACATCGGTTGACCCGGAAGACGCATCATCCGCCCCGATGGCAGCGTTTGCGCCCGGCACGTAGACGATCTGGTTCTCGCCCGCATCATCAACGACGATCAGCGCGACTCCTGATGACGCTCCACGAATCACGCGGAATCTGTCGACATCGATACCATCGGTTCGGAGATCAGCCTCACGTGCCTCGCCGAATGCATCGTCACCACGTGCGCCGACGAAGATCACATCGGCGCCAGCGCGTGCGGCGGCGACGGCCTGATTTGCACCTTTCCCACCGGGGAACGTCGCGAACGAGCGCCCGGTGATCGTCTCACCGGGCGCCGGAACGCGTGGGGAGCGGCATACGAGATCCGTGTTGGAACTACCAATAGCCAGAACCCGACCCATCAATCACCCCACGCTCGACTACCAGATGTCGTCGTCCGCATCGTTCTCGGCTGGCCCCGACCGCCACGGTCGCAAGCGCATGAAGAAGTGCTTGACGAGGACGCCGCGCAACCGCTGCCACGCCTGTCTCGCGCGCTGGAGGTCCATCTGAGCAGGTGGACTACTCCCATACGTCTCGCGGACGTATACGTCTGCAAGGTAGGTCGCAGGACCTCGACTGCCGGGAACAGCCCGAGCGACTGCGTCGGTGTATTCGTGAGGCGTCATGTGCGGTTCGTAGCGAACGCCGCCCCATCCTGCCCCGCGTGCAGCCTTGGTATAGAGCTGTGCTGCCGGGCTCAACCCGCGCATACCCCTCAACCACAGGAACGTTACGAACAGAATGGCGGCCATCAGCAGCAGCGTCACAATTCGGATTGCCCACTCACCTCGCGTGACAGGGTCTTCCTGCTGGCTGGTCGTGAAGCCACCGCCACCGACCGGGCCGCCGCCGCGCTCCTGCAGGAACTCCAGGTCATCCGGCAGCATGCCACCGACGCCGGGGTTGATCGCCGGATCTTCTGGCGGCAGTCCGACGTCACCGGCTGGAACCGGGTCGCGGCTGATCTCGTCGCGGTTGGCCGTCGGTTCGAACTGGACCCAGCCCTCGCCCGGGAAATAAACCTCCGGCCACGCATGTGCGTTCTGTTCGCGGTACAGATACCCACCAGCCTCCGCATCGCGGTTCGTCGGGAAGAATCCGGTGACCATCCGGGTCGGGATACCAATCGAGCGCATCATCACGACGAATGCTGACGCGTAGTACTCGCAATACCCTTCCCGAGAGTTGAACAGGACGTGATCGACAACGTCAGCATCCTCTGGTGGAAACTCGATGTCTTCCTTGTATTCGACGTTGTTCCGGAGCCAGGTCTCGACTGCGCGGGCCGCGTCGTATGGTGAACCAGCGCCAGCGGTGATCTCCTGGGCCAGTTGGACGGTGCGTTCGGTCACCGTTCCAGGCAGCTGCAGGTATCGATCGACGACATACTGCGGATACTCGACACCGGCGATTCGCAGATCGTCGCTAAGCGCCTCAGATTCGAGCGATCGAACCTTATACGCCTGCCCTGCCGCCAATCCCTCACGCGCGTAGACGGCCTCGACATCGTTGTAGATTGGGAACTCACCGGAGAACGTCATCGTCGTAACCTGATACGTCTCCGGGTCAACGTCGTAGTCAACGATGATGCCGCGCTCGATGAGCGCTTGCCGCTCGCGGGTGATTTCAAGTGGCTCTGGAGCCGGTGGAACAGGCGTCGGTGAAACGGACGGAGTCGGCTCGACCGGCGTCTCGGTGGCCCCGCTTTCCTCATCCGACGTTTCCGCTGTCTCGGTTGCGACGGCTTCCTCTTCGGAGTCCTCCAACAGTTCGGGAGGAGTGAAGTCAGCCTGTTGGAGCAACTGCGCCAGCGACCAGAGTTCAGCAGGGACTCCGGCCAGATCTTCTGCGGTCAGGTCAACGCTTGCGTCCGCGACCGTCTGCCAGGGCAGTACGAGGTTGACGCCGACATCGGAGTTCAGGAATGTCTCCGGCGCAAAGACGAGGCTGCCCCGCGGGCGTTGCAACTGAATCGTGTACGTCCGTGTCTGCCGGCCATCGACGATGTCCGGATCGATCGCGACCGACTCTCCCGGCTGTAATTCCACTTGCGGCGGCAACTGTCGTGGTTCCTCGTCCTCGTCTGCAACTGCGAACTCGGACTCCCAACCGCGACCGGTGTATATCGAGTAACGATGCGCCGCCAGGTAGGGCGAGGACGATGTCCCCGTCACCAGCACAACAGGTGTGTCGCTCAGCGAGAGCGGTCCACCGAGATCGAAACTGTCGGAGAAACTGGCGAACCCGCCGACACCACGCGATGAGGTTCCGCGCAGGCCAGCAAACCAGCTGTTGAAGCGGGACTCGACTGTCCGCCATGGACCGTCGACTTCGAGCCAGGCATCGTGGGCGGTGCCGCTGCGCGCGCTGGCCGGGAACGCCCAACCGAAGATGAGGACGAGGATTCCGAGGTAGGTCGCCGCCCACATACCACGCCACGCCAACGACGACGGGTAGTCGATTCGCATCCGCCGCCAGATCGTCTCCCGCTCCAGCAGGCTGAAACGGACAAGCAACAGCAGCGAGAAGAACAGGTACATCGCGACGTAGCTGGTAGGAACCCGAAGCGAGTATCCAAGATTGATGAACAGCAGCAGACCCGGGAAGACGAGTGCCGCCCAGATCCATCGCGCCTTCAGGACGAACCACATCGAGCTGTAGGCCAGCAGGTATGTCAGCAGAGAGATGAAGAGGACGAACAGATACAGGTCGTCGGTCTGCTCGCCGTTCCAGATCTGCTCGCCCCATCGCTGGCCGCGATCCCAGAGCCAGTCGAGCTTTTGCCGCCGGGATCCGAGCCGATCGTCGAGGTAGTTCGTCATCTGGAACAGCACGACTATCACACCGGCGAGGGCCGCCAGCAGATGGGCAACTACCGTCGGGATCCGCTGGCTCTTTGAGACCGCAACACCGGCAGCGAGACCGGCTAAAGCGATGAAGTTCAGGATTCCAAGGCCGTCGGCCCAGTCGGCACGCTGGATCGACCAGACCGAGATGAATACCACCATCGCGGTCAGAAATACGGTCGTCCAGCCTTCACGAATTGCAAATCGTTGCACGTTAGTTACACCTCACCAGAAACTGGACCGTGTACGGGGCTTAGGCGATCATGTCGTGGTGTGAAACCGGAAAACGCGGGTGCGACTGTGAGCACGTGCTGCCCGAGCGGCTCGACGTACTCGCGCCCCCATCTGCGGGCATTGGCGATGACCCATGTCCCGCAGGCAACGAGTAACACGAGCATCATCCCCAATCCACCCAGCACCGCCAGAATCGCTCCCGGCGCCGGGTTCTCCTCAGGAATCGTCGCCGAGACGAGAATCATTGACACGAGCAACCCGTTCCAGGCGGCGTGGACGAGGACGGCCGCGACGAAATATCCGACCAGCGGATATCCTCCGCGACGCTGCTGTAGATACCAACCACAAGCCACCAGGCTTGTGCCGGTTATGTGGATTAACGTGACTGGCGCGCGCAACGCAAGCACGAGCGGCCAGCCCTCTCCCGAACCAAGCGCGTAGCCGATCGTCTCGACGACGGCAAAGCCCAGTCCAGCGCTGATTCCTGCGACGAACACCGTATACCGGCTGAGGACCTGCCGCCGCAATACGACCGCGACACCGAGAAACTTCGTCAACTCCTCGGTTAGCGGCGCAGCGACGGCGTATCCGAGCATCACGAAGACGGCAATCGTCGCGGTGCCAAGCAGTTCGCTACCCGACGATTCGAGCAGATCATCGGCGAGCAGTGTGTCGATCAGGCCGCCGGATAACTGAACGTCTGCGAGATTGAGCCCCACGGCGATGCCCGCAATGCCAGCCGCGACAAACGCGAGTTGCAGAACCACGGCCGTGGTCGTAGCGACAACCATTCCCCAGGCCATCGTCGCCAGCATCGCCCGGGCGGGTGCGCGGCGATTCGGCGACCAGCGCAGGACCAGACGCCAGATGAAGGCGGTAAGCGCGGCCACTGCGACGATCGCAAGGGCCGGTTCGAGTTCGGGAAGCCGGTCGGTCCAGACCGCGATACCGCCGAGCGCAACGGACACGACGAGCACAACTCCGCTGAGCCAGAGCGGCGGCATTGCGATCGACGCAACGAGATCCGACCCGCGACGTCGGCGGACAGCCAATTCGACAAGCACCGCTGCCGCGATCGATGCCCCACCAACACCTGCCAGGAGGCCGACCTCGCGGATCTCACTATCAGTCGAAAGCACCCCAGTCGCCATCAGCACATACAGCGTGACGAACCCGATGCCACCGATCGCGAGCAGCGCCGCACCGACGTGAGCGACTCGGCGCATTAGACCGGGACCGCCTTCGACGGGGTCGCCGCGTGGCTCGCCAGCGCTCGGCTGATGTCGTCACCGTACTTGACCAGATAGGTCGGTACGCCGACCGACGCCAGGCTGGACACAACGAACAGGCTCGAATCACCGGACCCGAACGTGCTCGGCTCGATCGCCACCGCGACGCACTGGACGTGGCGCGAGACGATGCCGATCAACGACTGGACCCACTCCTCATCGGTCGATGACGTCACGACGATCACGGTGCTGTTGCGCGTAAACTGTGACCCTTCAGCCAACAGGAACTCACCGAACGGCACATCTCCGTCAGCGCGTGCGACAGCCAGGCTCTCAAGAATCTTGAGCATCTGGCGTCCACCTCGGTCGGTTGGGATCGAGATGATCTGGTTCGAACTGGCCAGCAGGCCAACGTTGCGGTTCTGATTCAGGAAGTGACGCCCGAGTGACGCAGCGATCGTCACGGCGTACTCCTCGGTCGAATCCAGCCAGAACGAGAGTGGCACTTCCCCACCGGTGAACTGTGGGAGTGAGGCCATTCCACTCGCACCTGCCTGCACACCTGCATTCAGGTCAACGACAATCCAGATGTCAGCAGTGGGGTCGAGTTCGAACTCCTTGACCATCAACTTCCCGGCGCGAGCAGTCGCCGACCACGAAATGCGGTTGAAGGCATCGCCCGGGAAGTAGTCACGCACTCCAGCGGCATTCGGCGTCACGAACGGCGTCCGTCGCTGAATCGCTGTCCCGCCGGGCAGTTCGCCGATCGGCAGCGCAAAGGCACTCAGATCGACCGTCGCCGGATAGACCAGCAGTTCGTGCGTCTCGGGAACGACCTTCTCCATAGGAAAGAGTCCGAACGGATCGCCACTACGCAGGGACATCGGCCCGATCCGGAACCGTCCACGGCGAGCGCAGATCGTCTCCACCCGCCAGCGCGTCGCATCGTTCGGCCCGAGGTGGACAACGCGCGAGACACGGTGGCCCGGCAGGTCCGAGTGATCGATCACCTCAACCCAGAGTTTCGCCAGTCGGCTGCGGTTCTCGATGCGTACGCGTTCCAACAGCGGCTGACCTACCTGCGCGCGGTCAGTCTTCGTGTCGCGGGTCAGGCGCAGACCGCCGAGGCTGAAGCGGCTCCAGAACTTGGCGACGATCAGCAACCCGAGCAGCGCGAAGAAGACCTTGTCCAGGATGCTCCACTGATTGAGCTGCGCCAGGACAAAGACCGCGATCGCGACGGCGATCAGTTTCAGGGCGTTCACTGGCCGTTACGCCGCGCGCGCCAGCCACCACCCGCCGATGCTGTCTGCGGCGCGTTGACGACCTGTCGCGCGCCGGGGACCGGCACGACAGTCAGGATCTCCCGGACGACGGCGCGAGAGTCGATGCCCTTCATGCGCGCCGCCGGGCTGACAATCATCCGGTGCGCGAGCGTCGGCTCTGCGAGATCTTTCACATCATCGGGGATAACGTAGTCGCGCCCCTGCAACGCCGCCCAGGCGCGGGCGGTGTTGTAAAGCGCGAGCGAACCACGCGGGCTGGCACCAAGATAAATGTCATCGTGGCGGCGTGTCGCCTCGACGAGGTCGACGATGTACTCCTTGATCAACCCGTCGACGTGGACCTGCTTGACGGCTGCCTGTGCTTCGATCAACTCCGCCACATCGACCGCCTGTTCGAGGGAGTCGAGTGGATGCGCGTACTGCTGGCGATCGAGGATGTCAATCTCACTCGTGCGTCCGGGGTACCCAAGCGAGAGCCGAACGAGGAATCGGTCGAGTTGCGCTTCGGGCAACGGGAACGTGCCCTCATATTCGATCGGGTTCTCGGTGGCAAGGACGACAAATGGCTTCGGCAGGAAGTGCGTCTGACCATCGACAGTGATCTGGCTCTCCTCCATCGCCTCGAGAAGCGCCGATTGCGTCTTCGGCGTTGCACGGTTGATCTCGTCGGCCAGGACGATCTGCGCGACGATTGGGCCGGGCCGGTATTCGAAACTTGCGAGGTGCTGGTTGAAGACGCTGACACCAGTCACGTCACTCGGCAACAGGTCTGGCGTGAACTGAATGCGCTTGAACGTGCAGCCGACACTGCGAGCAATCGCCTTTGCGAGGACGGTCTTACCAACGCCTGGGACGTCCTCGATCAGGACGTGACCCTTGCAGAGCAGCGCGACGAGGACGAGATGGACCTCTCGGTCCTTGCCGACGATCACCCTCTCGACGTTGTTGATGACCGCCGCCGAAATCTGCTGGACCGATTCCATCGTGTTCCCTTTCCGCGGCGGTAGACATTCGTCCATCGATCACCGCGATGCTCGCAATAGCGTTACGTCAACATGTTCGATGATTTGAACTGCCGGATTGCATAGGTCCGGTTCGTCCCGGATGGTGTGGTGGGAACCAAGGCTGGCAACTGTTCTCCAACCCACGCCGTCACGGATCAGCGTGATGTGCATCGAATATTATAGCAACCAACAGGCACACGACAGGGCCGCGTTGCCTGTCAGAAGCGCGACCACCTTTCCCTTTTAGTACGTACCAAACGCGAAATCAGTTCCTCATCCCGACAACCCTGCGTACGTATAATGCTCTGGAACAGATGTACTGAAGGGAGACTGCTGGTGTCAGGCACGACCGGGATTAACCAGATTGCCGCCAATGGACGCCGAAAGCTCGTCCTGGTCGATGGCTACGGCCTCGCCTTTCGCGCTTTTCATGCATTGCCAATGTCGATGTCGACGGCGGCCGGAGAACTCACGAATGCGACGTTCGGCTTCGCATCGATGCTGCTGGATGTCCTCCGCGTCCACGAGCCGGAGTGCGCGCTGATCACGTTCGACATTGGCCGCTCGTTCCGGCACGAGCAGTTTCAGGATTACAAGGCACACCGCGCGCCGATGGCTGAGGAGATGCGCGGCCAGATGCAGCGCATCCGTGAGGTGATCGACGCACTCAACATACCGATCTACGAAGTCGAAGGCTTCGAAGCCGACGACGTGATCGGGACGCTTGCGAACCAGGCAGCCAGCGACGGGATGCTGGCGTTGATCGTGACGGGCGACAGCGACCTGCTCCAGCTCGTGGATGACAACATCATCGCCGTTCTGCCCGGCACCCAACGGTTCGGTGAGTACCGGCTCTACGACCGGCAGGCCGTTATCGATCGGTATGGCTTCGGTCCAGAACGTCTTGCCGAATACAAGGCGCTCGTCGGTGACAAGTCGGACAACATCCCCGGCGTGCCCGGCATTGGAGAGAAAACCGCCAAGGGGTTGATCGAGAAGTACTCCTCAATTGAGGACATCCTCGCCCACGTCGATGAGATCACACCGACTCGCGCTCGCAACGCACTGGCAGAGAATGCCGACCTCGCTTACCAGTGTCGTGAACTGGCCACGATCGTGACCAACGTTCCGGTGCAACTGGAAATCGACCGCTGCCACGTCGGCGACTACGACCGAGAGAAGGTCATCAACCTCTTCCGCTCGCTCGAGTTCCGTGCACTCGCGAACAAGTTGCCCGAATCGTCCCGCGAATCAGTCACCACGGAAGTCGTCACGTCGACGCAGCAGGCGGAGCCGGTCACCGTTCGCGACCGTGACGCGCTGGAGGCGCTTGCCAGGGAAATTGCAGCCGCCGAGATCGTGTCCATCGATGTCGAAACCGACAGCACCAGCCCGACCACCTCGAACCTGGTCGGACTGGCGATCGCGACGGCTGAGGATCGTGCCTACTACGTCCCGGTCATGCACGCGTCCGAACCCGTCGCCGACAACGCTGAGGTCAGCGCGATTCTTGGCCCGGTGATCGCAGCGCACCAGAACGTCGTCACGCACCACGGCAAGTTCGACCTCGCCGTCATGCGTCGGCATGGGTACGAGGACTTCCGCATCAACTTCGACACGATGCTGGCGGCCTACCTGCTCGGTGAGAATGGCATCGGCCTCAAGGACCTCGCCTTCCGTTACCTTGGTTGGGAGATGACCCCGATCACGGACTTGATCGGTACTGGCAGGTCGCAAACGACGATGGACAACGTCCCGATCGACAAGCAGACCAGTTACGCCGGCGCAGATGTCGAGGCAACCCTGCGCCTGCTTCCGGTCCTCAAGCCACAACTGGTCGAGCGCGAGCAGATGTCACTACTGGAGAACATCGAACTCCCGCTCGTTCCGGTGCTGATCGAGATGGAGGCGACAGGTATCGCGATCGACACGGACGTCCTGTCCGAGATCGATGCCGATGTGTCGCAGCAGATCATCGAATTGGAACGCAAGATCTACGACGCCGTTGGCCATGAGTTCAACATCGCGTCCACCAAGCAACTTGGCGAGGTGCTATTCGAAGAACTCAAGCTACCGGCCGGACGCAAGACCAAGACAGGCTACTCAGTCGGCCAGGAAGTGCTGGACGGCCTGCGCGGGGCGCACCCCGCCGTTGACGCAATTCTCCTGCACCGGACGCTGAAGAAACTCAAGTCGACCTACATCGACGCGCTTCCATTGCAGGTCAACCCCAAGACGGGACGCATCCACACCAACTACAACCAGACGATCGCTTCGACCGGGCGGCTCTCGTCGACGGATCCGAACCTCCAGAATATCCCGATCCGGACCGAGGTTGGCCGGCAGATTCGGCGCGCGTTCGTGGCCGACAATCGACCACAGTACCGGCGCTTCGACGAGGAGACCGTCTTTCTCTCGGTCGACTACTCGCAGATGGAACTGCGCATCATGGCGCATTGCAGCGGTGATCCGGCACTGGTCGAGGCGTTCCAGCAGGGGCTGGATGTCCACACGGCGACGGCAGCGCAGGTCTTCGGCGTGCCGCTGGAGGAAGTGACCTCTTCGATGCGCTCGACGGCGAAGTCGGTCAACTTCGGCATTATGTACGGCATGCAGGCGTATGGTCTCTCACGCGATACCGGTATGCCTCGCGATCAGGCGCGCAAGTTCATTGAGGACTACATGGAGCACTTCAAGGGTGTCCGTGACTACCTAGATCGAACGCTGCGTGACGCAGTTCGCACCGGCTACGCCGAGTCGCTCTATGGCCGGCGCCGCTACCTGCCGGAGATCACCGCGACTGGCCCACGACGACAGGCGGCCGAGCGCGCGGCGATCAATATGCCACTCCAGGGCACCGCGTCGGACATCATGAAACTCGCGATGATCAAGGTCGCCGAACGGCTGACGGAATCGAAGCTTCGCGGCGAGATGCTGCTGCAGGTCCACGACGAACTGCTGTTCGAGACGCCGAAGAGCGAACTGGACGACCTGCGAACGCTCGTTTCCGAGACGATGGAAGGGGTCAGCACCCTCTCTGTTCCGTTAGGCACCGAAGCTTCGTGGGGACCGAACTGGGAGGACATGCGCGACTTCTAGTCCCAACATACGAATCGAACTGGAGTTACGGAGGGCGAGGCGAACCCTCGCCTTTTCTGTTCCACCGTGGTTGCCGTGAGTAGAGATTGCCAGGTCATCGGTCGAACACGTAGACGCGTCGACGAGCAAGACCGAGTCTCGCCAGTTACAGACGAGTGGACTCAAACGCCAAGACTTGTCACTTCCGGGTATAATAGGGCGTTCGTTTCGGACGGCGAGACGATAGAAGGAGTGCACCTCGGGCCATGCCAACTTACGAATATGCATGCACAAACTGCGGTCATCGCTTTGACGTGCGCCAGAGCTTTCATGACGACCCGATCAGCGACTGTCCCGAGTGTGGCGCCAGCGTTCGTCGCGTGTTGTATCCAGCCGGTGTGATCTTCAAGGGGTCGGGCTGGTACGTGACGGACAGCCGCAACGGTTCGGCGTCACACTCAAGCAGCACGTCATCAGCTTCCTCCTCGAGCTCCAGCACGGAGTCGACGGCGTCAGCGGCGAAGTCCGACAGTTCGGACAGTGGCACAAGAGCCAAAGTCGCCGCTGCAGACGACTAGCCACCACACCTGGCGGTCGCCTGGACCGTCGCGACATCCAGCCGGGGACATTCGACGGGGGAACTGTAGACATCATCCCCCGTCGATTCGTTTGTCACGCGCCGGAGTCGCTGCCGGCAGGAAAGGCTGCTCACCACGATGGCACTGACCGTATATAACTCGATGACCCGCACAAAGGAACCGTTCGAAACCATCGAACCCGGAGTGGTTCGCATGTACGTCTGCGGTGTTACGGTCTATTCCGACGCGCACATCGGCCATGCACGGGCGTTCATCACGTTCGACATCATTCGTCGCTACCTGGAGTGGATCGGCTACACGGTTCACCACGCCCAGAACTTCACCGATGTCGATGACAAGATCATCAATCGTGCGAGGGAACTCGGCATCACCGAGCAGGAACTCACCGACAGGCTGATCGCCGACTGGGCCGAGGAGACCGCTGCGCTCAACATCATGCCCGCAACCGTCTACCCGCGTGCGACGCAGGAAATCCCCGAGATCATCGAGATGATCGAAGGTCTGATCAAGCTCGAACACGCCTATGTCGTCGAGGGCGGCGACGTCAACTATCGCGTCGCCAGCTTCCCGGAGTACGGAAAACTCTCTGGCCGGAAGCTTGAGGATATGATGGCCGGGGCACGAATCGAGGTTGACCCGCGCAAAGAGCATCCCATGGACTTCGCACTCTGGAAAGCGGCCAAGCCGGGCGAACTTGCCTGGGATAGTCCGTGGGGACCTGGACGACCGGGCTGGCACATCGAATGCTCGGTGATGGCCCGCGAGCACCTAGGCAACAACATCGACATTCACGGCGGCGGCGAGGACCTGGTCTTCCCGCACCACGAGAACGAGATCGCCCAGTCAGAGGCATTCCCCGAGAACCGGCCCTTCGCACGCTACTGGATGCACAACGGGCTGTTGCAGTTCTCCGGCGATAAGATGAGCAAGTCGATCGGCAACCTGATCAACATCCGGGACCTGATCGCAAACGGCGATGCCCGCTCGTTCCGTCTGATGGCGTTGCAGACACTCTACAGAGCACCACTCACCTACACCGACGAGGGGCTTGAAGCCGCCCGGCGCGGCCTCGAACGCCTTGATCTGGCCATGCGTGGCTTCAATACGCCCAGCGGCGAACCGTCGCCGGAGATGGCCACAACGCTGGCAGACGCCGAGAAGCGGTTCCGCGATGCGATGGACGATGACTTCAACACCCCGATCGCCACATCTGTCCTGTTTGACCTCTCCCGAGTTGCGAACCGCGCCGACGGCGACGACAAGGCCCACGCGCAGGCAAAGCTCGCGGAGTTGGCGGGGGTACTAGGGCTTGAGCTTCGCGCTCCACAGACGAGTGGCGCAGGAGACGCTGGGCCGTTCATCGATCTACTACTTGAAATCCGTGAGCAGCTACGTGCTCAGAAGAACTGGCAACTGTCCGACGCAATTCGCGACGGACTGGCCGAACGAGGAGTGACGGTTGAGGACTCGCCGACAGGGGCAACCTGGCGCCGGAGGGACTAAGCGCAGCGGTGGACCGGATCGGCCAGGCCGATCCGGTCGCCCTGACGATCGCCAGCGACAGAGCCGACCAGCAGAACGACGTCAGCGTGACGGAGAACGACAGCCAGAGCGCCGTCGGGACGACCGTGACCTGCTCTACGGTCGCAACGCAGTCCGCGAGTCGTTACGGGCCGGCCGTCGCCGATTTGTTCGGTTGATGGTGAATGAGGGTGTCGCGGACAGCGATCGGTTGACCGAAATCGTGTCGCTCGCCAAGCAGCGCGGCATCACCGTCGAAACCGTCTCACGCGACGTACTTGACGCACGGACGCCCGGTCACCATCAGGGTGTGGTTCTCGAAACCGGTCCGTACCCATATGCTGCCGGGGACGATCTCAGCGACCTCGCAGAAGGATCGGCGATCCTGCTGGCGCTGGATGGGATCTCGGACCCTCAGAATCTCGGAACGCTCCTCCGCACTGCGGAAGCGACCGGCGTTCGACTCGTCGTGATTCCGTCCGACCGCGCTGCGCACGTGACGCCGGCTGTTGTCAACGCGTCGGCCGGGGCTGTCGAGCATCTACATGTGACGCAGGAAGTTAACCTTGCGCGCTGGCTCGATCGCGCAAAGGAGGCGGGCTTCTGGGTTGTCGGGCTGGATAGCGAGGACGCTGAGCCACTGTTCGACACAAGCGTTCGGCCACCGATCGTGGTTGTCGTCGGATCAGAGGGCTATGGCATCCGTCGACTGGTCCGCGAGCGGTGTGACCTGGTCGTGTCGCTGCCGATGCTGGGCCGGATCGAATCGCTGAATGCTGCTGTTGCCGGTTCAATCGCGCTTTACGAAGTGGTCCGCGACGCCGAAGACATCTGAGTTTAATTGATTCACACGCCTCAAAAGCGATACACTCAGTCGCTCAGGCGTGTCCGAACCGGTTTCGGGCTGACCGAGCGTTGCGGGCCAGTAACATCGTCATGCCCGCCGGGGGATTCATAGCATCTGGAAGGCTTTACTCGTCATGAAGATCATTCTGACCCAGGACGTTCCCAAGCTAGGCACATCTGGCACCGTCCAGGATGTTGCACCGGGATACGCCCGCAACTTCCTGATTCCGCAGGGGATGGCCGTCGTCGCAACCAAGGGATCGATCAAGCAGGTCGAAGAGCGTCAGGCTGCCGAGGCACGCCGGATCGCGAAGCAGGAAGAAGAACTGCGCGGCCTCTCCGATCGCCTGCAGGGGATGCGCGTCCAGATCGAGGCACGCGTTGGCGAGCGCGGCCGGCTGTTCGGCTCGATCACGTCTGCCGACATTGCTGATGCGCTCACGGCACAGGTTGGTGAAGAGATCGACCGCCGCAAGATCGATCTCGACGAGCCGATCCGCACGGTTGGCGAGCACCAGGTGATGATCCGCCTGGTTGGCCGGCTCCAGCCCACCGTCAACGTCGTCGTCTGGGACCCGGAGAACCCGCACGCATCGGTGACGGAGGAAGAAGAAGTCTCCGCCGAGGGTGCCGACGACGAGGCCACCGACGAGATCACTGCCGACGCCGAGGTTGATACGGAAACCGAGTAACGCCCGATGATGCAAGCGGTCGATCGGCTACCTCCCCATAATCTGGAGGCGGAACAATCCGTCCTGGGGTCACTGCTGATCGACCGCGATGCCATCATTCGCATCGCATCGTACGTCAAGCAGAGTGACTTCTATCGCGCTGCCCACGGCCTGATCTACGAAGCGATCCTCACCCTTTATAACAAGCGCGAGCCAACCGACCTCATCACCCTCGTCGACGAGTTGCGCCGAACGGGCCGGCTGGATGACGCTGGTGGCGAGACCTACCTCACGGAACTGATCGCTGCTGTTCCAACTGCCGTCCACGTCGAGTACTACGGCCGTATCGTCGAGCGAACCGCAACGCTCCGGCGATTGATTCAGGCTGGTACCGAGATCGTCGACATCGGCTACACCGAGTCGATGGACATCGAAGAAGCGCTTGACGGGGCCGAGAAGGCGATCTTCTCCGTCTCTCAGAAACGCTCCACGCGCGACTTTCGCTCAATCGGTGAGGTGCTGGAAGAGTACTTCGACCGGCTCGACACGCTCCAGCAGAACAAAGGCACCGTCGTCGGTGTCCCAACCGGTTACGCCGACCTCGACAAGATCACCGGCGGTTTGCAGCGCTCGGACCTCATCATCATCGCTGCCCGGCCTGCTGTCGGTAAGTCGTCGCTCGGTCTCGGCATGGCCTTCAACGCCGCCGTCCGCTACGGCAAGACGGTCGGCCTGTTCGTGCTCGAGATGTCGGCTGAGCAGATCGTCCAGCGCATGCTCTCGATGGAGACGGGTATCGACCAGCATCGGCTCCGAATGGGCTACATCGACGATAGCGAGTGGAGCAGCGTCACCCGGGCGTTCGGTCGACTGGCGGAAGCCAACATCTTCATCGACGACACGGCCAGCGCAAACATCATGGAGGTCCGCTCGAAATCACGCCGCCTGCACGCCGAGCGCGGGCTGGACTTGCTCATCATCGACTACCTGCAACTCATGACGGCGACGCGATCCGAGAACCGCGTTCAGGAAATCTCGCAAATCTCGCGAGCGCTCAAGGGTCTGGCTCGTGAATTGAACGTCCCGGTCGTCGCCCTCGCCCAGCTCTCGCGTGCAGTTGAATCGCGAGCGGACCGCCGGCCGATGCTGTCGGACCTTCGTGAGTCTGGTTCAATCGAGCAGGACGCGGATATCGTGGCGTTCATCTATCGCGAAGATGTCTATGACGAGGACACTGACCGCAAGGGCATCGCAGACCTCATCATTGCGAAGCATCGCAACGGCCCGGTCGGCACCGTTCATCTGCGCTTCTTCGACAAGACGGCCCGCTTCGCCGACCTGGAACTCTACCGCGAGCCCGATCTGTAACGTGCCACGCTCACTTTCCGCGTAACGATTTGGACGACGTGATGCCCGCCGGTGCTGATGCCGCACCCGACGATCTGATTCCCGCGACATTGCTCAGCCGGCTGGTGCGCGATATCTGGTCGCCGCTCGAAGTGAAGGTTGTGCTCGCGGTAGCCTCAATGGGAGGGTTGCGCGCACCTGTTCGAGAAGAATCGGTGTTGCTTGACGAGGGTTTAGTCGCAGGCGTACGTGCCGATGGTTCGGCCCGTGGCAGCCTCGAGCGGGTCCTCGAAGCGATTGAACTGGCAACGGCTCGCGGGGTGATCTTCCGGCTGGTCGATGATGAAGGTGACTATTGGCTGCTGCTCGGGATCGATGAGAATCGACGGCGCATCAGAACCGGTTTGACACCGGCAAGCGACGATTCCGTGCGCTGGCGGGGTACACTCCGGGTTGAACGACCGAGTATATTCACACTGTACGAACAGAACGTCGGTCTGGTAACGCCGATCATCGCAGACCGACTGGTGGAAGCCATCGAGCGCTATCCGGAAACCTGGGTCGAAGACGCCATCGAAGAAGCCGTTGCCTACAACCGACGAAACTGGCGCTATATTCAACGCATTCTGGAAAACTGGGCATCGGAGGGACGTACAGATGAGGCCAATCGGGGAGATCCTTCGCGGGATCTCAATCGAGACAAACACCTCCGCGGCAAATACGCACACCTCTTCCGACGAGACAACCTGCCCGATCTGTAACGGCGCAGGCTATCTGCGGATGGACGCGGCCGTCACAAGCCCCAACTTCAGCCGGCTTGTCCCATGCACATGCAAGATGGAAGAGCGTCGCGAGCGCTCGCAGCGCAACATGCGAGTATTCTCGGATCTGACGCCGTTCCGCGATCAGACGTTCGAGACGTTCGATCCCAACGTTCGAGGCACGCGTGACGCGTTCGAAGCCGCGCTCGCATACGCCCGCCATCCAGATGGCTGGCTGGTCCTGGTTGGCGACTATGGATGTGGAAAGACGCATCTGGCCGCTGCGATCGCGAGTTTCGCGATGGCCGAACGCGAAATGGGTCCGATCTTCGCCGTCGTCCCCGACCTGCTTGATTACCTTCGAACGACTTTCAGCCCAGACTCGGATGTGTCGTACGACGATCGCTTCAACGCGTTCCGTGGAGCCGACCTGCTTGTCCTCGACGACCTCGGGACGGAGAACGCCACGCCCTGGGCACGCGAGAAGCTATTCCAGATCATCAACCACCGCTACAACGAGCGCGCGCCTCTCGTCGTGACCACCAACGATCTCGACCGGGTCGATCCCCGTATTCGCTCGCGGTTGTGCGACTGGCAATTGTCGCGGCATGTGTACATTGATGCAGATGACTATCGCGATCGTCAGAGCACCCGCAGGCGGTCCCGTACCTCTGGCAACGGTCAAAAACGGTCTTGAAGTACTATGTCACCCGTCTGAAACCCTCCCTATACTCTGATTGCGGCTGAACGTCGTCGTTCAGTCCAACCTTGAGTGCTGGAGGCATGATGAGTGGCGCGCGCATGAGACGTGACGAAGTCGGTCAATCGCAGGACGAATCGCGCTCCCGTGGCGAGTTGTTCCTCGTACAGACCGACAACCCGCAATCGGATGTGATCGCGTTCGGCAGGTCGGGTGTGGCATCCGACGATCCGAACGAGTCGTTCGAGTTGCGCGACATGGTCAGCCTCGCGACCACGTACTTCGACCGTGGCATGGTTGACGACGCCGAGGAACTGCTCCACGAAGCGATCGCCGCCGGTTACACACGCCAGGACGCGACTGAATTACTCCAACGTGTACGCGCTGTGCGCGGGCAAACGACACTCGTCACGCCTCTCGAAGAACCAGCCACCGTAGAATCCGAAAAGCCGGCTGACGATGTGGTCCACGAGTTCACCCGGCCACTGCCCGGTGCAGACGCTCAGCCTACGCTCGTTCGGCGCTCGATTGACGATGCAGAACGTGATCTCGACGCGGGTCGGCTCGAATCCGCACATGACGCCACACTTCACACGATCGCGCTCGCTCCGTCGTACTTCCCTGCATACGTCCGGCTCGCGGAACTGCGTATGGCAGTTGGCGATACCGAAGGTGCCGAGTGCCTGATTGCGAACCTGAAGTCGGTGCTCGACGAGATTGGTGACGCTTCCGACTGGATGACCCAATCGATGCGTGTCACACTCGACCCGGACAACACCGACGCACTGGTCCAGCTCGCCCGCACGCTGGTCGGCCTCAATGGTGCTGTCCAGCTTGAGCCATATGTGCCTGATGCAATCGAGCGGACGATGGTTGAGCAACCGTCGGTCGCGCTTGACCTCGCGCAAGAGTACCTGCGTCTCCGGCCCAACTCGCCGCAGGTGGTGACGACGCACTTCCGAGCAGTCATCGCCGCAGGCGATGTCGACCAAATCCACGCACTACTCAAGCGAGAGATTACTCCCGATGCACCTGCGGACCTGTTGCTGATGCGCAGTAGCGTCGCCTATGGCGAGAGTCGCGCTGCCTGGTTCCAATGGTTGGAACGGACAGTTGCGCGCATTTTGTCCGATGGCTTCGATCAGGTTGCCGTCGCACGCGCCATCGACGCGTCGCGAAATCTCATTCCGGCAGCCCAGCATGCGCTGGCAACGGCAGTCGTTCGCGTTGCAACCGGCGATCCACAAGGCGCCGTTGCGGTCCTCTCGGCCTGGCAGGGAACGCCGGGCCGTGAGACATCGAACGCGCAGGAGATGCTCGTCGCGGCCTGTGCGCGAGCATTCGCGCTGCGGCAGATCTCTCCCATCGAATCGATTGATGCGCTGGCGACTGCCGTCGGGCAGGCGGTGGTCATCGACGTCCGGCCATTCGCGGAGACAAGCCGCCTGTTCGCCTACCCGATCTCGGCCGAAGCACTTATGCATGAACTGGTTGTCGTGGTCCGCGAGACCGGACAACATGAGATGGCTATTCTGCAACTCCAGGCGCTCCGCGACCGAATGCCCGAGCACCTTGAGATCCGGACCGGCCTCGCCGATCTACAGGTTGCGGCTGGGCGAATCGCAGAAGGTGTTCGCGAACTACGCTATATCGCCGAGCGGTATGAGCAGGCCGGGAATCTGGACCGGATGGCCGATGCTATGCGGCACATCTCGGCTGCGGTACCAAACAACGTCGAGATGAAGGCCAAGCTGATCGAGGGCTACATCCAACGTGGTGTGCCTGAAGACGCAATGCGCGAACTGCGCCAACTCGGAGACCTGCATCTGAAGCGAGGCCGGACAGCCGAAGCCGCGCAAGCCTACACACGCGGAGCGGAGATCGCTGCGACCACCGGCAACGTCCGGCGGGCAATGGATCTGTTCGATCGTGCCATCAACGCTGATCCGGGAAATGTCGGCGTCCGACACGCTGCGGTCGCCTTCTACATCATGACCGGATCGGTAGACAAAGCAACGGATCAACTGCGCGAGGTCGTCCGAATTGCGCTGGAGATGCAGGACCCTGACGAGGCCGTCGCGGCCCTTCACCAGATCATCGGCCTCGCTCCGGCTGAGGCCTCGGCGTACCACAAGCTTGGCGAAGTCCTGACGTCGCTCGGCGAGTATGCTCAGGCCGAGCGAGTCTATCGTCGCCTGGCGGCATTCACGCCGGATGACCCAGTGCTGACAGCGAAGCAATCCGCGCTGGCAGCGCTCGCGTCAGGTCAGTAATCGCGAGACCAAGGATTCCGGCGCGGTGACCGGATCGACTGTCGGTTACAATTGAGGGTGATGGCTCGACTGCATTCCTGCACGTCATTAGGTGGACCATGCCCGAACTTCCCTGGATATTCACCAGGTTAACCCCAAGGTCGCTGGTCGATATCTTCGCTGTAGCGCTGATTATCTTCTGGTTGCTCTGGTTTGCGCAGCGGACCCGCGCGGCACAACTCATCCGTGGTCTGATTATCCTCATCGTCGGCATCCTGCTAGCGTCCAACATCTTCGACCTGACTGCGCTGAACTGGCTCTTCTCGCGCGCATGGCCGGCGATGATCGTCGCTATCCCGGTGATCTTCCAACCAGAACTTCGGCGAGCGCTCGAACAACTAGGGCATACCGGTTCCTGGATCCCTCGTCCGTTCAGCCAGCAAGTTGATGCGGACATCGACCGCACGATCGACGAAATCAGCCGCGCGGCAGCCCATCTCAGCCGGATCGGTTACGGTGCGCTGTTGGTCATCGAACGCGAAACGGGTCTACAGGATTACGCTGACCGCGGCGTTCAACTCGATGCTGTCGCAAGCCGCCAACTCCTGATCAACATCTTCTTCCCGAACTCACCCTTGCACGACGGCGCCGTCATCGTCCGCGGAAACCGGTTGCTGGCTGCTAACTGCATCCTGCCGCTTAGCGATCGCGAGATTCCCGGCGGGAAGATTGGGACGAGACACCAGGCCGCGATTGGAATCACTGAGGAGTCCGATGCGATTGCGGTTGTCGTGTCGGAAGAGACGAACCGCATCTCCGTCGCCCATAGCGGCAGGCTAACGGAGAACCTCGACTCCGAGCGCCTACGTCGTGCGCTGCGCAGCCTGCTGAAGGTCAACGATCGTGAGGGCGGCGCACAGGGGCGTGGGTCCGGAAGCGGGGACGGCAATCGTCCATTCTGGATGCTACGTGGAAGTACGTCGAACGCCAATGGCCGCACGAAGTCTGGCGATGGATCGCCGTCGCCGATGAAGCCGGCTGCGACGTCTTCGCTGCCGGCCGAGAAATCGACTCCACATGATTGACCGGCTGCGACGATTCGCGGACACGGGCAATGCCGTCCGCTTCTTTCTGTCGTTCGTCCTTGCCTTTGCGCTCTGGGCATGGGTCACGAACGAGCGCGACCCCGAGCAGTCCTACCGGGCAAACTTCGTCCCGGTGAGTGTCGTCGGGCTACCAGACCACCTCGAACTGGTGGGCGAAGTACCGGACGTTGGCGTGACATTGCTCGGACCACGCAGCGTGATTCAGACGATCGACGCCGCGTCGCTCACGGCGGAGATCAACCTTGAAGGCGTCACAGACCCAGGCGAGTATTCACGGGAAGTCAAGGTCAGGGCGCCAGACGGCATCAGGAAGGTGACGGCTGATCCGGATGTGATTACCGTCGAACTCGACACCGTCGTCTCCGAGACGTTCGCTGTCGAGGTGCTCCCGCCATCGGATGTGCCTCGCAACCTGGCGGTCACGAGCACCGATATCGATCCGTCCGAGGTCATTGTTACCGGTGTCCAGCGCGACGTCGACCAGGTGGCTCGTGTACTCGTGCCGATTGATGTCGGAAATCAGGTGTCGTCGTTCTCTCAACTCGTGGAACCACTGGCGTTTGACTCGCAGAACCAGCAAATCAACACGGTCGACATCGAACCGAGTCGCGTGCGTGTCAATGTTGAGGTGATTATCACCGGCAAAGAAGTTCCCGTCTTCGTCCAGTGCGAGTGCAATAGCGCCGCAGAGGGCTATGTCGTCCTGGGGCAACCGCAGGCAAATCCCGCTAACGTCATCATCGACGGACCACAGGAACTGCTCGATCAGGTGCCGTTCATCTATACGACTGTCGTCAACACGGCCGGGCTCGATCGGACCACGATCCTCGACAACGTCCCACTCGACATCGAGAGCCTGCCAGATGGCATCACCGTCGATCCGACCGTCGTCGATGTCTCTGTCCGCGTCGAACAGACGACCTCCAGCCGGCTCATCGAGAACGTGCCGATTCAGACGCTCGGCGCAGAGGCGAACACGCGTGTCGTCGTCAACCCAGCGACGCTCAGCATCGAGGTCAGTGGGACGCTCGATCAACTCGACCAGCTTGAGGATCGCGACATCTCAATTGTTGTGGACGTTACGGGCCTGGAGGTAGGTGCGCATCAGGTGCGTCCGAGAGTCGTGCTCCCGCCAGGCATGACGTACAACGAGGCACTGCCGCAGGTCGTCGTCGCGATCATCGACACGACGCCAACGCCTACCGCGACGCAGCGACCGGCGCCTTCGCCGACGCCAGAACCCGAGCAAACACCTCAGTCCTGATGTTCCCGTTGTGTTAGCGGGACGTGCCTGATTGCACCTCGTGGGTCAGCAGGATCGCTTCCGCGACTTCGCGCATCGACTTGCGGTTGTCCATGCTGGTCTTACGCATGCGGTTGAACGCATCGGCCTCGCGCAATCCGTGAACTTCCATCAGGACACCCTTGGCTCGCTCGACAAGCTTGCGAGTTTCGAGCGCTTCCTTGAGGTCAGTCACTTCGCGCTCAAGGTCCCTGAGTTCGCTGAAACGCGCGAGTGCCAGTTCGATGACCGGCATCAACTCAGTCTCACGGAATGGTTTGACCAGGTAGCCGCAGACACCAGCGTCCTTCGCTCGACCGATCAGCGAGTTCTCCGAGTATGCGGTCAGGAGTACAACTGGCGCGATATGTTCGCGGCTCAGTTCGCTGGCAGCAGAGATACCGTCCATGTCCGGCATCTTGATGTCCATGATGATGAGGTCAGGCAGCAACTTGCGGGCGAGTTCGACGGCCGTTCGGCCATCTGACGCTTCGGCGATCACCTCGTAGCCGAGGTGGCCGAGCATCTCACGCAGATCCATTCGAATCAGGGATTCATCGTCCGCGATGATGATACGTGCGCGTCGGGTAGGAGTCATCGTTGACATACCACAGCCCCATTGTTCTGATCGTATATTCGTCGATCCGTCACCGTGGATGTGCGTCGTTGCACCGCACGGCACGTACTGCATCGCTGCCTGGATGAACGCTGGTGCCAGCGTGACTGCGAGAGTAAGGGTGAGATCGGTCGGGGCGAGAGGATTCGAACCTCCGACCACCGGTACCCCATACCGGTGCGCTACCGGACTGCGCCACGCCCCGCTTCGGTCAGTATAGCATACGCGGCAGGCCGCACCGGACGGGCGACCTGCCTGCGCATGCTGCTCAACAGACGCGAGATTCCGCGTCGGTATCGCAAAATCTACTGAACGGTCGCCTTGGCGCCGGCCTCTTCGAGCTTGGCCTTGGCCGCTTCGGCCTCGTCCTTGGTGACGGCTTCGCGAACGGCCTTCGGAGCCGCCTCAACGACGTCCTTGGCCTCCTTGAGACCGAGGCTCGTCAGCTCGCGGACGGCCTTAATGACCTGGACCTTGTTCGGGCCGACATCGGTCAGGATGACGTCGAATTCGGTCTTCTCCTCAGCAGCCTCGGCGGCACCGCCACCACCGGCGGCCGGCGCGGCAGCGGCGGCCATCATCGGGGCGGCAGCCGTGACGCCGAAGCGATCCTCAAGGGCCTTGACCAGCTGCGAGAGCTCGAGGACCGACATCTGCTCGATCGACTGAATCAGTTCTTCCATCTTTTCGGTGCTGACAGCCATTATCGTCTGCTCCATGTTCTCTGTTGGATGACACCAGCACGGTTGCCGGTTCAACTCACGAATGAATACGTCTTAGGCAACCTCGGCGGCGTCACCGCTCTCGTCACCACCCAGTTGGGCCGCTCGCGCCTGCAGCACATACTGCAGCGAGCGAATTGGTCCGGCCAGAACGCCCACGATGCCATACAGCGGGCTCGAAAGGCTTCCAACCACCTTGCCCACCAGGACGTCCTTGCTCGGCAGGCTCGCGAGAGCCTCGACATCACTGGCCCCGATCAGCGCGCCTTCCAGCATCGCTGCCCGGATCTGCAGGATTCGCGACGAGCGCACGAAGTCCGAGACGACCTTGGCCGGCTGAACCGGATCATCGAAGGCAGTCATCAGCGCGGTCGGTCCGTTCAGAGCTTCGTCAAGCCCCTCCAGGTTGTTTGCGCGCGCCGCACGGAGCGTCAACGTGTTCTTGGCAACACGGAGCTCGGCGTTGTGCGGGCGAAGCTGACTCCGCAGGTTCTGCAGGTCGGCAACGCTCAGACCGCGATAGTCCGCAATGATCGTAAGCGTCGATCGGCTGAGCGTGTCGGTCAATTCGGCGACGGTCTCAACCTTCTTCTGTGTCGGCACTTCCCATTCACCTCCCCTCTCCCAACGAAATTCTCGTCATCGTCAATGAAAAACGCCCCCGCGCCACGAGGGCACGGGGGCGTGAGGTATCACACCAAAAAGCCGAATTGGTCCGGCCTACCCGCTACCTCGGCCGGATTTTTACGTGGCATGCCACCCCGGCTGTCTCTGGCGCGATGTGTTGTCGTTCTTCTGGCTCCGCTAGGCGGCTGCCTGGCTCGACGCCGAAACGACGGCGGCAACATCCAGCGGAATGCCGGGGGTCATTGTACTGGTCAACGTAATCGACCGCAAGTAGACACCCTTCTGCGCACTTGGCTTGTTGCGCTGGACGGCGTCAACCAGTGCGTAAAGGTTCTGCAGAATGCGTCCCTCGTCGAACGAGTGCTTGCCAATCGCAACATGCAACAGACCGGTTCGGTCGTTGCGGAACTCGACGCGACCACCCTTGAGTTCGTTCAAGACGGCAGGCAGGTCTTCTGCGGCACGAACGACCGTGCCAGAGCGCGGGTTCGGCATCAGGCCACGGCGACCGAGAACACGGCCAAGTCCACCGACCTTGCCCATCTGGTCTGCCATCGCGACCGTAGCATCAAACTCCAGCCAGCCGTCGTTAATCTGCTTGACGAGATCGTCACTGCCAACGTAGTCGGCACCGGACTCCTGCGCGATCCGAGCGGCATCGCCAACGGCGAAGACCAGGACGCGAACTTCCTTGCCCGTTCCACCCGGCAGGACAACCGTCGAGCGGACAGCCTGATCCGCCTGTCGCGGATCGATCCCGAGCCGGACGTGGACCTCGACGGTCTCATCGAAATTGCTGTACTTGATCTTCTTGAGGAGCGAGACGGCTTCTTCGGCAGTGTAGAGCTTGTCTTCCTCGACTTGTGCGAGTGCCGCTTCGTACTTCTTGCCACGCTTTGGCATGTGGACCCTCCTGTGGTGCGAGCGGAGCGCGAGCCCCTCCCACGCAACAAACAATAATCGGCTGGTTAGCCGGCGACTTCGATGCCCATCGAGCGGGCCGTGCCTTCGACCTGCTTCATCGCGCCTTCGATGTCGACCGCGTTGAGGTCGCGCATCTTCAGTTCCGCGATCTCACGGACCTGATCGCGAGTGACGCGACCGGAGACCGTCTTCACGTTGCTCGAACCCTTGTCAATCCCGGCAGCGCGGCGCAGCAGGTCTGCGGCCGGCGGGGTCTTGGTCACGAACGTGAACGATCGGTCCTCGTAGACCGTGATGAGGACCGGAATGATCTGCCCGGCCTGACCGGCGGTGCGCTCGTTGTACTCCTTGCAGAAGTTCATGATCGCGACACCGTGCTGACCGAGCGCCGGACCAATCGGCGGCGCCGGCGTAGCCTTCCCGGCAGGAATCTGCAACTTAACGTATGCCCTGATCTTCTTGGCCAACCTTGACGAAACTCCCTTCTCCGACCTGGCTCCAGCAACCAGGCCGTTCACCTGTACCCGGACACGGCGACGCCGGCAGCGGACTGCCGGCGAATAACGACCGGGACTATCCCTCTCGCTCGACCTGCAGGAAATCGAGCTCGACCGGTACCTCTCGTCCAAAGAACGACACGAGGACCTTGATCTTGCCCTTTTCCTGGTTGATCTCGTCGATGACACCCCGGAAGTCCTGGAACGGACCGTCCATGATCCGTACCGTATCGCCCATCGAGAGCGAGACCTTGACCTTCGGAGCTTCGGCCGTCATGCCCTTCATGATCGACTGCACTTCTTCGTCGGTCAGTGGGCTTGGTTTCTGTGTCGCGCCGGGGATGCTTGCAGCTCCGCCAACGAAACTGGTCACACCCGGCGTGTTGCGTACGACGCCCCACGTCTCGTTGTCCATGATCATCTTCACCAGGACATAGCCTGGGAAGACTTTGCGCTGGACCGTCTGACGCTGGCTGTTCTTGATTTCGATTTCATCCTGGGTCGGGACGATCACCTCGAAGATCCGGTCGGCGACGTCCATCGTCTCAACCCGGTGCATCAGGTTCTGCCGCACCTTGTTCTCGTAGCCCGAGTAGGTGTGGATGACGTACCAGTAGGCTTGATCGCCTTCTGCCGTCGCCTTGGCACCATCGTGTCCTTCGCGCTGGCTAGCCAGCCGCTCTCGGATTGACCTGGTCACCGTTCCTCGACTCTCCAATGACATCGACCCTTCGACTCAGGCCGGAACGACTGTGACGAGCTAGGCCGGAATCCAGTCCCACAACTCGCGGAACCCGTAGTCAATCAGACCCAGCATCACACCGAGAATCGTCGCCATCACGATCACGAGGATCGTCAGGTTACGCGTCGTTTCCTGGTCGGGCCAGGTGACCTTCTTGATCTCGGCGGAAGTGTCCCGGACCAGAGCCTGAACCCGCCCGACGATACCGGGCCGATCGGAGGGTTTGCTGGTCGTCCTGCTCGACATGTCGCTTTCCTTGCCCGTCCTGTTGGTGTTCCCACAGAGCGCGTGCCGTACGTGACCGCACTGAAGTCATACTTGGTCGGTGGTCCGTTGCGACGTTTCCTGGCTCGTCTGTTCCAGTCCGTCAACACAAAGACGGGGCGAGCTCGTTTTGCTCCGCCCCACGCACTCGCTTCATCTGAATCATGTCCCCTCTACACGTAAAGAGGGGCAGGGCCGGCAGGAATCGAACCCGCAACCTGCGGTTTTGGAGACCGCTGCTCTACCAATTGAGCTACGACCCTATGAACCAGCGAACGCTTACCGCGTTTCCCGATGGCTGCGGTGCGTGCGACAGCGTGGGCAGAACTTCCGCAACTCAAGCCGGGCCGAATCGTTGCGACGATTCTTCTCTGACGTGTAATTCCGCTCTCGGCACTCTGTGCATTCGAGCGTGATCACGACGCGATCAGCCTTGCTCTTCTTCGCCATTATACATCATCTCGCTCTCGGGGTGAAAGCGGCCGGGACGCCCCCAGCCGCCTCTCCCACTATCGGTATCCTGGTTATTACTCGGTGATGGAGGTGACGACGCCAGCGCCGACGGTGCGACCACCTTCGCGGATGGCGAAGCGCAGTCCCTCTTCGATCGCGACCGGCTGAATCAGCTCAACCTGCATCTGGATGTTGTCG